>Ga0209343_10004541_pt1 | contig 17110 bp, 14 predicted proteins | sample RifCSPlowO2_02_FD_184026 | JGI IMG/M metagenome (GOLD analysis project Ga0209343, IMG submission 184026) | Groundwater microbial communities from Rifle, Colorado - Rifle CSP2_plank lowO2_0.2 (SPAdes) (version 2) | ecosystem: Environmental > Aquatic > Deep subsurface > Groundwater | place... | reverse complement strand
TCACGCGAAAAAGCAGGGACAAAGAATCCAAAAAACTATCCTCCGCGAACCTGTCTAACACTCCGCCGATATCCCAAAAAAACCAGGTATTATTTTGCCGCATCGCGCTTCCTTTTCAAAGTACCAAAAAAGCATAACAATTATTTCAAAATGACGCAAATAAAACTCCCCGCATATGCGGGGAGTTTTGAGATTTGCACAGATTACGGATTAGTGGTGGTCGCGCCCACGCTATGCAGAATCTTATTCAACCGATCCATGAGTTCCTGAATCATTTTACGCAGCTCCTCAATCCTGGCAGTGTTTGCTTCCGAAACAAGCGAGCGATCCCGCACCAAGCGCGCCATAATATGCCCCTCATGTCCTGATTCCGTCATCATGGAACCGGAAACATCGGCTTTATGTCCTACAGCGAGCGAACTGAACAAAATCTCTTTCCCCGCACCTACATATTTCGTATCGCCTCCTGTCATTACCAACCATTCCTTGCCCCAAAGTTTTACGGTAAATGTCGCGCTTGAAGACGCGATAGAAACAATCTCGCCATTTGTGATACGCGCTTGTCCGGCGGGCGTGATTAAAATACTGACTCCAGCGCGACCCTCTTTCAACTCTTTATCAGATACACGATCCTTTACCTCAAGCAGACGATTAAGATGCTTCTCAATATTTTCCACCGCCTTTCCCACTTTACGGCCCATGCCGTTATCATCGTCATCATCGTCTGCGCTTACCATAAAAGCTCCGCCTATAACGAATAGGCAAGATATTATCGCAATAATTGCTAATTTTTTCATAATTTGCCGTTTTAATTAAATTTTCCGACCTTTGTGTATAATTTGCGCATAAAGTAAGGTGAAAATCTGTCTTTATTCTTACAGAATAAAGGAAGAGATGAAATTACGCAAGCCGTCCTTCATTCAAGTTTCTCGAGCTCGGATTTTTTATTGCAGCAAAATAAAAAAGCGCAAAATGCGCCTCCATAAAAAATTCTCAAACAAGATTATAGGCGGTTGAATCCGTTTAGTTTTTGGACAATGGGAGGAAAAAATTGCTTGGATTGCGCAAAGCGCTACACAAATAAAATCCTAAGAGCGAGCATTGGTTGCAAAAATTTTCCATTAACGTAGATTCGGAAACAAATCACGAAGCGAAGCGGCCAGGAAAGCCGGCTCTGCCGGAAGGACTTCCGGCCGCTGAGCGAGTAGATTTGTCCGAATCGAAGTTTTGGAAAATTTTGTGCAGCAATGCGAGTGAAAATTACCTTCCAGCTGTTCCGACGATCCGTTGGCGACGGATCCGCACGATCTCCATTTGAAAGTTAGAGACCAACACTTATTCCCGCAATGAGTTGCGGTATCAACCTAAGGTAGTGAGCAGATCGAAAAGAAAACCGCATTCTTGGCAGAACGGAGGGCCTTCTCCAAGATTATCCGGCCTTTCGGCCTGACTTCTTGATGATTAGCTCGAATATAACCCTAAAAAGATTGTTCCATCCCCAGCTTCCGCTAGGGATGCCTTGTTACGACTTCGTCCCTGTCACCGAGCTTGCCTTGCATCCCGCGAACGGGACGTTCAGGCACTCCCGGCTTCCTTGACGTGACGGGCGGTGAGTACAAAGCTCGAGAACGTATTCAACGCGGCGTAGCTGATCCGCGTTTACTAGCGATTCCTACTTCGTGGAGTCGAGTTGCAGACTCCAGTCTGAACTGGGGCGCGTTTTATGGGATTAGCTCCGCCTCGCGACATTGCAACCCATTGTGCGCGCCATTGTACCACGTGTGTAGCCCAGGATATCAAAGGGACACGCTGATCTCACGTCATCCCCGCCTTCCTCCCCGCTCTTTGTTCAGAATGAACAAAGAGCGATATTTCAATATTTAAATATTGCAATATTGAAACTTGCTCTTTGCGCTTCCGCGCAAAGAGCGGGGCAGTCTGGCATGACACATATAACATACCACGGGGGTTGCGTTCGTTACCCCACTTAAGGGAACAATTCACATCACGAACTGACGAGGACCGTGCATCACCTGTGCTCGCGTCCTTGTGAGAAGTTCCGGCTTTCACCGAAATGTCACGAGCATTTCAAACCCTGGTGAGGTTCCTCGGTTGTCGTCGAATTGAACCACATGGTCCACCGCTTGTGCGAGCTCCCGTCTATTCCTTTGAGTTTTAAGCTTGCGCTCGTACTTCCCAGGCGGCGCGCTTAACGCGTAAGCTTAGCCACTCCGAGGGTCGATACTCGGAACAGCGAGCGCGCAACGTTTAGGGCGTGGAATACTAGGGTATCTACAATTTTGTTACAAAGTAACAAAATTGGAATTTCTAAATCCAAATTCCAAATTAAGTTACTTGGTACGGACGTTTCCGCCGTACTCTGCATATCGCTATGCAGTTCGGACTATATCATGCTCACGCAATTTCCAACTTCAAATTTCTAATTACTAAAAAATCATTAGTTATTAGTTATTAGTTATTGCGTGAGCCTCGGCGTGTAGTCTCTACGGGGTCAATCTGCTCAAATTTTTAGAGTCAAATAACTTGACAAATTTTTTCCAAAAATTAGCACCGACTTCCCTCGGTGTTTTCTTTTGGCATTACTGCCAAAAGGTTTTCACCGATACAGCCAAATTTTCAATCTTGCGTTGCCGCAAGATGGGACTAGATTGCTTACTGATACCCTTTCAGTCCGCTTTTCGATTTATAAAATCTAAAAAGCGAGTTCGTCGTTTTTTGTTACGGTCAAGGCGTTTTGTTTCTCGCGACAATGGAAGGCAAAATTTGCATGGTTCGTCCGCCTCTGGCGGACGAAAATTTTGCCGACCCTTAGTAAGTTTTTGCGCTGGCAAAAACTTACGTGTCGCGAAAATAAAATGCCGAGAAAACCGTGCAAACAAAAAACAACAAACGAGCGTCAATCCTATTCTCTCCCCACGCTTTCGTCTCATGAGCGTCAGGAAATGGCCAGGGATGTGCCTTCGCCTTTGGTGTTCCCCACGATATCAACGGATTTCACCCCTACACCGTGAGTTCCCATCCCCTCTCCATCCCTCGAGTCATGCCGTATCGCGCGCAGCTCCGCCGTTAAGCAGCGGAATTTAACGCCCGACTAACATGACCGCCTGGAGACCCTTTACGCCCAATAAATCCGGATAACGCTTGGCGCCCTCGTATTACCGCGGCTGCTGGCACGAGGTTTGCAGCGCCTTATTCTAAGGGTACAGTCACTTACGTTCCTCCCCTTAAAAAGCAGTTTACGACCCGAAGGCCTTCATCCTGCACGCGGCGTCGCTCGATCAGGCTTTCGCCCATTGTCGAATGTTCTTGACTGCTGCCACCCGTAGGTGTACGAGCCGTATCTCAATCTCGTCGTTGGGGGTCGCGCTCTCACGCCCCCTACCCGTCATTGCCTTGGTAGGCCATTACCCCGCCAACTAGCTGATAGGACCTAGGCCGCTCCCAGAGCCAATCTAAGTGATTTACTCTTTCGAGACCATCGGGTATTAGCTCCGCTTTCGCGGAGTTATTCCCGTCTCTGGGGTACGTACCAGGGTATTACTAACTCGTTCGCCACTCCCAGCCCCACTTTTGATTTTATAATAAACTTTTCTGAATTCTTTTTAACAACTTTTGCTTTGCACTACCGTGATGTTTTAATTTATGTTCACGGTCTAGTGCATTTTGTCTATCAACATACATTTCTGCATATCTTAATACCCATTCACCAGAAATACGATGAGTGGCTGTTGTTTGATTGGTATTATGTTCAAATAACCTCCTTGCAAGATTATTTGTACAGCCAATATAAATCTGTTTTGTCTCCGTATGTTGAATGATGTAGACAAAATGCATACTCGTTTCATAGCACATTATTTATCAAATCAAAAGAGGGGCTGGGCGTTCGACTTGCATGCCTTATCCACGCCGCCAGCGTTCATCCTGGACCAGGATCAAATCCTCATTATAAGAGAAGTGGTGGTGTGAGATGTGAGAAGTATAAACAAAACGTTCTCACCTTTCATCTCCCATCACTCACTTCAATTTATTGTCGGAACAGCTGGAAAGTCATCAATTTGCCTAAATTTTCAAGCCAGATGGCGAAGAAAATTTAGCGACAAATTGCTGATCCAGCATCAAGCTTGAAAACAAACATCTGTATTAAACAGATGTAAGCCGCAGGCGATTTCACGGACGAATACAATGTCCGGTAAAAATCACCCTCGAGCTTTGGTGCTGGATTACACTCCAACTGTTATTTCCCGCTTATTCAATCCGGCGTAAGCCGTTTGAGGATTAAAAAACGGCATTGGATTTATATAAACAGGTTGGATTTTAAAGATACTATCCGCCCGGAAAATGCGAACAAAAACACCCACAGGAACCCCAATATATTTAGGGACTTCTGCGGATGTTCATGCAACTCAATTGTTAACAAGTTGTCAGGTTAGGGGTTTTAATTTAACCCCGCCAACTCACAAGTACTATCAGTATATCCCCCAGTCAAAACGTGTCAAGTGAGTGAGCCTCGCAAAATTAAAATAAGCCGTCAGGCGACGGCTGTTAATACTTGGCTGCTTATAAACCTATAGCTTGAAAGAGGAAACCGAAACCTTATCCCAGCCCGTAACATCAGGAAACGCTTTTTTAACCGCTTCCGCATCCGCATCCGGAGCAGTGCCAAAAACCACCTCATACAGCGGCAGCGGATATCTCTTTTCCAGCGTTTCAATTTTTTTCAATATCCTGGCAAGATGCCGCTTATCTAAAAGGTCCGACCCCAACCAAAATTTCAGCACCCGATTTTTCTTTTTATCAATTACCAACAAAAACATCTTTGCAGCTTTCTTTGCTTTTTTCATAGCGATTCTCCTTAATGACGAAAGGTTCTGAAACCATATTAACATATGAATTTAAAAAAAGAAAGCGCAGGTGATGCGCCTTTAACTTACTTTCTAAAATGCCTTTTTATAATAAGCGGCGGGGCAATGCTTCCGGCCTGTAAAAACTTATCGTGGAATTTGCGCAAACTGAATTGGTTTCCAAGCCGCTCCTCCTCGCGTTTACGCAATGCCGAAATTATGTGCCACCCAAGCGCATATCCCATAGGAGTTGCCGGGGCCTGTGAATACCAATTCAAATCCGCTTCGGCCTGCGAACGTGGAAATGTCAATTCCCGCACCATAAAATCAGCTGCCTCGTCATACGACATCTGACCGCATTGGGTTTTGACGTCAATGATAATCCGCATGGTCCGCCAGAGCCGGTCTTTTAACATGATGAATTCATGTTCGGGCGAACCCAGGAATCCTTCATCATGCATCATCTGTTCACAATAAAGCGCCCAACCCTCGAACATTACTGATGAAGAGTTGGTAAGACGCGCCAGCGTATGCGCCGCCGGATAGAAATTCGCGAGCGCAAACTGCAAATGATGTCCGGGATATGCTTCATGCGCCGAAGTATTTTCCAGACCTCTCCAATTATGTTCCCGCAATTCGTCATCATCCTTGGGCGGAGTTACGTAATAATAACCAATCTGATTCGGATCATTTGGCGGTGGATTTAGATATGCAGCAAACGGAATCTGGTTACGCATGAAAACAGGCGTCTCCTCTACCTCTATCTTTTCTTTGGGAGGAAACGTAATCAGACCTTTGGCTTGGACAAAATTCCGGGCCCTTTGTACCGCATTTTGATATGCAGGAATAAGTTCGGGCACAGAGGGATGATACTCCTGAATCATACGCGCGGCCTCATCAATACTTTTTCCCTGCGAGATTTTTTCGGTTAAAGCAAGAAGTTCTTTCTTGGTTTCCATGAACAACTGCGCACCCAGCGCCAACAGCTGCCACGCATCCATTGGCAAAAAATGCTCGTGGCGCAATAACAAATTAAAGTGTTCCTCGCCAACGGCATATGAATCTCGGGCTTGCGCCAGAACTCTGTGTTCCAAAAAATGCCGGAAATACCTGACTGCGGATTTGGCCTGCTCCACGGCGCGCAAAAAACGTTCCTCATCTTTGATTCCTTCCTTAACGCACGGCATTTCTGCCAGTGAATCTAAAAAACCGATCCCTTCTCCAAGCTCGCTAATTGCCATTTTCACCCAAAGCCGCGGCGGATGCGCTTCGCGAATATGAAATTCCTCAATCCCCTGCATCATAAAATATGAAACGCCTTCCAACCGCTGTAAAATAAATCCGGCCGGATCGGAATTGGGATACTTCGTAAGATAATAAATGGCGTTAAACGGAAGATATAAATCAGGTCGTTCAATGCGGTAGTCCCCCCGTACGAATTCAGCGACCTTCACTATACACATCCCGCGCATCAATTCCTTATCAATCTTCTCATCCTGGGTAAGTTTTTTAGGAGAGAATTTTGAAAGCGCAACAAGCGAGTCCCTATAAAATGCCTGTTCCTCCGCGTACCTGCCGTCAGAATAGTCATCCCACTCGGCTTCGTGTCCGCCGACCCCATAGGCGATTGCCTCGCTCGGGTTAAACTTAAAGTATTTAGCGAAAAAATCATCACCGAAACGCTGGAAATCCTGCATACATATTTTCCTTTCAAAAAAACTATTAACTCCACGGTATCACATAGATAAAATAAATAGCAAATATAAAAATACCGCACGGTTGGCGGTAGATACTATTTATAACTGCATTTGAGGTTATACCCGACGGATTACTTTTGATAACAATCCTTATGAGCCAAGGTGATCTGGCGCGGATTACACTTAACGCAGTGCCCAGGGATGAATCGCTTTAAATATTTTTTCTGTTTATCGTTAAAATGCTTCCATAAAAAAAATTCCAGGCGATCAATTTTATCATGCCAGGCGAATGGAAATAAAATATGTAATGCTTCATGAATTAAATTCTGTTGCCCGGGCCAATCTGGCAATTCATGAATAACATATATTTCCTTATGATTCAGACACATAAATCCAGCCAGTTCTTTTCTTGGATTATCCGGATCACGTATGATTTTAACCCTGTAAACCTTTATTTTACGGTTCTTGAGTGCCTGAACTATTCTCCGAAACAAGCTATCAGTTTTTCGATCGCCGGATAACGGAATTTTACCTATTCTTTCCTGCTTTTTTCGGCACATAACAGATACCCCTCTCTACGCGTATATGCCGTAATTTTCAATTTACTAATGCAAGAGTAACACAGATTCATCCCCGAATCAACGGTGTGCTGCATGCATATGCTTGACAAAATTTTATGCTGGGTATAATATATATTTCATTGCCTAATGCTGACTGGAAAATATAATGACGGGAGATAGACTAAACGTAATAGCACCCCGAATGGTTTTAGAACAAATTTGCGATCAGGTTGTGACGGAACTTGAACGTAAATTTTATCCGGAATCCGATTTAAAATCAAAGGAAATGTCCCGAGGATATTTCAAAATGGCAGTGCTATATCCATTGGCGCAATCGGCTGTACTAGGGATTATTCATCAACTCCTCCAGAAAAATACAAGGATGGTAGTTCTTTCGGAAGTTCTTTCAAAAAATGAAAAAATCAAAAATGGTGATTCTTTTCTAAAAAAATTGTCAGCGACCCTAAGAACAAACGAAAAAGACACCGCAAGCATCTTTAAGATAGCGGTGGACGTACTCTTGATGAGCGACGTTTTTAAAAAACCGCGCAAGTTCATAGCGGGTGAAAAAGAAATCACAGTTATACTTTTAAAATAGCGCAAGAGATTGCGCTTTTTTTTAATTGGCGAGAATGAATATTAACAATTCCCTCACGATCGTGATATACTTGTTAACAACCACTTTTGGTCTGTTTATTTTCCGTCCGGTATCAGTATTTTAACTTCGTCCCAATAATCTGGAACGTTTTGTTTCTCACGCATCCAATACCACCACTCACTCCCCCAGAGATAATATTCACCGAAACCGGTTTCGCGAGCATAGCGGATGGTATCGCGAAAATAATCTGGCGAAAAAAGCCGTATCTGTTCCCCCAAGGGCAGAAGCGGAAGTTCAACATTTCCCCAGGGCTCGGCTTGAAGTTCAACAACTATAAACTGTTTATCATAATCGCCGATTAACCAACGAATAATTTTTTCTTTGAAACGGAAATAACTTGGTGAAATAGGATATTCAACCGGACCGAGAATTGAGCCGATAAAACGTGGATATGCGCGACGATACATGGTTGTTCCGAATACATCCCCTGCTTCGGCGGAACGATACCAATCACCGAATTCACCTCCGTCCGTAACCAAAATCGGCCGTGCAAGATCAACGGATTTAACCAATTCGATTTCTTTTTCTAAAAATCCGCCCTCGCGTTCCGGACACTCCCCAAACCGCAGATACGGCTCATTTTCCACCTGCCACATTTTAATTGCGGGGTTTTCTTTATACCGCTCCACCACCACCCGCATATATTCATGTAATGCTAAGTTCTGAATTCTAAGTTCTAAGTTCTGTGCCCACCGAGGCACATGGCATTCCGGCCACCGCGGAACCCGCATACCGACAGCCAAAATAATTTCCGCCCCCGCCCCGCTCGCATGATTAATCATCCAATCCAAATCCGCAAAATCATATCTGCTCTTTTCTTTTTCAATTTCATCCCAATACGCCACAAGCCGTATTTTTTTCGGTTTTAAATCGTTAAAAATCGCCTCAAAATTCTCCCGCCAATCAAGGCCTAAATCTCGGCTAAATTTATGAGAAAACGTGATTCCCCATTGAATTTCCCGGTTCTGATCAACCGGAATGCTTGATGCATATTCACCAAGTCCAATCCATAAAAGTCCGCCGATAATAGAAATAGTTGCCAAGGCCTTAAACGCCAATATTTTTCCGCGGAACCGCTCCCCCAAGATGAGCCATCCGAGAAATACAATCGCGACGTATTTAAAGCCGTTGGCCGCATCCGCCAAGGCCGGATGCGTCAGGGCAAACGGATAAAAATTCAAAATAACACCTCCGGCGGCAAACGCCCTATTCCCCCAGTAAAATAGCCAATCGCGTATGTTCCGCTCGCCGGCGGCTATAAAAATCCGTTGCCGCAGTTTTTGAAAGATCAGAAGCGTAACCGCAGTCGCAACAGCGCCGATTCTTGTCCAAAATATCCCTGCCACAAAAGAACTTTGCGCGAATATGGGATTAAGCAATGCGTTTGAAATCCCGAAAAAAACTGCGGATAGGCCGGTTGTGATTAGTATGAGGATGCGTAATTTTGGTTCCTCGGCAATCAAAAATATAAAACCTCCGAAAACTAAAAACAAAAAACCTATATATTCCGTCAAGCCGAGATTATTGCTCAAAAATGCGGTTGAGGCAAAAAATGTAGCAATCGGGGCAAGCGCTCCAATCAAGGGAAACGCGGTTGAGGCCTCGCCTCGTGAAATTGAGATGGTGAAAAAGAGCGCTCCCAAAAACCAGATCGCGCCGGTTGCCAATGAAAGTAAAAAAATATTCCAGGAAACCGAAATTGAACCAAATGGGATTAGAAACACCACGGCCAAAGAAGAAATCGCAGACCAAAATGCATACACAAAGGGGTCTTTAATACTTCGCCCCAGAAGCATCTTATCGAAAATCGCCGAGAACGCAAGGACGGAATTTGAAATTATGGAAATCCAAATCCAAGTCATAATTCCATACTACCACCAATCCGGCTTTATTTTTAGAGAACAGCCATCTTATGCTTATCCGCGACCGCGGATAAACATAAGATACGAAAAATGAATTACCCCGATGCAAGCATCGGGGTATCAGATGGTAATCCTTCGACTTCGCTCAGGATATTTTAGCTTCCGTTTGTATCCTCGCGGCAAGCCGCGAGGTATTGTAGCTAAAATAAATAAAAAGCGCCGAAATGGCGCTTAAAAATCTGAAATTAATACCACTGCTTCACGTACATATTATAAAACCTTAAAGATCCACGGCATTAACTTTAGCAATTTTAGCATATTCATACGCACTTTGTCTAATTTTTCGTTCCATGGTTTTGTAATCCACCTCCACCAACCCAAATCGCGGCCAGAAGCCTGAAGACCATTCAAAATTATCCAAGAGCGACCAATAGAGATATCCGCGGACATCAACGCCTTCGGAAATGGCTTTATGCATTGCTGCAAAGTGGTCGGTGATATATTTCCCGCGTTTTTTATCTTCCGCATCGGCGATGCCGTTTTCCGTAACATAGACGGGTTTCCCGTATTTCGCCGCCTCTTTCAAAACGTGGTAAAAACCATCCGAGTCTATCGGCCAGTTGTTGAATTCCGAGCGTTCAATGGTCTTACGGTCGGAGAAATAATAATTTACTCCGACAAAATTCTGATATTCCTTTATTGACCGCAAAAAGAAATGATTATAGATGAAATTTTTAAGACCAGCCGGGAATTTTGTGAAATATATCATACTATGCGCGATTCCTATTTCGGCTTTTGGATTTGCCGATTTAATTATTTTATATGCTTCAATATGCGCCTGCGATAAATGGTGATTTGTTTTCAGATATTTTAATAGCGAGCGCTTGCCCGGCGGCCAGGAGCCGTTCCAATATCCGTGCCCAGTATAAACATTAGTCTCGTTCAGAGTTACCCAAAACTTAACATCAACAAATCCTTCCGACCGGACAAGTTTGTTTACATAGCGTGCAAAATCTCCAACAGTTTTTTTATTTGCCCAACCGCCTTGTTTGGCAACCCAAACCGGATTAGTCCAATGCCATAACGTAATAAATGGCTCAATACCCCGCTCGTGAAGCGCAGAAATAACTTGATGATAATGCTCGATTTCTTTTTCATTCCATTTTCCTTCTTCCGGTTCGATTCGCGACCACTCAATGGAAAAACGATGCGCATTGTGGCCAAGCGATTTGACGATATCAAAATCCTCATGAAAACGATGGTAATGATCGCACGCGCACCCGGAAATATAATTTTCTTCCTGCAAGGGATTGGGATAATTTTTTAGAATATAATCCGGCCAATTCTTTTTTTGAGCGTTTAGCGTTAAGCGTTTAGCGTTAAGATATTCCCACTCGGTCCAATCATTATGATTATTCCCTTCTACCTGATGCGCAGAGGTCGCGGCACCCCAGAAGAAATTTCTGGGAAATTCAAATTTTGCCATGCTTTCAGTATAAGCAATTTCCCCCGTATTTACAATTTCTATAAACGGGATATAATAAAATTGGGAGAGATTTCAAGCATTGAAATGAAGATGTGGACTGCGCTTTTTCTCGTTTCTCTTGCACTTTTACAATCAGCCGGCGTATATGCCGACACCGAAGAGCGACCCATACGATTCGCTTTCTACCATAATTTTGAACCAGGATTACTGGAACGCATGGGAGGAAATACCGGACTGGAAAAAATTCTTCATGAATCGGTCAGAAAAATAGAGAAGAAAATTGCAGTCAAAATTCAAATTACCCGCATTGAAGAATTCAAACCGCCACTTATCACGGAAGTGTGGCGCGATGAAAATTCTATGACCGCATACCACAACATGGCGCTTGACTATATACCAACTGAACACTCAGACTTTTCTTTTCTCATAATAGACGACCCGCTATACATGCAAGATGGTGAGGCCGAATCTATACCCGGGAAAAAGGCGGTTGTAAAATACAGCTCGACGGATACAGAAAATAAAAAATTCCTTACCACACTTATTCATGAATGGGGACACCTCCTTGGCAGGCAGCATACGACCCCGGAAGAATGCCGGGACGCGATTCAGCCGATTATGTGCAGGGGATGGGGAGAGGCCGAAGAATTTTTCATGGAAGAAGAATTCAAACAGGCAATTCTTTGCTTTTCTAAAAAATTAGAATGCGCCGAACCAGAAGCCCTTTAATTTAAGGGCTTATTTTTTATGCCCAAAAGCGATATAATGCCATTGTGGAGTAAAAACCGAGTTTTGAGACAGTCTAAAATCGCGACGACTTAGTAAGCGAGCCGCTGGAGCGAGCGAATCGTGTCTGAAATTACAATAATCGAGAAAATTGCCTCCACCAATTCTAATCACTCGCTAGTAACCCGCAATATTTCTTCAATTGCTGTAACTCCCTGCGCCGCGCGGATAAATCCCTCATCCAGCATGGATAACATTCCTTCTTCTTTCGCACGCTTTTCAATATCATCCGAGGTAGCATTTTTCATGAGAAGTTCCTTGACGGATTCGGACATTTCCAGAACCTCATGAACTCCGACCCGACCCTTATACCCCTCGGGACAATCATCTGTTTTTTTGGGACGGCCCCACTCTATTTTTTCCGCCGCGGCTTTGGCATCAACCGCTTTTTCGCTCTTCAGCATATTTATAACGCGCTCAAGATCAATATCTTTTTTTAAACTTGCGACTTCGGTTGCTGAAAACTGATACTTGTCGTGTCCCGGGCAAAGGCGCCGTACCAAGCGCTGTGAAATAATAGCAGTTACGGTGGATGCGATCAAAAACGGCTCAACTTTCATATCAATCAAACGGGGAAGGGCTCCGGCCGCAGAATTGGTGTGCAGGGTAGAGAGCACCAAATGTCCGGTTAAAGCCGCATTAATTGCGAGGGCCGCGGTTTCGTTATCGCGGATTTCTCCTACCATTATAATATTCGGGTCCTGACGCAAAAGAGTGCGCAGGCCGTTGGCAAACGATAAACCAATATCCGGACGAACCTGGGTTTGATTTATCCGCGGTATGCGATACTCAATCGGATCCTCAATGGTTGAAATATTAACTCCGGGGGTATTCAGCATCTCAAGAATGGTATAGAGCGTGGTGGTTTTCCCCGAACCGGTAGGACCGGTTGCCAGAATGATCCCCGTAGGCCGCTTTATGGCTTTGTGAATCCTATCCAGATTCACTCCCAAAAATCCAAGTTCCTCCAAGGAGAAACCCTTGGCGCCCTCGGGCAGGAGCCGCATCACTATTTTTTCCCCTTCCATGACCGGTAAAACCGAAATACGAAAAGAAAACCGATATTCTTCGGTTTCGATTTTGAACCGGCCGTCCTGGGGAAGGCGGTGCTCATCCAATTTCAAATTTGCCATGACTTTGATGCGCGCCACGATGCCGGTGGCAATTTGTTTGGGCAAAGTCATAGCATCATGCAATATCCCGTCAATCCGATAGCGCACCAGCACTTCTTTTTCCTGCGGCTCAATATGAATGTCGGAGGCCAACTGCAAAATGGCATGACGGATTAAAGTATCCACGATGCGGATCACCGGCAGGTCTTCAGCCATTTTTTTCAAATCCTCCGCCTCCGCCTCCAATTCCTCTCCCCCGCCTTTAGTGAATTTCAAAGCCGCATCCCCAATGTCTTTTTTAATTATTTCGCCGAATTCCGCCTCCAGCGATTTCTGGTATTGCTTTAAAATATGCTTGACGGAATCGGGCGTAGTCAGACGCGGCAAAATACGCAGGCCCTCTTTTTTACGGATAAATTCAAGCGTTTGCAAATCGCCGGGATCAAGCATAGCGACCTCGAGATTGGTGCCGCTTTTTTTGAAAGAAACAACATTGTGTTTGCGCGCAATCGGCTCCGGAATAATATGCAAAATTTCCGGATCAACGGTTTCTTTCGACAAATCCACGAAAGGAATGCCCAGAATATAGGCCTCCAAGTGCAGAAGTTCTTCTTCCTTTATAAGGGCTTTATTCAAAAGCACCTCACGCAGGGTTTTTTTGAGTTTCGCTGATTCTTGTTCGGCTTTAACCAATTTATCCGGAGTCAAAAGTCCGGAGTCAAGAATAAAGGCCTTGAGTTGATTTTCTTCTACCCTCATGTACGTAAATTCGAAATTCGAATATCGAAATTCGAAACAAATTCCAAGTTCAAATATTCTAAATTCCGAACACGTTTGGAATTTTGAATTTGGAATTTAGGTATTGTTTCGGGTTTCTGATTTCGTGCTTAGGATTTTTTATTTCAGTGTATCTTTTATTTTTTTCATAATCTCCTCCAAACGATAATTGGTTTTTACAAGGTAAGTAGTTGCGCCCAGCTCAATCATTCGCTGTATATCTTCACTTCCCTCAAGATTTGAAAGAATAATCACCGGAATCCCGGAGGTCTTGAGGTCTTTCTTCAATTCAGCCAAAACTTCAAAACCGTTTTTACGCGGCAGAATACAATCCAGCAAAATAAGATCCGGCAATTCATCTTGGGCCAGGCGAAGCCCGATCTCGCCGTCCAGCGCCGAAATTATTTGATAGCCCTCGTCCGTCAATATTTTTCCCACCGCGCTCTGCAAAGCCGCCTCATCTTCAATAAATAAAATTTTTGCCATAAATTGAGTAAATTCGAAATTCGAATATCGAAATTCGAAACCCACCCGCAGGTCGTCCTGAGCGCAGCGAAGGAACCTATGAGTTCCTTCAGTCGCTTCGCTCCTTCAGGATGACTCGTCGACTAGCAAGTCAGATTTAGGATTTCGTGCTTCGGATTTTATTATTTAATTGGTAATGTAAACCAAAATTCGCTTCCTTTTTCCGGCTCAGACGAAAAACCAAGTTTTCCTCCGGCCGCATCTATAATGGCCCGCGCGGCATACAGCCCCACTCCGGACCCTTCGGTCTGACGAAGCATCGCCTTCCTTCCGCGGAAAAATTTATCAAATATCCTCCGCCGTTCATGCGGCGTAATGCCTATGCCTTCGTCATGGATGGCCCAACGGACAAATGAATTTCCGGCGCGCGATATGCGAATTTTTATATTTCCGGAATTGGCGGTATAGCGTATGGCATTATCAATAAGATTGCGTATCACCATCTCGGTACGTTCCGGATCAGCCGAAATTTCCGGAAACAGCGTATCTGCCTCAAAACGAATTGTAATATTGGACGAACTGGCATATTGGGAAAATTCTTTAATCACCTCTTGAGTAAGCGCTGCCAGAGAAAACACTTGCTTATGTAAAATCAGGGTCTTGGCGTCCACCCGGCTCACATCCAACAAAGTTGTAACCAGCCGCGTCATTTTACGGGTTGTATCGCGCAATGTATTTATAAAACTTCTGACAATTTCCTCATCAGTCCCGGGTTTCTTAAATTCGCGCTCAATAATATCCAGAGTCCACTGCAAAGCGGTCAATGGAGTACGCAACTGATGCGAAATAATGGATATAAATTCCGTTTTCATGCGGTTGGCTTCGGCCATCTTGTTAAATCCTCCGATAATGATGTTTCCAATAACCAGAAAAACTATGGCCTCAACCGATACCGCAACCACGGTGAGAAATTCCGGCTCCGCAAAATAACGAGAGGCAATAACCGATGTTATAATAAGCGAAAAAATAGTGATTATACCCAGGCCGATAAAAAGCAGGGGCGGACATTGCCACCAAGACATCTGAATCGAACGGCATTCTTCCAAAATATTCAATTTTTCTTTAACATCAGGCACTATTTTAGTATACCATATAACACACGGCAAGTAATGCACAACGAGTTGAAAAAAACAGATCATAGTGCTACGATAACCGCGGATTCATTGAAAAACATAGGAATTTGTGGATATGCATTCCCCGCCTTTTACTTATTGGGTAATAGGAACCGGGGTTGGAAAAGCCATTGCCCATCTTTTAGTCTCATTCCCGGATACCGCCCGTGTTTATATAACCGATTTAGATCGTGAAACCGCGCGCGCAACAGCCCATATTATTAACGTTTCCATGCGGCACAGCGAAAAAAAATGCGTTGGCACTGATTTCAATGCTGAAAAAGATTCCGTACACGACTTTCTCCGCCTTTTCCCGGAAATTTCTGTGATAATTTCGGCGCTTCCGGCCAAATACAGTTCCGCGCTCGCCGCATCCGCCATTGAATGCGGAAGACATTTCCTTGATCTTGGCGAAATTGTCGCCGTCACTAAAAACCTCATGCTGTTTGACCGCGAAGCCCGGGCCAAGAGAGTTTCCGTAATTTCCGGCAACGGACTGATGCCGGGTACAGGAATGATTTGGGCAAAATTGTTTATCTATATCTTTGATTTGGTAAAAAACATTTGGATCACAGTAGGCGGAGTATCCCAAAATCCCAAACCGCCGCTTTTTTATGGACTTCCTTTTGCCGTGGAAGGCCTGCAACATCTTTGTTGCGACCAGGCCCCCATACTGGAGCGAGGCGCAATACGGCTGGCTAATCCGTTTTCCTATGCCGGTTTAATTCAAATCCCCGAACTAAAGAATTTTTATAACAACGGCGAGGTGGAGGCATTTATTACGGCCGGAACATCCATTGCCCCGTGGACAATGCAAAAATTCGGCGTACAAAATTTTTGGGAGCGCACTATCCGCTGGCCTGGATTCATAAGGGAAGTAAAAAATATCCCGCCGGAAAATTTTGCAGAAGAAATAAAACCTCTGCTTATGCCCGCGGTAAGCGCCAATAATCCGGATTTGGTTTGGATGAAAGTGGAGGCCCAAATCGCGAAAAACGGCGGTTTAACGGCGCGCGCTTCCCTCACACTTTTTGATCTTTTTGACGAGAAAACCGGACTATCAGCCATGGAACGCACAACCGGATTTTCGGCAGCCATCATGGCGCGCCTCGCGGCCCTGGGTAAAACCAAGACTGGCGTCACCATGCCCGACCGCGCGCTCAATCTAAAAGGCATGGGCGACTACATGGAGGAATTACAAAAGCATTTTTCAATCACCTGGAAATATAAAAATTTAGGATAAGAAAATAGCCACATGTGTGGCTTTTTTGATTGAATTGGGTTTAGCACCCCGGAGGCAGAGGACGGACATCTGATTGCAAGGCTTTCAAACAGCGCTGCATGCGTTCAAGATCTTTTTGCTGGAGTTCAATTTGAACTTCAAGTGATTTTTGTTCTTTTTCGCGTCCCTGCAACTGGTCTCCTACAACAGCTCCGGCTCCGAGTCCGAGCAACCCGCCAATTACGGCACCAGTTCCGGCACGACCCACAGTACTTCCAATTATGCCACCAACCGCCGCACCTCCCAAAGCGCCGATTCCGGTGCCTTTCTCACGAGTAGTCAGCGGACCCCCGGCGCATCCGGCTAGAAAAATAGCGGCAACGAACGCAATCACAACCGTAAAACCGCTGTATATTTTCATCTCTCTTCCTCCTTTGAAATCCGAGGTTTA
>Ga0209343_10004540_pt1 | contig 17111 bp, 18 predicted proteins | sample RifCSPlowO2_02_FD_184026 | JGI IMG/M metagenome (GOLD analysis project Ga0209343, IMG submission 184026) | Groundwater microbial communities from Rifle, Colorado - Rifle CSP2_plank lowO2_0.2 (SPAdes) (version 2) | ecosystem: Environmental > Aquatic > Deep subsurface > Groundwater | place... | reverse complement strand
ATTCTACACAGCCTGCGCTGCTTTGCAACCCCTCTTTTTAAGCTAACTTCTTGTTTTACAAGAGGTTTTCCGAGAGGCCTGCACCGGAAGAGGTGCGCATTATAGGCCCAGCAGAAACTGCGTCAAGGCTTTATTCAGCCTTTAGCGTAATACGCGCAAAAGCTTTCTTGCCCGCCTGACAGACGTGGGTTGCGCCCTGCTTATATATAAAGGAACGATCCACCACATCTCCATCTACTCGAACACCACCGGACCCCAGCAAGTCACGCGCCATGGCAGCGTTCTTGACCAGGCCAGCCCTGTTCAACAAAGCAGCGATAGGCATATCCTCAGCTGAAACCAATTCAATTTCCGGCAAGTCTTCCGGCAGCTCACCCTCGCGCATGCGGTTACCCGCCGAACGATGGGCGCTCGCCGCCGCCTCTTCTCCATGAAAGCGCGCCACTATCTCCTCGGCCAGCTTGATCTTGATATCACGCGGATTGGCGCCACTCTCGACGTCGAGCTTGAACTGAGCAATCTCCTCCATTGAGCGGAAGCTGAGCAACTCGAAGTAACGCCACATCAGCACATCGGGGATAGATACCAGCTTGCCATACATCACACCCGGGGCTTCCTGTATGCCTACATAGTTGCCCAGCGACTTGGACATCTTCTTGACGCCGTCCAACCCTTCCAGCAGCGGCATGGTGACAATGCACTGCGACACCTGACCATAGGAGCGCTGCAATTCACGCCCCATCAGCAGATTGAATTTCTGATCGGTCCCACCCAGCTCAACATCAGCGCGCAAAGCAACAGAGTCATAGCCCTGCACTAACGGGTAGAGAAACTCGTGGATGGCAATAGGCTGATTGGTCGAGTAACGCTTGCTGAAATCGTCGCGCTCCAACATCCGCGCAACCGTGTATTGCGAAGCCAACCTGATAAAGTCGGCAGGGGTCAGCTGATCCATCCAGGTGGAGTTGAACGCCACCTCGGTTTTCGCCGGATCCAGGATCTTGAACACCTGGGCCTTATAGGTCTCGGCATTCGCCAGTACCTGGTCGCGCGTCAACGGTGGCCGTGTCGCACTCTTGCCACTCGGATCACCAATCATTCCGGTAAAGTCGCCGATCAGAAAAATCACCTGATGGCCCAACTCCTGAAACTGCCGCAGCTTATTGATAAGCACGGTATGCCCGAGATGGAGATCCGGCGCCGTCGGGTCGAAGCCCGCCTTGATACGTAGCGGCTGACCACGCTTGAGTTTCTCCACCAGCTCGGACTCAACCAAAACCTCTTCCGCACCACGCTTGATCAGCGCCAGCTGCTCTTCGACCGACTTCATGACAGGACTCACGACCACACAAAATGAAAGGGAACCAACCATACAAGATCACGGACAAATAACAAGTTTTGCCCTGAAGCTCACACATCCGCGCCTGCCGTCGCCCTTTTGGGGTTGCCTCACAGACATTTTGGTTATATTTTATACAATTAATGCATATTCATCATGCTCTTCATCTTTTCTTTTCACTTATTCAAAGTCAAAGCCACCTATGACCTCTATAAGCAAAGCGCCCCCGCTGTACCCAAAAACTCACATTCTGGCGGCAAGCGGTATAGCGGCCCTGCTCAGCCTGACCTTGCTGGTCTTCCCTTCACGCGAAGTCGAAGCGAAGAAAACCTACCTCAGCCTCGAGCTCGACAATGGCTCGGAACTCGTTTTGCGGGAAAAGAATGACCTGCATCCTGATGGCCTCAACGGAGATCAGGACACTTCGCCCTTTGCCAGGATCGAGCAGCCCTCGGACATTAGCGATAGCGCCGAGCAAAGCATTGAAGCTGATGACAGCACCCACCTGAGCACCGAAACAGCCGACTCCACTCCAGTCGAGCCCAACCACAAGATTGTCAGGGTTGCCAATGGCGATACGCTCTCCACAATTTTTGCCGATGTAGGCCTACCCGCCACCAGCCTTCACGAGGTTTTGAGCAGCAGCAAGGAGGCCAAGCAATTCAGCCGCCTGAAAGTCGGCCAGGCACTGGAGTTCCAGCTATCAGACGACGGTCAACTCGAGAGCCTGAAGAGCACGCTCAGCGAGCTTGAAAGCATCAGCCTCAGCAAGAATGAAAAGGGTTTTACCTTCAAGCGTGACATCGTCAAACCGGACGTCAAAACCACCTATGCTCGCGGCGTAATCAACAGCTCGCTGTTCTTGTCAGCGAAGCGCGCCGGCCTCTCCCATGGGCTGACCATGGACCTGGCAAACGTTTTTGGCTACGACATCGACTTCGCCATGGATATTCGTGATGGCGACGAGTTCGAGCTGGTGTATGAAGAGAAAGTGGTCAACGACAAGCAAGTCGGCACAGGCAATATCCTCTCCGCCCGCTTCACCAACCGTGGCAAGACCTTTACCGCAGTGCGCTACACCGACAAACAAGGCAATACCAGCTACTACAGCGCAGACGGCACCAGCATGCGCAAGGCCTTCATCCGCACCCCTGTAGATTTTGCCCGAATCAGCTCACGCTTCTCCAACGGCCGGCGCCATCCGATCCTGAACAAAATCCGCGCACACAAGGGCGTCGATTACGCCGCAGCCCGCGGAACACCAATCAAAGCCGCCGGCGATGGCAAGATCGCCCTCGCCGGACGCAAGGGTGGTTACGGCAACACCGTCGTCATTCAGCATGGCAGCCGCTACCGCACCCTCTATGCTCACATGCAAGGCTTCGCCAAAGGCATCCGCACCGGCGGCAACGTCAAGCAGGGTCAGATCATCGGTTACATCGGCACTACCGGCCTTTCCACCGGGCCACACTTGCATTACGAATTTCAGGTCAACGGCACCCACGTCGATCCTCTGAGCCAAAAGCTGCCAATGGCCGACCCTATTGCCCGCAATGAAAAGCAGCGTTTCATGCAGCTGAGCACGCCCTTGATGGCACGCATGGATCAGGAAAAAACCACCCTGCTCGCCCTCAACAAGCGCTAAGGCAGATGCCGCTCTATCTGGGGGTGATGTCCGGAACCAGCCTTGATGGCCTGGACATCGCCCTGATCGAGCAGAGCGAAAAGACCACTCTGCTCGCCACCCATTACCTGCCCATGCCGGAAGAACTGCGAGCTGAACTTTTGGCGCTGTGCGCACCGGGCCCGGACGAAATGGCGCGGGCCGCCATGGCTGAACAACACTGGGTGAGGCTGGCTGCTCAGGGCATATATACGTTACTGAAACAGCAAGAACTCAGTCCCTCGTCAATCCGCGCAATCGGCAGCCACGGCCAAACCATTCGCCATGAACCGGCCCGCGGATTCACTATCCAGATTGGCAACCCCGCCCTGCTTGCCGAACTGACGGGCATCAGCGTAGTGAGCGACTTTCGCCGCCGTGATGTCGCCGCTGGAGGACAAGGCGCACCACTGGTGCCGGCGTTCCATGAAGCCTTATTTGGTGAACAACGTAGCTATCGCGCGGTCTTGAATATCGGCGGGTTCAGCAACCTCAGCCTACTCGCACCCGATCAACCTGTGCGCGGCTTCGATTGCGGCCCAGGCAATGTCCTCATGGATGCCTGGATCCAACGCCAGTGCGGTGACCGTTATGACCGCGACGGTGCCTGGGCGGCCAGTGGCAAGGTGCAGCCCAACCTCCTCGAAGCATTACTGGGCGACCCCTTCTTCAACACCCAGGGACCCAAGAGCACCGGCCGCGAGCTGTTCAATCTGGACTGGCTCGACCAGCACCTGGGCAAGCAACTTCACTATGCCGAAGCGGATGTACAAGCGACACTGCTGGAACTGACGGCAATCAGTATCACCAAGGCCCTGCTCAGCACCCAAAGCGAAACCGAAGAGCTGCTGGTCTGCGGTGGTGGCGCGCATAACCGCACGCTGATGACACGCCTGGCCGCGCTGCTCCCAGGCTGCGCAGTCAACAGCACACAGACCCATGGCGTGCCTGCTGACTGGGTGGAAGCCATGGCATTCGCCTGGCTGGCACATTGCTGCCTGGAAGGTATACCCGCCAATCGGCCGAGCGTGACCGGCGCCAACGGGCTACGTGTTCTTGGCGCTATCTACCCCGCTTGACACCGATTTACCCAGCACGAAAACGACAACGCCGCACACTTGGCACGGCGTTAATCATCAGCGTTTAGGCAGTCAGATCGAGAAGGACGAGCCACAGCCACAGGTAGTGGTCGCGTTTGGGTTCTTGATCACGAAGCGCGAGCCTTCCAAGCCTTCCTGGTAATCCACTTCGGCACCCGCCAGGTACTGGAAGCTCATCGGATCGACGACCAGGCTCACCCCTTCGCGCTCGACAATGGTGTCGTCATCGGCGACTTCTTCATCGAAGGTGAAGCCGTACTGGAAGCCCGAACAGCCGCCGCCCGTAACAAACACGCGCAACTTCAGGCGAGGGTTACCCTCTTCATCGACCAGGCTCTTCACCTTGCTCGCCGCGCCCTGCGTGAATAGCAAAGCTGTGGGGGTGAAGGTTTCGACGCTCATGCTGACTATCTCCCGGCGCTAGACGCCATACTGCGTTGAGGCCCTGCATTATCCACTTACCCTACAAAAGCGGTCAACTATTCTGCAGTGGCCAGATTCTCCGGCAACTCCAATGGCCGGGGCTGCTCTTTGAGTGGACGCAAGCCCCCCTCGATCTGCGCCCCCATGGCCATTTCCATCAACCCGTAATACAGAGTGCCGCACACCCGCGCGCGACTGCCCAACTCGAGGTGCTCGCTGGCGTAAACATCGCCGATCACTTCACCGTCGATCATTATGCGCAGGGCGTGGATCTCACCTTCAACCTGCCCCTCGGGGCTGACTCGAACCATGCCATCACTGGTCTGCAGATTGCCACAGACCCGGCCATCGACCTGTACCGCCCCGTGAAAGCGTAAGTCTCCGTTGAGTTCCGCCCCGGCGGCAATCAGGCTGGTCTTGCCCGTAAAACGCTGCAAGTCGGTCTTGCGTTTGTCTTTATTCCACATGGGAAGCTGTCACTCCTGGTCGATCCACTTGAATGTCCGCTCCAACGGCTTTTCACCTTTGACCTCGGCACGCACCCTGATCTGCTGCGGGGCAAAGCCGTCGGGCAACTTCAGCTCGGCGAAGCGTCCAGCTTCAGGAATCGCCTGGAAATGCTTGAAGGCAAAGGGAATCACCTGACCACTGAACTGATCAGGCAAGTCTTGCGTCAGTGTGGCCAGTTGCAAGCTGACCGCCTTACCCCCCTGACGCCCTTCCACTGTAACCACCAACTGGCCCTCAAGCGGCTTGACATCCTTGCCCACCCGGCTGAGCAGTATTTTGTAGCGGAAGTGCATCGGCCTGTCCGTGGCCTGCAACTCAAAGGCGCGAATGCGTAATCCTTCCCGACGACTGGCTGGCGCCAGCACACCTTTGTAGAACGCCAGGTCTTGCTGCTGCTTGAAGATCTGCTCTTCGAGCAGCTTGATGGTCAACCGGCTCTGTTCGTTGGCCTGCTGTGCGACTTTTTCGCCACTGCTGACCACAATCAGGCGTTGGCGCAGCTGATCCAGCTCCTGCTCCAGCGCGATCAAGCGCTCCTGCATCGGCTGGTGCTCCACCTCGATTGACTGGGTCACGCGCAACTGCCACCAGGTTCCAGCATAGAATGCGGCGGGAATAGCCAGGAGCAATAACAGCAGCAGCAGTCGCATGCGACCGGCACGACGCGGGTCACTGGGGCGGACTTCCCAACCGGCCATCAGGGCAGCATGGCCGCATGCGACAGCCCCAGGCGCTCGTCGAGCCCGAAGAGAATGTTCATGTTCTGCACTGCCTGGCCGGACGCCCCCTTGACCAGGTTATCGATCACCGACAGCACCACCACCAGGTCGCCATCTTGCGGGCGGTGCACGGCCATGCGACAGACGTTGGCGCCGCGCACGCTGCGGGTTTCCGGGTGACTGCCGGCCGGCATCACATCAACGAACGGCTCGCTGGCATAGCGCTGTTCGAACAGCGCCTGCAGATCGACCGAGCGGTCCGCCACGGTCGCATACAAGGTCGCATGGATGCCGCGAATCATCGGGGTCAGGTGCGGCACGAAGGTCAGCCCCACCGCGGAGCCCGCCGCACGCCGCAAACCCTGGCAAATTTCCGGCAGATGACGATGCCCTTTGACGCCGTAGGCCTTCATGCTTTCACCGGCCTCGCTGAACAGCGAACCGACACTGGCACCGCGCCCGGCGCCGCTGACCCCGGACTTGCAGTCGGCGATCAACCGTGAAGTGTCGGCCAGACCGGCTTCCAGCAGCGGGATAAAGCCCAACTGTGCGGCGGTCGGGTAGCAACCGGGCACGGCGATCAGGCGCGCCTGCTTGATCGCTTCGCGGTTGACCTCCGGCAAGCCATAGACCGCCTCCGGCAGCAGATCCGGTGCGCCATGGGGCTGGCCATACCACTTGCCCCACTCTTCGGCGTCTTGCAGACGAAAGTCGGCGGACAGGTCGATCACCTTAGTGCCGGCCGCCAGCAATTCGCCGGCCAGGGCATGGGCGACGCCATGCGGAGTGGCGAAGAACACCACGTCGCAGGCCCCCAGGGTCGCGACATCCGGGACGCTGAAGATCAGGTCGGGGTAGTGACCGCGCAGGTTCGGGTACATCTCGTCGACGCGCAAGCCCGCCTCCGAGCGCGAAGTGATGACTGCAACTTGCGCCTGCGGGTGCTGCGCCAACAAGCGCAACAACTCCACACCGGTGTAGCCCGTGCCGCCGACGATACCGACCTTGACCATCACTTGCCCCTTGCAAAAAGCCATTGGAAAGCCGTCGATGATAAGGCCGTAACCGCCAACGGCCAACCGCGCAGATGACGTATCGGGCAGCGGCCACTACTATCGGGGCACTTTTCTAGCGCTGGAGTCGGACAATGCTCTATCTGTGGCTCAAAGCCCTGCACATCATCGCCATGGTCTGCTGGTTCGCCGGGCTGTTCTACCTGCCACGCCTGTTTGTTTACCACGCCATGAGCGAAGACAACACCAGTCGCGAGCGGTTCTGCGTGATGGAGCGCAAGCTGTACCGCGGCATCATGCTGCCGTCGATGATCGCCACCCTGATTTTCGGTGCCTGGCTGATCAGCCTCAACCCCGGCTACTACTTCAGCCAGGGCTGGATGCATGCCAAGCTCAGCCTGGTGGTCCTGCTGATCGGCTATCAGCACCTCTGCGGCGTCCAGCTCAAACGCTTCGCCCGTGGCGAGAACCGGCGCAGCCATGTGTTCTACCGCTGGTTCAATGAGGCTCCGGTGCTGGCCTTGCTCGCGGTCGTCATCCTGGTCGTGGTCAAACCCTTCTGAACCTGCCCAAGGAGTCCGTATGAGCCTGCCCGCCCTGCTCGAACAACGCCTGCGCCTGCCCGTGGTGGCCGCCCCCATGTTCCTGGTGTCCAACCCGCAACTGGTTCTCGCCTGTTGCCGTAACGGCATCGTGGGCAGTTTTCCCGCGCTCAACCAGCGCGACAGCGGCGCCTTCAAAACCTGGCTGGAAGAGATCGAAGCCGGTCTGCAGGCCGAGTCCGCGCCCTATGCGGTCAACCTGATCGTGCATGGCAGCAATCCGCGCCTGCAGGCCGATCTGGCCATCTGCATCGAACAGCGCGTGCCGATCGTCATCACCAGCCTCGGCGCGGCCAAGGAAGTGGTCGATGCAGTACACAGCTACGGTGGCCTGGTATTCCACGACGTGACCACCCGCCGCCATGCGGAGAAAGCCGCACAAGCCGGAGTCGATGGCCTGATCGCGGTCGCCGCGGGCGCCGGTGGCCATGCCGGCACCTGGAGTCCCTTTGCCCTGATTGCGGAAATCCGCCAGTTCTTCGACAAGACCCTGCTGCTTGCTGGCTGCCTCAATCACGGCCATGAAATTCTCGCCGCGCAATTGCTTGGCGCCGACCTGGCCTACCTCGGCACCCGCTTTATCGCCACTCGGGAGAACAACGCTCCGGCGGCTTACAAGCAGATGATTCTGGACGCCCAGGCTGCCGACATCATCCACACCCCGGCGGTATCCGGCGTACCGGCCAGCTTCATGCGCCAGAGCCTGGAACTGGCCGGCTACGACCTCAAGCAGCTGCAAAACAAGGGCGAGATCAACTACGGCGAAAAACTCAAGCCGATCAGCGACGAGGCCAAGGCCTGGAAAACCGTGTGGTCGGCCGGCCAGGGCGTCGGCACCATCGCCGATCTGCCAAGCGTCGATGCACTGGTGGCACGCCTGGATCGCGAGTACCGAGAGGCGCAACATCGGGCCCAACTGCTGCAGCAGCGTTGGCCGCGCTGAAGCGGCAACGCCGACCGAATCCGAGAACCGCCTAGCGACAGCCTTGGCGCATACCTGGCCGAAGCCGACATGCCTATCCATTCTTGTAGAGCGGCCGCTGGCCGACCGCTCCGTATCGCCGCAAGCCCAGTTACAACTGACCCTTTGGGCGCAAGCAGCCCGCTCACTCCAGTTGCCTGACGCTCACCGGAGCAGTTTCAGCAGGCTATGCCGACTAAACAGCTAACCTCTTGTCGGCAGTTAGACGGGGCGCGCCAACCTGTGAAGCAACCGGCATATTTATGCCCCAGGCTGCTTGTTCAGAGGCCTGCAGGCCCGCTAGGCTGTAGTGGCCATTCACCCATAGCGCCGACAAGGAAGCTCGCATGACCCAAGCCCGTTTCAAGATTGTCTTCAATGGCGAACTGATGCCTGAGGTGGCGCTGGAAACCGCCAAAGACAACCTTGCCCGCCTGTTCAAAAGTGACCACGCACGGATTAATGCGTTATTCAGTGGCGACACTGTCGCCATCAAGCGCAATTTGCCTGAAAGCGAGGCCGACCAATACCTCGCGGTCCTGCACCGCGCCGGGGCCAAGGCCCGCAAGGAGCCGGAGCCGGGCGCCAGCCTGAGCCTGGTCGACACCGACGATCACCGCCTCGCCGCGAGTACTGACAAAACGGCAAGCGCCACCAGCGACGAGATGACCTGCCCCAAGTGCGGCCACCGGCAAGCCCAGGCCGCGGAGTGCTCGGCCTGCGGCATCATCATCGAGAAATTTATCGCCCGTCAGGTTGCGCTCTCCGAGCGTACGCAAGCTGTCCAGTCTCAGCATCCCGGCGACCTCGGCAAAGCCGCCAATACACCCTACGCGACACCTCTGGCGACAGTGGCAGAAGCCCTGCCGGAGTTCGGCGAGCTCGAGGTATTCAGCATCGAAGGACGCATCGGCCGCCTGCGCTATCTGGCCTGGTCGCTGGTGCTGATGCTGGCGGCGCTGGCCCTGCTCGGCGTGGCCAGCATGGGCCTGGCCATTTCCGAAATAGTCGGTTCCGTATTGATCGCGCTGGTCGGCATCGGCATGGCGGTGGTCAGCGTGCAGATCGGCGTGCAGCGCCTGCATGACATCGGCTGGTCCGGCTGGCTCTGGCTGATCAACCTGGTACCGATCGTCGGTAGCGTCTTCGCCCTGTTGCTGCTGATCATTCCTGGCACAACCGGAGCGAATCGCTACGGCCCGCCAGCACCGCCCAACAGCCGCGCGGTCAAGCTACTGGCCTGGCTCTGGCTACTGGTCCCGGTACTCGGCATCCTGGCAGCCATCACCCTGCCCGCCTATCAGGACTATGTGAACCGCGCAGGCCTCTGACTCGCAGCGTAACCCTCACGCTGCAGCAGGCCAGACCCGCCCCTCACGGAGAAACCCCATGCCCCGTTACGCCCTCATCACCGGCGCCTCCAGCGGTATCGGCCTGGCCCTGGCCGAAGCCCTGGCACGCCGCGGGCGTAGCCTGATCCTGGTCGCACGGCAACGCGATGCGCTGGACAGCATTGCCTGCGAGCTGACTCAGCGCTTTGCCGTGGAAGTCCTGTTCCGCGTCTGCGACCTCGGCGAGCCGCTGCAAATCTCCGGCCTGCTGCATGAACTGGAACAGAGCGAGCTGTCCATCGACCTGCTGATCAACAGCGCCGGGGTGGGCACTCGCGGTGCCTTCGTCGCGCAGGACTGGCGCGGCGAGCAGCAACTGATCGAGGTGAACGTCCTCGCGCTCGCCCGCCTCTGCCATGCGCTCGGCACGGTGATGGCCGGACAGGGCAGCGGGCAGATCCTCAATGTCGCCTCGCTGGCGGGATTTCACCCCGGCCCATGGATGAGCAACTACCACGCAAGCAAGGCTTACGTCCTGCACTTCTCCGAAGGCCTGCGGGAAGAACTCAAGGAATACGGCGTCAACGTGTCGGTGCTCTGCCCGGGGCCGATGCGCAGTGCATACTTCTGCTCGACACAGATGGACAGCACGCAGGCAGAACACGAAAAGCGGGTGATGAGCGCCGAGGAGGTGGCGCTGATCACGCTCAAGGCGCTGGAGAAAAACCGCGCGATCATCATTCCCGGCTGGCGCAACCGGCTGCGGGCGATGGCGCCACGCCTGGCGCCGCGCTGGCTGGTGCGCAAAGTCGCGGCGCGGCTCAACCGGCCGCTCAGCCGCAGCTGATCAGGCCAGGACCGTGCGACCCTGAGCCCAGGCACGCAAGGCGTTGAGGTCTTCGGCCATCACCACCGACAAGGGTGCCGTGCTGTGGATAGCGTGCAGCAGCAAGGCCTGATCGACCGCCTGTTGTTGCGCCTGGGCGGCATACAGGGCGCTGACCACGACCTGTTCGATCTCTGCCCCGGAAAACCCGGCGCTGGCGAGCGCCAGCAGGTGCAGGTCGAACCCGGCGGGTTCCAGCTCGCGCCGTGCCAGATGAATGCGGAAGATCTCCGCGCGCACAGCCTGATCGGGCAAGTCGACGAAGAACAGCTCATCGAAACGCCCCTTGCGCACCAGCTCCGGCGGCAGCCGCTGGATGGCGTTGGCGGTCGCCACCATGAATACCGGCGCCTTGCGCTCGGCCATCCAGGTCAGCAGGGTGCCGAGCACCCGCTGGCTGACGCCGCCGTCATGCTCGCCACTGGCCAGGCCTTTCTCGATCTCGTCGATCCACAGCACACAGGGCGCCATCTGCTCGGCCAGGCTCAAGGCCTCACGCAGGTTGCGCTCGGTCTCGCCGAAGAACTTGTTGTACAGGCAGGCAAAGTCCAGGCGCAGCAGGGGCAAGCCCCACAAGCCGGCCACGGCCTTGGCGGCCAGGCTCTTGCCGCCGCCCTGCACACCGACCAGCAGCATGCCCTTGGGCAGGTCGCTACCCTTGCCATCGAGAAAGATGCCCTGGCGCTCGGCCAGCCAGCGCTTCAGGTTGCTCAAGCCGCCGACCTCGGCGAAGCGCGCGGTGTCGTACTCGAAGCTCAGCACCCCCTCAAGATCCAGTAGCTGGAACTTGGTCTTGTTCAGTTCCGGCAAATCCTCCTGGGTAATCGCGCCGTCATCGCAGATCACATTGCGCGCCAGCACCCGCGCTTCGCCATGACTCAAGCCGCGCAGGTTCTTCACCACCTGCTGCAAGGTACGGTTATCGGTGCGCACCCGGGCATTGCGATTGCGCTCGCTCCAGCGGCTGGCTTCCTCGCGCACGATCGCCAGCAACTCGTCTTCCGACGGCAGCGCCAGGCTGAAGCGCGCGGCAAAGCGTTGCACCTCCGCCGGCAGCTTGCAGGCATGGGAGACCAGTACCAGGGTGGGCGCCTGCGGCGTATCGCGCATGGCGATTTCCTTGAGCAGGCGCACCAGCCTGGGGTTGTCGGCGAGAAACGGATGCAGGTCGCACAGCACATACAGATTCGCCTGCGGATCGGCCTTGATCAGCCGCAACGCGGCCTCCGGCTCCTGGCTCGCGCCTTCGCCCAGCGGCTCACCGCCGAAGCCCAGGCGCTGCAGGCCTTCGGTCACCGACCAGGTGTGCAAGCCGAGGCCACGCTTGACCGCCAGACCGGTCAGCGTTTCCAGCACGCGCGGCTCATCCCAGGACTCGATGAGGATCAGCTTGACCCTGGAGTCGAGCACCAGGCCCAGATCATGGATATCGTTCTTCACACCTGCTCCTTGTGGCGGCCATATGGCCGGGATCAACCCAGCCCGTTAGCAGGCCGTTGTAAAACTACTGCGCTCGGCTATGCGGCGTTGCAACGTAGCGAAGCGGAGTAACAGCCGAAGGCTGGCCCGCAGGGCGAGCATAGCGAGTCAATCGGCCTCGCGTGCGAGCCCAGACTAGGCGTCCCCGACAAAATGCTCATTTACTACTCGTAAACTGCGCTTTTTCGGCCAATTTCGCCTGGCTACGCGCCCCGGCCTAGCCGTCGCTCGCTACATTTTTCAACGGCCTGCTAGACTCGGGCCTCATTCAACAGGCCAGGAGACTGTGCCATGGACTGTCTGTTCTGCAAGATCGTCGCCGGGGAAATACCCGCGCGCAAGCTTTATGAAGACGATCAGGTGTTCGCCTTTCACGATATCGGCCCCAAGGCCCCGGTGCATTTCCTGGTGATCCCGAAAAAGCACATTCACAGCCTCAACGACCTCGGCGAAGACGACAAAGCCCTGGCCGGGCACATGCTCTATACCGCTCAGCGCCTGGCCAAGGAACAAGGCTGTGAACAAGGCTTTCGCGTGGTGATGAACTGCAATGAATTGGGCGGGCAAACCGTTTACCACATCCATATGCATGTCCTCGGTCAACGGCAGATGACCTGGCCGCCGGGCTGAACGACGCGCCCCGCCCAGTGGAACGGCCCTGACGCCGGTCAAGCCGCGGCACATCGATTGGAGTAAACTTGCCACTCTCTTTTCGCCGGAGGTGCCCGATGGCCTGCGAACGTCACTACTCCCCCGTCGACCGCCTGTTCCTGCAAGCGGACGCGGCTCTGCGCACCCTGCTGCCCTTCAGCGGCCAGCCCAGTCGCCCCTCGCCGGCCATCGTGCAGGCGGAAAGCGCGCTGGATGAACCGACCGCGCGGCATGTCGCCGGCCTGATGCGCATCAACCACACGGGCGAGGTATGCGCCCAGGCGCTGTACCAGGGCCAGGCGCTGACCGCCAAGCTGCCGAACGTGCGAGTCGCCATGGAGCATGCCGCCGATGAGGAAATCGATCATCTGGCCTGGTGCGAGCAACGTATCCGCCAGCTGGGCAGCCACCCGAGCGTGCTCAACCCGCTGTTTTATGGTCTGTCATTTGGCGTCGGCGCCGTGGCCGGCCTGATCAGCGACAAGATCAGCCTGGGCTTTGTCGCCGCCACCGAAGATCAGGTGGTCAAACACCTGGACGACCACCTGCAACAGCTGCCAGCCAACGACGACAAATCACGGGCGATACTCGAGCAGATGCGTCTCGACGAAGAACGCCATGCCACCAGTGCCCTGGAGGCCGGCGGCCTGCGCTTCCCGGCACCGGTAAAATTCGGCATGACACTGCTGTCCAAGGTCATGACCAAGAGCGCCTATCGGCTCTAGCCGCAAGCAGGTTGCTGACACAAGCATAAAGGGCGCCGCGGGCGCCCTTTATGCTTGACGCTTAGGTTGCATCAGCCAATTCGACGATCTCGTAGTCGTGGGTGATCTCGACCCCGGCGCGACCGAGCATGATCGAGGCCGAGCAATACTTCTCCGCCGACAGCTCCACCGCACGCTTGACCTGAGCCTCTTTCAAGCCTCGGCCCTTGACCACGAAATGCAGGTGGATCTTGGTGAACACCTTGGGTTCCTCGGTGGCCCGCTCGGCCTCGAGAAAGGCCTCACAACTCTCTACCGCCTGTCGGGATTTTTTCAGGATGCTGACCACATCGAAGTTGCTGCATCCGCCCAGACCGATCAGCAGCATCTCCATCGGGCGCACACCCAGGTTACGGCCACCGCTCTCCGGCGGGCCGTCCATCACCACCGCGTGACCACTGCCCGACTCGCCGATAAACAGGGCTTCGCCGGCCCATTGAATGCGCGCTTTCATTACCAAGCCTCCGCTGTTAAAAAGGGACGCAGCTTAGCACAGCCCTTTTCGCGGCCTGACTTCGGCCTTCTGGTCGGAAGTTCCACGGCTAGATGTTAGCCATGTCGCAAAATCGACCCAGGCCTTGGCGTGTTTGTTAAGCTGACGCCGGATTACTGGCACACTGGGCTAGATAACTATAAGAAATTGCCTGTCAGACAAGGGCTTACCTTTTTATTTTCGGGACTCGGGCATGGTCGCAATTACCCTTACACCTAAAATCAAGAATCTCGACAAACTCCTCGCACATTGTCACCGCCGTCGCTACACGGCAAAAAGCACCATCATCTATGCGGGTGATCGCTGCGAAACCCTGTTCTTCATCGTCAAAGGCTCGGTCACCATCCTCATCGAGGACGACGATGGCCGCGAAATGATCATCGCCTACCTCAACCCCGGGGACTTCTTCGGCGAGATGGGCCTGTTCGACAAGGACGGTGCGGAGAAAGAACGCAGCGCCTGGGTGCGGGCCAAGACCGAATGCGAAGTGGCGGAGCTCAGCTACGCCAAGTTCCGCGAACTGACCCAGCAAGACCCGGACATCCTCTACGCCCTCGGCAGCCAGATGGCCGAACGCCTGCGCAACACCACGCGCAAGGTCGGCGACCTGGCGTTTCTCGATGTCACCGGCCGCGTGGCGCGCACCCTGCTCGACCTGTGCAAACAGCCGGACGCCATGACCCACCCGGACGGCATGCAGATCAAGATCACCCGCCAGGAAATCGGCCGCATCGTCGGCTGCTCGCGCGAGATGGTCGGCCGCGTGCTCAAGGCCCTGGAAGAGCAAGGCCTGGTCAACGTCAAAGGCAAAACCATGGTGGTGTTCGGCACCCGCTGAAGTCGCCAGGGATAAAAAAGCCGGCGCATGCGCCGGCTTTTTTGTTCGTGCTGGCTCAGTCCACGTCGGGCGAACTGATGACCCGCTTGCGCTCGGGAAAGAACAACCGCTCCAGTTCGGCGCCCGGGTTGTCGGCGCGCATAAAGGCTTCGCCGACCAGAAAAGCGTACACCTCGCTGATTTCCATCAGTTCGACATCGGCGCGGTTGAGAATGCCGCTCTCGGTCACCACCAGACGGTCGCGCGGAATCCGCGGCAGCAGATCCAGGGTGGTCTCCAGGCTGAGTTCGAAGGTATGCAGGTTACGGTTGTTGATCCCCACCAGCGGGGTATCCAGGGTATTCAACGCCCGCTCCAGCTCGTCGCCATCGTGCACCTCGACCAGCACATCGAGATCGAAGGCCTTGGCGGTCGCCGCCAGCTCGGCCATCTGCGCATCGGACAGCGCCGCGACGATCAACAGCACGCAATCGGCGCCCAGGGCGCGGGACTCGACGATCTGGTAGGGGTCGATCATGAAGTCCTTGCGAAGCACCGGCAGCGAACAGGCGTTGCGCGCTTCCTGCAGGTAGAGGTCGGCGCCCTGGAAGAAATCCTGGTCGGTCAGCACCGACAGACAGGTCGCCCCGCCGGCCTGGTAACTGCGGGCAATGTCCGCTGGGACGAAGAACTCACGCAGCACGCCCTTGCTCGGCGAAGCCTTCTTGATCTCGGCGATCACCGCCGGCTGCTTGCGTTTGGCCTGTTCCTGCAAGGCCCGGGCGAAGCCACGCGGGGCATCGGCGGCACGGGCTTGCTGCTCGACTTCCTCGAGGCCAACGATGGCGCGACGTTCGGCCACTTCCTCGGCCTTGCGGGCAAGGATCTTCTCCAGAATGGTTGGAATGCTCACCCTTGATTCTCCTGCTTGAATACCGCGGTAAAGGACACCAGTTCCTGCAGCTTCTCCCAGGCCAGCCCGGTATGCAGCGCATCATGGGCCAGTTGTACACCTTCTTTCAGGCTGCTGGCCAGATCGGCGGCATACAGCGCCGCCCCGGCATTCAGCACGATCATGTCGGCCGCCTTCTGGCCCTGCTCGCCCTTGCGCTTGGTCAGCGCATCACGGATCAGCGCCAGCGATTGTTCGGCGTCGTCTACGGTCAGCCCGATCAAGCTCTGGCTCTTGATGCCGAAATCTTCCGGCTGGATGCTGTACTCGCTGATCACGCCGTCTTTCAGTTCGGCCACGAAGGTCGGCGCCGCCAGGCTGATCTCGTCCAGACCATCCTGGGCATGCACCACCAGCACATGCTCACTGCCCAGGCGCTGCAGCACTTCGGCCAACGGCCGGCACAGCGCCTTGCTGAACACCCCCAGCACCTGATGCTTGACCCCGGCCGGATTGGTCATCGGCCCGAGCATATTGAAGATGGTGCGCAGGCCCAGTTCGCGACGCGGGCCGATGGCGTACTTCATCGCGCCATGGTGGGCCGGGGCGAACATGAAGCCGACCCCCACGCTCTCGACGCAACGCGCCACCTGCTCCGGGGTGAGATTGAGGTTGACCCCGGCGGCCTCGAGCAGATCGGCGCTGCCGCTCTTGCCCGAGACCGCGCGGTTGCCGTGCTTGGCCACCTGGCCCCCGGCCGCGGCGACGACAAAGGCCGCCGCGGTGGAGACGTTGAAGATATTCATGCCGTCGCCACCGGTGCCACAGGTGTCGACCAGGTGCTCGGCGTCGATCTGCACCGGCGCGGCCAGCTCGCGCATGAGCTGCGCGGCACCGACGATCTCGTCGATGGTCTCGCTCTTCATGCGCAGGCCCATGAGGAAGGCGCCTACCTGTGCGTCGGTGCACTGGCCGGTCATGATCTCGCGCATCACATCCTGCATTTCTGCAGTGCTCAGGTCGAGCTGACTGACGACCCGGTTGAGGGCTTCCTTGATGTTCATGCGCGCACGCCTCCATGTTGTTTGAGGAAGTTGGCAAAGAGCTCATGGCCCTGCTCGGTGAGTATGGATTCCGGGTGGAACTGCACGCCCTCGATATTCAATGTCTTGTGCCGCAGGCCCATGATCTCATCGACCGCGCCATCGTCGAATTGGGTCCAGGCGGTGACTTGCAGAACGTCCGGCAGGGTTTCGCGCTTGACCACCAGGGAATGATAGCGGGTCACCGTCAGCGGGTTGTTGAGGCCGGCGAACACCCCGCAATTTTCGTGGAACACCGGGCTGGTCTTGCCGTGCATCACCTGGCGCGCGCGCACCACGTCGCCACCGAAGGCCTGGCCGATGCTCTGGTGGCCCAGGCAGACGCCGAGGATCGGCAGCTGGCCGGCAAAATGCTGGATTACCGC
>Ga0209343_10004531_pt1 | contig 17128 bp, 16 predicted proteins | sample RifCSPlowO2_02_FD_184026 | JGI IMG/M metagenome (GOLD analysis project Ga0209343, IMG submission 184026) | Groundwater microbial communities from Rifle, Colorado - Rifle CSP2_plank lowO2_0.2 (SPAdes) (version 2) | ecosystem: Environmental > Aquatic > Deep subsurface > Groundwater | place... | reverse complement strand
GCTCTAGCCCCCGTCATCACTGCGTTATATGCTACTTAAATAGTAGCAATTCAAGCACAAAAAAGCCCCGCAGTCAAACCGACTGGCGGGGCTTTTTTAGGGGTGCTTGCGTGTCGGCGGCAATCTAACGCGGCGTTGCCCCGGGCTTGTTATCGTGCCGTCAGCTATGCCACCAGCAGCGTGCCCGGGCATTCCAGGTAGCCGCGCATTTTCTGGATAAATTCGGCCGCGTACATGCCGTCCACCACCCGGTGGTCGAACGATGACGACAGGTTCATCATCTTGCGCGCCACCACCAGCCCGCCTCTGATCATGGGCCGCTCAACGATGCGGTTGGTGCCCACAATGCCCACTTCGGGGTGGTTGATCACCGGGGTGCTGACAATACCCCCCAGCGCGCCCAGGCTGGTCAGGGTAATGGTGGAGCCACTCAAATCCTCGCGCGCGGCCTTGCCGCTGCGGGCGGCTTCGCTGGCGCGCAGCACGGCGCCAGCAGTGGCCCACAGGTCCAGCGTTTCGGCGTGGCGGATCACCGGCACCATCAGGCCGTTGCTGGTCTGGGTGGCCATGCCCAGATGCACGGCCGAATAACGGGTGACCACACCGGCATCGTCGTCATAACGGGCGTTCACCTCGGGGTGCTCACGCACCGCCAGCACCATGGCGCGGATCAAAAACGGCAACAGCGTCAGGCGGCCCCGCGTGGCACCGTATTGGGCGTTCAGCCGCGCGCGCAGGTCTTCGAGTTCGGTCACGTCGATTTCTTCGACATAGGTGAAGTGCGGAATGCGGCGTTTCGCCTCCTGCATCTTTTGCGCAATCTTGCGGCGCAGGCCAATCACGGGGATGGCCTCTTCGCCGTCGCGTTGCGCGTAGCGCTGATCGGCCCCGGCCCGCTCGGGTGCGTGCCCGCCGCGCTTGGCGTGGGCATCCAGATCATCTTGCGTGATGCGCCCGGCCGGGCCGGTGCCTGTGATGGTGCCCAGGTCAATGCCCAGTTCCCAGGCCTGCCGCCGCACCGCGGGGGCGGCAATGGACAAGGCGCCACGGGGTCGGGCAACCGGTGCTGTTGCTGTCGGCGCAGGTTGGGGCGCGGCTACGGTTGCCAGCGCTGGTGTTGGGGTTTTGGCCGCAGGGGCAGGTGCAGCCGCGGGCGCCGCCACAGCAGCTGCAGGCGCCGGTGCTGGCACGGGCACGACCGCTGCATCGGCGGCGGGCTGAACCGCCCCTTGCACTTCAATGTGGATGATCTCGGTGCCCACCGCCACCACCTGCCCTGCCGTGACGTTGAGCGACACCACGGTGCCCGCCACCGAGGACGGGATTTCAACCGTGGCTTTGTCGGTCATCACGTCGGCCAGGATCTGGTCCTCAGCGACCACGTCGCCCACCTTCACATGCCAGACCACCAGCTCGACTTCGGCAATGCCTTCGCCAATATCGGGCATCTTGATTGTTTGAATGCTCATCTCAGGACTCCATCACACGTTTGAATGCCGCTGCAACCCGCGCTGGCCCGGGGAAATACGCCCACTCCTGCGCATGCGGGTAAGGGGTGTCCCAGCCCGCCACACGCTCAATCGGGGCTTGCAGGTGGTAGAAGCAATGTTCCTGAATCAGGCTTGAGAGTTCAGCGCCCAGCCCGTTGGTACGGGTCGCCTCATGCACGATCACGCAACGGCCGGTCTTTTTGACCGAGGCCACCAGGGTGTCAAGATCCAGCGGCCACAGGCTGCGCAGATCGATGATTTCAGCGTCCACCCCGCTCTCGTTCGCCGCCGCTTCGGCCACATAGACCATGGTGCCGTAAGCAATCACGGTCAGCGCCGACCCCGGCCGCACGACCGCCGCCGAGTCCAGCGGCACGGTGTAGTAACCCTCGGGCACCATGCCCAGCGGGTGTTTGGACCAGGGCACCACCGGCTTCTCGTGGTGGCCATCAAACGGGCCGTTGTAGAGCCGCTTGGGCTCCAGAAAGATGACGGGGTCGTCGTTCTCGATCGAGGCAATCAGCAGCCCTTTGGCGTCATACGGATTGGACGGCATCACGGTGCGCAGGCCGCAGACCTGGGTGAACATGGCCTCCGGGCTCTGGCTGTGGGTTTGTCCGCCGTAGATACCGCCGCCACACGGCATGCGGATGGTCATCGGACAGGTAAAGTCACCGGCCGAGCGGTAACGCAAGCGCGCCGCCTCCGACACGATCTGGTCGGTGGCGGGGTATACATAGTCGGCAAACTGGATTTCGACCACCGGGCGCAGGCCGTAAGCTGCCATGCCAACGGCCGTGCCGACGATACCGCCCTCGGAAATGGGGGCATCAAACACGCGCTGGTTGCCGTATTTCTGCTGCAGACCTTCGGTGCAGCGGAACACGCCGCCGAAGTAACCGACGTCCTGGCCATACACGACCACATTGGGGTCACGCGTCAGCATCACATCCATCGCGCTTCGCAGCGCCTGGATCATGGTCATCGGCGTTTTGTTGGGAGTGTTGTTGTCCGTCATGATCAAGCTCCCAACTCTTCGCGCTGCGCGCGCAAGTGCGCGGGCATGTCTTTGTAAACGTCTTCAAACATCGCTTCCAGGCGTTGCGGGCGGCCGTCGGCCAGGGTGCCGTAGCGCTCGGCCTCTTTCTGCGCCGCTGCGACCTGCGCTTCTAGCTCTTTTTGCGCCGCTTCGTGCTCGGCATCAGACCAGGCACCGAGTTTGATCAAATGCTGCTTGAGGCGCGCAATCGGGTCGCCCAGCGGAAAGCGTGCCGCGTCGTTGGCCGGGCGGTACTTGCTGGGGTCGTCCGACGTGGAGTGCGGTCCGGCGCGGTAGGTCACCCACTCAATCAGCGTCGGGCCAAAGTTGCTGCGCGCGCGCTCCAGCGCCCATTGGGAGGCGGCATAGGCGGCCAGAAAATCATTGCCATCAACGCGTAGCGAGGCAATGCCACTGCCAACACCGCGCGCGGCAAAGGTGGTGCCTTCGCCCCCGGCGATGGCCTGAAAGGTGGAAATCGCCCACTGGTTGTTGACCACGTTGAGAATGACCGGCGCGCGGTACACATGGGCAAAGGTCAGGCCGGTGTGAAAGTCAGCTTCGGCGGTGGCGCCGTCGCCGATCCAGGCCGAGGCCACCTTGTCATCACCCTTGATGGCCGAGGCCATGGCCCAGCCCACCGCCTGAATCACCTGCGTCGCCAGATTACCCGAGATCGAGAAGAAGCCTTGCTTTTTGCTCGAATACATCACCGGCAGCTGGCGCCCCTTCATCGGGTCGCGCTCATTTGAATAGAGCTGGCAGATCATGTCCACCATGTTGTTATCTTCGCGCGCCAGCAGCAGGCCTTGCTGGCGGTAGGTCGGAAAACACATGTCGCCCTCGCCCAGCGCCAGCGCGTGGGCGGTGGCAATGGCTTCTTCACCTAGGCACTGCATGTAGAACGACATTTTTTTCTGCCGCTGCGCGATCAGCATGCGGGCATCGAAGGCGCGCGTGAGCATCATGGCGCGCAAACCCCGGCGCAACAGCGCCACATCGACGTGCGGCGCCCAGGGTCCCACCGCCTGGCCCGCGTCATCGAGCACGCGGATTAGCGCAAAGGCCAGATCACTGGTTTGAGCGGCCGCCACATCCACCGGGGGGCGGCGTTTGGAACCGGCAGCTGAGAGGGGAAGATAGGAAAAATCGGTGTCATGGCCAGGTCGCCCGGTGGGCTCCGGCACATGCAGATGAAGGGTTTCGCGTTTGGGCATCGGTAGGTCTCCTTGCAAGATTGTGTCCTGCATTAGATAGTCTGTAAATTCAGCTCAAGAAGCCGGTCGGGTAACCGCACGCTGAGCCAACAATGCAGCAATGCCCACGGGATCACCGCAGGCATTGCTTGGGGTGTGAAGCATAACGGATTTTTGCTTGATCGCCCCCGAAACACGCCAGGCCGGGCAGCCGCCTTAGCCCCGAAACCGCTTGCGCGTCAGCGCCAGCGCGATCCAGAAACCAGCCACCGTGTACACCACCAGCACCAGCACATGACGCAAGACATGCGTCGGCCACTGGTCCATGAACAGGGGGCGCACCAGTTCGACGGCGTTGGTCAGCGGCAGCCAGCTCGATATCGTGCGCACCACCACAGGCAATTGCTCCAGCGGGAAAAAGATGCCACTCAGGAACATCATGGGTGTCAGAAACAGCGTGAAGTAGTAGGTGAAAAAATCGTAGCCCTTGGCCAGCGCGTTGAAAATCAGCGCAATACAACTGAAGGTGATGCCCACGCCCAGCAGCACCGGCCAGGCCACCAGTAGTTTGGGTGAATAGCTGATGCCCAGGGCCAGCATCACGCCCAGAATGGCCGTCACGGTGAACAGCGCCTTGAACGCCGCCCACAGCATCTCGGCCAGCACGATGTCGTCCAGGTTCACCGGCGCATTCATGATGCCGTCCCAGGTTTTTTGCACATGCATGCGCGAAAACGCCGAGTACAGCGCCTCAAAACTGGCCGCCTGCATGGCGCTCATGCAGATCGAGCCGCTGGCCAGAAACAGGATGTAGGGCACCGGCGTGCCGTCGACGCTGACCTTGCCGACCAGCGCGCCCATGCCGTAGCCAAAAGCGACCAGCCACATCAGGGGTTCGGCGATATTGCCCACCAGACTGGGAATGGCCAGCTTGCGCCAGACCAGCAAATTGCGCAGGAATACCGGCCACCAGCGCATTGAGAGTTCGGGCGCGCGCCAGACTGATTGATGAATTGGGGTGTTCATTTGAGTACTCATGCCTCCTCCCTGATCTGGCGGCCGGTGAGTTTGAGAAACAAATCCTCCAGATTGGCCGGACGGTGCAGCGTACGCAACTGCGGGTAAGCGGCCAGGGCTTGCAGCAGCGGTTTGGCGTCAAGCGTATAGAAAAACACCGTCTCGCCACTCACCTCCGTGCGCGCCGCCAGGGCTTTGAGTGGCGAATCCGCCAGCGCCAGTGCGCCTGCGCCAAAGACCTCGACCACATCGGGCTCCAGATACTGGGCAATCAAATCGCGCGGCGCCCCTTCGGCAATCTTCTTGCCATGGTCCACCACCAGCAGCCGGTTGCACAGTCGCTCGGCCTCGTCCATGAAGTGCGTGGTCAGCAAGATCGATTTGCCTTCGGCCAGCAACAGCTGCAGGCGCTCCCACATCAGGTGGCGGGCCTGCGGGTCCAGCCCGGTGGTGGGCTCGTCCAGCAGCAACAGGCGCGGGTTGTTGACCAGCGCGCGCGCCAGGCTCAAGCGTCGCTTCATGCCGCCCGAGAGCTCACCCGGTTTGGCGTTGGCCTTGTGGGTCAGAGAGGCAAACTGCAGCAGCGCCGGCACGCGTTCACGGATTTGCGCGTCTCTCAATCCGAAGTAGCGGCCATAGACCAGCAGGTTCTCGGCACACGAAAAGTCGGGGTCGAGCGTGTCGAACTGGCTCACCACGCCCAGCTGCGCCTTGATGGCCAGCGCGTCACGCGGCATGTGCAGGCCAAACGCGGTAACCAGCCCCTCATCGGGCACGGTCAGGCCCAGACACATGCGGATGGTGGTGGTCTTGCCCGCGCCGTTGGGACCGATCACGCCCAGACATTCGCCCGGCGCGATTTCAAAAGACATGTCGCTCACCACCGTCGCATCGCCGTAGCGTTTGACCAGATGTTGGACAGAAAGGATGGATTCACTCATGGGCGGAATTGTCGCTGAGCTTGGCAGGTCTGGCCGCTTGCACGGTCAGCCCAATTGAGACAAGTTGTCTGCCAACTCCCGCAGCCCAATCGCCTGCACGTCTTCACTGATGGGAAAACGTTCTGAACCCGCGTGAACCACAAAGCGCCTGGCGGGTTTGATGTCCCCGCAGGCTTCATAAAAGCCCCGGGCCGGTTTGGCGGCGCGGCTGCGTTTGACTTCAATCGCCCAGCGCTCACCGCCCGGCAGCTCCAGCACCAGATCAATCTCGGCCCCGCCGGACGTGCGGTAAAAGCCTGGGACGCTTAACACGGGCGCCGCGTTGATCAGGTTTTCAATCACAAACCCCTCCCAGCTCGCCCCCACCACCGGGTGCCCCAGCAAGGAATCCCTGTCTGCAATATTCAGCAGCGCATGCAGCAAACCCGTGTCGCGGATGTACACCTTGGGGGACTTCACCAAACGTTTGCCTACATTGACATGGTAGGGCTGCAGGCGGCGCACCAGCAGCAAATCGACCAATAGATCGGTGTAACGGCTGACCGTCTGGCTGCTCACCTCAAGACCCGCTGCCAGCCTTGACGCATTGATCAACGTGCCCTGGTTATGGGCCAGCATGGTCCAAAAGCGGCGCAGGGTTTCAGCGGGCACGCGTGAGCCAAACATCGGCACATCGCGCTCAAGGTAAGTGCGCAGCAAGTCTTTGCGCCAGCTCAAAGATTGCTGCTCATCAGATGCCAAAAAACTATCGGGAAAACCACCACGCACCCACAATTTCTCAGTGACCTCAGGGGGCACTTCAGACACGGTTAAAGGTGTCATGTCCACGTAACTGATGCGCCCGACCAGGCTTTCGCCGCTTTGGCGCATCAAGTCGAGCGATGCCGAACCCAACAACAAAAACCTGCCCGTGCGCAAGCCTTTGCGTCGCCCTTGGTCAATCAAACCGCGCAAGGTCAAAAACAGGTCTGGCACCCGGTGGATTTCGTCCAGAATCACCAGCCGGTCTTCGTAGGCCGACAAAAAGGCGGCGGCGTTGCTCAGCTTGTCACGCTCGGCAATGTCTTCCAGGTCAAGATACAAGGCGCCTTGGGCTTGGCCCACCATCAGCGCAAGCGTGGTCTTGCCCACCTGACGTGGGCCCATCAGCGCTACAGCGGCTTGGTGAGACAAGGCTTGACGGACGATTCCAAAGGCTTTTCTGTCTAACATCATTGCAAATTTACCATGCGCTGGTGATTTTGCATAGAAAAATCTCCAGTGATGCTCGTGCCTTCCCTTCATAAAATGAAAGATATTTTTTCCCATTCAATCGGACGCGGCAACGCGCAAACCTAATGACAACACTCGGCACGCCACTCTCCCACCACTCCACCAAAGTCATGCTGCTCGGTAGCGGCGAACTCGGCAAGGAAGTGATCATTGCGCTGCAGCGTCTGGGGGTGGAAACCATTGCGGTGGACCGCTATAACCACGCGCCCGGCCAGCAGGTGGCGCACCACGCCCGCACCATCACCATGAGCGACCCGGCGCTGCTCAAAGCGTTGATCCAGGCGGAAAAGCCCGACCTGGTGGTGCCCGAAATTGAAGCCATTGCCACCCCGATGCTCGAAGTGCTGGAAGCCACCGGCGTGGTGCGTGTCATCCCCACCGCGCGCGCCGCGCGCCTGACCATGGACCGCGAAGGCATCCGCCGCCTGGCGGCCGAAACGCTGGGCTTGCCCACCAGCCCGTACCAGTTTTGCGACTCCTTTGAGGAACTGCAAACCGCCATCGAAGGCGGCATTGGCTACCCCTGCATCGTCAAACCGGTGATGAGCTCATCGGGCAAGGGGCAAAGCAAAATCAGTGGCCCAGCCGATGTACAAAAAGCCTGGGACTACGCCATGGCCGGTGGCCGCGTCAGCCATGGCCGCGTCATCGTCGAAGGCTTCATTGACTTTGACTACGAGATCACCCTGCTCACGGTGCGCGCCAAGGGTGCCGATGGCCAGATCGAAACCCATTTTTGCGAACCCGTGGGCCACGTGCAGGTCAACGGCGACTATGTGGAAAGCTGGCAGCCGCACCCGATGCACCCGGCGGCCCTGGAAAGAGCGCGCCACATTGCCAAGACGGTGACGGATGACCTGGGCATCGCTGTGGACGGCCAAGCCTCGGGCCTCGGGATTTTTGGCGTGGAGCTGTTCGTCAAGGGCGAGCAGGTCTGGTTCAGCGAAGTCAGCCCGCGTCCGCACGACACCGGCTTGGTGACGCTAACCACCCAATGGCAAAGCGAATTTGAACTGCACGCCCGCGCCATTTTGGGCCTGCCGGTCAACACCGCGCTGCGCAACCCCGGCGCCAGCGCCGTGATCTACGGCGGCGTTGATGCCAAAGGCATCGTGTTTGACGGTGTCGATGAAGCCCTGCGCGTGCCCGGCACCGACTTGCGCCTGTTTGGCAAGCCCGAGAGCTTTGTGAAGCGCCGCATGGGCGTGGCGCTGGCCGCGCATACTGACGTTGAGCAAGCACGCGTTAATGCCAAGCTGGCAGCGTCGAAGGTAAAACCGCGCGCAGCCTGAGTTTTATGCTATTTAATCAATAGCTTCTAGCGCGCAAAGGACGGGCGCTAGAAGCTGTTTCTACATAAGTCCTCAAGCCAGCCAAAGACAACTAATTTTTGTCGTAGTTCGGCGAGCGCGGCCCGTACAACATACCGTTGGCCGTACCTGCCGACAACAGGCGCGTAGTGGCGACGCCCGCGACCTGATGACTTTGATCCAACGCAGTCGCCATCACCTGTTTGATGATGGCCGTAATCAACAACCCGGCCAATCCCCCTTGCTGCTGGCTTCGCCCCTCTTCGCTGGAGGCAGAAGCGGCGCCTGTCCACAGCAGCTTGCCGGTTTTCAAGTCCACCAACTTGGCTTCGGCCGAGACGACCGAGGCACTGCTGATCACCTGGTATACCGTTCCGTACTTGCCGATAGTGATGTACAGGGCCGCATCCGCGCCAAATATCTGGCGCAACTTGTCGACCGGCGTCGCGTGCATATCAGTTGCTTGCGTCATCCCATTTTCCTTGAAGGCTTCGGCCACCAAGGTTACGGGCATCACGTAGTAGCCGGCCTCGGCAAGTGGTCGGGTGGCATGGGACAGCACGCTGTACGAGGCCTGCACTTCAGGTGTGTTGTTCACCGGCGGCAAGATCAAAATGGAGCGTGGACGGCTCTCCTTGTACGCGGTGTAATCGAAAGGTGGTGCTTTGGTTGCGCACCCCGTCATCACGAGGAAGCTGGCGGTTACAGCCAGTACTTTGAAATATTTTTTCCAGTTCATAGGGCCTTCTCTTATTTCTTGAAATTGCGCAACAGGAAGTCCATGAATGTTTCAGATTCAGGATACTGTTTCTTTTCGGTCTGCATTTGTTGGGCAAACTGGTCCAATTTGCCCTGCTGCCCATACAGCAAGCCCAGGTGAGCGTAGTAGCCGGGTGGCACAGCTCCCCCGCTGGCCTTGATCTTCTGCAAGTCTTCTTCCATGAGCTGCGTTTGCGCATCTGGACTCAACTTGTCGGCGCGGAAGTATGCATCTACGTTGTTCTGGTAGCCCTGCCATTGGTAGAGAGAAGCCGGTTTGGTGGCACACCCCCCCAACGCTGCACAGACCAGCAACACCGCTACCGCACTTGATCGACTATTTGACATTTATTTTCCTTGGTGTGATTGGTAAGCGATCAAAGAACAGGGTGCCACGCACCACTGTCGATACCGGACACAAGCTTGTTCACCGCATCACGAATAGCCAGGTCAAGTACCTTGCCATTGAGTGTCGAGTCGTAACCCGCCGTTCCGCCAAATCCAATGACCTCGCGTTCAGACAGGCTGAACTCGCCTGCGCCTTGCGAAGAGAACACCACTTCCGATGTCAGCGTATTCACGATGTTCAAATTGACCTTGGCATAAGCAATCTGCGTTTTCCCACGACCCAAGAGCCCAAATAGTTGCCTGTCGCCAACGTCCTTGCGTCCAAACTCTGTTACATCACCTGTGACGACAAACTCGGCGCCTTTGATTGTTTGCGCCTTTTTCTGGAGCGCGGCTTCTTCTTTGATTTCGCTCATGTTGGTGCGATCCAGCACGCTGAAGCGGTGGGTTTGCTGCAAGTGGGTGAGCAAAATGGTGTGTGCTTGCCCCCCCAGACGATCCACATTGTCAGAAAAAACACCACGCATAAAAGATGAACGATTGTCAAACTTCCCGACCGAAATCGGAGTGCGTGGGCCGCTGTAGGCCTGGCCGGCAGACTCCACTTTTTGAACGGCAATGGTTCTGGATTCCTCCTGGTGGGCACACCCGACAAGTGACAGAAACGCTGCCATGAAACATGGCAAATAGATGGACTTCTTCATCTCAAACCAACTCCCTTTGTATGCCTCCCTCGGACATCGAACGATTGATCAATGTCAACATGAGAGGTATCAAACTGTAACAAAGAATAAGCTTGAAACTGGTTCAATAGATCGAAAGTTTGGTGGCATAAGGGGCGGCCTGCGCCCTTGACACTTCCGCCTCGGCGTCATCCTTGGTGCGGATGTCGTGCAGGTCAACCGCTACGCTGCGGGTCGTGCTGCCATTGAACCTGTTTGAGCAGATGGCAAGCCCGAGAGCTTTGTGAAGTGCCGCATGGGCGTGGCGCTGGCCGCGCATACTGACGTTGAGCAAGCGCGCGTTAATGCCAAGCTGGCAGCGTCGAAGGTGAAGCCGCGCGCAGCGTGAGTCTTTTGCTATTTAATCGATAGCTACTCAGGCTTATTAGACGGGGGCTAGAGCCTGATTTATCATAAATTTAGGCAACTACTCAGCTCAAGTAGCGAAGCGAGGCTGAATTGTCTGGCGGTTAAACACGCTGACCAAGCAGGCAAACAGCTTGGCCTTTTGCTTGTTCATGGTTGCCAAGTGCAAGCGGATGGTGAAGAACGTATCGACGCCGTGCTCAGATCTAAAGCAGCCCGATATCTTTTGCTTCACCTTCGCCATGCGCAGCGCCTGCTCGACCAGGTTGTTGGTGATCGGCACAGGCCTCCCAACTAAGCTCCTTGCTCCACTGCTTCTGCAACTCGTCAAGCATTTCAGGGAACCAAACTCGGGTGGAATCGCCAGAAGGCATTTTGGTTAACGTTCGACTCAAACGGACCGCCGTTGGCGTGGAGTCCATATAGGAATGGTTAGGCGGCACTCTTTCCTTTCTGAACCTCAGCGGCAAGGCGGTCGAGATTCTGCTCATTGGCCGAAGCCACAAACTCGGCGATTCGCTCGTAGTGCTCTCGGGTGTCGAAGGTCTGTCGCCACGTCACCTCCGTGCCGCCATGAATCGGCGCCAGCTCTATGGTGAGCAAGAAGTGATGCCCGTTGAGATGCTCGATCTCGAAGACTTGATCGTCGACGATACGCGTGAAACGGCTTTCATTTGGATAGTCCTTGCCATCCGGTCCGTGCATCGTTAAGAGCCACGTTCCACCGGGCTTGAATTCAAACTGCTGAATCGTGTTGGTGAATCCAGTCGGACCCCACCATCTGGCAACGCGAGTGGGATCGCTCATTGCGGCGAAGACCTCGGACGGGCTGGCGGCGAGCAGTCTGCGCCTTGAGTCTGAGCGGATTTCGATTGGCTCCATTTGACGCCTTTCACGGGTGCTGCGGTGGTTGGTGCGGCCCAACGTTCGACATGAGCGGCAGATTCGGGCCGGCGAAGCCCGCTCGAAGACGTCCGCTCGATGGAGGGAGTGGGCGTCATGAGGTCAGGCGCACAAGCGGACTCAGCGCTTTGGGCTACCAAGAGGCGGACGGTTCTTGCGGTAGGAGTTTTTCAGCGCGATCTTGCCGTCTCGAAAGGTGAACAGATCACAACCATGGACTTCGACGCGAGTGCCGTCCGCCCGCGTTCCCGTGAATATCCACTCGGAAACTCCTCTATCTCCCTGGACGAAATGGCGGGCGTTGCCCCAGTGAGCATCGGGAAAGGTCGTCCAGACTTCAGCGAAAGCGGCCCGCACTGCCTCACGGCCCGCGTACCGGGTGCCGCAGATGTCTGGACCTGCAGAGGCTTCAAAAACACAGTCATCACTCATGAACGACATGAGGGCATCGACATCGTGGCGATTCCACGCATCGGCAAAGGCTTGCAAGACCTCGGTGGCGACCGCTGTAATCACGTTCGACATGACTTGACTCCTTTCGGCTCGCGCCCCGACGATGAGGCTGCCGACGCCCAACGAATGAAAGGGACTTCCCCGTCCCATGCGAGCCGCGCGTCTTTCGAGTTGCGGTTTACGGCATCAATGTGCCACGATGGAGAGGTCAAACTTTTAGCTCCCACGTAACTTGAGTACAAGTTAGTCTGCACTGAAACTTCGTTTTCATCAACTCACCTGAAAGGGGAAATCATGGCCATTATCACCATCGGAATCGATCTCGCCAAGAACGTTTTTTGCCGTGCATGGCGTGAATGAGTCGGGTAAAGCTGAACTTGTGGACCCGCGAGTTCATCAAATTTGGCCACTCCATTCGCCTGATCGCCCCCAAGTTTGTTGCACCTTACCGCATGAGCGGAAAACGCGGCAAGAACGACGCGGCGGATGCCGCAGCAATCGCGACTGTTCGTGCATCGTGCCCGCCAGGGCGATGTGGAGCAGCGCACCGCGCTGATCAACCGCATTCGCGGCTTATTGTCTGAGCTCTCGGCTTCCGCTGCGGCTCGATCACACTGACAGGACAAATTGCGCCCCTTCAATTACCGGCTGTCGAACAGGCCCACGTCAATGCAAAGCTGGGCGCCTCCAAGGTGAAGCCACACGCAGCGTGAGTTTTTTGCTATCTAATTAATAGCTGCTCACGCTTATAAGACGGGGGCTAGAGCCGTATTTTTCATAATATTCCATGGCCATCCGGGGTTCTGCCGCTGCCTGTCACGGCGCGTCCTTGACCACGAAACGCGCCATCTGGCTGGAGCTACCCCGCGCCGAGTCGGGCGGGCCGAGGTCGGTAAAACTGACCGTGTAGCTGTGGCGCTGGGCCACGCCACCCGCCCAATGCTGAAACTGCGCCCGGGTCCACTCAAAGTGGTGTCCCGGGTGGCGTTTGCGCCCGGCTGCCATGCCGTGCAGCAGGTTGTATTCCTGGTTGGGGGTGGTCACCAGCACCACGCCCGGGTGCATGGTGGCGAAGACGGCGCGCTCCACCCGGGGCAGGTGGCCAGGGTCGATGTGCTCAATGGTTTCCAGCATCACGGCGGCGTCGAAGCCCGTTAAATCCCGATCGACCTGCGCAAACGAGCCCAGGCGTACCGCCAGCCGTGGGTCGGGTCGCAGCCAGTCCAGGCCCAGCGCAAAACGCGCATCGGCCAGCGCGCGCTCGTCGATGTCGATGCCCAGCAAGCGCGCAAACTGCGCGTGTCCACGCAGGCGCAACAGCAGCTCACCCGGTCCGCAGCCCAGGTCAAGGACGCTGGTCGCGCCGCTACCCAGCAGTTCGCGCACCACCGTATCCAGGCGCTCATCGTGCAAGGTGCTTACCAAAGCTCAGTGCCCTCGTGTGGTGATGCTCATGATCTCACCCATCTCAAGCGCGGCTTGATCCCTTTTCAGTACTAGAAATTTATGTGGCCATCACTGGAACGCCACCTCGGCAAAGCTGCGCAGCTTGCGGCTGTGCAACTGGTCCACGCCCTGCTCGCGCAGCAGCTCGATGGCCCGCATGCCAATGCGCAGATGCTGATCCACCCGTTCGCGGTAAAAATGGTTCGCCATGCCGGGCAGCTTGATCTCGCCGTGCAGCGGCTTGTCGCTCACACACAGCAAGGTGCCGTAGGGCACGCGGAACCTGAAACCATTGGCGGCGATGGTGGCACTTTCCATGTCCAGCGCGACGGCGCGGCTCTGGCTGAAGCGGCGCTGCGGACCGTTGTCAGGCAGCAGTTCCCAGTTGCGGTTGTCGGTGGAGGCGACGGTGCCGGTGCGCATGATGCGTTTGAGCTCCGGGCCCTTGAGCTGCGTCACCTGCGACACGGCGGCTTCCAGCGCCACCTGAATTTCGGCCAGCGCCGGAATCGGCACCCACAAGGGCAGTTCCTCGTCCAGCACATGGTCTTCACGCACATAGCCGTGTGCCAGCACGTAGTCGCCCAGCTGCTGCGTGTTGCGCAGACCGGCGCAGTGGCCCAGCATGATCCAGGCATGCGGGCGCAACACGGCGATGTGGTCGGTGATGGTCTTGGCGTTGGCCGGGCCGACGCCGATGTTGACCATGCTGATGCCGCTGCGGTCGGCGCGCACCAGGTGGTAGCCCGGCATTTGCGGGAGCCGTGGCGGCACCTTGCCCAGCTCGTCTTCCGCGGCCGGTGCGGTTCCAGCGCGGCGCGTGACCACGTTGCCGGGCTCCACGAACGCGATGTATTCGCTGGCCGGGTTGGCCATTTCCTCTTGCCCCAAGCGCACAAACTCGTCAATGTAGAACTGGTAATTGGTGAACAGCACAAAGTTCTGGAAATGCTCGGGCGCGGTGCCGGTGTAGTGGCGCAGGCGGTGCAGCGAATAGTCCACCCGTGGCGCGGTGAACAGCGACAAGGGTTGCGGCTCACCCGGATGCGGCTCATAGGTGCCGTTGGAAATGCTGTCATCCATGGCGGCCAGGTCGGGCAAATCGAACACGTCACGCATCAACTGGCGGCGTTGCGGGGTCAAGGTGCCTTCGATGTGATCGTTCTCCGCGAACGAAAAATGCACCGGGATCGGCTGTGTGCTGGTGCCGACTTCCAGCTCCACCTGGTGGTTTTTCAGCAGCAGCGTGAATTGCTCCAGGTAGTAGTCGGCGTACAGATCAGGGCGGCTCAAAGTGGTCTCAAAGCGGCCCGGACCGGCCACAAAACCAAAACTCAGGCGGGCACTCTCGGGCGAGTGCAGGCGCGACACGGTGTCGGTCTGGACCCGCACAAACGGGTAGCAGGCGCGCACATGGCCGGGCAAGTCGTCACCCGCCACGAAGCGCTGCATGGCCTCACGCAAGTGGGTGATGTTGGTGTCATAAATTTCACGGACCCGGGCCAGCGCGGCGGCTGGGTCGGTGAAACTGGCAGGGGCAATGAAGGCAGGCAGATAGGACATGAGGCTATTGTCCACGGTCTGGCGCTTCGGGTAGAGTGAGAGCATTTCAGGGTCAACAGGAACTCTTATGGCGCAAGCATCGGGCTGGATCAAACGCGGTTTGCAGATAGGCTCAGGCCTGCTGCTTGCCTTGATAACGCTTGCCATCGTGGCCCTGCTGTACCTGGGCATCCCGCAAAATGCGGCCGGCATGGCCGCCAAGGGGGTCTGTTCCGCCGCCTTTGTGGCCGGACGCCCGTGGCAAAAAATGCTGGCCGATGATGTGCTGCCCGCCAGCCCGGTACTCAGCCTGATCAGCATCGCGGTCGATGAAAATGCCCGCAGCGTGACCGCCAGGTTCGCCGGTCTGTTTGCCCGCCAGGCCGTGCTGATGCCGCACCGGGGTTGCGTGCTGAATGTGACGCCGACCAGCGCCTCCAGAGCGGCGGCAAAGCCCGCCAAGCCGGATGCCGACAAACCGTGGCCACAGGGAGAGGCGGCGCTGCCCGTTGCGCAGTGGAGCCCAGGCGTCGATGCGCTCGCGCTACAGACGACAGTTGACGAAGCCTTTGCCGGCGCAGGCGACCCGAACGCTGCCAATGCCCGCGGTGTGGCGATCATTCACAAGGGGCGCCTGCTCGTGCTGCGCACCGCGCCGGGCTTCTCCAGCCAGACGCCCTTGCACGGCTGGTCGATGACCAAGACGGTCACCGGCATGTTGATGCACAAGCTCGCCGCCGACACGCATCTGTCGCTGGACTCGCCGGTGGTGGACGCCTTCCCGCCAGCGCGCGAGCCGGCCTGGGTCGCCCCCTGGCGCACGGATGGCCGCAAGCGCATCAAGGTATCGGACCTGCTGTATATGCGCGACGGCCTGGCCAGCTCGGAAGACTACCAACCCTGGGGTTCGGTGCCCCATATGTTGTGGGGACAACCCAACAACGTAGCCGCGTTTGCTGCCGCGTCTGCGGCACAAGCGCCGCCCGGTGCGCGCTGGCGTTACCTGAGTGCCACGGCCAATCTGCTGTCTGGCGTGGCGCGGGGACGCTTCACCCGCGACGCCGACTATTGGGACTACCCGGCTCACGCCCTGTTTGAACCGATTGGCGCCACCAGCGCCGTGCTGGAAACCGATACTGACGGCAATTGGGTCGGCTCGTCTTACCTGTGGGCCAGTGCGGGCGACTGGGGCCGCCTGGGTCAGCTGATGCTCAACGATGGCCACTGGGGCGACACCCAGGTGCTGCCACCGGGCTGGCTCCAACGCGCCGCCAGGCCGTCGACAACGCAAGGCGACGGCCTCGGCTACGGCGCACAGACCTGGCGCATTGGCGACCCAGTGGCGGGCGAATGCCGGGGGCGTGGTCTGCCGGCCGACACCCTGTCCATGAGCGGCCACTGGGGCCAGGTGGTCGCCATGGTGCCCTCACGCGAGGCGGTCATCGTGCGTTTGGGCTGGACCTTCAAGCGAGGCCAGTTTGACGCCTGCGCGTTTATTGCGGACATACTCAAGACCTTGCCGAAGTGAGCCCTGGCGCGCGCACTGCCGGCAGGTTCTCGGCAGGTTTGCAGGCAGTGAGTCCAAAAAAACTGCCATACTGCCTGCCGTTTTATAGAGGAAACCAGAGTCCATGTTGAAGTTCACCTGCTGCGATGCAGTCAAGCAATTTTCTGAGCACGCTGCCGCGCCGCTGCTGCGCGGCATCACGCGCGGCTACGAGCGTGAGTGCCTGCGCGTTGACCGCAGCGGCACGCTGGCCCAAACCCCGCATCCACTCACACTCGGCTCCAAGCTGACGCACCCCTGGATCACGACCGATTATTCCGAGGCGCTGCTGGAATTCATCACGCCACCATCGCAAGACCCGGCGTTTCCACTGCAGTTCCTGCGCGACATCCATCGCTACAGCGCGCAGCAGTTGCAAGGCGAATACCTGTGGGCGGGCTCCATGCCCTGTGTGTTGAGTACGGATCAGGCCATCCCGATTGCCGACTATGGCCCGTCCAATGCCGCCCGCTTCAAATACGTCTACCGCGAGGGGCTGGGCCTGCGCTACGGCCGCCAGATGCAGACCATTGCCGGGGCCCATTACAACTGGTCCCTGCCGGCTGATTTCTGGCTGGCGCTGCAAGACTGCTGCAGCACCGGGAGCAGCGGCCAGGCGTTTGTCAGCGAGCGTTATTTCGGCCTGATCCGCAATTTTCTGCGTTTTGGCTGGCTGATTCCCTACCTGTTTGGCGCCTCCCCCGCCATCTGCGAATCGTTTCTGCGAGGACACCCTTCGGATTTGCCGGAACTGGTGCCGGGCACCCGCTACGGGCCG
>Ga0209343_10004530_pt1 | contig 17129 bp, 16 predicted proteins | sample RifCSPlowO2_02_FD_184026 | JGI IMG/M metagenome (GOLD analysis project Ga0209343, IMG submission 184026) | Groundwater microbial communities from Rifle, Colorado - Rifle CSP2_plank lowO2_0.2 (SPAdes) (version 2) | ecosystem: Environmental > Aquatic > Deep subsurface > Groundwater | place... | reverse complement strand
AGACCCTGGGGTCTACAAAGATTTTTGCGGCCTAAACAGTGCCGGGTAGACTACGCAGCCTTTTCGGCCTACCCGGCCATTCGAGCAAACCCAAAAGGTTTAACCCGTGATCAACTTTTATCAGGTGCGCAAGGCGTATCGCGTCGCTGGTCAGGATATCCCGGCCTTGCAGCCCACCGACCTGCAGATCGCCCGTGGCGAAGTGTTCGGCCTTATCGGCCACTCGGGTGCCGGCAAAAGCACCTTGCTGCGCCTGATCAATCGCCTGGAACAACCCTCCGCCGGGCGTATCCAGATCGACGGTGAAGAAGTCACAGCGCTGGACGCGGCTGGCCTGCGGCGCTTCCGCCAGCGGGTCGGGATGATCTTCCAGCACTTCAATCTGCTCTCCTCGAAAACTGTGGCCGACAACGTGGCCTTGCCGCTCAAGCTGGCCGGCGAGCTGCCGCGCAGCGCCATCGCCGCGCGCGTCGCCGAACTGCTGGCCCGGGTCGGCCTGCAGGACCACGCGAACAAGTACCCGGCGCAACTCTCCGGCGGGCAGAAGCAGCGCGTCGGCATCGCCCGCGCCCTGGCCACCGAGCCGAAGATTCTGCTGTGCGACGAGGCCACCAGCGCCCTCGACCCGCAGACCACCGCGCAGGTGTTGCAACTGCTGGCCGAGATCAACCGCGAGCTGGGCCTGACCATAGTGCTGATCACCCACGAGATGGACGTGATCCGCCGGGTCTGTGACCGCGTGGCGGTGCTGGACGCCGGCGCCATAGTCGAGCTGGGGCCGGTGGCCGAGGTGTTCCTGCATCCGCAGCACGCCACCACCAAGCGCTTCGTCCAGGAAGCCGAGCAGATCGACGAGAACGAGCAGCGTGACGATTTCGCCCATGTGCAGGGCCGCATCCTGCGCCTGACCTTCCAGGGCGAGGCCACCTACGCGCCGCTGCTGGGCACGGTGGCGCGGGAGACCGGGGTGGATTACAGCATCCTCGCCGGGCGTATCGATCGCATCAAGGACAGCCCCTACGGCCAGCTGACCCTGGCCCTGACCGGCGGCGACCTGGACGCCGCGCTGGCGCGCTTTGCCGCCGCCGACGTGCACCTGGAGGTGCTGCGCTGATGGAAGCCCTACTGACTCGCCTGTTACCCAACGTCGATTGGGCCGAAATCGGTTACGCCAGCCTGGACACCCTGAGCATGCTCGGCGGCTCCCTGCTATTTACCGTGCTGCTGGGCCTGCCCCTGGGCGTGCTGCTGTTTCTCACCGGCCCGCGGCAGCTGTTCGAACAGAAGGCCCTCTATGGCGTGCTGTCGTTGCTGGTCAACGTGCTGCGCTCGGTGCCCTTCGTCATCCTGCTGATCCTGATGATTCCCTTCACCGTACTGGTCACCGGCACCTCCCTGGGCGTGGCCGGGGCCATTCCGCCGCTGGTGGTCGGCGCCACGCCCTTCTTCGCGCGCCTGGTGGAGACCGCGTTGCGCGAGGTGGACCGCGGCATTATCGAGGCGACCCAGGCCATGGGCGCCAGCACCCGGCAGATAGTGCTCAACGCCCTGCTGCCCGAGGCGCTGCCCGGCATAGTCGCGGCCATCACAGTGACCGCCATTACCCTGGTGTCCTACACCGCCATGAGCGGCCTGATCGGTGGCGGCGGCCTGGGCGACCTGGCGGTGCGCTACGGCTACCAGCGCTACCAGCCGGATGTGATGGCGGTCACCGTGATCCTGCTGCTGGTGCTGGTGCAGGTACTGCAAAGCGCCGGCGACAGGCTGGTGGTGCTCTTCTCTAGAAAATAACCAGCACCCGCAAATAGAGGCTTTGTCGTAGGAGCCAGCTTGCTGGCGATTTTCAACAGAACAGATCGCCAGCAAGCTGGCTCCTACCCTGTTGCATCGCGGCTACCCGCCGCCCCAACCCTATCCCACAAGGAGTTAAGCCATGAAAAAACTGCTCGCTGCATTCGCTGCCCTGGCAGCACTCTCCAATGCTGCCGCGGCTTTGGCCGCCCAGGCCGCCGACACCCTTAGCGTCGCGGCCACCGCCGTGCCCCACGCCGAGATACTCGAGTTCGTCAAGCCGGCCCTGGCCAAACAGGGCGTGGAGCTGAAGGTGAAGGTGTTCACCGACTACGTGCAGCCCAACGTGCAGGTCGCCGAAGGCCGCCTGGATGCCAACTTCTTCCAGCACCAGCCCTACCTGGATGAATTCAACGCCGCGCGCGGCACCCAGCTGGTGAGCATCGCCGGCGTGCACGTCGAGCCCTTCGGCGCCTACTCGAGCAAGATCAAGAGCCTGGCCGAACTGCCGCAAGGCGCCAGCGTGGTCATCCCCAACGACGCCACCAACGGTGGCCGTGCCCTGCTGTTGCTGCAGAAGGCTGGGGTGATCAAACTGAAAGACGGCGCCGGCATCACCGCCACAGTCCGGGACATCGCCGAGAACCCGAAAGGCATCGAGGTGCGTGAACTGGAAGCGGCCACCCTGCCGCGGGTGCTGGCCCAGGTCGACCTGGCGCTGATCAACACCAACTACGCCCTGGAAGCCAAGCTGAATCCGACCCTGGACGCCCTGGTGATCGAAGGCAGCGACTCGCCTTACGTGAACATTCTGGTGGTCAGCAGCGAGCGCAAGGACGACGCCGGCCTGCAGAAACTGGCCAAGGCGCTAAACAGCGCCGAGGTCAAAGCCTTTATCAACGAGAAATATCAAGGTGCGGTAGTGCCGGCGTTCTGATTGCAGACTGCTTGCTTCAGCACCAACAAGCCCGTTCAACTGAGCGGGCTTTTTTATATTCTTTCGGTATTTTCTGGCCCTGAATAAGGCCCGCACTGTTAACCGCCGTGCATCGCACCCGGCCATCACGGCGCAGATACTCGCTACACTAAAAAATGCCGACCACCGATAGAAGATTGTGGGCTTGGTGAGCGCCCTGCGCGGGCAGAATCCGACGCAGCGCATCAGTAAAAGGACTTCCACCCGTTTGTACCTGGGCGGTCGTATGCGAGAACTTCAGCTCATCCATGCCAAGCTCGATTTATTGCGCCACGGCGCAGTTGAATTTGCCCAATTGCATAAGCATGTCAGTGAGCTTGAACAGCTGGCTGCGGCCATGGCCGCGAGCAACTGCGGGCTGCTCGACGAACTCAACAAGGCCAGGCAGCAGATATGCCAGTGGCAGAATTTTTTTGACCTGTCCCTCGATATGCTCTGCATCGCCCATACCCAAGGCTATTTTCTCGACGTGAATCCGTCGTTTATGCGCGTGCTCGGCTATACGAAAGAAGAACTGCTGCAACGGCCTTTTATCGATTTTGTGCACCCCGATGATGTCGAGGCCACGCTCGGCGTGCTGGCCAAACTGATCGCCGGGGGCGACACCATCAATTTTGAAAATCGCTATCGCTGCAAAGATGGTCACTATGCCTGGCTGGCCTGGTGCACGCCGGCGCCGTCCGCCGGTAGCCCGCTGCTGTATGCCATAGCCCGCGACGTCAGCGAGCGCAAACGCAGCGACGCCGAAATTCTGTACCAAGCCGCCCATGACAGCCTGACCGGCCTGTTCAATCGCGCCGCCTTGATGCAACACTTGCAGCTCGCCTGTGCGCGTTTTCGCCGCGATGCCAGTCAGAACTTTGCGCTGCTGTTTCTCGATCTCGATCACTTCAAGCCGATTAACGACAGCTACGGTCATCACTGCGGTGATGAGCTCTTGCGCCAGGTCGCCGAGCGCCTGCGCCACTGCTGTCGCGACAGCGATATAGTCGCGCGCCTGGGTGGTGATGAATTCATTATTCTCGCCGCCGACCAATCCGCCGCCCAGGCGCAAGAGCTGAAGGCGCGCATCCAGGCCGCCCTGCAAGCGCCTTTCGTGATCGCCGAGCAGCGCCTGCAGATCGGTGCCAGCATCGGCATCGCCCAGCCCGGCACCACCGGGCCCAGTATGGAGGCGCTGCTGGAGCACGCCGATCGGCAAATGTACCTGGATAAACTCGCCCGCCATGCTGGCGAGGTGCCCGCCAGGCTCGGCCCGACAGAGTGACCGCGAGAACACCAAAGCCCGCGCCATGGCGCGGGCTGTTTACTCAGGGTTAGCAGGCGCTTAGAGCAGCTCCAGCGGGTATTCGATGATCATCCGCACCCGGTCGAAGCTGCCGTCGTACTGCTGCTGCGAGCCGCGGTGCACTTGCTGCACCAGGTAGACATTAAGGTCTTTGGCGGCGCCGTCCTGGACCACATAGCGGGCGCCGAAGTCCAGTTCGTGGTGATCCTGTTCGTCGCTCGCACCCCAATCGGCCTGGTAGGCGCTGTCGGCATCCATGTTGCTGGCATCGATATCGAAGCCTTTCATGTAGACCGCAAAGGTCGATAGCCCAGGCATCAGCATCTCGCCCAGATCGAGGTCGTAGCGCAGCTGCCAGGACTTCTCATTCGGGCCGTTGAAGTCCGAGTAATAGCTGTTGGCCAGGTAGATCGAGTAGTTGCCGACGTAGTCGAACGGCGTGTCGCCATCGACCTGCTGATAGGCCAGGGTCAGGGCATGCACGCCCTGGGTGTAGGTGACCGCCAGCGAGCCGGTGCGGTTATCCACCGCGCCGACCTTGGCCGAACCGGCATCGCGGCTCTGGTAGAGATTGAGGTTGAAGTCCAGTTGCTGCGCATCGCTCAGGGCCATGCCGTACGTGAGGTTGCCATAGTACTGGCGCCAGTAGTCCTGCAGCTCGCCGGCATACAGCGCGGCACTGAGGCTATCGCTGAAGCTGTAAACGCCGCCGGCAAAGTCCATGGCGCCGTCCATGACCCCGGCATAGCCGCTAAACACGTCATCGGCATTGGTCGAGGCTTGCTGGTTGGCGGCGGTGAAGTGGCCGAGGTTGACTTCCAGGTTCTCGACATCCGTGCTGCTCAGCAGAACACCAGTGGCGGCCTCGGGCAGCAGGCGGGTATCGCCGGTGTCGAACAGCGGCGTATGCACGAACATCTCGCCGTATTTCAGCGTGGTATCGGCGACCCGTGCCTTCAGCGCGCCATGCAGCTCGCCATAGCTGTCCTGGGAGCCACATTGGCCCTCGGCGTTGCAGTCGCCAGCATTGCTCGGCAGCAGGCCGGTGCCGGCACGCCCCCGGCCGCTGTCGAGTTTCAGACCAAGCAACCCATGGGCATCGACGCCAAAGCCGATGGGGCCCTGGGTGAAACCCGACTCGAAGGTCGCGATCAGCCCCTGGGCCCACTCCTCGTATTTGCTCTGCTCGGCGCCCGCGGACTTGTCGTCGTCGTTGTAGTAGAAGTTGCGCGCCAGGACATTCAGCTTGCTGTCCGCCACCAGGCCATTGGACCGCGCCTGGCTGCTTGCTGGCGCGGCAGCCTGCACTGGGTTATCGGCCAGCGCCGTTTGACTCGCCGCGCTAATGGCTAAGGCCAGTGCGCCGCACTTGAGGATCTGCATGGGTTTACTCCTATTGCTTACTGTTGTTGTTATTTGGCAATGGCGGATGCACCGACTTACTTCAATGCACCGCTGAGAAACTGCTGCAGGCGCTCGCTCTTGGTCTGGTTAAAGACTTGTTGGGGATTACCCTGCTCTTCGATCTGGCCGTTGTGCAGGAAGATCACCTGGGTCGAGACCTCGCGGGCGAAAGCCATTTCGTGGGTCACCACGATCATGGTGCGACCCTCGGCGGCCAGGCCCTGCATGACCTTGAGCACCTCGCCGACCAGCTCCGGGTCCAGCGCCGAAGTGGGCTCGTCGAACAGCAGCACCTCCGGCTCCATGGCCAGGGCGCGGGCAATCGCCACCCGCTGCTGTTGACCGCCGGACAGGTGGGCCGGATAGACCTGGGCAAAGTCGCCCAGGCCCACCTGCTGCAGGTATTTCTCGCCACGGCTCACGGCTTCTGCGCGACTCAGACCCAGCACGTGCAGCGGTGCCTCGATGACGTTCTCCAGCACGCTCAGGTGCGACCACAGGTTGAAGTGCTGGAAGACCATGGCCAGCTTGCTGCGCATGCGCTGCAGCTGCTTCTGGTCGAGCACCTTGAGTTCGCCGTGGCGGTCCTGGCCCAGGCGGATGTCCTCGCCACACAGGCGGATGGCCCCGACATTGGGTTTTTCCAGGAAGTTGATGCAGCGCAGGAAGGTGCTCTTGCCCGAGCCGGAAGAGCCGATGATGCTGATCACATCGCCCTTTTTGGCGCTCAGCGACACGCCCTTGAGCACGTCTTTGCTGCCGTACTGCTTGCGGATGTTGTCGACGACCAGGGTTGTCATGCTTATTCCTCTTATTCGAATCGCGCCGGCATCAGCGCTGGGGGCGCGGCGCCAGGTAGGCCAGGTAGCGCAGCTCCAGCCACTTGAACAGGCCGACCAGGGCGAAGGTCATGGCCATATACAGCAGGCCGATAAAGATGAAGGCCTCGAACGGCGCGTAGTAGTCCGAGTAGACGCTGCGCCCGGCGCCGGTGAGATCCAGCAGGGTCACCGCGCTGGCGATCGACGAGCCCTGCAGCATGAGGATCACCTCATTGCTGTAGGCCGGAATCGAACGGCGCAGGGCCGAAGGCAGGATGATCCGGCGCAACAGGGTCAGCGCACCCATGCCATAGGCGCGCGCCGCCTCGATCTCGCCGTGGGGGATGTTGCGCATGGCGCCGGCGAAGATCTCGGTGGTGTAGGCGCAGGTATTCAGGCTGAAGGCGATCAGCGCACACCAGTACGGCTCGCGCAGGTACGGCCAGAACAGGCTGTGACGCACCCACTCGAACTGTGCCAGGCCGTAATACAGCACCAGCAGTTGCAGCAGCATCGGCGTGCCACGGAAGAAATAGGTGAAGGCCCAGACCGGCTGGCTGATCCAGCGGTTACGCGACACCCGCAGGCGCGCCAGCGGCATGGCCAGCAGCAAGCCGATCAGCAGGGAATAGCCGGTGAGTTGCAGGGTCAGCAGCAGGCCCTGAAGAAACAGCGGCAGATTGTCGAGGATGATCTGTGGTTGCAGGTCGAGCATGGTCAGATCTCCGCGTGCCGCACGCCCAGGGAATAGCGCTTGTTCAAGGCGCCCAGGGCGCATTGCGAACAGGCGGTCAGTACCAAGTAGAGCAGGCACACCAGCATGTAGAAGAGGAATGGCTGGCGCGTGGCGCGCCCGGCCTGATCGGCCATCCAGGTCATGTCCTGCAGGCCGATCATGGTGACGATGGCGGTGCTCTTGAGCAGCACCAGCCAGTTGTTGCTGATGCCCGGCAGGGCAAAGCGCATCATTTGCGGGAACAGCACCCGGCGAAACACCTGGGCGCGCGTCATGCCGTAGGCTTGGCCCGCCTCCAGCTGGCCGGCCGGCACGGCGAGAAAGGCACCGCGGAAGGTCTCGGAAAAATACGCACCGTAGATCAGACTCAGGGTGATGACCCCGGCCACATAGGGATCGATCTCCCATTGCGCCAGGCCGTTGGCCTCGGTGATGGCGTTACTGACGATCTGCATGCCGTAGAACAACAGCAGCATCGCCACCAGATCCGGCACGCCACGCATAAGGGTGGTGTACAGCTGGGCCGGCCAGCGCAGCCAGGCGAAGGGCGACAGCTTCAGGCTGGCACCGATCAGCCCGAGCACGATCGACAGCAGCAGCGCCAGCAGCGCCACCTCCAGGGTGGTGAGCACACCGGCGAGAATCGCCGGCAGATATCCGTTAAACATGTTGCCTCCAGGGCGCCTGTGCGCCTTGTCGCCAGAAAATCCCCAGCCGCCGCCACGCCCCAGCGCAGGAGCGTTAGCCGACACACCAGCGTGGATGTGACGGCAGCCGGGGCAGCCCGTCGTCAGCCCTTGACGCAGTCCACGTAGTAGCCCGGCTGGCCGTCCACCTCGCCCTTGACCAAGCCATGCACGTCGGTTTCGAAACCCGGGAAGCGGGTGTTGAACACCCGGGCGAAACGCAGGTAGTCGACTATCACCCGGTTGAACCGCTCGCCCGGAATCAGCAGCGGAATGCCCGGCGGATAGGGCGTGAGGAGGATCGCCGTGATCCGACCTTGCAGCTCGTCCAGCGCCACCCGCTCGACCTCGCCACGCGCCATGCAGGCGTGCGCATCGGTCGGCTTGAGCGCCGGCAGCATGGCCGACAGGTACATCTCGGTGGTCAGCCGCGCCACGTCATGCTCGCGGTAGACGCCGTGGATCTGCTGACAGAGGTCGCGCAAGCCAACCTGCTCGTACTGCGGCTGCTGGCTGACGAAGGCCGGCATCACCCGCCACAGCGGGCTGTTGGCGTCGAAGGCGTCCTTGAACTGCTCCAGCTCGGTGACCAGGGTGTTCCAGCGACCCTTGGTGATGCCGATGGTGAACATGATGAAGAAGGAGTAGAGCCCGGTCTTCTCGACGATGATCCCGTGCTCGGCCAGGTACTTGGTGACTATGGCCGCCGGGATGCCCTCGGCGGCGAACTCGCCGCTGACGTCCAGGCCGGGGGTGATCAGGGTGGCCTTGATCGGGTCGAGCAGGTTGAAACCCTCGGCCAAGTCGCCGAAGCCGTGCCAGCGCTGGTTGGCGCCCAACAGCCAGTCCTCGCGTGTGCCTATGCCTTCCTCGCACAGCTGCTCGGGGCCCCACACGCCGAACCACCAGGAATCCTGGTACTCGCCGGCCACCTTGCGCATGGCGCGGCGGAAATCCATGGCCTCGCGCAGCGACTCCTCGACCAGGGCGGTGCCACCCGGCGCCTCCATCATCGCCGCCGCCACGTCGCAGCTGGCGATGATCGCGTACTGCGGGCTGGTGGAGATGTGCATCAGGTACGACTCGTTGAAGCGCGAGCGGTCGAGCTTACGGTGCTTGGCTTCCTGCACCAGGATCTGCGAGGCCTGGCTGAGGCCGGCGAGCATCTTGTGGGTCGACTGGGTGGCGAACACCAGGCAGTTGTCGCTGCGCGGGCGGCCTTCGCCTATGGCATGCATGTCGCGGTAGAAGGGGTGGAAGGTCGCGTGCGGCAGCCAGGCCTCGTCGAAGTGCAGGCAGTCGATGCTGTCGGCCAGGGTCGCCTTGATCTGCTCGACGTTGTACAGCACGCCGTCGTAGGTGCTCTGGGTGATGGTCAGGATGCGCGGCTTGCGCTCGGGGTGGGCCGCCAGCGCCGCACGGGCGAAGGGGTTGGCTTCGATCTTGCGGGCGATGCTGGCCGGCTCGAACTCGCTGAGCGGAATCGGCCCGATGATGCCGTAGTGGTTGCGCGTCGGCATGAGGAACAGCGGGATCGCGCCGCACATGATGATCGAGTGGAGGATCGACTTGTGGCAGTTGCGGTCGACCACCACTATGTCGCCGGGAGCCACCGCCGAGTGCCAGACCATCTTGTTCGAGGTCGAGGTGCCATTGGTGACGAAGAACAGGTGATCGCAGCCGAAGATGCGCGCCGCATTGCGCTCGCTGGCTGCCACCGGGCCGGTGTGGTCGAGCAGCTGGCCGAGTTCTTCGACCGAGTTGCAGACGTCGGCGCGCAACATGTTCTCGCCGAAGAACTGGTGAAACACCTGGCCCACCGGGCTCTTGAGGAAGGCCACGCCGCCGGAGTGGCCGGGACAGTGCCAGGAGTAGGAGCCGTCCTGGGCGTAGCCCAGCAGGGCGCGGAAGAATGGCGGGGTCAGCGCCTCCACATAGGCGCGGGCCTCGCGCAGGATGTAGCGCGCGACGAACTCCGGGGTGTCCTCGTGCATGTGGATAAAGCCGTGCAGCTCCTTGAGGATGGCCTTGGGCAGGTGCTGCGAGGTGCGAGTCTGGCCATAGAGGAAGATCGGGATGTCGTTGTTGCGCTGGCGCACGGTGGTGACGAAGGTGCGCAGGCCGGCGATCACCGCCTCGATCTTGTCGGGCGCCAGCTCGGCATCGCTGAGGCTCACGACGAAACCGCTGGCACGGTTCTGCTGCTGGGCCAGCGCCGCCAGGTCGTCGTAGCGGTCCAGCCAGTGCACCTCGGCGCCTTCCCGCTCGATGGCGGCAGCCAGGGCGCGCACGCTCTCGCCGGTGCTGGTGTCGGCGCGCAAGTGCTGGCCGATCAGCACCAGCGGAAAACGAAACTTCATGGTCATCTTGTTGTTATTCCTACCCGGCGAGCCGGAAAAATCGTTATGCACCGAGCATGCAGCCCTGGCGCAGCGGCTCGCGGCCGGCGACGAAGGTCAGTTCGGTATTGGCTTCGGCGAAGCGTTCGATCACCCGGGCGTAGAACATGCCGGCGATGCCGCTGGTGAGGGTGCTGACCCGCCCGCTCAGCGGGTCGATCACATCGGCCAGCGCGGTGCCCGCCTCGACCCAGCTGCCGATCGGCGCACGGTAGGCCACCACCCCGGCGTGCGGCGCATTCAGCACCTCCACCCCGGCCAGCGGGGTCGGCTCACAGACCGGTTCCGGCACCACCGGCACCTCACCGGTGACCAGCCCGAGGTGGCCCAGATAGGCCAGCAGCGCCTCGGCATCGGCCCGCGCCAGTTCGTGGCTGACATCGTTGATACCGCGCAGCTCGACTGTGGCGGCGAAGGTGGCCATGGGAATCGGCTGCTGCGGGAAGGCCTGCTGCAGGGCGTACCAGACGTTGGTGAAGGCCTCATCGAAGGAATTGCCGCCCTGCACTGTGGCATGCAGGGTGGCATGGGCTCCGGTGTAGCCGGCCAGTGCCCGGCCTTGCGCCTGCTGCGCGCTGTGCACATAGAGGTGCACCATGGCCTCGCTGTCGCAGTGCACGTCGAGCACATAGTCGGCGTCGCAGGCCAGGCGCATCAGGGTCAGGCGCAACGACTCCAGCTCGGTGCGCGGCGCTATGGCCTGCAAGCGCTCGCCGATGCAACGGCGGATCAGTGCCACGTTGGCGCTGCCCTCGTCGCCCAGTTCGGCGGCCACCTGTTCGCGCACCAGTTCGGCCAGGTCGAGGTAGTGGCGGTTGAAGTTCTCCCTGCTGGACAGCTCGAAGCGACCGAGCTGGCGGCCGAACACATAGTTGCCCAGGCCTATCGGGTTGGCGATCGGCACCAGCACCACTTCGCCGCTCAGCCGGCCAGCGGCCTCCAGCTGCAGCAGGCGCTGCTTGAGGTGATGCAGGACCAGCATGCCGGGGTGTTCATCGGCATGCAGACCGGCCTGGAGGTAGGCCTTGCAGCCCTGGCCCTGCGGGCCGAAATGCAGGCTGATGACTTCACGCGGGCTGCCCAGGGTTTGCGCCACAAGCGCATGTCGTTGCTGTTGCATGGGATTTTCCAAACGGGAGAACAGCCTGGCGCGGCTCAGCCGTGCCAGGCGGGAGAGGCCATCACTCGTACTGGTCGTACGGGAAGTACTTGTCGTTGATCTGCTTGTAGGTGCCATTGGCGAGAATGCTCGCCAGCGCCTGATTGAGCTGGCCGAGCAGGGCCTGATCGGCCTTGCGCACGGCAATCCCGGAACCGGTGCCGAAGTATTTGGGGTCCTGGAACCTCTCGCCGAAGCCGTGATAGTCGGCCAGGTTGGGGTCCTTCTTGGCCTCGTAGACGTTGCCCACCTCGAGCAGCACGGCGTCCACCCTGCCGGCGGTCAGGTCCAGCATGGCGGTCTGCGTGTCCGGGTAGCGGCGCAGGCCGATGCCGGCCTTCTCGTAATAGTCGGCGGCGAAGTCTTCCTGGATCGCCCCCTTCTGCACGGCGATGACCTTGCCCTGCAGGGCGGCCGGGCTGCTGTCGGTCAACTGCTGGCTGCCGAACAGCATGGAGTAGCCACCCTCGTACTTGGCGGTGAAGGCGACCTTCTGCTTGCGCTCCTCGGTGATGGCCATGGAGGCGACTATGGCGTCGTACTTCTTCGCCATCAGGCCGGGGATGATGCCGTCCCAGTCCTGCTTGACCAGTTTGCACTGCACCTTCATCTCGGCACACAGGGCATTGGCGATGTCCACATCGAAGCCGCCCAGGCTGCCGTCCGGCTTGACGAAGTTGTACGGTGGGAAGGCGCCTTCGGTGGCGATACGGATAACCTGGGGTTCCGCCTGGGCAAGGCTGCAGCTGCCGAGGAGGAAAGTACCGAGGAGGATTGTTCTTATTGTGCGCATGGGCAGGATTCCTCTGATGGATGCTTGTGACTGCCCGGACACGTTAAATCTTCTGGCCCCAAGTGCCATACACAGCGGGCCCTAAACAGGCCGCCGCTGTAGCGGGTGAAAAACCTGTACAGCGCGGCATCTGCTCGGCGCCCACCTGGACCATCACCTGCGCCAGCACCACAGCCCGCTGGCTGCGCAGGCGCATTCCGGCCGGAGCGACCCAGTGCGCCAGGCCATCGCGGCGAAGGAAGGGCCGGCACGACCTGGGTGAAACGCCGCATAGTCGGCGGCCGTCAACTTCCCTTCCGTAACTCTCCAGCCCTAGAATGGCCTTTACCTTCCCCGCCGAATGCCCGCCTCAGTCTATGGAACCTGCACGCAAGACCTCCCGCATCGGCCAGTTGGTGGAACACTTCTCCAGCCTGATCGAACACGGCCAACTCCCGCCCGGGGCCCGTTTGCCCTCCATCCGTGGAGCGGCCAAGGAGTTCGATGTCAGCACCTTCACCGTGGTGCAGGCCTACGACCGGCTGGTGGCGCTGGGCTATGTGGATGCACGCAAGGGTGAGGGCTTCTTCGTGCCCGCGACCTCGCCGAGCAAGCTGATGCAACCCAGCGCGGCCCCGCTGGGGGACGTCTACTGGCTGCTGGACGACGCCTTTAATCCGGATGCCGACGCCCTGCAACCGGGCAGCGGCGGCCTGCCGGATGCCTGGCTGGATGAACCCGGTTTGCACCTGGCGCTGCGCGCCCTCGGCCGCGCCAATGGCCTGATTGCCGAGTACGGCGAGTCACGCGGCAACCTCGGCTTGCGCAACTGGGTCCAGCGTTATCTGAGTGACCGCGGCGTGCCGGCCCACAGCGAACATATAGTGCTGACCAATGGCGCCAGCCAGGCACTGAATCTGGTGATTCGCGCCCTGTTGCAACCCGGCGACTGCGTGCTGGTGGACGACCCCGGCTATATCAATCTGCTGGCCAACCTGCGCGACCACAAGATCAAGGCCATAGGCGTGCCCTGGACGCCACAGGGTCCGGATGTGGAAAAGCTCGGCGAGTTGCTGCAGCTGCATCAGCCCAAGGCGTTCTTCACCAACCCCTGGCTGCAGAATCCCACCGGCGCCAGCTACAGCCCGGCCACCGCCCATCGTGTGCTGCAGCTGGCCGACAGCCATGATTGCTGGATCGTTGAGGATGACGTGTCCGGCCAACTGGCGCCGGACAACCTGCCACCGTTGGCGGCGCTGGACAACCTGCAGCGGGTGATTCACATCGGCAGTTTTTCCAAGAGCCTGGCGGCCTCGCTGCGGGTTGGCTTCGTCACCGCCGAACCGGCCGTGGCCGAAGCCCTGCAGCACTACAAGATGACCACCGGGCTGTACAGCTCGCAGCTGTGCGAACAGCTCGCGCTGCAGATGCTCAACGACGGCACCCAGCGCAAACGTTGTCAGAAATTGCGTGATCGACTACTTAACGCGCAGTTATCGGCACGCCAGCAGCTGCACCAACTGGGCTGGCAATGCTGGGCACCCGCCGCGCCAACCCCCTACCTGTGGATCAGCAGTGGCCAGGCCGATTTTGACCCGGTAGCGCTGACCCGTGCCGGTCTCAAGCAGAACATCCTGCTGTCGCCCGGCTGCATCTTTCGCCCAGGTCTGCAAACCACGCCATGGCTGCGCTTCAACGTGGCCTTCGGCGAGGACCCGGCGGTCTGGCGCTTTCTCGCCGAAGCCAGCCAAGGTTGATCGGCGGACGACTCAGCCTTAGCCCTTGCCACTTAGCAGCGCAGGTAGCTGCTCCATAAGCTTTTGGTTGTTTAGCGGTGCGCGGATAAAGCCGCGCTGGGTGCCGTCCGGGCCGATGAGCACCAGGTTGCCGCTGTGGTCGACTGTGTAGTTTTCCTGGCTGGTATCGGCCGGGATATAGGGAATGCTCACCGCGTTGGCCAGTTTCTGGATGTTCGCCTGCTCGCCGGTCAGGCCGATAAAACCGGCATCGAAGTAGTCCAGGTATTTCTTCAGCTGCTCAGGCGTATCGCGGTTGGGGTCGACGCTGACCAGGATCATGCGCAGGTTGGCGCGGGTTTCCGCCGGTAGCTGGCCTTGCAGCTGGCGCAGCTGGGCGAGGGTGGTCGGGCAGATATCCGGGCAGAAGGTGTAACCGAAGAACAACAGGCTCCACTGCTCCTTAAGCTGGTCGACGGCGACCGCCTGGCCGTCCTGATTGGTCAGACTGAGTTCCGGCAGCGTGCGGCTTTGCGGCAACAGCACTATGCCGGCATCCAGCAGTGCGGTGGGATCACCCTGGCCCTTGCTGGTCAGCACCTTGTTGACGGTCAGGCCAAGCACCAAGGCGACTATGGCAACGAGAGCAAAAACGGTGATCTGGATTCGGGTCATGGGGCCTCAGATATTGAGCGGCAGATAGTGGTCGACCAGCAGGGCGATAAACAGCAGAAACAGGTACCAGATGCTGTACTTGAAGGTATTGATCGCCGCGTGCGGTTGGCTGTCACGGTACAGCACCCAGGCCCATTGCAGAAAGCGCCCGCCCAACAGCACCGCACACACCAGGTAGAGCAAGCCGCTCATATGGATGGCGTAGGGCAGCAGGGTGACGGCGAACATCACCAGCGTATAGAGCAGGATATGCACCTTGGTGTAGTGCTCGCCATGGGTCACCGGCAGCATGGGGATATCGGCCTTGGCGTATTCGGCCTTGCGGTGGATGGCCAGGGCCCAGAAGTGCGGTGGCGTCCAGGCGAAGATGATCAGCACCAGCAACAGCGGTTCGGCACTCACATGGCCAGTCACCGCGACCCAGCCGAGCAGCGGCGGTGCGGCACCGGCCAGCCCGCCGATCACGATATTCTGCGGCGTGGCGCGCTTGAGAAAGCCGGTGTAGATCACCGCATAACCGAGCAGCGAGGCCAGGGTCAGCCAGGCGGCCAGTTCGTTGGTGAAGGTCAGCAGCAGGGCCATACCGGCCACCGCCAGCAGCAGGGCGAAACTCAGGGCCGCCGCCGGTGACACCCGGCCGCTGGTGACCGGGCGCTTGAGGGTGCGCGCCATGATCGAGTCGATACGCCGGTCCACCACATGGTTGACCGCCGCCGCCGCCCCGGCACACAGGCCTATGCCCAGGTTGCCGAAGATCAGCACCTGCCAGGCGACGCCGGCGCGGGTTGCGAGGAACATGCCGACCAGGGAGGTGATCAGCATCAGCACCACCACCCGCGGCTTGGTCAGCTCCAGGTAGTCGCGCCAGCTGGCGTGGGCTTGCTGTTCGCGCAGTAGAGTAGCCATAGGGTCTCTCCTTAGTCTTTTTGTTATTTGCTCGGCAGCGCGGCAAAAGCTGCGGGCGCGTCTGTCGTCTGCGATGCCGGCACGGCAGCGCTGCGCACGCGGTAATTGATCAGCACCAGGCTCAGCAGCAGCAGCGCGCCGCCGAGGTTATGCGCCACCGCCACCCGCAGCGGCAGATGCAGGAGCACATTGCTGATGCCCAGACCGACCTGCAGCGCCAGGGCCAGCAGCAGCAGGGCGGCCAGGCGCGGCAGGCCGTTGCGCTGGAGTCGCCAGGCCAGCAACAGCAGCACCAGGCTCAGCAGCCCGGCGCCGAGGCGATGGGTCATATGGATGGCGGTGCGCGCCTCGCTGTCGAGTTGCCCGCCGAGGTAGTTGGGGCCGATATGCTGGGTCAGGTGAAAGCCGCCCGCGAAGTCCATCGCCGGCCACCATTGACCGTGACAGCGGGGCAGGTCGACACAGGCCACCGCCGCGTAGTTGCTGCTGACCCAGCCGCCCAGGGCGATCTGCCCGATCACCAGCAGCAGGCCGAGTGCGGCCAGGCTGCGCAGGGGAGCGCCCAGCCGTGGCAGGGGCGCGGCCCGGCCAGATAGGCGCAGGCTCAGGAGAAACAGCAGGCTCAGGGTGGCGAAGCCGCCGAGCAAATGGGCGGTGACCACCTGGGGCCACAGCTTGAGGGTGACCGTCCACATGCCGAAGGCCGCTTGCAGGGCGACCAGGGCGAGCAGCAGCAAGGGTAATTTCAGCGGCTGGCCGTCACGCCCACGGCGCAGCAGCGCGTGGATGGCGAGCCCGAGTATGACCAGGCCCAGGCTGCCGGCAAAATAGCGATGGACCATCTCGTACCAGCCCTTGGCCACTTCCACCGGCGCCTCGGGAAAGCGCGCTGCGGCCAGGATCTGGCTGTGCTCGCTCATCGGCACGCCGATAAAGCCGTAGCAGCCGGGCCAGTCCGGGCAGCCCAGGCCGGCGTGGCTAAGTCGGGTGTAGGCGCCGAGCATAACCACCAATACCGCGAGAACGGTGGCAAATAAGGCGAAGTGGTAACCGGGTTTGCGCATCGTCAATCCTTAGCGGCCTGTCAGCCAATTTGCGAGATCTTCAGCAGATAGACTAGATCCTTGAGTATGGCTTTGCCCTTGCTGCTGGCGTCGTAACGCAGCACCAGATTGCCGTGCGGATCGACTATCCAGAGCTGCGCGCCGGCGGCCTGGCCGGCGGTTTTGCCATAGGCCTCAAGCTCCAGCTGGTAACGCGCCAGTTGCGGGTATTCGCGGCGCAACTGGGCGTCATAGTCAGCCGTCAGTGGCTGGACGCTGGCCAGGCCGTGGGCGGCGCGACCGACCTCGCGGTTCAGGCCGATATGGACTTGCCGGGCGAGAAACACCAGCTCCTTGCAGGCGGCATCGCAGACTGCTGGCACAGTTACCAGCAATTGCCAGCGGGTTTCCGTGGGACCGCTCACGCCGAGGTCGGCGCGGCTCTGACCATTGCCTATCAGTTCGCCGTGGTAGCTGCGGGTTTCCGGCACCCAGAAGCGCCACTGGTACATGGCGCTGGCGAGGATCATCGGACCTATGACCACGGCCAGGATCAAAATCAGCTGCAGGCGGCCGCGGCGGCGCTGGCCGGGCGGCACTTCAGGTAAGGCTTCAGGCAGGGCGATTGCTGGGTGCATGGCGAGTCTCCCGCGCGTTATGCAGACCTAGATAGATAAACAGGCCGAGCAGGGCCGCCGCCAGGGCGAACCATTGCACGGCATAGCCGAGGTGTTTGT
>Ga0209343_10004529_pt1 | contig 17129 bp, 16 predicted proteins | sample RifCSPlowO2_02_FD_184026 | JGI IMG/M metagenome (GOLD analysis project Ga0209343, IMG submission 184026) | Groundwater microbial communities from Rifle, Colorado - Rifle CSP2_plank lowO2_0.2 (SPAdes) (version 2) | ecosystem: Environmental > Aquatic > Deep subsurface > Groundwater | place... | reverse complement strand
AAATTAGTAGGAGATACAGCTTATGATTCTGAAAAGATACATAAGTATTGTTATGATAAAGATATAATTACTATTATTAAACCTAGAAAGAATGTAAAAAGAGGTTTCTATAGGAAGAAAATGAAAAAATACTATGATGAGGCTACTTATCATAGAAGAAGTATGATAGAAAGTTATCATACTGCTTATAAATATAAATATGGATCATCATTATTAGGAAGAACTATTGATACACAAAGGGCAGAAGTGTATTGCAATGCTATATTATACAATCTAAATCTTGTGTATTAACTATGACTTTCAACTAGGCCTACCTAAACGAAAGGTTTTTAAAATTTCTTTTTAAGCTAATTATATGGAAATCAAATTTATTGAGAAAAGTCCAAGTAGGATTAAGTTTGAGATTAAAGGAGAGGGGCATACTTTATCTAATGCCTTACGGGATGAGTTATGGGTGGATAAGTCTGTGGAATCAGCAGGTTATAATATTGAACACCCATTAGTGAGTAGCCCAATATTTACTCTACAGACAGATTCTAAAGAAAGTGCTAAAAAGTCCTTATTTGGGGCTATAGAAAGACTAAAAAAGAGGAATAAAGATTTAATAGATAAGTTTAGTAAATCAAAGTAGATGGCTTATCCAAAAGTTTTGGTTGGTTGTCCTACCTCAGATTACCATAGATACTGTTGGGAAGAATATAAAAATAGCGTTAAGAGTCTAATTTATAATAATTTTGATATTGTTTTAGTGGATAATTCTAAGGATAATGATTACTATAAGAGTTTAGTAGATGATAAAATAAAAGTCTTAAGGTGTAGCTATAGTGAAAATCCTATGGACAGAATTGTAAGGTCTAGGAATATGTTAAGGGATTTTGCTTTGAGTGAAGGCTATGACTATTTATTAAGTTTAGAGCAAGATGTAATTGCTCCGAATGATATTTTAGCCAGATTAATGGCAAGAAAAAAGGACATTGTTTCAGGAGTTTATTTTGGCAGATACATAAGAAATCGTCAGAAAAGGATCCTACCTATGTTATGGGTTTTAAGGAAAGGTGATGGTACAAAGCAAGAATATGTTCCAGTAGATACTAAGTACATAAATTCCAATAAACTACTAAAGGTAGACATTTGTGGCTTAGGTTGCCTTCTTATTAGTAAGAAAGTTCTAGAGAAAGTAAAATTTAGGTATGATGTAAGTGTAAGAAAACAATTTGACGATGTTTACTTTTGCGTTGATGCAAAAAATAACGGCTATCAAATTTATGCTGATTCTAGTGTAAAGTGCAAACATTTGGTTAGTCAGAGACCTTGGAGTTGGAATAAATTATTAGAATAGTTTTAATTTTTATCTTTTTTATTTATTTTTGTGGATACTAATTATAAGTACTGGAAAGATAAGTATTTGATTATTATATTAGTATTTTCAACTTCTTTTTATTTAGTACAACATTATTACTCATTTTCATGGGACTTTATCTCATTTGTGCTTTCTGGTAAATATTGGTTTAGTCATGGGATTTATTTTGAGGTTTGGGACCCACCACTTCCGTCTATTTTAATATCTATGCTTAGTTTATTTGGATGGAAATTGGCAGAATATTTGTTTATTATCTTTGTGTCTATTTTTTTCTTAATATCAAGTGTGAAATTAAGTCAGGCGCTTAACATTGACCCCAAAATTTTTTATCTTATGTCTATTTCACCATATGTTTTATCTTATGGTTTAATAAATGGATCTGAGTTACTATCAGTTATTTTCATCGAGTTTTTTATTTACTACTTAATTAAAGATAGATCGTATAGTGGTGTGTTTTTGGGTTTGGCGTTTCTAACTAGGTATAATCTTATTGTATTTTTGCCATTACTCTTGTTGAGTTTTAAATTTAAAAAAATATTAACTAACATGCTATCATTTTTTATTATAGTTCTACCTTGGCTAATTTATAATTTCATTAAATATGGTAATTTTTTAACATCTATAGCTGATGCATATGCATTAAATGTCAAGTTTAGGTATTATTTTAACGCTTTTGATTTTATGAATGTATTATACGTAATTTTGTTTATGATGCCCTTTCTCTTAATAGGTTTAATCATATTAATTCTCAAAACCAAGAAGCACGTAGTTGATCCAAATATTATTAAGAGGATTTTATCTGAAAAAAATGCAAATTTAGTAATTTTATTATTAACTGTGTTGATAATTTACCAATATTATATGACTCCCCTTAAAGATGTTAGGTATATATTCCCTTTAATGATCCCTGTGGCTTATTTTTCAGCTATTGGACTAGTGCATATTCAAAGAAAGATAGGATTTCATAAACAAATATTAGTTGTATTTATAACATTGAATATATTATTTATAATAATTTTTGGATTTAAATTTCATAACACAAAAGAAGATAAATATGAAAAAGTAATAGATATCCTTGGCGTTAATAATTTATCCCTATGCAAATTGTATAGTAATTATTGGCCTTATATTAATTATCTAGGAAAAGCGGCAGAACCAGCACCTCATAAAGGGCTAGTTGAATATGAAATAAATGATGGCGCATTAATCCTACTTTTTGAAGGTGGTGGTGAACCAGAATATGCTAGTAATGTAACCTTCTTAAATTCCCAAAAAGTATTAATTAAGAATAATATGTTTATTTTATTAGGAAGCAATTCTTCTTGTAAGGAGGAAAGAAAAGTAAATTATACATATTTAAGTAATTTAAAAAGAACAGTAAATTTGCTGTACAATTATGAAATTAACACTAATCCTTGCTTTATCTTGTTTAGTAATTTAAGTGTTGGAGAAAAAACTTGTAATTTAATGAATTACGGTGATTTTAGTTTAGATAACAATAGAAATTTGGCTTGATTTTTAACTATTAAAGTAATAACAACAAAAGCTTTTTATGCTTATTGCTCATAAAAACCTGAAATGACTTTTAGGCAACTATTAAGCAAAACTTGGAGATTTCTTTGGAAAGAAGACAGCTTAGCGTCTTGGTTGGTTAATTTAATCTTGGCTTTTATAATAGTAAAATTTGCTGTTTATCCTTTACTAGGTCTCCTATTAGGAACTACTCATCCAATTGTCGCAGTAGTTAGCGACAGCATGGAACACCAAGGTGATTTTAATGAATGGTGGAGAGGGCAAAGTGATTGGTATGAGAGTTATGGGTTTAGCAAAACTGAGGCCAAAAAATGGCCTGTTAAAAATGGCTTCAATAAAGGGGACATAATGGTGTTAAGGGGGGAAAAACCTAAAGATATTTTGCTAGGGGATGTTATTGTTTTTAGAGGAAACTCAAATGATCCAATAATTCATAGAGTAGTTAAAAAAGACATTGATAATGGGAAATACTACTTTCAAACAAAAGGGGATAATCCTTTAACTAATAGGGATTCTTTTGAGGCACTTGGAGAAAAACATATTCCTGAAGAAAATGTCATTGGGACTGCTGTTTTTAGAATACCTTTGCTTGGTTGGGTCAAAATATTCTTTGTGGAAATTATTAAAAAAGTTGGCTTTAGTAGTATAAAATAGTAAACTACTTAAGTATATTAAGTATATGACTAGAAACTTTAATGATAAAAAAAGTCTAGGGGTTGGTTAAAATCCAATTTTGTCCAAAGTGCGGATCTATTTTATTGTTGGAAGAAAGTGGAAGAAGAAGCAAATTAGTTTGTAATAATTGTAATTATAAAACTAGAGAAAAGAAGAATATAATCCTTAAAGAAAAAGTGTCCACTGAAGATAGGGAAAAAATAGAAGTTGTAGATAAAACTATAGAGACACTACCTAAAGTTAAAATAGATTGTGCAAAATGTGGGCATAAAAGAGCTTATTATTGGATGGCTCAAACAAGATCAAGCGATGAAGCAGAAACCAAGTTTTATGAGTGTTGTAAATGTGGCAAAAGGTGGAGGGAATATAGTTAAAATGGACTCTGCTCGAGAGGTAATGATTAAAAGTATAAATAAAGTGAATAGTAGAGTAGCAATTTCTGGCATTGTTATAATTGCTGATGAAAACAGCTTTGTAATTGATGATGGTAGTGGTCAAGCCCATGTTTTTTTTAGTGTTTCTGAATTTAAGCAAGGTTTATATTTGAGAGTTATTGGATTAGTAACTAATGTTGACAATTTTGTAGGAATACAAGCAGATATAGTACAGGATTTATCTAATGTAGATAAACTATTACATAGAAGATTAAAACAGATTTTAGAATAAAGGTAAATACTTAGTTTTAAAAAATTTACCATATATTTATGTATATGATAAAATTTATTAATGAGGTTAATCAAGAATGATTATGAAGTTAACACTTACAGAACCTAGGTTACTTAAAGAACCAATAAACACAATATCAGAATTAGTCAATGATGTAAAACTAAGCATTGATAAAGATAAAGTAGAACTGATAGCCATAGACCCATCTAATGTCGCAATGGTTGTTTTTAGATTATTAAGTAGTGCTTTTGTAGAATACCAAGTTACTGGAAAAATAGATATATCAATAAGCTTGGATGGTTTAAAGCAAGTTTTGAAAAGAGCTAAGCCTTCAGATACTCTAATTATACAGTTAGATGAAGATAAAAGAAGGTTAAAACTACAGTTGAATGGGGAGACTTCTAGAACATTTAATGTTTCTTTATTAGATTTAGAACAAAAAGAGCAGAAAATTCCAGATTTAAAATTTAATGCAAGAATAGAAATGAATTCCATTACCTTTGATGAGGCTATTCAAGATATGGACATTATATCTGATAGTGTGAGTTTAACAGTTGATGAAAAAAAATTCTCTATAGCCTCTGAAGGAAATATAAGTGATGGATTTGTAGAAATCACAGAGGATAGTGGGGCATTAATCTCTATGGATAAAAAAGAACCTTTTAAAGCTAGATACTCTATTGAGTACCTTAAAAAGATTATAAAAGGAAGCAGGTTAGCTGATAAAGTGATTATACAATTTGATAAGGATTATCCATTAAAAGTGGATTATATACTTAAAGATAAACTTCAACTTAGCACTATATTAGCTCCAAGAGTAGAAAATTACTAGTAAATTAACTCCAAAAGTTTTAAATATGTAGAATTCATTTTAATTTTAAAAGAGGATTATATGAAAAAGGAATTTTTTCTGTTAACATTGGTACTTGCGTTACTTTTTGTTGTTAGTTGTAGTTCTTCAAATATAAATGATCCACTACAAAAATCAGATGATTCGATAAATATTGGTGTAGTGGAACCTCCTGTAGAGCCAGGAGTTACAATAATTCAAGGCCCTAGTAAGGACGATTGTGTATCTTCAGAAGAAAAATGTGATGGCAAAGACAACAATTGTAATGGGAGAATTGATGATGGATTTAATATGTGCATACTCGGTGAATTATGTGTCAGTGGAAGATGTGTTAGATGCCCACTTGGTAAACCTCTAGAAGAAAAATGTGATGGCAAAGACAATGATTGTGACGGATTAATAGATGAAGAGATTAGAGATATGTGTGGTAATTGCATTAATCCAAATAATCCAAAACCATTAAATTTTGAGCTATGTGATGGCAAAGACAATGATTGTGACGGATTAATAGATGAAGATGAAGGTAATGCTTGCGATGTTTTTGTTTGTACTACCGCTGCTAAATTTGATAGATGTGATATTAATACTAAGTATAAGTGCATTGATAAACAGTGTAGATCAACTAAGATTTGTGATGATAAAATTGCTTGCTATTGGGATTGGGTTAATGAAGAAGATGAGTTTGGAGCTCAAGAAGTAAGAGATATTATGTTATGGGCCGGGCCATTGTTTAATAATAAGAGAAGCTATGTTTGTGGATACTTTGATACTACAATGAAGACAATTTACAGTTCGTGTGAAGGTGAAGGATGCACAGCAAGAATTTGTAAGAGTGGTTTAAACTGCGCCTATAATTGCTATGTTAAATTAGATGATAGTTTATTGCGATTAAAGAAGTGTTTGCAATATCATGATATAAACAGGCTATGTAGTTAAACTCCTATTTATATTAGAAATATAAATGAATTTTTAGATGTGATAGTTAAGTGTAGTAATATCTGAAACCTATTTGTAATAGAAATGTTTATAAAGTATTTTTGGTGTTTTGTTAGATATGAAAGAAAGAGGTCAAGTGACTATTTTTATAATTCTTGGTATTATAATTGTTATTATAATAGGGTTAGTATATTTCTTAAGAATTAGAGGGGAAGAGGAAAATGTTATAGATGAGAGTGATGAAAGATTTGTCAGCTCACAAATAGAACCTATAAAAACTTTGGTTAGTGAGTGTGTAAAAACAGAGTCTTTGAAAGGACTAAGATTAATAGGAAAACAAGGGGGTTATTATAAACCTATAAAGTATGAAGTTGTTGGGGATTATAATATTGCTTATGGATGTTATATTCGTAATGGAGAAAGAATTAACAATTTACTTCTTTTAGAAGATATTAACAGAGAATTTGATGATTATATGAATAGTGATACAACTAAAGAAGAAATAGATAAATGCATTGACAACTTTAAATTTTTTGAGGATAAAGGATTAGATATTAATGTAGGATCTATGATAGTAAAGAGTAATATTCAATTTAATAAGGTTGGTATAATTATTCAGTATCCAATGACAATTTCTAAAGGCCAATATAGTTCTAATGTTGATAGGATGGTTAGTGATATTTTTATAGGATTAGGTAAACTACATAAAGTTGCTAGTGATATTATTAATGATGAATGCACCGGAATAAACTTTGATATTGACAATTATATTAAGAACAATGAACCTTTATCAACTATAGGGATGCAATATTATACAGGAAAAACGTTTGTTTACCTTTCAAGTATAACTGAGGGAAAGGAGGAACCTTTAGATTTTCATTTTGTATTAGAAAATGCATAACAATAAACTTAAATGGCTTGTATTTTTGGTGTTTAGCCTAATAATTATTTTAAATAAATCGTCTTTTGTAAGATCAGAAAATGTTAATTGCTGTCAGTGGACAAATAACAACAAGTTTTGTGTAGAAAGCACAGACATAGAGTTTGGAGATTATGGTGGATGTAAACCTGGCTATAAGTCTAGTTATACTTCTTGTTCAGGTAGCAATGTGCCACAATGTAAACTAGGGACTTGTGTTCCAAGTAATACTGGGGAATGTTTAGCTAATAAGTTTAAAGTTGAGTGTACACAAAATAATAAAGGCAAATGGTTTGACCAAGAGATTAGGAGTGTTCCTGAGTGTCAAGTTGGATGTTGTAATGTCGGAGGTAGTGTATGTTCTTTGCAAGAAAAGAAGGTTTGTGTACAAGATTTGGCTAATGGGGATGCTGGAGCTTTTAATCCAAGCATTACTAATTCATTGGAATGCGATAATAGTTGTAGAGGTGCTGATGTTGGGACTTGTAAAACTGAAAGTGGATGTAGGTATACTACTAGAGGTTTATGTACGGGAGAGTTTTTTTCAAATAAATATGCAAGAGAAGTAATTGGTTGTTTTGTAAAAACACATAATTATAAAGCATGTGGTAATGGAATTAGTGATAATGACAAATATAATGTTTATTGGTTTGACAGCAATGATAATCGAGAAGAGATTGTTGAAGAATGCAGTTATCCTGATGAGAAATGTAGTGATGTAGATGGCCTAAGAGGAGAAGATGCAAAGTGTGTTTCAACAAAATGTGTTCAAGCTTGTCCTGATTGTTACCCAAGCGAATTAAAATCAGGGGAAAGTGTTTGTTTAAACGTGCTTGGAGGACATTTTGATAATAATAAAAGAAGTAAAGGACTAAGTAATTATATTTTACATTGTGAGTATGGTGTTGTAGACACGGATAATATTGATAAGAATAGAGATAGTAGGTGCATTGAAGGTGTTGGTGTTGATGGTTTCTTCAATGCTGATTGGAGGTCTAATAATTGGCAGGAATGTAGTAAATGTGGAGAAGGAAACGGAGCTATACCAGCATCTGATTACTTAGGATTTGCACCTATTTTTGGTCAACTTTTAATAGGCACTGTTGGGAAAGCATGTAGTGAGGGCGGAGCATGGAGGTTTGACAAATGTGAAGATTTTGGAAATGGCGATTGTGGGAGTATATTTAATGATAATGCTTATGATGATGATTTTATTTGGCCTCCATTAGGAAGTTGTAATCCTCAATATCCACCTGGAGAAGGGAGCAGAAATTATGGAGATCCTGTAAATAGATGTAATGTTTGTGGACAAGGTGGAGATAGTGCAACTAATATTTGTACTAGAGAAGAGTGTAATTCTATGGGTGATTGTGTTTTTGAGCCACAGATTACTGGTGGATTAGGTGCTACTGCAGGATTGGCTATTGGGACTTGTGGAAGTGCTGCATTTGCAGCATTTATTGGTCATCATTTACCATTTATTGGTCAAGCTATTACATTAGGTGCTATTGAAGCTTGCAAAGGTCCTGGACCTACTACACTTTATTGGGGGCTTATTGGAGCATTTTATGGTGTTGGGGCTGCTGAAGGCTCTGAAATTTCTGAATATAATTTAGCTAGTGATATAATTACTGATGGAAAAGTAAAATTAGGGCCTGTATTAACTTTAACAAATGGGGCGACTAAAACTATTTCTGAAGAGGACATTAACTTAAATGATTTAAATGAATTAAATAGGGAGGAAGAAGATAGATTTGGAAAATATCTTGGAATTTCTTTAGTGACTAAAGCAATTGCACCCTCTGCTGCAGTTGGATTAGTCAAATTGGCAGGCAAGTCTGGAAAGTTCACAACTGATAAGGCAAAAGATATTTTTACTGATGTATTAAAAGGAAGGACTGATACATTTTTTGAAAAGTTACCTAATGGTATTGAAGGGCCGCCAGACATTGCATTAACGCAAGGTGTAGTTAAGACATTACAATGGGCTGGATTAGCAGCACAATTTATTACTACAGCTAAGGCATTTGATAGTGGTATTTGCATGCCTGAAAAAGATAAACCAATTACTGATAATTCAAGATGTGATTTGTGTGGGTCTGGGGAGGGGCAGTGGTATTGTACAGAAGAAAGATGTAATGTGTTAGGTGGAAAATTAGAAGATGATCCAAATAGTGGACATTGTTTATGGGCGCCGTTAAATGAAACTGGAAGAAAAGAAGGATTATGCTTACAAAAAGATCCTGAAGATTTAACAATACCAGTAATAAATAATATTAAAATAGAAACATTTGATAGTATAAGAAATAAAGTTGATGAATTTAGTTCAAGTTCTAAATCTTATGAAGTTCCATCTTTATTATCATGGAATATTAATACTATCAAAGTGACTATTGTGACTAATGAAAGAGCTGATTGTAGATATTCTACTAAAATTGGAACAAGTTATGAAGATTCTGTGACCTTTGGAGATAGAGCATTTCCACTTGAACATATTGTGGAAATAAACATGACAGAAGTTGAGAAAATTGGAGGGATTACATATTACTTTAAATGTAGAGATGTTAATAATAATAGTATTAGTAAAGCTGATGATAGTAACTTCTTAAAAATAAAGTTTGACAAAAGACCTGATACTAGTGCGCCCATAATAAAGAGTTTTGATCCAAGGAATGTTTATTTACCTGAGAGAATAAATAGTATAAAATTAAGTTTATTAGTATTTGATGAAAATGATGTTGAATCATGTAAATATTCTAAAGACAAAATTAATTTTGATGAAATGGAAAATACTTTTGAAAAAGCTGCAAGTAAAAGCGTTTGTACAGATACAACTATTAATGATTGCAGAGGTTTTAGTAGTTCTTATAGTTTAACTAATGGGCAAAGTGTTTTTGTAGAAGGTTATGATAAAAATATTACAGCATATCCAATATTTGTTAAATGTAAGGATACTCGTGGAAATGTTATGATTGACCCTTATAATACAAGTATTTTTGTAATTCCTACATTTAATGTTACTATTAATAAACCATTAGAAAATGAAAAAGTATGGGATAGAACTCCTTTAATTAATGTTAGTACTGGAACTATTGCTCTTTGTAATTATACTATTTCAGATAAAGGATTTAGTTTTGGAATAGCAGGAACTGAACATATAAAAGAACATGAAGAAGATTTACCTGCAGGAATTCAAAATTTAAGAGTTAGTTGTTATGATTATGCTTTTAATGAAGTTGTTGCATTAAGAACATTTGAAGTGGCTTATGATAATCAAGCTCCTAAAGTAAATTCAATATACAAAGGTGATAGAAAATTATGTATTAGTCTTGATGAAGATGCACAATGTAAATATAGTTTTGAAGATGTTTTTCCAGATGGATGGAATGATGCGAATTCTATGATAAATAGTAATAGGGAGAATTGCGCTTCTCTAAAAGAAGGAGAACTTATTATTTAATGTGTATGGATTCTTGGATTAATAATGCTACATTTAATATTCATACTTAGACTATAGAAAGATTTATCTATAGATTTATATGAAATTAAGCTATGGGAAAAAAAGGGCAAATTCAAGGTCAACCATTTATTTATATTTTTATTATAATTGTTTCTGTTCTTATAATTACATTTGGTGTTAAGGTATTACTTGATGTTATAAATTTAGGATGTAAAGTTGAAATTAGTACTATGATAGATAAAATTGAAAAATCTATAGAATCATGTTATGATCTAGATAAAGGAAGTACTTGCTATTTTGAGGATGTTAGTGTTTGTAGTGATTTAACTGAATTGTGTTTTATTAATTTAGATGAAAGTGTAAATGTAAATGCAGTTAAAGATGACATAACTAGAGTTATAATTAATAATTCTGTGACTTTTCAAGAAGGTTTTAATTTATTTTTAGTTCCTAAAGAAGGAAAACAATTAGATAAAAGAAAATTTAAGATAAGGTTTACTAAAGTTGATGAAAATCCTTTATGTGAAGATTTGACTGATGGAAAATTAAATTTAATTTTGTATAATGATGGAAATAATGTTAGAATAAGAAGAGAATGAATAAAGCTCAAGCACAAGTTCATTGGATTTTTGTTATAGTCGCTGGCAGTATAATATTATTGTTTTTTATTGGTTTTGGATTTGAATATATGAAATTGCAAAATTCAAAATTAAATTCTGTTGTTGCAATGCAATTTGATAATACAATTAATGGATTAAAAATAGGAGAACAATATAAAATATTAGAAATTTCTGAGAAAGTTAATGTTAACTTTAAATGTGATAGCTTAAATGTAAATAATGATTTTAATCATAGATGGGATGAAAATATAATATTTAGTCCTGATAAAATTTATTCAGATAAGTTTATGATATGGGCTAAAAAAGTTGAAATGCCTTTTGGTATTGATAATGTTGTATTAATTTCAAGTAGAGATTATAAAATATTTGTTATAGAAAGCGAATATTCTAGAAAAATTTTAGAATCTATTCCAAGACAATTTGATAATGTTCAATTAATACAATTTAATGAATTAAATAATATTGACTTTAAGATAAATAAAAATACAAAAATTGTTAGTTTTGAAGATTATAACTTAGATAATTTCAAAGACGAAGCAGACATTGTTTATATTAATAAAGGAGATTTTGGAAGATTGAAATTTAATAATGAAAATTTTGATTTTTATGGAAAAGCAATGATTTACGGAGTTATATTCTCAAGTAATAATAACTTTGCTTGCGCAAGTCAAAAATTATTTAAAAAGGCTTCTGTAATTAGTAATATTTATTACAATAAAGCTTTATATTTGCAAGATTGTTGTAGTAAAATAATTTGTAATTATAATAATATAGCTAATGATTTAAAATTATTTTCTGAATTATTTAAACAACAAAATTTAGACATGAATAATATTAATTTATTATCTCAGTCAATAATTTCAAAGAATAATGATTTATTTAATAGAGATTGTAGGGTGGTATTCTAATGAAAAAAGGTGAGTTACAAATTTATGAATCTGTATTTGTAATATTCTTTTTTGTTGTAATATTTATGATAGGATTTTTTTTGTTTTACAGATTTACTATTGAAGACATAAAGGGAAGCAATTTTGAGTTTCAGGATTATAAGTTTAAACAATTAATTGGAATTATACCATCAATGTATGAGGTTAGATGTAGTTTTTCTTTAAGTGATACTGAATGCATTGACTTAAGTAAGGCAATTGCTTTTAAGAAAGTAAGTAAAGACTACTTTAATATTTTTGGTTATAAAAAAATTTCAATTAAGGAAGTTTATCCAGAGGATAAAAATGCCGTAGTTATTTATGAAAAAATCCCTAATAAATATAAGACTAGGAGAGAAATATCAAGTCCTGTAGCAATTTATGATGCAACTCTTGATAAATTTAAAGTAGGTAAAATTATACTAGAATGGTACTATTAAAAAAAGGACAGTCCGAAGTTATTGGATTAGTTATAATTGTATTAATATTAATTGTAGTAGGATTAATATTTCTAAAATTTTATTTAAGTAAAGAAAATAGTAATAAAGAAAGTATTTCTAATATAAAAGCAAATAATTTAGTTAATGCAATAAAGTCTGTTAGTATATGTAATAATAATATGGCTGATGCTATAATTGCTTGTTGTACTAAGAAAGAATTTTGTGGAAAAGATGCTTGTCAACTTATAAATGAAGAAATTAATGATATACTAGAAAAAAGTTTAGAAGAAATAGTTTATTTTGAAGCTAAACAACAAAACAATTTATGTTTAAGTATAAATAATGATTGCCAAGGTATAAGTTCTACTGAAAATTTAATAAGAAATCAAGATGGGGATGCTAAAATTCGAGTAAAAATATGTTATTAATTTATTACTTTTATCTAGTTATAGTGATGAATTTTGTTTTTGGAGATTTTTGAGCTTTTTAATGCTATGGGGCTTCTAGATGCCAAATATTGAGGAATTTAGTCATTCTTATATTCTAGAGTAGATAAATGTTTATAAATAATTTGAAAACTTATCATTATACTCAAGTTTGAGTTAAAAAGAGAAAAACTAATTATGAAAAATAATAAAAATAATACATTTTATGGAGGTGCATTTTAAAATGCAAGAAAGTTTTACTATTAGAGCCAAGAAGGCTGTTAGAAAAATTGCAGCTATTGGTACTGGATTAGGAATGGTTGGGGCAACTATGATGAGCGCTGTTGCTTTAGATTATACTTTAGGAGATTATCCAAAGCCATTTATTATGAATAAGAAATTTAGTAATGTGGCTGCTATTATTGGAGAGACATCATCTCCAGATGATAATACAGCATTATTAGATGTTCTTTCTGGATTGGAACAAGCTACTGCTGTGTCAAAACCAGGAAGTAGTGGTCCTGCAAGTGGTGGGGCTCAAAAAACAGAAGATCTACAAGTAGGAAAAGCTTTAAACAATACTGCAGATGGTTTTGGAACGTCAATAGATAGTACTGATGTTGATGGATTCCAAGATACTAGTGTTAGAATAGATATTGATGATGTGTCTGATGATTATCAAGTTAAAGATGGAATTAGATTTGGTAATGCCTGTGCAAATCAAGCATCTTTATTAGCAAATTCAGGTTTTGAAAGCCCAATTCTTCAAACTGCATTGAGTTTTGATAGGGATGAAGATTGGCAAGATAAAGTATTTATAACATTCTCAAAGCAGAGTGTATGTTATAGATATACTTTTGATTCTGCTTTGTCATCTGGGAATACTCTAACAAGTGCAAAAAGCACAGACCCTATTGCAATTAATTTCTTAGGACAAGAATTAGAAATACAAAATGCAACTAATACTTCTATGGTTGTAAATAGTGGAGAAAGATTTGACTTAAAAGCAGGAGATAATGTACAAGTTGAAGGTAAGACTGTTACTTTAATTTCTGCAACTAGCTCAAATAAAGTAAGAATAGATGTAGATGGAACTAGTAAAGTCATTACAGAAGATAGCGAACAAATAATTAATGGATTAGAAATTAGAGCAGAAGATGTTAGTGATGATCAAGGAATTGAATTTGATGCAGCAACATTGTTTATTGGATTATCTGCTAGAGATACTTTTAAAGATGGAGAAGAATATATTGGAGAAGATCAAGATAATCCAGTATGGGTATGGCAATTAAGTAATTTAGGGGGAAGTTCTCCTGTAATTGGAGTTAAATTAGATTTGTCTTTGGATAGTCCAGACGAAACAGACAATCCAGCATATCAACATCCTTTATATGAAACAGAAAGCTTATGCCTACCAAGAGACTATGCGTGTATTATATTTGATAGTATGGCAGAAGACGATTTCCTAAAATATAGTGTTGATAGCGGAGTAACCGAATCTTTATTTTGGAATCAATCTTTAGCAGATGCTAATAGTGGAGCATTTACAAAGAAAGTACTTGAAATTAGTGCTGGTGGAGCACAAGATAATGGTTTCCAATTAGGAGATTATGGTGGAATTGCAAGTGATGATAGGAATAAAGATACTGATACAATAATGTTTGCTCTATTTAATGGGACTACTGATGGTGGTGCTTTAGGTTATACCTTAGGACTATTTAGAGAAGAACAAGATGGAAGCGATGCAATTTGGTTTGCAAACCTTTCTCATGTGGGTGCTGGACAAAATATTACACATAGAGCGTTCTTCCTTGATTATAAGGATAGTTTAATACCTATAACTGTAAATATAACTAGTTCAAGTTCAGGATCTTCAGGTACAACTGGTATAAATGGTACTATAATAGGTAATTTTATTATAGATTTGTCAACAGGTAATGATGGTACTGATCCTGCACATGGTACAGATAATAACAACTTAACAATTTGGTTCAGAGGTAAGTCTAACACAGATCCAAATTCAATTACTTACTTAGGAAATGGAGATGGAACAGAAGATACATATCTTTTCTATGGCTCAAATGATATTAGTGCACATAGCGAAGATACAAGAACACCAACTGGACTAAAGTTATATGACCCGGCTTCTGGAAGAAGTGGAGACAAATTTGAGTTTGAATTGCCTGCTGATATAACTGATTATAAGGCTAATATAGTAGTTACTACAAGTGGAAAGAAAGTAAGTACTGATAGTGGAAATGTTGTTACAGACGAAGCTCCTCAAATTCAGAAAGCAGATGAAGTAACTGATTTAACACAGTTCAATGCTATTCTTGGTGGTGGACCTTGTGTTAACAGTCATGTAGCAAGAATAAAGAATTTAAGTCCAGGCTCATGTGGAGTTGCTTCAGGATTTACACCAAATGAAGCTGTAATAGAACTAGTAGACAATGGGAGTAATGTAGCTCTAGTTGTAGCTGGTTGGGAAGCAGATGACACAAAGAGAGCAGGTGTAGTTTTAAAGAACTACGATGATACAAAGGTAATGACTGCATTTGGATCAAAGACAAGCGTAGTAGTAAAAGGAACTACAATGGATCTTTCATCTATTGAGGTTGCTTAAACCTTTTTTTCTTTTTAATATTTTTTTCTTCATAAAACTTTTAAACTTTGGCTTTAATAGAAATTCTTATGAAATTTAGAAATCCAGATTCAGGAAATAAAATAAGTAAAAAGAGTTTATATTTAACTATATTCATTGTTGTAATAATGGTTAGTAGTGTTATAGGATTTGTGGCTTTTACAGGTCAAGATGATGGTGTTAAGGCAGATTTAGAGTATAATGGATTTTCTTTTATTAAGGCTAATAGCGGATGGGTAACTAAAATAAATTCTAGAGATATTTATTTTGATTATTTGCCTAATGAAGTTAAAGATATTAATTATGATAAAAGTAAGTTATCTATACAAAGTAAGGTTTATATTGCTTATGATCCCTCTAAGAAAGAAAATATGGACTTTATTTTAAGTAAATTAGATAGTAATATTAAAAGTTTAGGCTATACTACAAATCTAGCTTGTGTAAAAGAGAAAAATTGTCCAGATGTTCCTGTTGTAGACTGTGAAAGTAAAGATAATATTTTATTTTTGAAAATTGATAATAAAAATGATATTTATAGAGACAAAGGATGTATAATAATCGAAGGAATAGATACAATTGAGCTAGCTAAAGCTACTGATAGATTTATATATTCTATTACTGGGGTTATTTAAATGGAAGAAGCAAAGAAAAATAATACATTGATTAGATTAGGAGTTATATCTTTAGTTTTATTTCTTGTTGTATTTAGTTCTCTTAGAGTTTATAGAGCAATTAAACTAGATAATAGTGAATATGTTTATAATGGAGCTACAGGAAATTTTGCATTTGAAGTTGTTGAAACTAATGGCTTAAGGCAGCATATTGTAACAGTTTATACTTTTGAAGATGATAAAAAAGAACATGAGAAAGTAATTCCGTTACAGTTTGGGCCAAAAGAAATGGATGATATAGTTGTAGAGAAAGATATTGATAATTTATTATTAATGGGTTCTAAGGAAGATAGTCTTAGGGATATGATATATATAACTCAAGATCCTTTATTAATTGGTGAAAGTAAAAGAGATTCTTTAGTGGCTTCTTTAGAAATCATGAAAGTTGTTGGAAATTACACATTTGGAGTTTATAAAATACCCATTAATTTGGCATATACGTATGACAATAAAAATGTAGAACAAAAATTACCTATAGTGACTTGTGATGATGTTTTAAGTAATAGGGCTATTGTATTAATTAAAAAAGGAAATAGTAATAGAATTTATTCTGATAAAGGGTGTGTGATATTAGAAGCAGTTTCAAATAAGGATTTAATTAGAGTAGCTGATAGGTTAATATTAGATTTACTAGGCGTTTTTTAAGACATGGTTAAAATATTAATGGGATGTCCAACTTCTAGTTATCATAAATATTGTATTAATGAATATGTTAATGGGATTAGAGGTTTAACTTTTAGTGAAAAAAAAGCAGTATTAGTTGATAATTCTAAGGACGATAATTATTTTTATTTGCTAAAGAAACTTAAAATTGATGTTATTAAATGTACTTACAGTGAGTCTGCTAGAGATAGAATAGTAAGATCTAGAAATATATTAAGAGATATTGCATTAAATGAAAATTATGATTATTTCTTAAGTCTAGAGCAAGATGTTATTCCTCCTAATGACGTAATTGAGAAGCTATTAAGACATAAAAAGGATATTGTAAGTGGGGTTTATTTTGC
>Ga0209343_10004528_pt1 | contig 17130 bp, 10 predicted proteins | sample RifCSPlowO2_02_FD_184026 | JGI IMG/M metagenome (GOLD analysis project Ga0209343, IMG submission 184026) | Groundwater microbial communities from Rifle, Colorado - Rifle CSP2_plank lowO2_0.2 (SPAdes) (version 2) | ecosystem: Environmental > Aquatic > Deep subsurface > Groundwater | place... | reverse complement strand
ACCATGGGAAAAGAAGAGCCAGACCATCTGCCCGAGGAAAACAAAGGCTGCATAAGGCATGGTTGTTTCCTGTATGGGAAGGATATTACGCTGTCGAATCCATACGAAGACAAACATCATAACCAATGGAGTCAGGAAAGACCAGAATATCCCGAGGGTAGATTGTTTGTAGCGTGCAGAAATATCCCGAACAATCAGCCTCCATATAAGTTCTCTGGATTCCATTAGCTCACGGAACATGTCAGCCCAAACACGGATTCCGGCCTTCATGATATGGTTGGGTTCGTAGATTGTAACCTTGTCTGATTTCATACGCATTGTTCAAATCATGAACATTTATTTGAATAAAAAAGGCAGGCTGCCGCCATTGCAATATGATTCATTGTTGTTTGAGTAGTTCATATGCCGTTCAAAACATGAACAGTATATGTCAGAAAAAAGCTGCCGTCAATTGGCAGCTTTCTTTTTTCATATCACTTCTGGTTAATTGTTTATCACCCACACCTCATCGGAACAGGTGAATTCGTTTCCGTCACTAAGCATGCCAGAGATTCTAAGGGTTATATCCTGATGACTCGGCGGAGCCGGTGGTGACGGACTTGTATACACGCAAGATTCTATAATATTTCTATCAAATTTGACATGGAGTTTTCTCCAACTATACTGCTCGGTCCCAGGTATATGATTTAGATAATGCTCACCGTTGCCATCCACAGGTGCTGTACAGGTTACAGGTGCCGGTTCAGGAAATCTCATCTGAATATACGTATTGGGTCCTATAACTATGTCTGTTGCCCTATAGGGGTCATCTTTCTCAAACTCAATCTCTACCATGACCGGGATTCCTGAAGAATCCTTATTTATAGTCTCCGGATGTACTTCACATTCTACAGTAATAGGTGTGCATGACGGACTCGGGTTATTAGGACATTCATCACAGGCGTCTCCCACGCCGTCATGATCCATATCTGCCTGACCAGGATTTGCATCAACAGGGCAGTTGTCACAGGCATCCTGTTTCCCGTCGTCGTCATTGTCCTGTTGATCTGGATTTTTCTTGTTGGGACAACCATCACACTTGTCTCCTATACCATCCTTGTCGCAGTCTTTCTGATTCGGATTATAATCGTCCGGACAGTTGTCATTACATGCATCTATCAGATCGTTATCCGGGTCAAGGGGGTTGATGTTGCAGCCTAATGGATCATCACAGAGGTCACCCACACCATCCTCATCCGAATCAAGCTGATCCGAATTTGGCACCAGGGGACAATTATCACAGGAGTCTCCGTCTCCATCCCCGTCCCAATCAGTCTGGTCATTATTATAGAGGGGGCAGTTGTCGCATTTGTCTCCTACTCCATCGCCGTCAACATCACACTGCTGAAGGTCATTTGTAGTAATATTGTCCGCACAAGTCTCTGTTATAAAGTCTCCGTTGCAATCGGAAATATCATCCCACGGGTTATATTTGTTAGGACAATTATCTATGCCATCTGCTATCCCATCGCAATCTGCATCATCCGGTTCGCAGGCATCACCTACATTGTCACCATCACGGTATGAGTTGTTATCATTCTGTAGCGGGTTATAAACATATTTACAGTTATCACAGGCATCACCCACGCCATCTTTGAGTGGATCACCCAGTACTGAACACAATGACAATGGATCAACATCGTTCGGGTCATTGGATGCCTGACAGGTATCACTATCCTCTTGATCAGCATTAGCGGTCCCAGTGCAGTTGTCACAGATGTCCCCGACACCGTCTGTGTCGGCATCTTCCTGTAGTGGATTCTGATCCTCATCGCAGTTATCACAGGCATCACCCACGCCGTCTCCATCGGTGTCTGCCTGGTTGTCATTGGCATCAGAGGGACAGTTGTCGCAAACATCTCCTAAAAGGTCACCATCCTCATTTTCCTGGCCTGGATTAGGATCAATCGGACAGTTGTCTAATGTATCCTCTATCCCATCTCCATCTGTATCCACTTCGTCACAGGCATCCCCCCTGCCATCCCCGTCACCGTCTTGCTGGCCTGGATTGTAATGGGCAGGGCAATTATCTATGGCATCCACAACACCATCCGGGCATGGCGGTGTACCTGAGCAGCCTATGTAGTCTGTATCCGGAGAAGGGGGAAGCGGAACAAGCGGTAATCTCTTAAAGGTATTATTATTGCCATAGACCCTGAGTGAAAAAGGATTATTGGGGGCTACTGGATCAATCTCAAGGAGCCATATACCATTTTCATTGGGATAGTTTCCATTGATATCTTGTGTAAGAGTGTAGCAAAGGCTATTATTGGAAGTATATGGTCCGGGTCCACAGGTGGCTCCATCCTTGCTTGAAGGGTATGCCTCTCCCGGTAATGCCCTTTCGCCCTGATTCAGGCTTGTCCATAACCATGCCCCTGAACTGTATTGATCAGCACTCTCAAAAGTCACCGGTTCGTTAAATAAGGTCTGATCCGTCATCGTCACTCTCGATGATGCTGTTCTTGCATTAATCCACTGTTCATCCAGATCGAGTGTCTGTACATCTACCTGATGGTTGGGTGCGAGGTCAGGAACAAGGATCTGGGTATACGTTCTGAATTCAGAACCGGCTGTATTCGGCCGGCCCGAGAAGGTCAATTCATAGCTAAATGGAACCACGCAGTCAATAACAGGGCGGATGCTCCTACAATCACCGGCATTAACATCTGTGGAGCTTGTGGAGACATCAATCTGATAAGAGTTTTTGGTTGTGGCGGTTCCAGTGTATTTACGAGGGGTATCTCTTCCGTCTACAATAAATTTATAAACCATATTCCCGTCGCCAAAAACCCTGGCCAGTTCAGGGTGCAGGTTAATATCTATTATCTCTCCGGGATAGGCGTCTATATCAACAGGAATAATTGTCCATTTTTTAGTGAATAACAGGGAATTATCACGGCCCGTTCTAAGAGTTGTATATGACGGATTAGGATTAATATCAACAACAATACTTCCGCCAAAATCATCGGTCTGATCTGATGGTGTACCATTGTCCCCTACATCCCCCCCTGATTCAATGTCATCCTGATTTGATGCTCCGCTTCCTCCCTTTAATATATACTCAAATACCCCGGTTCCGGAACTTGCTGCATCCATCACCCATAAATAAAAATCATCCCCGCTGATTGCAATGCCAGGGTCAACAACCACATAATAAATACCTGTGTGGTCATCGTCTCCGCCCAATATATCGTTCATATCCCGTGCCCGTGTGGAGCCCATGTAGTTAACATCCGGAATCCTTACAGGTGCAATGGCTTTAACTGGCAAAGTACCTCCTGTTGTAAGCGGCACATTTTCAAGGATCAGGACTTCACCATAATCAGTATTGCCAACTTTGATTCCCTTTGACTTGGTTATATCATCTTCCAGTTTAATGTTCATGGTCACTGCCGGAGGGAAATCCGGGTCTCCATTAATATCAGTGCAGGTGGGTCCATAATCAATGATAATCCGCACATCATCAGCGCCTTTCGTGGTACCTAGATTAAAATCCACTGTCCTCCTGTCAGCCTGTATCGTGACTCTTTCACCCTGTGTCGGCGATCCGCTATATTCCACTCCTCTCCAGATGGCAGTCGGAAGGATTGCAGCAACCTGAGGGTCCTCAAATATCTGATCACTGCCATTAAGATTTGGAGCGATAACTGGCACTGTGGTGTGAATATCAGAAATCGCACCTATGATCTGGACATTGCTACCAATACCATTATCAACAATTTTTAATGTCCCCTTGCTCGACCTTGCCTTTTTCCCGCTGCCCCTGTCAAGAATCCTGAGTAAGATAGACTGAACACAATTAGGATCAAACTCTGCAAAGTCGGGGTCATTATTTTTCAACACATAATTATTCGGATCAGAATTATCATAATTTTTCAGTGCAGCCACAGGGTCTTTAAAGTATTTTTCCCTCACCACGATCAGGTCTATATCCCCTGAGGGGGATTTAAGGTCATTGGCACTGACAACTGCATTTATAAAGTTAGAATCATCTGCATCTGAGATTGGAAGCGCTGCCTCCCCTGCACCGGGTAAGACCAAAGCAAAGAGTGGGATTAAAAGAAAGAGGAATGTTCTAAATGCGAGCATAAAGGCTTTAGTTCTTTGTCTCATGTTAATTCTCCGTGTCATGTTTGTGTCAAGCGATTCTAAACAGTTATACCCCTACTCTGCTGTCTTCGTTTTATTATTGCAGGATTAGTGCCAGAAGGAGGGTTCTTTTTTGATAAGGGGATAAAAAGGCGGGCAAAAAGTAAGTATTTAGCAGGCAGAATTGGTTAATATAGATGTTATTTAGCTTTTTTTACCTTTGGAAAAGGCTATACTTCGGCATTGTATAAAATGGATACAAATTTCATTATTCAAGGGAATATGAAGTAATATTATGGATAGAACTTATTGTAATCCAAAGAATTTATTATATGTGGTGAAATTATACAGATAATAAATAAAATGGGTAGAAAAGTGTCAAAAATAAGATTATCCATAGAGGCTCTTGCAAAAGTCCTGAAAGAGAAGAGTTTGTCATTCCCACGAAAGTGGGAATCCAGCCTTTTCAATGTATTGCAAAATCTCTGGATTCCCGTTTTCACGGGAATGACGACTTTTGCAAGAGCCTCCATAATTAGAAAGGCCGCCAGGATTCACAATGGGTTTCACTTTTTAAGGGATTGGGCAACAGTGCGTCTATATAGAGATATGGATATGAGGCTCAGTAGACCGATGGTGAATAATATCCATGTGGATGGCTCAGGTACAGGGGTTACATCAAGAACGAGGGTGTATGTACCTAAGCGTCCATTTGTGTCAAACTGATACTCGTCAGAGCTGGGATTGGCAACTCCCGTAAATCCACCAGAGATATAGTGGTTATCAGCTACGGTGACTGCGAGATAATAATATCCAGTGTCTGCAACTGCATATGAAATATAGGGATCTTTTGTATACCCGGGAATAACAAAAGGATTGGCAGGATATGAACCAGCGTCAATCGCACACCCTGCATCATCTGCATTGGGTATTCCATAGCAGTTAGAGCCAAAAGTACCATATGGTTTAAAGCCGGCCTCACTGTTATAAAACAGTGTAAGGATAGTGTCTACATCCTCTCCTGGAGTTATAAACCCGTCATCCCGGCCATCAAATCCATTATCTATATCCGCTGTGAATGCTTCCCCTGCGTTCAGCCAGAGTTTATAGTAGTCTATCTCGTTGACACCATAAAAGGTATCATCGTGACTATATGGATAAGGACCGGTAACGGTTGTTGCGCTTGAGAAGTCAACAGGTATCGCATGGGATGCGTATGTGTTAGTCAATATGAGAATTATTAGTAAGGACGAAATAAAAAAGAGTTTTTTCATGGCTAATCCTCCATCACCTTATGAAATAATATTGCAATTATCATACCTATAATTGCAATAATTGATGGTATGGAAGTTGCTACTTTTGTCTTATAACTTATGGTAAAGCTGTTTTGCTTAACCCGATGTCTGACCTCACGCCTCACCAGGATAGATATCCCATTACATATAAGCATAGTATTCAGCATAATATCCATCGTTATCGCCCTTTCCGCAGGCTGTAGTCCAAGCAGCGGGGGAGAAGAAAAAAGAGATAATAGCAATGGTAACCTTCCCGTGGGGGGAAATATCTCCAATACCCCCACCGATTCCTATAAGCCGGTTATAGCTGCGGATTCAGAAGGGAAAATCTACATAGGGTGGGAAGAGGCAACTGATGCCTCCAAAAAGGAGATTTATCTTGCCACTTCCGGTGATTCAGGCATAACCTTTTCTAACCGGATGGGACTCAGCGACTCTTATTGCGAGAAGCCAAGGCCTGTCTCAGAAGATATAAGAATTGCAGCAGGGGAGAACAACTCCATTTACCTTGCATGGATAGATAAGTGGCTGTCTACACCACCCTCTGAAATTAAGTTTTTTATCAGCGAGGGAGATGACCAGACCTGTGATATAGTTTCTAATACCTTTGATTATGGCAGGAATGCCTATTCTCCCCAAATCACCCTTGGTAGTGGTGAAAGGATTCATCTGGTATGGACAGAGGATAGGAGCGGTCAGAAGGAGATATTCTACCGTTACTCCAGTGATAAGGGTAAGAATTTTTCCCCTCCTTTAACTGCAGACCCGGACAATATCTCGAATACACCTTCTTCAGACTCGAGCGAACCACTCCTCGGGGTTGAGGGGTCATTAAATGTTAATTTAGTGTGGGTTGAGGGGCTTGAAGGAGGCAGGGAGATAAAATTCTCACGCTCTGAAGATGGTGGGGATAATTTTAATTTCCAACAATCAGTTTCAGATATTAACATAGATTCATACTGTCCTGCCATTGCCACTTATGGAGATGGGAATATCTATGTTACATACAAGGCCGAGAATATCATCTATTTCACAAGATGGATATCTGAATCATATGAATTTTCTGACCCAGTGGCAATATCGACCGGTTTTACATCACCTTCATGCCCTCAAATGGTTGTAGGTTCAAATGGGGTAATCTATGTAGTATGGGAAGATAAGGGTGGAATATGGATTGCTATCTCCTCCGATCATGGATACTCCTTTTCAGCAAAAGATGTATCCCCGTCCTCAGGGACTTCTTCATCGCCAGAGATTACGGTAAGCAGCCCCTATGTCAATATAGTATGGGTAGAAGAAGACGTCGGAGGCGGTGATATATATTTCTCAGGTTCGGGGGATAGAGGAAAGACCTTTTCCTCTCCCGGAAATCAATCCAATTCTCCAGGTTCTTCTTCCTCCCCGGTCATTACCACTGATGGTGAAAAGTATGTTTATATAGCCTGGGTGGAAGGGGATGCGGGCAGCATGGAGATATACTTTAAGAGGGAGGAATTTACGAATCCCATTGAAAGGTCCCCCGCACAATTTTTTGATATCAGCGGGGATGGGGAGAGTGATATTGTTATTGGGGCGCCGGGGAAACCACAGACGAACGATACAGGGAAGGTATATGTAATTCTTAGTGATAATCTACCGCAGGCGCTTCAGTCCGGAACAAATGCATCGCTATCTCCTGACCTTACCCTTTTTAGTGGTTCTACTGATGACCAGTTTGGATACGCTGTTGCCATAAGTGGTGATGTAAACGGAGATGGTTATGCGGATATTATAACCGGTGCACCATATGCAGATGATAGCAGCACTGATAATGGAAAGGTCTATATATACTTTGGCGGCCCCCCTTCATTGATGGATACGAACCGTGATATTACCATCATAGGATCAGAGGATAATGATAATCTCGGATTTTCAGTATCCCCGGCCGGGGATATAAATGGTGATGGCTTTTATGACATAATCATAGGGGCGCCACTCAAGTATCAAAGCGGTATACCCTATGCAGGTGCTGCATATATATTCTATGGAGGACCATCTATTTCTAATAAACCAGGATACCCGGACATTTCTATAGATGATGCAGATATAATCCTGAAAGGGGAAAACAGGCATGACAGGTTTGGTTGGGCCGTATCATGGGCCGGAGATTTTAACGGGGATGGATATGATGATGTGATTATAGGGGCGCCCTATGCTGATGATGTTGGAAATACACGGGGGCGGGCCTATATATACTATGGCGGGGAATCTATGGATACCACAGTGGATGTAACGATAACCGGAGGGGCGAATCTTGATCAGCTTGGGTATAGCCTTGCAAGAGCAGGTGATATAGACCGCGATGGTTATGGTGATGTGACTGTTGGGGCACCATGGGCCGCCGGCAGCGGAATTAACAGGGGGAAGACATATATTATTTATGGTGGTGGATCAGTTATTCAGGATATAAACCTGGAGATCACAACAGCCAGAATAACAGCTATTAATGGTGCTGCGGATTATGCCTTTTTTGGTACATCCCTCGGATATACAGGAGATATAAACAATGATGGATATAGCGATATAGTGGCCGGGGGTAAATATTCAGGTTTTGACTCAGATTTTATCGGCCGTTCCTATGTATATTTTGGCGGGTCATACATGACAGAGAAAGAGGAGAACACACCTGAAGTAACATTTATTGGAGAAGAACAGACAGACCGGTTTGGTACCGCTGTTGCCGGTGCAGGTGATGTAGATGGCGATGGCTTCTATGATATCCTGCTCGGGGCATATCTGGCTGATGATAATGGAACCGACAGGGGAAAGGTATATCTATACCCTGGCAGTAAGTTATCTCCTGGTGACGTAAAACAGGTCGGTGATGCCGATGCCATCTTCACCGGAGATGTGGATAATGGGCAGGCAGGGTATTCGCTGTACAGGTTGCAGACCAATTATTGAGGTTGTGGATGAGATATCTCTTTAAGCGGCATTTGATGGTTTATATACTTTTTATTATCCTTGTCGCAGGTGTTTTGCCTGCCTATGCAGGAGAAACCGGTGATCTCCCGGATGTTAATGACTTGATTAAAAAAGGTAAACTTGCTGAGGCATCTACCCTCCTCCGGAAAGAGATTGATGCACACCCTGAAAATGTAGAGGCATACCAGCTTCTCGGCCGTGTATACCTCATTGAAGGAGATGAGGTAAAGGCTTCAAGTGTCTTTGATAAGGTCATTTCAATAGATAAAGGATTCGAAGATAAGGTCTCCTCTGAATATTATGGGGCAGGGCTCATACTTATTAAGGACCCGAAGAAGAGCAACATAGGGCTGCACTTTATTAACAAGTACATTCGTGAAAAGGGGGATAAGGGTCAGGAGGCAGCATCTTCTCTCTATGCTGCAGGAGTTGACATGCTCGGAGCAAACAGGTTTATGGCCCATGTCATACTTGATAGGACATTAGTATTAAACCCCTCCTATGAAAAGGATGAAGACTTTTATCTTTCGTATAGTGTGAAGAGCATACAAAAGTCTGCTGATTTAGTAGAAGGGGGAAAGGATTTTCTTACTAAGTTTCCCGGGGGCAGGCATGTCCCGGAGGTATTATATCTGATGGGTGAGGCATACAGTGAACTCCGGAATCACCAGGAGGCAAGGACATATTTTCAACGGCTAATAAAGGAATTCCCTGAGACAGAGTGGGGTAAAAAGGCGGTCACAGATCTTAAATTTTAAAAGATGGTTATTTTTGAGTGCTTAAATACCACTTGTAGGTCTTTTCTATCCCTTCACGAAGGTCTGTCTTTGCCTTCCAGCCGAGTGAGTTAATACGGGTGACGTCGAGGAGTTTTCTCTGCATACCGTCTGGTTTTCCCGTATCAAATATAATCTCTCCCCTGTAACCAATCACCTCACTTATAAACCCGGCAAGTTCTTTGATACTTATATCCAATCCTGTTCCAATATTAATAATATCTTCTCCATCATAACAGTTCATCAGAAATATACATGCCTCTGCAAGGTCATTCACATAGAGAAATTCACGCCGAGGGGTGCCGGTTCCCCATACTGTCACAGGTTGGCCTGATAGTTTTGCCTCATGGAACTTCCGGATCAGGGCAGAGAGCACATGAGAGGTTTCAAGATCAAAGTTGTCACCCGGGCCATAAAGGTTTGTCGGCATCACAGAGATGAAATTGGTGCCGTACTGTCTATTGTATGCCTGACACATTTTGATGCCGGATATCTTTGCAATAGCATAAGGTTCATTTGTAGGTTCAAGAATGCCTGTAAGTAGATATTCCTCCTTCATGGGTTGAGGTGCAAACTTAGGATAGATGCATGAACTCCCTAAAAAGAGGAGTTTTTTGACACCATATAAATAGGCATTATGGATAGCATATATCTGGATAGCAATATTATTATAAATAAAGTCTGCCGGGTAGGTACTGTTGGCCAGAATGCCTCCCACCTTAGCTGCTGCGAGGAAGATATATTCAGGCCTTTCTTTCTCAAAAAATGCCCTGACCTCCTCTTGATTACACAGGTCTAACTCTCTATGTGTCCTGATGACAAGATTATTATATCCCTCTGCCTGAAGGTTATGAAGGATTGCAGAACCAACAAGACCTCTGTGCCCGGCTACGTATATTTTGGATTCTTTTTCCATTGTTGCTTAAAATAATATTTGCTATCTTAGCATGTCTTAATATTGTGAGCAATATTTATGCCAGCAGGGAATGCCGATTACCCCCGCCCCATTGATGAAATAAGGGAAATTACTGTAGTATTGACCGATATTCTTATCAATTGTAGAGGCTTCGCCACAGGTATAATTATTATCTCCGAGAAAACGGCGACGTGTATTATGATGTCCTCGTTGGGGCTCATCTGGCTGACGGGGATGGCGTGAGTGCGACAGACAGGGGGAGATCCTATCTCTATTTAGGTGGCATATCGCTCCCTGACAACATCGGAGATGCTACATTCACCGGTTCGGTAGATGACGGCCGGGCCGGGTATTCGTTATACCGGTGGTAGTTGCCTGTCTCCCCTTGTCCCCTGGATTAATACTCTTACAAGGAATGCAAGGAATGGATTACTTTTGACTTGAAGCCGTCTTGCTCTCCTCTTTTGATAGTGTTTCAAGCCTATAGTAATAGCTCTCACCCTTTTGTACATTTCTGTCTAAATAGGTGAAGCGGAAAATCTTGTCTTTAGCACCTGTGCCAATGTATGGGACTGGGGTTTTAGTTATCTTACTATAAGTCCCATCTATCTTTGTGCTACGGAGAATATGGAAGCCATTTACAGGTTCAGTGGCATACCAGGTAAGGATAATCTTCTCCCCATCCCACTCCTTCTGGAGTGCAAGGTCTCCTGACTTTGCATCTAAACTGGCCATTGCAACTTCGTTCCCATCAACATCGATGATCCTGAAGCGAATGGATGTCGGGGATGCTGCATATTTGATCCCCACTTCCTGTTCCTGAACTTTTGCATCTTGCATGTTTTCTGTCTTCTGACTTCTCACTTCTGTCTTCTGCTCTTTGGCCTCTGGGTAATCTCTTGGTAGAATTCCATGAACCGTCTCTACATCCACCACCTCACCAGAGAGAAACCATGCAGGACCAGCAGCCTTGGCCACAATGGTGTAAGTGGAGGTATCGGTTGGCATTGCTGCTGAATCGGGCATCCCTGCCCCTTCTTCTTGCTCAACGGAAGAGGCATGGGCTTCTGTGGTCTGCTTCTCCTGGATATCTGGGCCTGAAGAGACAGTAGGCGATGGCTCCTTCTCGCTCGTTTCTTCTACAACAGCAGCCACGGGACCATACCGTGCACTCTTACCCCTGCTATCCACATCTTCAAGCTTGTAGTAATAGGTTTCACTATTAGCGATAGTATTATCAACGAAGCTGTAGAATGCCCCACCCGGCGAGATCGCCTTTGCCGGGATCATGGCGGAATTGACCCTTACAAACGGCCCGTTGGGCGAGCTGCTACGAAGAATGTTGAACCCTTCGGTGTCAATCTCTGAACCCGTGCTCCAGTAAATGAGCATCCGGACATCTTCCGGGGTAACATGGAAAGACTCAAGGGTGATAGCGGTTGGTTTTGGTGGCGACTTAAGGGTGTGTTTGACACCGCATAGGAGGAGAACTATATCAAAACCGGGATCGTAAGCCCCGTTAAGATTTAAGTCGATAAAGATCACAACGCAGTCCCCTACTTTTTTGTAACAGTCTTCATCTTTAAGCCCATTGCCGTTATTGTCAGCTCCGTCACCGCAATTGTCAACAGAGGGGAGATAATACGGTGGAATATTGGTTATCCCAGAGGTACCAGGAGGAGCAAATGGTTGCCCGGTCAATGGGTTAATATCGGCTTGGACTCTGTTAGGCTCTATGAGAGCCCGACCGCTGCCAAATCCAATCGCTGAAATATCGAAATAAACATCGAAGAAGCTATCGGCCGGAAAATCAATGCCAGGAGATTGCTGGGTAATCAATCCCGCTGAACCATTCGTATCTAAGATATCGAAATCGCCATTTCTATCCACCCCGGTGACTACTTCTGAAAGGGGCTCGGTAACCGTGAGCGATGTCCCCAGCAACGTGCTGGTGCCTGTCAGGCTCATAGAAACAATTTCCGTGTCGATCTGGTGCTTACCTGTATCATCTACCCCATCACACAAACCATCATCAATGGTTCCATAAAGGCCATCGGGGCCGGGACCATCATCAGTGTTTCCAAGAAAACCATCTGGACCGCCAGGGCATGGGATACCGCTACCATCTACGACATCACCGGCAAGAACAGTATGGATTTTATCATCACCTCCACCCGGTGCCCCATCGGGTCCCAGAGAGGAGTACCTCTCGATCTCGACCGGCCCCGTTAAGGTTATCGTCTCCACGGTAAAGCCGTTAGGGAGGCAATCCGGATCAGTACGATCAGTAAACCCATCTGGACCATTATCAATCCCATCATCACACGTTGTCGGATCGAACGAACCATCCTCACCAGCGAGTACCAGGTCAAATGTCATCACTGAATTTTCCTTATCCCCCGTACGATTACCGGCAGGATCTTCAAGGCTGGGGGTCAGAGACGTGCCCGCTCCAGTGCCATCAAGTGAGTATGAGGTGCCGGCGATTCCAAACGTTAGGACTGTCATCATTACAAAACTTAGTAGCATACGGTTTGACAACAGAAATGACTTTTTCATAGCTCCCCCCCTCTTTTAGTCAAATATAGGAACCCCTTGAAACAGAGACAATTGAATAAACCACTTTATTAAACAACTACCAGAATTGTACGGCTTTGTATATTACCCAGATGGGTATTTTTATTACCCAGATGGGTATTTTCGCGACTTCAAATAAAATAAGCCGGGCTGACGAGGTGACAATAATTTAGGGCGAGATGATCTTTCTTGTGCTTAATTTTCTAAGGAGGTCTTCACAGAAGAACTCTCTATCGGGCTTCCTGGATGAGTAGACGTAGGGACAGACCTTTAGGTCTGTCCAACAGGAAAGGGACAAACCTAAAGGTTTGTCCCTACAGCGTGGTGTTCGGGGGATTTTCGGGTGAAACAAGGCTTTATTGAAGGGAGAGGGTTTAGTAAGGGGGCATAGGTGAAGTTTATTTATACCTTACGGGTCCTTCTCTAATGCGTGTAGATATTTTTATCTTGATGTCAGGTTATAAATTTGCTATACCTAAAATAAAGTATTTTTTGTACAATAACCAAAATAAATAAAATGGAGACATCCGGCAATGTCTCAAATCAATGTAGCCATTACGGCTGATTGTATATTAGCCTATATGGGCCTGACAAAAATATTAGGAGGAGAAGAAGACATTAAAATCCTGGATGAAGTTACCTCATTTACCAAACTACTCCATTCTTCACCAATAAGCCCGCATATAATACTTGCATGCCCTATTACCATATACAACATGGGTATAGATAAGATAAAACATTTATGCAGAAAGCATCCAGCTTTGAAACTCATCGTCTTTAATATAGACCCAAAAGAAGAAAATGTGATGATAAGATTATTAAAAACCGGGGTAATGGGAATAATCAATAATGATGATAATCCTTCAATCTTTGCTAAGGCAATAAGAGCTGTTTATAGAGGAGAGATGTGGGTAAAAAGGAAGACCATGTTAGAGATTATTAGAAGCAGCAATAAAAATAAGGCAAGGATTCCCCGGAAGGAACTCAAGGGATTGCTCACTCCGAGGGAAACCGAAATAATAACCCTTATTGCCGAAGGTCATAAAAACAAAACCATAGCAGATAGACTCTACATAAGTGAACACACTGTAAAATTTCATATCCAGAATATATTCAAAAAGCTCAATGTTAAAAACAGGCTGGAGGCTGCCCTTTATTATCATGCCCCCCCGCAAGACCAGGAAACATAGATTATGACCTTATATAGTCACAGGTGCAGTCACATGTAAGCAACCCCCTCGATTATCTCCTGTCAAATTAATACCCTTTTCTTTTTAAGATAAATCATTTAAAATAACCTTGTATTATAAATTAATTGCATTGAAGGTTGCAGGATATGAAACGATTTATTGATCAGGAATTAAAACGATGGAAAGAAAGCAGTCGCCGTAAACCTCTTATTCTTCGCGGGGCGAGGCAGGTCGGGAAGACCTATTCGGTAAGGGAGTTTGGGAAAGATTGCTTCGATAATATTGCGCTTGTGGATCTTGAACGTAATCGGGGCTGGCATCGCATTTTTGATGGTGATTTGAATGCCAGACGGATCTGTGCCGATCTGGAAATTCTTCTGAATCAGAAAATATTGTTTGGGAAAACACTCCTTTTCATCGACGAGATTCAGGCATGCCCGAGGGCAATTACGGCGCTCCGCTACTTTTATGAGGAACTGCCTGATCTCCATGTGGTTGCGGCCGGCTCACTGCTTGAACTTGCAATGAAAGATATCTCTTTCCCTGTAGGGAGGGTTCAATTCTCTAACCTTTATCCGCTATGTTTTGCCGAGTACCTTCAGGCAACAGGAAAGGATGAGGCTGCAGCCATTATCCTTGGCCACCCTGTGAAGGTCTCGGAAACGGCCCATGCATTTCTCATCGAGGAGCTCCGGCGGTATTTTTTTATTGGAGGAATGCCTGAGAGTGTAAGGGCCTTTGCGGAGACCGGGTCGATGCGGGACGCTTTTGAAGTCCAGGCTGAAATTTGTGAAACCTACCGGTTGGATTTTGCCAAATACAGCCCCAGGGCTGATAAACATTGTCTGAATGCTGTATTGACAACCATAACTCAGAATGTGGGACAGCAGATAAAATATTCGAGGCTTGGCGATGGTTACTCCAATCCAACCTTAAAAAGGGCCTTTGAACTGCTCTGTCTTGCAAACATTATCAGGAAAATCCCTTCAGTGGACCTTTCGGGGCTGCCTCTGGGAGCTACCGCTTCAGAGAAAATATTCAAGGCCCTGCTGGTGGATATAGGACTCATGCGGCATCTTACCGGTATGCCCGTGGACGTTGAGTATGGGAAAGCAGATTTGCTCAGTATTTACAGCGGCGCTATGGCAGAGCAATTTGTAGGTCAGGAGATGGTATTGTCTCAGAAGGGAGACATTTACTATTGGTCAAGACATGCAAAAAGCAGCTCGGCAGAGGTGGATTACGTTGTGGTTATTGACGGTAAGATCTATCCTATCGAGGTGAAAAGTGGAGCCGCTGGCAGGCTAAAAAGTTTGCATCTTTTTTTAGAGACTTATAAAAACAGCCCGAAGGGTATCGTTTTTTCTATAAGACCCTATGCTGAATTGCCTGAGAAGAATATAATGTTTGTGCCGTTATATTTTGCACTTTCAGCGACCGGCGGAGGGCGATATAACTTCATCACGCATTAATGACTTTAGTTAAACCAATACTTTAGTATTGATTTAACGGATAAAAACTTTCCCTCAAAAACCATACTTTCTACCTATTTACAATCTTTATCAATAATGTTAGAAAGTCTAAAACTATCAAAAGGTTTTTATCCAAAAAATAGGAGGGTAAATGATGCGAGACTCAATACAACATAACCTTTATAGAATGATAAGTCCATCCATCCTCCTGGGCATTATCCTGATGCTCCTTTCAATAACAGCCTTTGCCCGTGTTTCCGGGGCATGGGTTTCCCTTTATAACAGCGGGGGAAGTGCGCATGATACAGCCGTTGATGTCGCGTATGACAGCAGCGGAAATGTCTACGTCACAGGGGTTGTTGATCAATACGGCACATCTCAGGATTTTCTAACTATAAAATATAATGCCAGTGGCAGCCAGCTCTGGGCTAAAAGATACAATGGGCCGAATAACGTGAAAGACACACCTTATGCGCTTGCTGTAGATGCTTCCGGTAATGTCTATGTTACAGGTACGACCTATATCTCAGAAACTTTCGAAGATGAGGATTATGACTATATTACAATCAAGTATGATACAAACGGCAATCAATTATGGGTGAGACAGTATAATTCTAATAATTATTACACAACAGACTCTGCTCATGACATTGAAGTGGATTCTGCAGGTAATGTCTATGTAACAGGGTACGGCGGCACTGTAAAATATGATACAAATGGTACTGAGTTATGGTCTGTTTATTTACGTGGATATGACCTTGCCCTTGATGCTGGGGGCAACGTCTATGTGGTAGGTAATGATGTATTACAAAATAGCTGGGCTTCTAAATTAGATACTGACGGTAATTATATATGGGGGGCTAGTATTTCTTATAATTGGGGCCACGCTTCCATAGCCCTGGATGATACAGGTAACGTCTATGTACGCTCGTATGTTTATGTTTATAAGTTTGATGCCATGGGCAATCAGTTGTGGCAATTTGCATGTACCGGCGATAATGCTGGATGCATCCCAAGTTCGTATCCATGGACCTGGTGGATTATATATGGCAAAAATTCCTTTACCGTGGATGCTTCGGGCAATGTTTATATGACAGGATCCACAGAGCAGCTTAATTATGCAGACCCCGACAAAAACGATATTGAAACCATTAAGCTTGATACCAATGGTAATCTGTTATGGGTAAGAAAATACAACGGTCCAACTGATTACCATGAGTTGGGTAACGCAATTGCTATCGATAACGCAGGTGGCGTTTATGTGGCAGGAGCAATTATTAACCAAGGTTCAGAAGAGGATTTTGATTTTGTTACCATCAAGTATGATTCAAATGGCAATCAGAAGTGGGTAAAGGAATACAGCGGCAAGGAATATTATGCAGATGAGTTTCCTCTCGCTATTGAGGTAGATGGGAAAGGCAATATCTATATAGCAGGAGGGAGCTATAGTGCAGTATGGTCATCTCCAGACCCACCCTGGGGATCCGGATATGACTATGTAACCATCAAATATACCCAATCTGACCTTCTGATGACGGCCTTATCGACCACCACGGCCGTTGCTCCAGGAAAGACCCTTTCCCTCTCCAATACCGTAAAAAACCAGGGCGGGGAATCGGCTGGCTCATTTAACATAGCCTTCCATCTCTCTACGGATGCAGTCTATGGCGGGACGAATGACATAGCCTTTACCACCACCAGATCTGTAAGTTCTCTCGGTGGGGGTGCGAGCAGCGGTGCGTCAACCTCGGTTACTGTCCCATCAACGACACCGCTCGGCACATATTATATCTGTTCAAAGGCAGACAC
>Ga0209343_10004524_pt1 | contig 17144 bp, 15 predicted proteins | sample RifCSPlowO2_02_FD_184026 | JGI IMG/M metagenome (GOLD analysis project Ga0209343, IMG submission 184026) | Groundwater microbial communities from Rifle, Colorado - Rifle CSP2_plank lowO2_0.2 (SPAdes) (version 2) | ecosystem: Environmental > Aquatic > Deep subsurface > Groundwater | place... | reverse complement strand
GACCCTGCCGCTCGCAGCGGTCGCACCGCTCGCCCTGGGCAGACACAGAGGTCTGCCCCTACGAAGCCACGCTACATGCTTCGCTCAGAATGACAATTTCCAAGGAGGGTAGACAACGAAGTTTTACTTCGTTGATCAACGACCGTAAAGGTCGTTGTCTACCATAGATTCTTCGCCCATTCAGAATGGCATAGGGTGCATATGCGTATAGATGTATTGACCTTATTTCCTGAGATGTTTCAGGCCGTGCTTGGGCAGAGTATGCTCAGGCTTGCGCAGGAGAAGGGGCTTGTGAGTTATCATCTCTGGAACATCAGGGACTATACCCTGGATAAGCACAAGAAGGTGGACGACAGGCCGTACGGGGGTGGTCCTGGTATGGTGATGACGCCGGAGCCGGTGTTCAGGGCCATCGAGGGGGTAGAAAGAGACGGTAGTGAACCTGCCAGAAAGGTGTTACTCACACCGCAGGGAGAAAGGTTCACCCAGTCCACCGCAGAGGCGCTCTCCAGAGAGAACAGGCTCATGCTTGTCTGCGGTCACTACGAGGGTTTTGATGAGAGGATAAGGCAGGGATTTGATTTTCTTGAGGTATCCATAGGTGATTACATATTGAGCGGCGGCGAAGTCCCGGCGATGGTTGTAATTGATGCAGTGGTGAGGCTGATACCCGGGGTATTGGGTGACCAGGACTCACCTGAATTTGAATCCTTTAAGGATGGCCTTTTAGAATATCCCCAGTACACCAAGCCCAGGGAGTTCAGGGGTTTGAAGGTGCCCGATGTACTCGTTTCCGGGCATCACGAGAATATACAGCAATGGCGTGAAGAGCAGGCCAGAGAACGCACCCGCGCAAAGAGGCCCGATTTATTTAAAAAAGCGCCTGGCCCAAAAACAGTCTCCCAGTAACCCACCTGCTGTACCCTACCACACAATTAAATGGGTTCTTACTGCTGCTGATAATCCGTCAGCGGTAAAGGTAATGTGGGCCCTACCCGGCATGTCGGCAATTCCCGTCACGGTAAAAATGGCTATTCCTTCATTGTTAGTCAGCAGACTATCCGGCGTTACCAGCGCGCGGCTCGGCATGTCACTCTTGGCCTGTACCAGCACGTCAGGCAGCGGCTTCCGGCTGCCGTCGAGTACGGTCACCCAGATGGTTTGATGTTCTCCACTGCCTGCGGTAATCTCATTGGAGCTGACCTCAATATAGGCAGGGCCGCCGACATCCTTCGGTATCTCGTACTGGGCACAAGACTGCAGTAACACGGCCAGAAAAAACATAATTGCCGCTTGTATAAAGTGCACCGGATGTGTACTCATAGTAATATAGTCCTCAGTATCCACCACCCGAAAAGTTTTTGTACCAGGCATTCCAGACGTCAAGCGTGTAGGATAAGCCGTCAGAAGTAAACGTTATAGTGCTTTTGTCGGCAAACCCCAGACCGGTAGCCGTAAACAATGCAACACCGTCGGCGTTTGTAACGGCGGCGTCGTTTATGATAGCTACGAAAGGCGCTTCTATGGATGCAGAAACAGTCTGATTAGGCACAGGATTCCCATTCCGATCGAGAATGGTTACATACACATTTTTCGTATCACCGCTGGAAATCAATATTGCCCACGGAATTACCTCAATAGAGGCCGCCGTCTGGTCTGGTCCCGTGACGGGCGTATCCCTTAGCGGGGCGTTGGATTGGCAAGATACTGTAAGTAGCACTACCAGCGATAATATGTTTAACAGAGTCTTCATCGCTTTTGCAGACCCAAATATTTTGTTCAATCCGTTCCAAGGGGTCTCTTCCTGTCTTTATCTTACGTCAGTTTGTCCCCAAGTTTAACAGGATTATCTTTCCCTCAGCAGCGGCACAAAGCGCACAAGGGTTATTGTTTCCCTCAATATTTCCCCATCTTCTTTTTTTGTTATGAGTACCAGACTCTGGGTCTCGTATGATGGACCCACGGGGATTACCATCCGTCCTCCCGGCCTTAACTGGTCCACTAGCGGCTGGGGGATATGAGTTGGTGCGGCGGTAACTATGATAGCGTCAAATGGGGCCTCGTCAGGGAGCCCGTTGTAACCGTCGCCGATGCGGACGTCTATGTTTGTGTAGCCCATCTCTTTAAGTCTCTCTTCGGCCTCAAGCCCCAGCTTCTCATTTATTTCTATTGTGAAGACCTGTTTAACAATCTCGGCCAGGACGGCTGCCTGATAACCCGAACCGGTGCCCACCTCCAGGACGGTGTCATTTTTGTCCAGGTCCAGGAGTTCAGTCATAAAGGCCACTATATAGGGCTGGGATATAGTCTGTCCTGAGCCTATGGGTACGGGTGTGTCTTCGTAGCTGTGCTGTCTCAGGCCTTCCGGTATGAATAAATGTCTGGGTACGGACTGCATGGCTTTTAGCACGCGGGGGTCTTTGACGCCCCTGGCCTTGATTTGCCACTCCACCATCTTGGTCCGCTCACGTTCATATACAGCCTCGTCGTAACTGCTCAGGTCTTCCTTGATTCCGCAGGCCGTTTCTGTTTCCAGGCAGGTGAGCGACAACAAGACTGCTATAAGGATGGAATATAGTGATTTGAATTCGTTTCGCATCAATACGTGTTTCCGTGGAGTAGGAAGATTTTCTTCCTATAAAGCATTGCGAGGTAAATAGGAACCTCTGCAAAAGTCTTGCAGTGGCATGGTGTCATTCCGAGCGAAGCGAAGTCACGCCAAAGGTAGATGTGCCTCTGGCGTAAATCTAATCTGTTATGTAGCGTGGTAGCCCTCGGCCTGAGCTCGGGCCGAAGGCTTGCTGCCACGCTCAATCCGCCTCAGGCGGAGAGCAAGCTCCAACGCTACATCTATGAAAATGCATAGTTAATTCCTCGCGGATTAAGTTCCGGCCAAGGCGTGGCCATGACCTACCCTTCGTTGGGAGAAAACTGCTGGTGTGCCAAGATGTGCCGGACACTTAGAAATATATAGCATAGGTGCTCCATCACTCATGGCAGATACGATGCCCTCAAGGTCTTACTTTCAGAGGATGCTCCTCCATCTCAAGCGCCTCCCCGACGATGGCAGCATCTTTAATGCCCTTTTCGTCAAGTTTTTCCAGGAGCGAGTCTGCCTTTTTCCTGGGGAGGGCTATAAGCAGCCCTCCAGACGTCTGGGCATCAAAGAGTACATCAAGGAGGTTATCCGAGATGTCCCCCTCCACCTTGACTTTGTTTATCAAGTGGCCCTTGTTAAGTACTGATGCGCCCGGCATCAGCCCCATGTCTGCATGTCGTAGGGAACCCGGCAGTAAGGGTATCTTCCGGACCGAAAATGCCAGAGTTACCTTACTCGTCAGGGCCATCTCATAGGCATGGCCCATGAAACCAAACCCGGTGATGTCAGTGCATGCATTCGCACCCACCTCGACCATCGCCTCGGAGGCGGCCTTGTTGAGGGTCTTCATCAGCGCAACCATCCCGGCCACCTCTTCTTCCGTGGCCTCACCGGCCTTTAACGCCGAGATGATAAGTCCGCCTCCCAGGGGTTTTGTCAGTATGAGTGCATCGCCCGGTCTGGCGGACGAATTTCTGACCACCCTCTTGGGATGGATGAGACCGGTGACGGAAAGGCCGTACTTTATCTCCGTGTCCTGCAGGGTGTGGCCTCCCACGATGACGGCACCGGCCTCATGCACCTTATCTGCCCCGCCTTTTAGTATCTGTGCGATGGTGGAATGGTCCACCTCCCTGATGGGGAAGGTAAGGATGTTCATGGCGGTGAGGGGCGTCCCTCCCATGGCGTATACGTCGCTGAGTGCGTTGGCGGCGGCTATCTGCCCATAGTCGTACGGGTCATCCACTATGGGCGTAAAGAAATCAAGGGTCTGCACCAGCGCCAGCCGGTCGTTTATCTGGAATACCCCGGCGTCGTCGAAGGTCTTTGGCCCCACAAGCAGGTTGCCGTCCGAAAAATCAGGTAAATCGGCCAGCACACCCTCCATGCATTCCATGGGTATCTTGCCGGCTCAGCCCCCACAGGTGGCGTAATCCGTCAGGCGTTTCTTCTTTGCCATCGGTTTCTCCTATAGATGTTTTCCGAAATCAACCACCTCAGGTCCAACCAATCCGTCAAAGTCGCTGTACTTCATCCTTATGGTCTCAACGTGGCTGCCCGCCTGGAAGACTATCTCTTCGTCCTCTGTCAGGGCTTTGTCTACGTATACCCCTATGTTGTACAGGTTTCCAAATGGGGGCATCGCTCCGACGTCGCAATCCGGGAACAGGCTCTTGAATTCCCCTTCCGTTGCAAGTCTTGCTCCCGGGTCACGAAGCACCGTACGGACCTTATCCACGTTTACCTTATGGTCGGCGGAAAGTACAGCCATAACGTACTTATTTGTGGTCTTAATTATGACCACTTTGACAATGTCTTTGCCCGGAACGTGCAGGCTTGCTGCCACTTCCTGAGCCGTATACACCTCCTGATGTGTGGACACCTTATACTTCGCCTTGTTCTTGTCCAAATACTCCTTCAGTTTTCGTGCGATAGTCACCTTTGCCCACCTCCTTTCACGAGGCTTGATCTAACCTGATGTCTTTTACGTCAAGTTCTACGACTTCGTCTTTCCAATTGGAAATCTTCGGCGTAAATGCTATGGATATGGGTCCGGCATGTTGTTCTACCCGTGCCAGCATCTCTCCCATACCGAATGCTATGGCCCTGAAGGCGGCGTTTTCCTGACGTACGTAGAAACTCAGGTGCCGTCCCGCCTGGCCTCCGACTCTGGATGGCCGACCGGCCACCCTCAGCCCGCCCGCAGTGAAGATAGGTTCAGGATTGCCCTCCCCGAACGGTACAAGGTGCTCGAGCTCGCGTATCTGCGGGACCGAGACGCCACTCAGCGGCAATTCGCCATCCGTATAAAGCGCGGGCTGAATGTGTTCCCTCTTCAGGCCGGTGGAGGCAAACTTGTTTATCAAACGCCTGAAGTCCTCCACATTCTCCTTCCTTATTTTAAGCCCGGCGGCCTGTGAATGTCCACCAAAAGATATAAGTTTGCTTTGAGATGCCTCCAGCGCCTCTGGCAGATGAAACCCCGGCACTGAACGGGCAGAGCCGTGCCCCTCGTTCCCACGCAGGGCTATCATAATCGTTGGTCTGTAAAACTCATCAACTAACCTGGATGCAACAATCCCGACTACGCCCGGATGCCAGGACTCGCTGTCCAGAACGATTACCCAGGTGGAATCAAGGTCTATTTCCTTTTTGATCTTTTCTCTGGTGGAGTCCAACATCTCTGTCTGAATCTTTTGCCTCTCTCGGTTGTAGCCTTCGAGATGTTGGGCAAGTCTTTTTGCCTTGTCTGCGTCCTGTGCGAGCAGCAGTTCCAGACTGAATGTTGCAGTCCATAGTCTCCCCGCGGCATTCAGTCTTGGCCCCAGTCTAAACCCTATGTCTCTGGGATTAAGGGTGGAACCGGCCAGGTCCGAGACCTCTTTAAGCGCCAGGATTCCCGGGTGGACGGACCTGTTCAGTGATTCCAGGCCGTGCCTGGCCAGGATGCGGTTTTCGCCTATCAGGGGTACTGCGTCTGCAATGGTGCCAAGGGCTGCCAGCCCCATGGCGTCCACCAGAAACGACCTGAACTGCGGCGTAACCTTTCTCTGCATAGAAAGGGTCTCCGCCAGGGCCCAGCACAGCTTAAACGCCAACCCTGCCCCCGAAAGCTCACGGAAGCTGTAGCCGGAGTCGGGCAGCTTTGGATTTATTATGGCCAGGGCCTGGGGGAGGTCATTCCCGGGCTCGTGGTGGTCGGTAATTATGAGGTCTATGCCCTTGGCCCTGAGTATGTCAGCCTCCCTTACGGATGTGATGCCGCAGTCTACGGTAATTATTACATCAACGCCGTCCGATACCAGCCTCTCTATAGCCTCTCGATTAAGTCCGTACCCTTCGTCTATTCTCTGTGGTATGTACCAGGTGGTGTTCGCCTTGAGGATGTCGAAAAACTGCAGAAGGAGTGCGGTACCCGTCACGCCGTCCACGTCGTAGTCGCCGTACACGGCTATCCTCTCGCCGGCCCTCACCGCCTGCACCAGCCGGCTGGTCGCCTTCTTCATCTCAGGATGTTCGAGGGGGTTTGAAAGGTACGTCATCTTCGGTTGAAGAAAGGCGTGGGCGGAGTCGGGGTCATTTATCCCCCGGTTAATTAACAGTCGTGCAAGGAGCGGTGAGATGCGGAGGCTTGAGGCAATATGGGCCTCGAGTTTTTCATTGAGAGGCGGGTATATCCATCTCTTTTTCATGTCACCTTCGTTTCATGGAAGAACAAAAGGTATTTATTTTATAATGTAATACCCACTGGAGTGTCAAGCACCTCTCTAATCTTATTTAAAAGAAGGGTGTCTTCTGCGGCCAGGTCCGGGTTACATGGGTCAAGAACGATTATATGCGACTTACACCCCATAGATTTTAGCCGCACTTTTGTGGATTCAATAAGTTCCTTTGAGACGCCGGGTCGTTTGTTTATGATAAATAAATCAACTTTTTTTAATACCTCAAGTGCCGAGCGCTTTATCTTCTCCAGACCCGGCGAGACGACCATGATTCCCAGGTCTGCATCTCTTAGGGCGAGGAATCTGTTTCCCTCGATCAGTACGCGGGCATCGTCGTCGAAGAGGTTTAAGGCCCTGCTTATGCCTTCATCGGCGCATTCTGAACTGGTCTGAAGCCACACCACTTTTGCGGCACCTGCCTCAATGTACCTGGCGGTATCCTTGCCCGGCTGCGCAAGAATCGCAGGGTCGGTAATTATCTTGAACAACGAATTTTCCTCTGGTGAGCAGCCGTCGCAGGAATCGTCCCTGTGTCTCGGACACGTCCCCTCATGCTGGACGGTAATCTTCAGGGCGCAGATATTCTTTAATTCCTTTATGATAAAGGCGCCCACGGTGGTCTTGCCGGTTTCACTGCTGGTGCCTGTTACTGCGATAATCTTCATTGTTACCTCTTTTAAGCTGCAGAGACATCGGATGGCTTTTCAGTTTGCTGCGGTTTCTTACCCTTTATTAGGTCGTCGTACTCGTGCCTGAAGTACCTGATGGTTGACAGGACCGGGTTGGGTCCCGTCTGCCCCAGACCGCAGAGGGACGTCTCTTTTATCTTGGTGGCTAATTCGGAGAGTAATTCTACGTCTCCCTCCCGTCCCTGGCCGTCGCATATGCGGGTAAGGATTTCCAGCATGCGTCTGGTGCCTATTCTGCAGGGGACGCATTTCCCGCAGGATTCGTCCTGTATGAAGTTCATGAAATATTTGGCCATCCCCACCATGGACGTTTTATCGTCCATGACGATAAGACCTCCGGAGCCCATGATGGCGCCCACCTTTTGGAGGGATTCGTAATCAATGGGCGTATCCAGATATTCCACAGGTATACAGCCGCCTGACGGACCGCCAATCTGCGCGGCCTTACAATTCCTTTTACGGGCGATGCCGCCGCCTATGTCAAAGATTATCTCCCTTATGGTGGTTCCCATGGGGACCTCTACCAGTCCGGTATTCCTTACGTTGCCTGCCAGGGCGAATATCTTTGTGCCTTTACTGCCCGCTGTCCCGATGCCGCTATACCATTTTGCCCCTTTTTCGATTATTGGAGGTATGTTGGCCAGCGTCTCCACGTTGTTTATACACGTGGGCTTTCCCCACAGTCCGGAGATTGCGGGGTAAGGCGGGCGTGTGCGGGGCATACCCCTCTTACCCTCTATAGAGGCGATAAGTGCAGTTTCTTCACCACATACAAAGGCCCCTGCGCCCTTCTTGATCTCTAAATCAAAGTCAAGCCCAGAACCCAATATGTTTTTCCCCAACAGGCCCAGGTCCCTGGTCTGTTGTATGGCTATTCCTACATTAGCGACAGCCAGCGGATACTCGGCGCGTACGTAGAAGAAACCTTCCTGTGCACCCATGGCGTAAGCCGCTATCAGCATACCTTCGATTACGGAGTGAGGGTTGCCTTCCAGTACAGACCTGTCCATGAAGGCACCTGGGTCTCCCTCGTCCCCGTTGCATATCAAGTACTTTTTATCCCCGGGCGCATTTCTAACGAATCTCCATTTAGTTCCAGTGCTGAACCCGGCGCCGCCTCTACCCCTGAGACCTGAACCGGTAATCTCCTCGATTACCTGGTCCGGGGTCATCTTTGTCAGCGCTTTTTCCAAGGAGGCATAGCCATCTACAGTGATGTAGTCGTTGATACTCAGGGGGTCAATGATGCCGTTATGCATCAATACTATGCGGTGCTGTTTCTTATAGAAGGGGATGTCTTGCTGATATACAACCTTTTGGTTCGTATTGGGGTCAGTGTAGAGCAGTTTCTGTATCACACCGCCGCTCAGGGCCGTTTCTTCGAGTATGCTGGTTGCGTCCTGCTCCTTTACCTTCTGGTAAAATATGTTACTGGGCAGGATATTGACCAGGGGACCTCTTTCACAGAGACCTTGACACCCTGTTTTTTTAAGCCTTACCTTTTCCTGGAGCTGACGTTTCTCCACCAGGTTCTCGAAGGCGTTGTAGAGGGCATGGCCGCCGAAGGTATCACAGCCCGTCCCACCGCAGACCACTACCGTGGGCCTTTTATCTGCCTTTTGTTCCTTTTTGAGTCTCTCCCTCAGCGCCTTTAGGGCGTCTATGGAGGTCAGTTTGTCCATGCGCTAAGCCTCTCTGTAATTCTCTAGAATCTCTTCCACCTTTTCGGGGGCCACCTGTCCGTAAAACTTGTCGCCCAGCGCCACCTTATGTCCAAAGGGGGTATCGCAGCACGATGCGCCGGATTTTACGCTGCTTCCGACAACCACTATCGGACCCAGGGCACAGGTGCCCAGGCAGGCCACAGACTGCAGGGTGAATTTCAGGTCTTTGGTGGTATCGCCTTCCTTTATGCCGAGGTTGCGCTCCAGCTCTTCCACGACTTGACCGGCACCCCTCACGTGACAGGCTGTTCCGGTGCACACCCTTATGGTGTACTTGCCCTTGGGTATGAAGGAGAATTGGGCGTAGAATGTGGCTACTCCAAATATCCTGGCTAATGGAATGGACGTCTCTCTGGATATGAATTCAAGCCCCCCCCTCGGTAGATAGCCGTAGGCGTCCTGTGTCTTTTGCAGAATGGCTATGAGGTCTCCTGATGAGAGCTTACGGTTGAAAGAGGCAATTTCCCGTTCGAGTGTTTTCAGGTCTATAGGCGGTTCTTTGGTTAGTATTTCCTTCTTCATGGTTGTCTGCTATCCCCTATAGTAGGTTTTTTCCGACGTATTTTACTGCGTTCCTGAATATCTGCATCCCGTGAGGCTCCGTATCCAAGCCCCCTCTCTGCCAGTGGGGATGCTGCAACGGTTCTACGTACCGTTCTGGATGTGGCATCATCCCGAGTATGCGCCCCGTAGGGTCACATACCCCTGCTATACCGTCCACGGAGCCATTAGGATTGTGAGGGTATCCTGCACTTTCGCCTCTTTCGTTAACGTACTTAAAAAGTATTTGAGATGAACCCCTTAACCTATCCAGCACTTTGTTGTCCCTGATTACGAATTTGCCCTCTGCATGTGCGACCGGCATGTAAAGAAGCTGTCCCTCATCTACATATACCGATTTTCCAGAACAGACCTTGAGGTGTACCCATCGTGCCTCAAACCTGTTTGAGTCGTTAAAAGTAAGGGTTGCCTCCTGTGCGTTGTTGCTGCCGTCCAGTGCCGGCAGGAGACGGCTTTTCACAAGGGCCTGAAAGCCGTTGCAGATGCCTATGATAAGTTTTCCATCCTGGAGGAATTTCCTTATGCTTTCTTCCAGATGGAATCGCAGAAGGTTGGCCAGAATCTTTCCCGCTGCTATATCGTCGCCGTAGGTAAATCCGCCGGGCAGAACAAGAATATGGTAGCTGTGAAGCAGGTCCTTTTTCTCCAGGACCCTGTTTATATGGATGCGATGAGTCTCTGCCCCAGCCTGTTTAAAGGCATATTCGGTTTCCAGATCACAGTTTGTTCCGGCCGTGCGGAGTACCAGGGCCTTTACTTTTGGCATACAACGTAAAACCTTTGCTGACGGCCCTTTTAGGGCACTGCTTAAAAACGAAGTATAGCATGTTAAATAATTCTTGTAAACGGATTTCTGATTCGGATTGCAGATCGCACGACCAGCAGATGCAGTGGATGGAGAAAGGTCTTGCAGGAAAGAAGTAAGTGTAGGCCCTTGGGAAGTCGCTCCCCTACCCAAGGGCCAAACTAGTCAACGACGACCGGACCTGCCGTAGGACCTGTCTTTTTTAGAACAGTCCTACTATCTTGCCCGTGTTTACGTCTATATCCACGGCCTCACCGGCCGGTTTTGACGGAAGCCCCGGCATTGTCCTCATGTCGCCGAGCAGTGCGTAGAGGAATCCTGCGCCTACGGATGCCTTTATGTCACGGATTGGCACGGTAAAGTGTCTGGGTCTCCCCAGCAGTGTGGGGTCGTGCGACAGCGACAAGTGGGTCTTTGCCATACAGATAGGCAGATGGGTGTACTTCGGTCCCCACTCGTTGAACTGCTTTATCTTTTTCCTGGCCACAGGCAGGATGTCTATGCCGTCGGCGCCGTACACCTTGGTTGCAATGGTCTCCATTTTCTCTTCTATGCTTGCCTCAAGGGGGTAGAGGAAACCAAATTTTGACGGCTTTTGTGCCGCAGCGACTACGGCTTCTGCAAGTTCCTCTGCGCCGGCGCCGCCCCTTGCCCAGTGATTGGATTCGATGGCGTCCTCGGCCCCGTATTCTCTTGCCAAGGTCTTTATGGCCTCTATCTCTGCCCGCGTGTCCGTGTGGAAGGTGTTTATCGCCACTACCGACGGTATCCCGAAGAGCTTCATGTTTTCAATCATTTGTATAAGATTCTCGCAGCCCTTTTCTACCGCAGGTATGTTTTCCCGCACGAGTTCGTCGGGCAGAGGCTTCCCAGCCACTATCTTGCCCACTCCGCCGTGCATCTTGAGGGCGCGGACGGTGGCCACTATGACGGCGGCGTTTGGCGTCAGGCCGGAATAGCGGCACTTTATGTTCATAAACTTCTCCGCGCCGAGGTCGGCGCCGAATCCGCTCTCAGTTATCACAAAGTCGGCGCACTTGAGCGCCACCTGGTCGGCCACGATGGAGCTGTTGCCGTGTGCGATATTGCCGAACGGGCCGCTGTGTACGAACGCCGGCGTGTTCTCCAGTGTCTGGAGCAGGTTGGGCTTTAATGCGTCCTTCATCAAAACGGTCATTGCACCCGCGCACTTCAGGTCTTCTGCTGAGACGGGTTTACCGTCGCGGGTACTGCCTATGATTATCCTGCCCAGCCTCTCCCTCATGTCTTTCAGGCTGGTTGCCAGGGCCAGTATGGCCATTACTTCGGAGGCGACGCATATGTCAAAACCCGTTTCCCTTGGCACCCCTTGGTCCTTGCCGCCGAGGCCGATTATTATGTTTCTCAGGGCGCGGTCGCTTATGTCCACCACCCTGGGCCACGTTATGCTGAACGGGTCTATGTTCATCTTATTGCCGTGCATAAGGTGGTTGTCTATAAATGCGCTGAGCAGGTTGTGTGTGACGGACACGGCGTGGTTATCGCCGGTCAGGTGGAGGTTAAAGTCTTCCATAGGCACTATCTGAGAATAACCGCCCCCTGCGGCTCCGCCCTTTATGCCAAAGACCGGCCCCAGCGAGGGCTGTCTTATGGTTATTACGGTCTTTTTGCCTATCCTGTTCATGCCCATGCCAAGGCCGATAGTGGTAGTGGTCTTACCTTCTCCCAGCGGTGTGGGGGTTATGGCCGTTACGTCTATGTATTTCCCGTTAGGTTTGTTTTTCAGCCTCTCCAGGATGCTGAGGTCAATCTTGGCCTTGTACTTGCCGTAGTTCTCCACCTCGTCTGGCTGTATACCCAGGGATGCGGCTATATCGTTTATAGGCTTAAGCTTAGCAGCCTGTGCTATCTCGATGTCGCTCGGTACCTTCTTGTTTTTTGTTATCACGGTTGCCATTTTTTATCTCCACAGTTTGAATCGCTTACGTTGCCAGAAAAATGCCTCCCATTTGGCCGTCCGGAATATGCTTCCATCAAGGGAAGTTCCTTACGCCACTCGTTGTCACAATTTCATACAAAATCAATGTGGTCTTTACTGCCTTAGCGGCGACTGCCATGCCTCCTTGAGCCTGTGTATGTCTGTATGGACTATTGGTCTTCCTCGCTTGCCTCTGAAGATGAAGACCGTGTCTCTTCTAACCTTACCCAAGAGACCATAGGGTATACCCTTCATTATGTGCTTAAATGCCTCATAGTTCTCAGGGCTTACCTCTACCACAAACCGGGTAGCGGACTCGGAGAATAGGATGGCATCCTCTCTCATTGCGCCGTCCTCTACGGGCACGTCCTTTATGCTGAGTTCCATGCCAAGACCGCCCGCGAAGCTCATCTCTGCTGCAGCCACGGCCAGGCCGCCCTCTGAGCAGTCGTGACACGCCTTGATAAGCCGCCTCTTGGATGCCTTTGAAAGGGCGTCCATTGTTTTTTTTGCCTTGTGCGCGTCTACGTGTGGGACGGCGTTACCGATGTGTCCGTGGATATGATAATAGTGAGAACCGCCAAGCTCCCGTTTGGTCAGCCCTACTATGAGTATAAGGTTACCAGGTGTCTTCGCATCCATTGATACCGCCTTTCTCACGTCTTCCATCACGGAGACGGCCGAGATGAGTAGTGTCGGCGGTATGCAGATGGTCTCTTTACCTACGCTGAACTCGTTGTTTAAACTGTCTTTTCCCGATATAAACGGCGTCCCAAAATAAAGGGCCATATGATAACATGCCTGTGCCGCCCTTACAAGCCCCCCGAGTCTGTCCGGCAGATGGGTATTCCCCCAGCAGAAATTATCCAGCAGCGCCGTTTCTTTGAGGTCGCCGCCTGCGGATATTATCTGCCTCAGCGCCTCATCTATGGCGCATGCCGCCATGTGGTAAGGGTCTATGTCTCCATATCTTGGATTCATACCGCAGGAGACGATTACGCCGCGATTTGAACCAAGGATGGGAGTAATGATGGTGGCATCGCCGGGCCCGTCGTTGTTACTGCCCTGAAGGGGTTTGAGGACACAACCGCCCTGTACCTCGTGGTCGTACTGCCTGATAATTGATTCCTTGCTGCAGACGTTCCAGGAGGACAAGATTTTTAGCAGGTCTTCTGTATAGTCCTTTTTTTCGGGCAGATCGGGCTCGGGATGGTGTTTTGGAACCCACCGGGCCTTTCGTACTGTCCGTGGAAGTCCCTCGTGCAGGAATTCCATATCCAGCTCCCCTACCACCTGACCGGCGTATCTGAGGGTGAGCTTTTTATCGTCGGAAAATTTTCCGATGATTGTGGCTTCTACGTCTTCAGACTTAAAGAGTGCGATAAGTTCCTCGGCCTTTTTGGGTGGTACGGCGAGGACCATCCTTTCCTGTGCCTCTGATACCCATATCTCCCAGTAGGACAGCCCCCGGTATTTAATAGGGACCTTTTCTAAATCAACGACGGCTCCCAGTTTTTTGCCCATTTCTCCCACGGCCGAAGACAGGCCGCCGGCGCCGCAGTCGGTTATGGAACGGAAGAGACCCAGGTCGCGCGCCTCCAGCAGCAAATCAGTTATCTTCTTTTCCGTAATGGGGTTACCTATCTGAACAGCTCCGCTTGAGACGGTATCCGACTCCACCGTCAGCTCTGCAGATGAGAAGGTGGCGCCGTGGATCCCGTCCCTGCCGGTTCGGCCGCCTACCAGGACTACCAAGTCTCCTGCCTGGGCCTTCTTTTCGCATCTGTTCTTAGGTATGAGTCCAAGGTTTCCGCAAAATACCAGCGGGTTGCCTACGTATCTTTCGTCAAAAAATATGGCGCCGTTGGCAGTGGGAATGCCCATACGGTTTCCGTAGTCCCTGACTCCCTGCACTACGCCTTTAAAGACACGTCTGGGATGCAGCGCACCCTTGGGTATCTGGTTGTGAGGCATGTCTGGCGGTCCGAAACAGAAGACGTTCGTATTCATAATGGGTTTTGCTCCAAGGCCACAGCCGAGTATGTCCCGGATGACCCCTCCAACACCCGTACTGGCGCCGCCGTAAGGCTCTATGGCGGAGGGGTGGTTGTGCGTCTCCACCTTGAAGCAGACACCGTAGTCTTCGTCAAACTCGATGATGCCTGCGTTGTCCTCAAACACGCTCAGGCACCAGGGCTTACGCAGTTCGTGCGTGGCCCGCATTATGGTCTCTTTCAGCGGGTTATCTATCATCTCGCCGTTATAGTCCACAAGCCCGCGCAGGGTCTTGTGCATACAGTGTTCAGACCAGGTCTGTGCAATGGTCTCCAGTTCGACATCCGTCGGTTCTCTGCGGATATTTGTGAAATATTCCCGAATCGCCTTCATCTCCTCAAGGTTCAGGTGCAGCTGCCTCTCTTTGCTGATGGTCAAAAGCGCCTCATCGGAGGCATGGAGCATGGGAACGGTTGTCTTCTTAAAGACGTAGTCGCGAGGCGGTCTGATATAAGGTATCTCCTTTGAGTCAATAAATACGTCCTCAATGGTGCTGTTTGACAGAATCTTGGTGGCTATGGTGGCCAGTTCTTCCTGGGTCAGTTCGCCTTTGATCTTATATTGCCTGGCCCTCTTAAGGGATTTGACCTCAAGGCCCAGGTCCTCTATGCCTTTAACCGCCGTGGCCTCTACGGGGTCCATAACACCCGGTTTTCTAAGGACCTCCACGGTATGTCCGGCTGTCTCCTCACTGGCCGGGCGGTGTGAATTGAAGGCGAAGTCTTGGACTATTACGTCAGCGAGTAATTCCCTGCACATCTTTTCTATGTCTCTGTCGGACAGCGTCCCCTCAATGAGGTATACTTCCTTTGTCCTGACATCCGCTGCGCCTCGGATTCCAAGTGAATGAATCTCGGCGAGAATCTGCTCGCCAACGTGGTCTGGCAGGTCTGGTTTCTGAAAAATCTCTATCCTGGTCAGCATAGCTGAGAATTGTTGTTATTATTTAAATGAGAGCTCTGAAAAAGTAGTTTAATCATCAATTCAAGGGGTAGCCGCAGGCTTTAGTCCGCCTGAGGCGGATTATGCGCACCCATAAAGGGTGCGGCTGCATTTACACCTTCAATTTTGGTACTTTTGCAGAGGTCTCAAATGAGGCCTCTGAAAAATACAAAGTTTTGGTGTAAGGGCGTAATATATTACGCCCTTACAGCGGCTACAAAACGTAGGGACAGATGTTTAGACCTGTCCCTACGATACAAAATACCATATTTGGCAGGAACGTTCTAACCCCTGGGTGTATCGGGATTAACTCCTATAAGCCTATTCATAAGGCATCCCTCAGGCGTTTGGCACGCATGAGCTGTGAAGACAGTCTTGCAGGCTTTTCTTCATGTATTGCCAGTTTTATAGAGTTTAGTTCCTTTTGGAATAACTTTAGTGCATCAAGGACTTTACGGCGGTTCTGGAGTAATATGTCGCACCACAGTTCCGGGTCACTGGATGCAATCCTGGTCATGTCGCGGAAGCCGGGCCCTGTGAATGGTAACCTCTTTGCGCCTACGGTGTTGACTAAAGAGGCGGCAAGAATCAGCGGCAGGTGGCTTGTTGCTGCGAGGGTCCGGTCGTGTTCATCCGGCGACAAGATATTTATTTTCGCCCCTAAACCCTGCCACAGGGCCTTTATCGTCCGGAGTGCACCTGCGTTTCGGCCGGCAGGTGTTAGTATACAAAGACGCCCCTCAAACAGGTCGGCCTTTGCCGCCTCAATGCCTCTTCGTTCTGAACCAGCGATGGGGTGGCCGCCAATAAACGGTATATCTTTCCTTTTTATGTCTTGTATACATTTTACTATATGTTGTTTGGTGCTGCCCACGTCGGTGAGAATGGCCCCGCGCTTCATTACGGGTACAGCCTTGGCGGCCATTTGGGGGATGAGTCGTACGGATGTACACAGGATAACTATGTCTGCGTCGCTTGCGCCCTTCTCTATGTCCTGGGTGGCGCGGTCAATGGCCCCCAGCTTGAGGGCCTTTGTGAGAGAGGGACTCCGGCGGCCTACACCTATTACTAATTCGGCAAGTCCCTTTTTCTTGAGACCGAGTCCAATGGAACCGCCTATTAAGCCGGGTCCTACAATACACACCGTGCCCAGCTTATCCACCCTTGCCATAACCACCCCGTTTATCCGTTAAAATCTATCGTGAAAAGTCCTATGCACATACAACATAAATGGCCTTTTGTCAATACCTTTGGCGTTATGCGATGGTTGGTTTGGTGTGGTTCTTTGCGGGTTGGCGGAAGGATGTCATACCCTACGTATTCTTCTGTCTGAGCATTTGAAGAACAGTTGGTGATAAATCAGAGGGCTCGTCCAGGTCCTTTAACGGCTCCAGTGTTGTATAGGACAACTTAAGCCGCTTTGTCTTTTCCACGGTTTGACGGAAGACCTTATCGGTACTCCAGTCTATCGAGTCAAAAAGTTCCGGTATATTGCGGGAAAGCCCTAAAAGATAGTATCCGCCGTCCTCTGCCGGACCGATTACCACGTCTTTCTTGTCAAGATGCTGTAAGGTCTCGGTAATAATCTCTCCTGTGATGGATAGGCAATCCGTACCTATGACAACGGCGCGTCTTGCGCCTGAGTTGAAAACGGTGTGGAATGCGTTGGCAAGTTTTTCACCTAAATCTCGTCCTGACTGCGGCGTGTAGGATCGGCCGTTGCCAAGCCAGTCCTTTATGTCTGAGGCCCTATCCGGCGGGTCAAAGAAGATGATTGTATCGTACTTTCCGTGCACATTGGTTCCAAGGCGTCTAATAACATCCTCCGCCATGACCCTGTACAGTCGCGCAGCCTCCTTTGCTCCAAGGGTCTTGGCCAGGCGGGTCTTCACCTTGCCCGGCTCCGGATATTTTACGAATATCATAAGGACGTCTTCCATGCACACTGCCTCTCTTTATAAAAGAAATTGCTAAAAAACTCTGTATCCATCTTAGGCGGAAAGAATCCCAATGTAGCGTGCGAGCTTGCTCGCACGTGATCGTGGCAGCAAGTTGCCACGTTGCGCACAATTTTCACCTCCGGCGGTTAT
>Ga0209343_10004522_pt1 | contig 17146 bp, 15 predicted proteins | sample RifCSPlowO2_02_FD_184026 | JGI IMG/M metagenome (GOLD analysis project Ga0209343, IMG submission 184026) | Groundwater microbial communities from Rifle, Colorado - Rifle CSP2_plank lowO2_0.2 (SPAdes) (version 2) | ecosystem: Environmental > Aquatic > Deep subsurface > Groundwater | place... | reverse complement strand
GGCGACCTTTGTGCAGGCAGAGAATCGAAGACCGAAGGCATACCGGTGACGTTAAAGCGCGAAGAACAGCAACGGCTTAAAAGAGCTCTGACCGAAGCAAGCGATGGTGTGGACGTGATGCTGGTGGATACCGCGATGCTGGTCGGGCAAGCCACGGTTTCATCGAGCCTGGTAAGCGGGGCTGCCTTGTTGCTGGTGGTGGAGGCCACACCAAGCGGTATCACCGAGAGCTATGCCTTGATTAAACGGCTGGCAACCGAGAATGTGCGCCAGCATTTCGAGATTATGGTGAATAAGGCAAACAACGAAAAAGCGGCCATGACGGTTTTTGAAAATATGGCCAAAGTAACGCGGCGCAACCTTTCGGCGCATCTGGAGTATTTGGGCTATATTCCGTTCGACGACAGGGTCAACTATGCGACACATCTTGGAAAATCGGTGGTAGAAGCTTTTCCGGCCGCCGCTTCGGCAAAATCCTACGTGAAGCTGTCGCAGAAACTATCGCGGTTATCGATGCAGCATGATGAGGCAGAAGGCGGAGTTTCCGCCATCATACAAAACCTGATGAGGCAAATGCCGCAAACGGCCACCCTGGCACAGTGCTACGAGGCATCCAGCGCAGGGTGAAAAGTGCCGGTCAGAAACCCAGGGCACGCATATAGCTAATGAAACCAGCAGGTGTGCGATTCATTGCACCCCCTGCGCATTCGCTGTTGATGGGAGCCAGGAATTGCACCAACCGCTACGCCGACACAGCAAGAAAATCATACACGTTGTAAACTAGCAGCAAGTAGCGGCTTGCACAGGTTGCCTGACAGCCAGCGTTCAACACCCACCGGTTAATTATGTACAACGCATCGGGATTAAACGACAAGGATCAATGCCTCAGGGAATATGCCCATCTGGTGAAGCGCATCGCGCATCAGATGATGGCCAAATTGCCCTCCAGCGTGCAGATTGATGACATCATCCAGGCCGGCATGATGGGTTTGCTGGACGCCGCGAGCCGTTACGATGAATTTCACGGGGCGCAATTCGAGACCTATGCGACGCAGCGCATCCGCGGCGCGATGCTGGATGAACTGCGCGAAGCGGATTGGCTGCCGCGCAGCATGCGCCGCGATATGCGGCGGATCGAAGCGGCCATCAACTGCTTGCAACAGAAACTGGGCAGGCCACCAAGCGAAACCGAGATTGCCGGGGAAATGAAGCTGCCTCTCGCCGAATATCAGCAGATGTTGCAGGAATCGCGCGGCGCACAACTAGTCTATTTCGAGGACCTTCAGGGCGAAGACCATGACGATTTTTTCGAGCGGTTCGAGTTCAGCGACGATGACAATCCTCTTGGTTTGCTCGAAGACGAACGATTCAAGGCCGAACTGGTGCGTGCGATCGATAACCTGCCGGAGCGCGAGAAGATGCTGATGGGCATGCTTTACGAACAGGAGATGAATCTCCGCGAAATCGGTGAAGTGCTGGGCGTGGGCGAGTCGCGCGTTTCGCAGTTGCATAGTCAGGCGGTTGCGCGGCTGCGCAACTGGATGAAGGGCTACTGAGGGTAATCCCAATGGATAAGCTCACGGTATTGGGCTTGATAATTAGCTTGACCGGAATCCTGTCCGGCCAGTTGCTCGAGGGCGGCGATCTTTCCATCCTGATCCAAGGCGCGGCCTTCCTGATCGTATTCGGCGGCACGCTCGGTGCGGTGATGGTGCAAAGCCCCATGAAGATATTCGTCATGTCGGTCAGGATGGTGCGCTGGGCTTTTGTGACGCCCCAGCAGTCATCGCCCCAGGAATTGATAAGCAAGATTACCGGCTGGAGCGCAAAGGCGCGAGTGGATGGCATACTGGCGCTGGAGGGGAGTGTTGCCGATGAGCCGGACCCTTTCCTGAAAAAAGGATTGCAGCTTCTGGTGGACGGCTATAGCGCCGAAAAAATTCACGAAGTCCTCCATGTGGATATCCACTCGTGGCAACAACTGCGCTGGCAGGCTGCGTCGGTATGGGAATCCGCTGCCGGTTATTCGCCGACTATCGGGATTATCGGCGCGGTTCTGGGATTGACGCATGTCATGCAAAATCTCAGCGAACCGGCCAAATTGGGCAGCGGCATCGCCGTCGCATTCATTGCCACGATTTATGGCGTGTCGTTGGCCAATTTATTGTACTTGCCGATAGCCAATAAATTAAAAGCGCTTATTACACAACAAGCCGATATGCGCGAAATGATGGTGGATGGGTTTACGGCCATTGCCAACGGCGACAATCCGCGGTTGATTGAAACCAGGTTGCAAAGCTATCTGGCCTGATCATGGAGCGCCGGGGCAAACGCGCGGAGCACAGCAACACCGACCGGTGGCTGGTTTCATACGCCGACTTCATCACCCTGTTGTTCGCGTTTTTCGTGGTGATGTATTCCATTTCCTCGGTGAACGAGGCGAAGTATAAGATTTTCAGCGACTCGCTGAGCATTGCCTTTACTCAGCGGTTGGCTTCAACATCCCCGATCGTTCCGCCCAACCAGCCGCTCGTTGCGCCCGCCCAGCAGCAGAGGCCAACGGTCACGACGTTGGCGACCAGAAACAAGGTGTTGGTGGACAAACATACCGCACAACTGGGGGAGCAGCAGCGCAAGATAGAAGAGCGCATGAAAAAACTGGCCAATGGGTTGAACCAGGTGATGGCCCCGATGATTCAACAGCGTCTGGTCAGCATCAACCAGACCAGGCGCGGAGTGGTCATGGATATCAGCGCGAGCACGCTGTTCGGCACGGGAGAGGCGGCGCTGCAAGCCAGTTCGGTGGATGTTCTGCGCCAAGTGGCCGCCGTGCTGAGCAAGGAGGACATGCCTGTCGAGGTGGAAGGCCATACCGACGAGACGCCTATCGCGACCGCGCAGTTTCCTTCCAACTGGGAATTGTCGTCGGCGCGCGCCAGCAGTGTGGTCAGGTTGATGATCGATAACGGCGTGCCTGCCAAGCGCTTGGCCGTAGTGGGTTTGGCCTCGAATCAACCGCTGGTGCCGAACGACAGCGCCGAAAACCGTGCACGGAACCGGCGCGTGACGATCACGATAGCGTCGCCCAATCTGGACAGGGAATCAGAGGCTGGGAAATAGAGGCGCGGATCGTAGAGCGGAAGCGGTTATGTGCAGTTGGAAAAAGCAGCTGTCCGCAGATTGCGCAGATTTTTGCAGATTAAACAGCAATGATTATGTAGGGTGCGTTCAACGAACCAACGATGATGGTGCGTGGAACGCACCCTACGACATCGCACTTTTAATTTAGAAACGGAATTACCTTCAGGATGATCGGGCGCTCATCCGTAACCCTTTTGAAATCTGCGTTAATCTGTGTAATCTGCGGATGAAAAGCGGTTCAGGATGAAAGTTTCTAGCGCAACGAAACGCCGACTTGCGCCGAAAGCCCCATTGCGCTTGCCACGCCCGCCCCCAGCCGTTTTGCCAGACGATCCGCGAAGTTTTCCTTGATGGTGAAGTCCACGATATTTTCGGCCTTGATGACGTCGCGCGCCACCGACTCGAGGCTGCCGATCCCATCCACCAAGCCCAACTCCACGCCTTTCTGGCCGTTCCATACCAGGCCGCTGAAAGTATCGGGCGTTTCCTTGAGGCGCGCGCCGCGCCCTTGCTTCACCACATCGATGAATTGCTGATGAATTTGCGCCACCATCTGTTTGGCGTGCTCCTGTTGCGCAGGGTTGATCGCCGAGAACGGGTCAAGAAAGCCCTTGTTGCTTCCCGCGGTGATCAATCGCCGTTCCACGCCGAGCTTCTCCATTGTTCCGGTAAAACCGAAACCGTCTATCAACACGCCGACTGAGCCGACCAAGCTGGCCTTGTCCGCGAATATCTTGTCTGCGGCCACCGCCACGTAATAGCCTCCCGAGGCGCAAATATCCTCGACCACCGCATACAGCGGGATGTTCGGGTATTTTGCGCGCAGCCGACGTATCTCGTCGTTGATCTGCCCCGCCTGCACCGGGCTGCCGCCGGGGCTGTTGATGCGCAAGACCACGCCCTGCGTATTCTTGTCCTTGAACGCATCCTGCAAGCCGGGAATGATGTTGTCCGCGCTGGCGATTGTGTCCGATGCGATTATCCCTTGCAGGTCTACCAGCGCCGTGTGCTTCCCGCTTCCCAGCGCGCCATCCTTCTGGTTGAACCAGCCCATGAAGATGAACAGGATGATGAACAGATAGCCGAAAGTCAGCACCTTGAAAAAAATGCCCCAGTGCCGCGCGCGGCGCTGCTCCTGAATGGCCGTCATCGCCAGTTTTTCCAGCACGCCACGTTCCCAGTTGTTTTGATCCGACATCACGACTCCTTATAAAAATTTATCAGGCGTTGGTTCTCAACCACGCCCGCAATTCCGCAAAATCTTTTACCAGCGCAAGCGGGTTCAGCTCCTGCAACTGCTCCGGCGGGTGTGCGCCGTACGCTACCGCCACCGCATCCACCTTGGCATTCTGCGCCATCAGCACATCATGCGTGGTGTCGCCGATCATCAGCGCGCGTTCGGGGCTGACCGCCAATTCGTCCATCAGTTCCAGCAACATGGCCGGATGGGGCTTGGAAAAAGTCTGATCCGCCGTGCGCGTGGCGTGAAAATAATTTTTCAGGCCGGTGGACTCCAGCGCTCTGTCCAGTCCCGCACGGTTTTTGCCGGTCGCTATTCCCAGCCAGTAGCCCGCGCCATGCAATTCCGCTATCGTTTCATGCGCGCCGCCAAACAGCGGGATCGTCCGATCCTGCGCCAGAAAATGATGGCGGTAACGCGCCACCAGCGGCTCATACATGGATTCCGGCGCGTCCGGCACGGCATGGCGCAATGCCTGATTCAAGCCAAGGCCGATCACATGGCGCGCCATTTCATCATCGGGTACCGTCAGATCCAGGTCGCGGCACGCCGACTGTATCGAATCCACGATCACTGCGGTTGAATCCATCACCGTGCCATCCCAGTCGAACACGATCAAATCATAACGCTTTGCCATACCTGAAGCACCCAAAAAGAGGCGCGGATATTACCATCTTCGGGCTTGGCTTCCCAAACCTGTGCAACAATACAGGCATGAAGAAAACTCAAAACACCTACTGGTTGCTGTATTGCCGCCCCGGCTTCGAGCAGGATTGCGCGCAGGAAGCGTTACGCCAGGCGAAACAGCAAAAGCCCATCATCGGCATCGAGCAACCCGCCATCGTTGCCGACAGCGGCTATGCCACCGTCGCGCTGAATGAACAGCAATTAAGCTATCGCGAGCTGATCTTCGCGCGCCAGTTGATCCGTTTGCACCACACTATCGCTGCATTGCCGGAGCGTGACCGTCTGACCCCCATCCTCACCGCCGTTGCCGAACTGCCCGGCAACTTCGGCGCGCTGTGGCTGGAAGTGCCGGACACCAACGAAGGCAAGACGCTGTCCGCCTTCACTCGCCGCTTCCAGCCGTTGCTGGAGAGTGCGCTGCGCGAACAGGGTAAGTTGCCGGACGATACCCCGAACACCAATAAACAGCTGCCGCGCCTGCACCTCTTCTTCCCCGATAAATCATCCGTATTGATCGGTACCAGCGATCCGCACAACAGCGCAGCGGCCATCATGGGTATCGTGCGCCAGTCCATGCCCGCCGAAGCACCGAGCCGCTCCACGCTGAAACTGGCCGAGGCCATCGAGGTATTCATGGATCGTAGCGAACAAACCCGTTTGTTGCGGCAAGGCATGACCGCCGTCGATCTCGGCGCGGCACCCGGCGGTTGGACCTGGCAACTGGTCAGGCGCGGCATCCGCGTCGCCGCGGTGGACAACGGCTCGATGAAAGGCGTGCTGGCGAATCATCCGCTGGTGCAACACCTCAAACAGGACGGCTTCAAATACGTGCCGCGCAAAGCCGTGGACTGGCTGGTGTGCGATATGGTGGACAAACCCTCAAAAGTCGCCGCACTGGTCGGCGAATGGTTCGCGGCAGGTTTGTGCAAGCACGCGATCTTCAACCTGAAGCTCCCGATGAAGCAACGCCTCGTCGCACTCGACAGCGCGCTGGGCGGTATCCGAAAGCGGCTGGATGAAGAAGGCATCAACTATCGGATGATGGCGAAACAGCTTTATCACGACCGGGAGGAAGTGACCGTGTTTCTGACGAAGATCAAGGGTTGATGACGTATTTGTAGGGTGCGCCGTGCGCACCATGATGCATGGAATGCACCCTACGGCTACTAGAAAAAGCAGTTGTCCACGAAAAGCACGAAAAACACGAAAAAATTCAAAAGACTCCACGCTACGAATTGATACCCAATGGGTGAGTCTCAGAACAAATGCAGCCCCTTGTTTTATTTCGTGCCTTTCGTGTTTTTCGTGGATGAATTGCCGTTTTTTTATCACCACGAACGGTCTTGATAGCAGGCGCAGGGTGCAACGCGCTATCGCCTTTCCGTAAACCACAGCATCGACATACTCAGCAGCAGAAACAACCCTGTCATCGCCGAGGCGCTGAGGAACGGCTGCCAGTCGTTGAGCGCGCCCAGATTGGCGAATAGCCGCCCGACGAAGTGGAACACCAGGCCAAGTACGATACCCATGAATATCATCGCGCCGACCCCTCCCGAACGCTTGTGATAAGACGCAAACGGCAGTGCCAGCAGCATCATCACCATCAATGCGAATGGATAAACCAGCTTGTTCCACATAGCGATTTCGTAGCGCGAGCTTTCTTGGCGATTATCTTTCAGGTGGCGTGTATACAGGTTCAGGTCGTAGGCGGACATCTGCTCCGGTACCACCAATAGCACGTTCAGGATGCCCGGATTCAGTGCCGAGTGCCATTCCTGACTCTGGGCGGCATTGACACTGATTTTCTGTTTTTCGAAGTGCGTCTGCACCACATCCTCAAGCTGCCAAAGCCCCTGCTTGATAAAAGTCGCCCGTTTGGCGTTGGTGATCTCGTGCAAATGATAGGTTTCGTCGAATTGATAAATGTTGATATCCGACAAGCTGGTGTCCGGCATCACGTTTTTAATATTCACAAAACTGTGCTCGTCCTTGACCCACACACCGGACCGGAATTCCTTGAGCGTGAGCGGGGCATTTTGGGCTTTCAGGCGCAATTGCTGCGCCATCCGTTCGCATGGCGGGGCGAAGAACTCGCTGAACACAAAGCTCAGTATCATCAGTGGCAACGCAATTTTGAACAGCGCGCCGATCATTTGCCACAAAGACGCTCCGGAAGAACGGTAAATGACCAGTTCCGAGCTGGCCGCCATTTGCACCAGTGCGAAAATAGTGCCCACCAGCACCGCCACCGGGAACAATTCATAGACATGGCCCGGAATGGTCAGCACCACGAACAGCAACACATAACCCATGTGATACTTGTCGTGCCCCATCACGTTCAGTTCGTGGATCAGATCCAGAAAAGCGAATAGCGCGATGAGCGCGGCGAACACCAGCGCAACGCTGAAATAGATTTCACGTCCGAGATAGCGCGTCAGCAGGTTCATGGCAAAGGCGCTTCGGTGTGCGGGCGTTTTTTTGCAAACAACCTGCGTAGCGAAAACAACGCCATGCGGCGATAAAACATCAGCAGTATGATCGCCAGCATCACCGCATGGATGCCCAACAGCCCGATGCCGGGCGATAATTTTCCCTGCCCGACCCACGCGTTGGTCACGCTGATCATATTGTTGTAAAGCATATACAGCACGATTGCAAAAACCAGGTTCAGCGAGCGGCCCGCGCGCGGGTTGACGTAACTCAAGGGGATCGCCAGCAAAGCCAGCAGCGCCGCGCTGATCGGCAAGCCCAGACGCCATTCCAGTTCGGCGAGATGCCACGTCGTGCGGCTGCGCCATAGGTCGGGTGTCGACATGGTGCGCGCCCATTGCACTTCCTCACGTTTGGCGGGTGTGCTATCGATGCGGATCGCATAGCGTTCGAATTCCACGATGCGGTAATCGCGCTGCCCGGGCACGCCCTCATAGCGCGTGCCGTTGAGCAATACCAGGAAGCGGTCGCCGTTCGGCAATGTTTCCTGCAACCCTTGCCGCGCAACCATCGTGCCGAGCGTGCCGTTTTGCTCCGATTGCACAAAGATGTTCCCGACACGGTTGGAGTCCGTGCTGACTTTTTCGATGAAATACACACGGTCGGCCTGCTTCGACTCGCGGAAGGTGCCGGGCACTGCGGCAGCCACATCGTCGCGGTTTTCCAGTTTGTTCTTGAATTCGTCTGCTTTTTTTAATGCCCAGGGCGAAAGCACGAGGCTGAGCAACGCGATCAGAGACACGACCGGCACGGCATACCATAAGACCGGGCGTATCCAGCGCGTCAATCCGACCCCCGCGCAGAACCATACCGCCATCTCGCTGTCGCGGTAGCAGCGCGATAGGGTCAACAGGATGGAGATGAACAGGCTGATGGAAAGCAGCACCGGCAGGTAGTTTATGGCGCTGAAGCCGAGCAACGCCAGCACCCCCTCCACCGCAATCTTGCCGCCAACCGCATCGCTTAACAGGCGTATCAATTGGCTGATGACCACAATACCGACCAACAATACGAATACCAGCAATCCGTTTCCGGCAAACTCGCTCACCAGGGAGCGATGAAAAATGCCCATGCGCGATGGCTTTGACTTTATGCGGTGAGTTTGCGGATAATCAAGCATTGGGAAGCAGATATTCTTTAAATAGGGAGCAACGCGTGGAATTTAGCATAAAACAAGGCAGCCCGGAAAAACAGCGCAGCAGTTGCGTGGTGGTTGGCGTATATGAAGACGGCAAACTTTCAGCGGCGGCGCAACTGCTCGACAAGGCGGCAGCGCGCCAGTTGAGCAACCTCATCGCGCATGGCGACATAACCGGTAAGTCCGCATCCACACTCCTGCTGCACAAATTACCCGGCGTCACTGCCGAACGCGTGTTGCTGGTCGGCCTAGGCAAAGCGGGCGAGCTGAATAGCAAAACCAGCGTCGAGATATTGAGCGCAACCTTCGCTGCCTTGAACGCCACCGCAGCCAAGGATGCCGCACTGTACATTGTCGATGACGGCATCGGAAAGGATGCGTCTTGGGTCATCAAACAGGCCGTTTTTGCCGCTGCCGGGCAGGCTTTCCGCGCCGATGGCATGAAGAGTAAGCCCTCTAAGGCCGCCACGCTGAAGAGCGTCACCTTCGCCACGCAGGGCAAGCCGACTGCCGCGCTGAAGAGCGCGCTCGATCAGGCCACCGCGACGGCACACGGCATGGATTTCGCCAAGACGCTGGGCAATCTGCCGGGTAATATCTGTACTCCCTCCTATCTTGCCGCCAGGGCGCTGGCGCTGGGCAAGGCGCACAAGAGCATCAAGACAACCGTACTGGAAGAGAAAGACATGCAGAAGCTGGGCATGGGCTCGTTCCTTTCTGTCACACGCGGCAGCGAACAACCCGCCAAGCTGATTACGCTGGAATACTACGGCGCGGACAGGAAACAGAAACCCGTCGTGCTGGTGGGCAAGGGCATCACCTTCGACTCGGGCGGCATCTCGCTCAAGCCGGGCGCCGAAATGGACGAGATGAAATTCGATATGTGCGGCGCGGCCAGCGTGCTCGGCACGATACAGGCAGTTGCCGAAATGGGGCTGAAATTGAATGTGGTCGGCGTCATTCCTGCCTGCGAGAACTTGCCCAGCGGCAAAGCGACCAAGCCGGGCGATATCGTCACTTCCATGTCCGGGCAGACCATCGAAATACTCAATACCGATGCCGAAGGCCGCCTCATCTTGTGTGATGCGCTGACCTATTCAAAAAAATTCAATCCGGACACCGTGATCGATATCGCCACGCTTACCGGCGCATGCGTCATCGCGCTGGGGCATGTCGCCAGCGGGCTGTTCAGTAACGAAGACAAGCTCGCCCAGGAGTTGCTGAAGGCGGGCGAGCAGGCGCATGACCGTGCCTGGCAACTGCCGCTGTGGGAAGACTATCAGCCGCTCCTGGACAGCAACTTCGCCGATATGCAGAACATCGGCGGGCGTGCGGGCGGCACCATCACCGCCGCTTGCTTCCTGTCGCGCTTCACCAAAGACTACCGCTGGGCGCATCTGGATATCGCGGGCACGGCACACAAATCTGGCAAGGAAAAAGGCGCGACCGGGCGGCCAGTGCCGTTGCTCGCGCAATACCTCATCAACCGCGCGGCCGCGAAGTGACAAAGATAGATTTCTACACAGGCTCCACCGACAAGCTGCGCACCGCTTGCCAGTTGAGCCACAAGGCCATGCAGAACGGCGTTCGCGCGATCATCAGCGCACACGATGCCGTGACCGCCGATGCGCTGGACAAGCTGCTGTGGCATTATCCTGCCACAGCCTTTATTCCGCACTGCCGTAGCGATGCCGCCGAAGCCGGGCAGATGAATATCGTGCTCAGCCATGGCAACGACAAATTTCCCCATCACGATCTGCTGATCAGTCTGCACAGCGAATGCACGCCGTTTTTCAGCCGTTTCGAGCGCGTCATCGAAATCATCGGCGGCGATGCGGAAGACAGCCGCCTGGGGCGGGAGCGTTACAAGTTTTATAAGGATCGCGGCTATGAGCTGCGTCATATCGATTTAGCCAATATCGACCCGTCCAATAATTAAGCCACCCGGTATACGAAAGATATGGCACCGTCACCAAATAACAGCCTGCCGGACAATTTGCCCTTGCTGATCCAGGTGGTGGAAACGGGCCTGCCGGATGATTTGCCCACGCTTACCGAGGTTGTCGCCGATGTCGAAGATGAACAACTGGCTGGCTTTCCAATACAAAAAGCTGAAGCTTCAATAGGAAAACCCGACAGCGAACCCCAACCCATTGCCAGCCAGCAAGCTGCCGCCCTTGCGCCGCGCAAATTTGGCGAGGAAGAATTGCGGCAGATATTGCATTACCTGGAAGAACATATCGAAACCATTCTTCCCGAACCCGAGATTCCTCCACCGCGTGTGCTGGGTGAGAGGGAGTTGCAGCAGGTGCTGGATTATCTCAAGGCGCGCATCGGAACCATCCTCCCCGAGCCCGCTGCTCCGCCACCGCGTGTGCTGAGTGACGATGAATTGCAGCAAGTACTGCGTTATCTCGACGCGCATATCGACACCATTCTCCCCGAGCCTGCGGCTCCGCCGCCGCGTGTACTGAGCGATGATGAATTGCAGCAGGTATTGCATTACCTCAAGGCGCGTATCGAAACCATCCTCCCCGAGCCTGTTGCTCCGCCGCCGCGCGTGCTTAGCAAGGAGGAATTGCAGCAGATATTGCATCACCTCGAAGCGCGCCTCGACACCATGTTGGCAAGCAAACTCAGCATCCATTTCGAAAAATTGCGCGACGCGCTGAACGCGCATCTCGATTCCAGGATTCAGTAGACTGTATTGCCTCTGGCTTGAGACCAGCCGTACAGCTTGGCGGATTTCACCTTTCAGGTTGAGGCTTCAACCGGGTAATAGCCTGTCAATATCGCCCCATCAATCCGCTATAATTGCACCCTTTCCCGCAGCATCAATCGGATAGCACAAATCAAACAGCAAATGCACTGATATGGAACTCTCAAAAAGTTTTGAACCGAAAGAAATAGAATCGCGCTGGTATCCGCAGTGGGAGCAGTCCGGCCATTTCAAGGCCGGGCTAGACCCGGACAAGACCGACAACTTCTGCATCCTGCTGCCGCCGCCCAACGTCACCGGCACGCTGCATATGGGGCACGGCTTCAACCAGACGCTGATGGATGCGCTGACGCGCTACCACCGGATGAGGGGCGACAATACGCTGTGGCAGCCGGGCACCGACCATGCGGGCATCGCCACACAGATTGTCGTCGAGCGTCAATTGGATGCACAGAGTATCTCGCGCCACGACCTCGGTCGCGAGAAATTTATCGAGAAGGTATGGGAGTGGAAGGAATACTCCGGTAACACTATTACCCAACAGATGCGCCGTTTGGGTACTTCACCGGACTGGTCGCGCGAGCGCTTCACGATGGATCCCAATTTGAACAAAGTCGTCACCGAGACCTTCGTGCGCCTGTACAACGAAGGCCTGATCTATCGCGGCAAGCGGCTGGTGAACTGGGACCCGAAGCTGCATACCGCCGTGTCCGACCTCGAAGTGGTGCAGGAAGAAGAAGACGGCTTCATGTGGCATGTCCGCTATCCGCTGGCCGAGCCGGACAGCGTAAAAGGTCTCACGCACCTGACCGTTGCGACCACCCGCCCCGAGACCATGCTCGGCGACGTCGCGGTGATGGTGCATCCGGAAGATGAACGCTACCAACACCTGATCGGCAAGATGGTAAAGCTGCCGCTGCGCGACCGCCCTATTCCGATCATTGCCGACGACTATGTGGACAAGGAATTCGGCACCGGCGTCGTGAAAGTCACGCCCGCGCATGACTTCAACGACTATGCGGTGGGACAGCGTCATAAGCTGGAGATGATCTCCATCCTGACTCTGGATGCGAAGATCAACGACTATGCGCCTGCGAAGTATCGTGGCATGGATCGTTTCGATGCGCGAAAAACTATCGTCGCCGACCTCGAAGCCGCCGGCCTGCTGGAAAAGATCGACAAGCACAAACTCAAGGTGCCGCGCGGCGACCGCACCGGCGTCGTGATCGAGCCGATGCTCACCGACCAGTGGTTTGTCGCGATGAGCCAGCTGGGCAAGGAAGGCAAGAGCATCACCGAGCAGGCGCTGGAATGCGTCGCTTCGGGCGAGATCAAGTTCATTCCCGAAAACTGGGTAAATACCTATAACCAGTGGCTGAACAACATCCAGGACTGGTGCATCTCGCGCCAGTTGTGGTGGGGGCACCAGATCCCCGCGTGGTACGGGGTGAACGGCGAAGTGTTCGTCGCGCACGACGAAGCCGAGGCGCGCCATCTGGCGGATAACGCCGGATACGCAGGTATGCTCTCGCGCGATCCGGATGTGCTCGACACATGGTTCTCGTCCGCGCTGTGGCCGTTCTCCACGCTGGGCTGGACGCCGGACTATCCGCAGAAATCCAACCCCGCACTCGATCTCTACCTGCCCTCATCGGTACTAGTTACCGGCTTCGACATCATCTTCTTCTGGGTGGCGCGCATGGTGATGATGACCAAGCACATCACCGGCAAGATTCCGTTCAAGGATGTGTATGTGCATGGCCTGATCCGCGATGCGGAAGGGCAGAAGATGTCCAAGTCCAAGGGCAACGTGCTCGACCCGATTGACCTGATCGACGGCATCGATCTTGACTCGCTGGTGAAGAAGCGTACCAGCGGCCTGATGAACCCGAAGCAGGCGGAACAGATCGAGAAACGCACGCGCAAGGAATATCCGAACGGCATTCCCGCCTTCGGCACCGACGCGTTGCGTTTCACCTTCGCCTCGCTCGCCTCGCCGGGACGCGACATCAAGTTCGACATGCAGCGCTGCGAGGGCTATCGCAATTTCTGCAACAAACTGTGGAACGCGACGCGCTTCGTGCTGATGAATTGCGAGGGCAAAGACTGCGGGCTGAAGGAACACGGCAAGGAGTCCTGCCACACCGGCTATCTCGATTTTTCGCCCGCCGACCGCTGGATCACCAGCCAATTGCAGCGTGTCGAGGACGAGGTGGCGAAGCATTACGCCGACTACCGATTCGATCTGCTGGCCAAGGCGATCTACGAATTCGTATGGGACGAATATTGCGACTGGTATGTGGAACTGGCGAAGGTGCAGCTCACAGTCCCCCACCCCAACCCTCCCCCGGGGGGAGAGGGGGCAAACGACGCCACTATTGCGAGTGTCGAATCATCGATCCTTGCACGACAGCGCGCCACGCGGCGCACGCTGGTGCGCGCGCTGGAAACCACGCTGCGCCTCGCGCACCCGCTGATCCCGTTCATCACCGAGGAGCTGTGGCAAAAAGTCGCGCCGGTCGCCGGTCGCGGCAAGGGTGATGGCTCCGAATCGTTGATGCTGCAACCTTATCCGCGCGCCGACCTGGCGCGTTGCGACGAAAAATCCGAGGCGTGGGTGGCGACGCTTAAGTCGATGGTCAATGCCTGCCGCAGCCTGCGCGGCGAAATGAATCTTTCTCCAGCGCAGAAGGTGCCGCTTATTGCGGCGGGAGACGCCGCCGCGCTCAACGCTTTCGCCCCCTACCTAGCCAGCCTCGCCAAGCTCAGCGAGGTGCAGGTTGTGGCCGAGCTGCCAAGCGGCGATGCGGCGGTCGCCATCGTCGGCAGCTTCAAACTGATGCTGAAAGTGGAAATTGACGTTGCCGCCGAACGCGAGCGGCTGGACAAGGAGATCGCGCGCCTGCAAGGCGAAATCGCCAAGGCGCAGGCCAAGCTGTCGAACGCCAGCTTCGTGGATCGTGCTCCCGCCGCCGTGGTGGAGCAGGAACGCAAGCGGATGGAGGGGTTTAGCGCGACCTTGGTGCAACTGCAGGCGCAGCGGAAGAAGCTTGGTTAATGGATTAATCGGTCCACGAAAAACACGAAACTCACGAAATAAAAAACAATCATCGGCGGAATGCTTTCGTGCCTTTCGTGTTTTTCGTGGATAGTCGTTTTTGAAGTTTAAGCACGGCGGCGAATCAGGAATACGAATTCGCCATTTTCTTCGGTTGAGGACAGCAATTCATTGCCGGTCTGGCGGCAAAACTCCTCGAAGTCTTTGGGCGCGCCCCTGTCGGTCGCAACTATCCTGAGCACTTGTCCGCCGCTCATTTGCGACAGAGATTTTTTGCTGCGCAAAATGGGCAGCGGGCAGGCCAATTGGCGGGCATCCAGTTCAACGTCGAAATCCATCATGCGCTCCATTGCAAATCAGCCTGCATCCAGGCTGCATTGATCTTCCTGAAAACGGTTGTCATTTTTTACACCTTTGTATTTGCTCAACCCTGAGAACGTGTTTTAAAAGTGTAGCGAGCGGGGCGCGCAGTAGCTTTTAAAACACGTTTTGATGATTCTAGCGTAAAAATGATATGCAAATGGCTCAAACCATTTGATGCGGTACGTCAATTCATGGATAATGCGCCCCGCTTGGCCGGGGTGATGGAACTGGTAGACGTGCCGGACTCAAAATCCGGTGCCGCAAGGCGTGGGGGTTCGAGTCCCCCCCCCGGCACCAACAAAACAATTGATGGTGTCAACCGGATGCAGTCGTAGTGCGTTAAAGCTTCCGACACAGTAGTGTCATAAACGTTTATTAACCTACAAAATCGGAGTCTACAAATGAGCAAACTGTTATCCGCACTGATCGCAGCCGTATTTGCTGCAGTTTCATTCTCTGCTGTTGCTGCTGACGCCGCGAAGGCTGCCGCACCTGCCGCCGCCGCTACGCCTGCTACACCTGCCAAGGCTGAAGCCAAGAAAGAGGAAGCCAAGCCTGCTGCCAAGGCAGAAGAAAAGAAGGAAGAAGCCAAGCCTGCAAAGAAGGAAAAAAAGGCAAAGAAGGCAAAAAAAGCTGAGCATTAATATATACGCATCTAAAAAAGGCAGGGGCGACCCTGCCTTTTTTGTTTTGATAGAATGAAAAAATGATCTGGAAACCGAACGTCACCGTTGCCGCCGTCATCGAGCGCGATGGAAAATTTCTGCTGGTCGAGGAGGAAACCTCGGAAGGGGTGCGCTTCAACCAGCCTGCCGGGCATCTCGAGGCCGACGAATCGCTGCTGGCCGCAGTAGCGCGCGAAGCGCTGGAAGAATCGGCGTACTCCTTTACGCCGCAGCATCTGCTCGGCGTTTACCGCTGGCACTCGCCGGGGTCGGACACGACCTACCTGCGTTTCGCCTTCACCGGCGCGATCGCCGGGCATGATCCGGCCCGAAAGCTGGATGCAGGCATCATTCAGGCCGTGTGGTTGACGCCCGATGAAATCCGCGTCATGCGAGAGCGGCATCGCAGCCCGCTGGTGCTGCGTTGCATCGAAGATTATCTCGCGGGCAAACGCTATCCGCTTGACCTGTTGGTTCACTATGGCTAACGAGCAAGCTCGTTCCCCCTATCTAACTTTCCCCCGCAAGCGGGATAACCAGCGACTTGGCTGCGGTCGTTTGCAGCCTAGTCGAATGGCTAGTTGTTTCACCCAGAAAGGACAAACGTGAAAGGCAATCGTAAATCCCGTATTGTCGTCGGCATGTCCGGCGGCGTGGATTCCTCGGTCGCCGCGCTGTTGCTCAAACAGCAGGGTTACGACGTGATCGGCCTGTTCATGAAAAACTGGGAAGACGACGACAGCAGCGAGTACTGTTCGTCGCGCCAGGATCTGCTGGATGCAGTATCGGTCGCCGACACCATCGGCATCCCCATCGAGGCGGTGAACTTCGCCGCTGAATACAAGGAGCGCGTGTTCGGCTACTTTCTGCGCGAATACCAGGCCGGACGCACCCCCAATCCGGATATCCTGTGCAACTCAGAGATCAAATTCAAGGCCTTCCTCGATCACGCGATACAGCTGGGTGCGGATGTCATCGCCACAGGGCACTACGCTCAGGTGCGCGAGGCGGATGGCCTGTTCCGGTTGCTCAAGGCGGTTGACGACAGCAAGGATCAGAGCTACTTCCTGTATCGCCTGAACCAGGCGCAATTGGGCCATGCGATGTTTCCGCTCGGCAAATTGCTGAAATCAGAAGTGCGCGCGATTGCCGAACAGCATGGCCTATCCAACTTCGCCAAAAAAGATAGCACCGGCATCTGCTTTATCGGCGAACGGCCGTTCCGCGAATTCCTCAACCGCTACCTGCCGAACACCCCCGGCCAAATGGTTACTCCAGTTGGACAGGTGATCGGCCAGCACATCGGGTTGTCGTTCTACACCATCGGCCAGCGGCAGGGGCTAGGAATTGGCGGTGCGAAGGATGCTACGGGCGAGCCGTGGTTTGTGGCCGACAAAGATATGGCGAACAACCGCCTAGTCGTGGTGCAGGGACATGGCCACCCGGCATTACTAAGCAACCGGCTGTCCGCGCTGGACAGTCACTGGATCGGCGGTACCGCACCGCTGCTCGATCACTCCTACGCCGCCAAGACACGCTACCGTCAGGCCGATGCGCCATGCCATCTCACGGCACTGGATGGCGACCGCTGCTCGTTCGAGTTCGACCAGCCGCAATGGGCGGTCACGCCGGGGCAGTCGGTGGT
>Ga0209343_10004521_pt1 | contig 17150 bp, 12 predicted proteins | sample RifCSPlowO2_02_FD_184026 | JGI IMG/M metagenome (GOLD analysis project Ga0209343, IMG submission 184026) | Groundwater microbial communities from Rifle, Colorado - Rifle CSP2_plank lowO2_0.2 (SPAdes) (version 2) | ecosystem: Environmental > Aquatic > Deep subsurface > Groundwater | place... | reverse complement strand
CCCGCTCCATGTGGCTGAGTTAGGCATTTAAATGCCCATGTGGCTCAGTGGTAGAGCACTCCCTTGGTAAGGGAGAGGTCGCGGGTCCGATTCCCGCCATGGGCACCATGAAGTTTTGGGCTGTGATTTTGAAGTGGTATCGGTTTTGTAGTAAGTGGCACCAATTTCAATTAAGAAATTTGAACAAGTTTTATTAATTCTAATAAAGCTTATGGTTAATAAAATATTGTAAAGGACTAAAGTAATGGCAAAAGGTAAATTTGAACGTACCAAACCGCACGTCAACGTAGGCACAATTGGCCACGTGGATCACGGCAAGACAACACTAACAGCAGCGATCACCACGATCCTGGCTAAGAAATTTGGCGGCGAAGCCAAAGCTTACGACCAGATTGACGCAGCACCAGAAGAAAAAGCGCGCGGCATCACCATTAACACCGCCCACGTAGAGTATGAAACAGCCAACCGTCACTACGCCCACGTAGACTGCCCAGGCCATGCCGACTATGTAAAAAACATGATTACCGGCGCGGCACAAATGGACGGCGCGATTCTAGTCTGTTCAGCCGCTGATGGTCCTATGCCGCAAACGCGTGAGCACATTCTGTTAGCGCGTCAAGTCGGCGTACCTTACATTGTTGTATTCCTTAACAAAGCCGACATGGTCGATGATCCAGAGTTATTAGAACTCGTAGAAATGGAAATTCGTGACCTGCTAAGCAAATACGACTTCCCAGGTGACGACACTCCAGTGATTATCGGTTCTGCAAAACTAGCGCTTGAAGGCGACCAATCAGAATACGGTGAACCCGCTATTTTAAAATTAGCTGACGCACTAGACACCTACATCCCCATGCCAGAACGTGCCATTGACGGCACCTTCCTCATGCCAGTAGAAGACGTATTCTCAATCTCAGGCCGTGGTACCGTAGTAACAGGCCGTATTGAACGCGGCATTGTCAAAGTCGGTGACGAAATTGAAATTGTTGGTATCAAACCAACCGTTAAAACCACCTGTACCGGTGTAGAGATGTTCCGCAAACTACTCGACCAAGGCATGGCAGGCGACAACGTCGGCGTGTTGCTACGTGGTACCAAACGTGAAGACATCGAACGTGGTCAAGTATTGGCCAAATCAGGTTCAATCAAACCACACACCAAATTCACCGCAGAAATCTACGTGTTAGGTAAAGACGAAGGCGGCCGTCACACGCCCTTCTTCCAAGGCTACCGCCCACAATTCTACTTCCGCACCACCGATGTAACGGGCGCAGTAGAATTACCGGAAGGCACAGAAATGGTGATGCCAGGTGACAACGTATCTATCATCGTCACCCTGATCGCCCCTATCGCGATGGAAGAAGGCTTACGCTTCGCCATTCGTGAAGGTGGTCGTACTGTGGGTGCCGGTGTGGTGGCTAAGATTATTGAATAGTATTAGGTCATTTGAAAGTTGCGCTAACAACCCAGCGCAACTTTTGACCGTTTAAAGTTAAATAGGCCAATAGCTCAATTGGTAGAGTATCGGTCTCCAAAACCGAGGGTTGGGGGTTCGAGACCCTCTTGGCCTGCCAGATTTGTAGTATGGTTTTAGTTGCTCAATAACTAGAAATTTAAACATTTCTAGTTATTTGCGTTAGTAAAATCAGTAAATTTTTTAGTCACTATTATAAAGTGCTTGTATAAGTAAATTATGGTCAACAAAATTAAGTTGCTAGTAGCGTTTCTCCTGCTCATTGCAGGTATTGCTGGGTTTTATCTGCTAGCAGATAAGCCTACCGTTGTGCGTATTCTTGCCGTGCTTGCGGGTTTAGGCGCGTCTATTGCCGTGCTTTGGACAACGCCTATAGGTCAGCAATCACTTAGTTTTATCGGTGAGTCTGTGGTTGAGGCGCGTAAAGTTGTTTGGCCGACGCGTAAAGAAACGATACAAACTACCTTGGTAGTATTTGTTTTGGTGGTTGTGATGGCTGCATTTTTGGCTGTGGTTGACATCGGGTTTGCCTTTATGGTGCGGTGGTTAATGGGACGGGGCGCGTAATGAGTATGAAATGGTACGCGGTGCAAGCGTTTTCGGGCTTTGAGAAGTCTGTGCAAAAAGGTATAGAAGAGCGTGTTGTGCGTTCTGGCTTGCAAGATCAGTTTGGTCAAATTTTGGTGCCTATCGAAGAGGTAATCGAGATGAAGGCTGGCCAAAAGACAATTTCAGAACGTAAGCTTTATCCAGGCTATGTTTTGGTGCAAATGGCGATGACTGATGAAAGTTGGCATTTAGTAAAAAGTACGCCACGAGTCACTGCTTTTATTGGTGGGAGTGCGCAAAAGCCTACACCAATTAAAGATAAAGAAGTGGAGATCATCTTGCAGCGCATTGATGATAGTAAAAGTAATCCAACGCAAAAGCTTACTTTCGAAAAAGGTGAGTCAGTGCGTATTACTGATGGCCCATTCAAAGACTTCTCTGGCAATGTTGAGGAAATTAACTACGAGAAAAGTAAGTTGCGTGTGTCCGTGGTTATTTTTGGACGTTCTACACCAGTTGAGTTGGAATTCGGTCAGGTAGAAAAAGAAGTTTAGAATTAGTTTTAGTAGTTAGTCATTAGTTAATAAGCGGTAAGATTTAAATCAACAGGGGAGCTAATTGATTTAGCGTTTGTACCCACATTAGGAGTTATACCATGGCAAAGAAAGTCATTGGCTATATTAAGCTGCAGATTCCTGCAGGTAAAGCCAACCCAAGTCCACCAGTCGGTCCAGCATTGGGTCAACGCGGTTTGAATATTATGGAGTTCTGTAAGGCGTTTAATGCCGCAACGCAAGGCGTAGAGCCAGGCTTGCCAATTCCAGTGGTGATTACAGCGTTTGCTGATAAGAGCTTCACTTTTGTGATGAAGTCCCCTCCAGCGACTATTTTGATTAAAAAAGCAGCTGGCATTACTAAAGGTTCACCACGTCCACATACCGATAAAGTAGGTAAAATCACACGCGCACAAGCTGAAGAGATTGTAAATACCAAGCGCGCGGATCTATCTGCGGCTGATATGGATGCTGCGGTGCGTACTATTGCAGGTAGTGCACGTAGTATGGGTATTGAAGTGGAGGGTGTATAACATGGCTAAAAGAATCAACGCACTACGTGCAAAAGTAGATCGCAATAAATTATATCCAGTCACTGAAGGTTTGAATTTAGTGAAAGAAAATGCGACGGCGAAATTTAATGAGTCTGTAGATGCCGTGATCAATTTAGGTATTGATGCGCGTAAATCGGACCAATTGGTTCGCGGCGCTATCGTATTACCAAACGGCACAGGTAAAACAACGCGCGTTGCAGTGTTCGCACAAGGTGCGCAGGCTGAAGCGGCAAAAGCTGCTGGTGCAGACATCGTTGGTTTTGAAGACTTAGCAGAACAAGTTAAAGCTGGCGTAATGAACTTTGATGTTGTCATTGCTACACCAGACGCGATGCGTATCGTGGGTGCTTTAGGTCAAATCTTAGGCCCACGTGGTTTAATGCCTAACCCAAAAGTCGGTACTGTGACACCAGATGCTGCCACTGCAGTTAAGAATGCAAAAGCAGGTCAAGTGCAATACCGTACAGATAAAGGCGGCATTGTGCATTGTACAATTGGTCGCGCTTCTTTCACGGTTGAGCAATTGCAAGGTAATTTAGTTGCTCTGGTTGATGCTTTAAGCAAAGCAAAACCGGCTGCAAGTAAAGGTGTTTACCTGAAAAAATTATCAATATCTAGCACCATGGGTGCTGGTGTACGTGTTGATCAAGCGAGCCTAGCTGCTTAACTTGGTCACTTAACTAGAATGAGGAGTGAAGCGGGTATATCTCGCTTCGCTCACAAAAGGCTTTGGGCTCATTTCATTTGTTAACTGTCAGTTTGTGGTTTGTAAATGAGGTGAGGTTATCAAAGACCGTAGGTGTCTGTAAGGATTTAATCTAAGTTTTTTAAATATGGGTGATAAAGCGCTGTTTGCTTTGTTCTCTGTCTTCAAAAAGTTTATGCCTACGCAGATGGCGCATCCCTAAACAGGAAAACTCCTGATATAAAGGTCGCCGTAAATGTGGTTTTTATAATCTTTAGGTTGTAAAAACCGATTCTGCTTTATTACTGAAGCAGAGATTTTAACGGAAGGAGAAAGACCTTGAGTCTAAATCTTACAGAAAAAAAAGCGGTAGTTGCTGAAGTTAGCGCACAAATTGCACAAGCTCAAGCAGTGGTTCTTGCTGAGTATCGTGGTATGGGCGTGGCAAACATGACTGTATTGCGTGCAGAAGCTCGAAAAGCGGGTGTGTATTTGCGTGTATTAAAAAATACGCTAGTCCGCCGTGCTGTTGAGGGTACGCCATTTGCAGTTCTGGCAAATGAAATGGTTGGTCCGTTGGTGTTTGGTATTTCTACAGATCCAGTGGCTGCAGCGAAAGTGTTGAACAATTTCGCTAAAGCTAATGACAAGTTCGTGATTAAAGCTGGCGCTGTACCAAATCAGTTGATGGACGTTGCAGGCGTTCAAGCCTTAGCATCTACATTAAGCCGTGATGAGTTGCTCGCCAAATTTGCACGTACGCTCAACGAAGTGCCAACTAAGTTTGCACGTGCACTTGCAGCAGTTCGTGACGCTAAAGAAGCAGCTTAATTAAGTCACTATAAAATTCAGTAACTGTAAAATTAAGTAACTACAAAATTAAATTTTAGGGAATATTCAAATGGCAATTTCAAATGCAGATATTTTAGAAGCAGTCGGTAGCATGTCAGTGTTAGATTTGACAGCATTTATTAAAGAAATCGAAGAAAAATTTGGCGTATCAGCTGCAGCAGTTGCTGTTGCAGCTTCAGCAGGTGCGGCTCCAGCTGCAGCGGCTGAGCAAACTGAATTCAGCGTATTTATCTTAACCGCTGGCGAGCAAAAAGTTAGTGCAATTAAAGCGGTTCGTGAATTAACGGGTTTGGGCTTGAAAGAAGCTAAAGACTTAGTTGATGGCGCACCAAAAGCTGTTAAAGAAGGCGTTTCAAAAGCTGACGCTGATGCAGCGTTGAAAAAATTGATTGAAGCTGGCGCAACTGGCGAAATCAAATAATACATTGTTAAATGTATGAATTAGGCTGACGGGTGACCGTCAGCCTTCGCCGTTTCTAATGGCTTGTAATGTAACAAAATGTAATTGCGCTGACGCAATTGATGCTAATAACCATTCAGTTAAACTGTAACTGAGGTTAGAGGTGAAAATACTTACGTAATGGATGAATCGCAAAATAAGTATTTTAATTTCTGCCCTCAATCATTAGGAGATGCAATGAGCTATTCCTTCACCGAAAAAAAACGCCTTCGTAAAAGTTTCGCCAAACGTGAAAGCGTGCAAGAGATTCCCTACTTGCTCGCAATGCAACTGGAGTCATATAAGGCATTCTTGCAAGCCGACATCCCTGCGGATAAACGTACGGAAGATGGTTTGCAATCTACTTTCAGTTCCATTTTTCCTATCGTAAGTCACTCTGGTAATGCGCGTTTAGATTACGTGAGCTATCAATTAGGCGCCGAGCCTTTTGATGTGAAAGAATGTCAGCAACGTGGTTTAACTTATGCTGCACCTTTACGTGTAAAAGTACGCCTGACTATCATGGATAAAGAGGCGTCTAAACCTACTGTTAAAGAGGTTAAGGAGCAAGAAGTTTACATGGGCGAATTGCCTTTGATGACTGAAAATGGCTCATTTGTCATCAATGGTACTGAGCGCGTGATTGTTTCTCAATTGCATCGTAGCCCTGGCGTGTTCTTTGAGCACGATAGGGGTAAAACACATAGCTCAGGTAAGTTGCTGTTTTCAGCACGTATCATTCCTTACCGCGGTTCCTGGTTGGACTTCGAATTTGATCCTAAAGATTATTTATATTTCCGTATTGACCGTCGTCGCAAAATGCCGGTGACTATATTGTTGAAAGCGCTTGGTTACACGCCAGAGCAAATTATTTCAACATTCTATGACTTTGATGCATTTCACATTGGTAAGAATGGTATCCAGTTTACTATTGTGCCTGAGCGTTTGCGTGGTGAAGTGGCTAAATTTGATATCGTTGCAAAAGATGGTTCAGTGTTGGTCGCTAAGGATAAGCGTATCACGGTAAAACATATTCGTGATATGGAAAAAGCCGGCGTGAGCAAAATTGCTGTGCCGCAAGATTTTATACTTGGCCGCGCATTAGCGAGTGCCATTGTAGATAAAGAAACCGGTGAAGTGGTAGCCAATGCCAATGATGAAATAACAGAATCACTACTCGAAAAATTAGTGGATGCAAACGTAACTTCAGTTACTACTTTGTATTCTAATGATTTAGATCATGGCGATTACATTTCACAAACCTTGCGTATTGATGAAGTGCCTGACCAATATAGTGCGCGTGTTGCAATCTACCGTATGATGCGCCCAGGTGAGCCGCCGACTGAAGATTCAGTTGAAGCGTTGTTTCATGGTTTATTCTTTAATGAAGATCGCTACGATTTATCGCGCGTAGGCCGTATGAAATTTAATCGCCGCGCCTTCCCTGAAAAAGCAGAAGAGCGTCAGTCTCCTTGGATTCGTAAATTTTACGAAGCTGCTGGTGCGCGTGGAGATGAGGGTGCAAATATACTTTCAAATGACGACATCTTAGCCGTTATTGGTGTATTGCTAGAGTTGCGCAATGGTCGTGGCGAGATTGATGATATTGACCATTTGGGTAATCGTCGTATTCGTTCAGTAGGTGAGTTGGCAGAAAATCAATTCCGTACCGGTTTGGTACGTGTGGAGCGCGCAGTAAAAGAGCGTTTGTCACAAGCTGAATCAGATAACCTAATGCCGCATGATTTAATCAATGCAAAACCAGTATCAAGTGCGATTCGTGAATTCTTTGGTTCAAGCCAATTGTCACAATTTATGGATCAAACCAATCCATTGTCTGAAATTACGCATAAACGCCGTATTTCAGCATTGGGTCCAGGTGGTTTAACGCGCGAACGTGCAGGTTTTGAGGTGCGTGACGTTCACTCAACCCATTATGGCCGTATGTGCCCGATTGAGACGCCGGAAGGTCCAAACATTGGTTTGATTAACTCATTGGCTATGTATGCACGTACTAACGATTATGGTTTCTTAGAAACACCATATCGTCGTGTTGAAGGCAATAAAGTCTCTGATACGATTGATTATCTCTCTGCGATTGAAGAGAGCCAGTTTATGATTGCGCAAGCAAACACAGATTTGGATGCTAAAAATAAATTTGTGGATGATTTGATCTCATCACGTCATCACAATGAATTTACCATGACGCAGCCAGAACGTGTTCAATACATGGACGTGGCGCCTGGTCAAATTGTGTCGGTTGCGGCTTCATTGATTCCATTCTTAGAGCACGATGATGCGAACCGAGCCTTGATGGGTGCCAACATGCAACGTCAAGCGGTACCATGTTTACGTGCGGAAAAAGCGGTAGTAGGAACAGGTATCGAGCGTACGGTTGCTGTTGACTCGGGTACTGTGGTGACAGCACGCCGTGGCGGTCTTGTGGATTACATCGACTCAAGTCGTATTGTGGTACGTGTCAACGATGAAGAAGCTAAAGCCGGTGAAGTGGGTGTTGATATTTACAACCTAACTAAATATACACGTTCTAACCAAAACACTAACATTAACCAACGTCCGTTGGTAAGAGTGGGTGACAAGTTATCTCGTGGTGATGTGATTGCAGATGGCGCATCAACTGATATGGGTGAGTTGGCACTTGGTCAAAATATGCTAGTTGGCTTTATGCCATGGAATGGTTATAACTACGAAGACTCGATTTTGATTTCTGAGCGCGTAGTGTCAGATGACCGTTATACCTCTATTCACATTGAAGAGTTATCAGTAGTTGCGCGTGATACTAAGCTTGGTCCTGAAGAAATTACTCAAGATATTTCCAATCTAAGTGAGCGTATGTTAGCGCGCTTGGACGAAGTGGGTATTATTCATATTGGTGCTGAAGTTGAATCTGGCGATGTATTGGTGGGTAAAGTGACGCCAAAAGGTGAAACGCAACTGACACCAGAAGAAAAACTGTTACGTGCAATTTTCGGTGAAAAAGCCTCTGACGTAAAAGATACATCACTGCGCGTACCATCTGGCATGAGCGGCACAGTGATTGATGTGCAAGTATTCACGCGTGAGGGTATTGATCGCGATCCACGTGCACAGCAAATTATTGATGACCAATTAGATCATTACAAGAAAGATTTGGCTGACCAAATGCGTATTGTAGAAGATGATGCTTTTGGTCGTATCCGTCGTTTGATTGAAGGTAAGGTTGCCACAGGCGGTCCTAATAAGTTGAAAAAAGGCGATGCGCTTACAGCCGAGTATTTAGAAGCCATAGGTCGCTATGATTGGTTTGACATTCGTTTATCAGACGAAGAAACTGCGCGTCAATTAGAGCAGTTGAAAGACAGTTTATCGCAAGCGCGTGTTGAGTTTGATAGCCGTTTTGAAGAGAAAAAACGTAAATTGACGCAAGGCGATGAATTGCCACCAGGCGTACAAAAAATGGTGAAAGTTTATCTTGCCGTTAAACGTCGGATTCAACCTGGTGACAAGATGGCTGGTCGTCACGGTAACAAAGGTGTGATCTCAAAAATCTGTCCGATAGAAGATATGCCACACATGGCTGACGGTACACCATTGGATATCGTATTGAACCCGCTAGGCGTTCCTTCACGTATGAACATTGGTCAGATTTTAGAAGTGCATTTGGGATGGGCCGCTAAAGGGTTAGGTTTGCGTATTGAAGAAATGCTACGCCAGGAAACTAAAGTTGCTGAAATTCGCAAATTCTTAGAAAAAATCTACAACGACAGCACTGGTAAAAAAGAAGATATTAAATCATTTACTGACGTTGAAATTTTGGATTTAGCGCATAACCTGAAGGATGGTGTGCCATTTGCAACGCCAGTGTTCGATGGCGCGGCTGAGTCTGATATCAGAGAGATGCTCGATTTGGCTTTCCCTGATGATGATGCGCGTACTAAGCAATTGCAATTTCATGCAGGCAAGACGCAAGTAACCTTGTTTGACGGCCGCACAGGTGACGCTTTTGAACGTCCAGTCACTGTAGGTTATATGCATGTATTGAAATTGCATCACTTGGTTGATGACAAAATGCATGCACGTTCAACAGGTCCATATTCATTGGTTACGCAACAGCCATTGGGCGGTAAAGCGCAATTTGGTGGTCAGCGTTTTGGTGAGATGGAGGTTTGGGCGCTTGAAGCTTATGGTGCTTCATATACCTTGCAAGAGATGCTGACAGTGAAGTCTGATGACGTCACGGGACGTACCAAAGTATATGAAAATATCGTCAAAGGCGAACACAAAATCGATGCAGGCATGCCTGAATCATTTAACGTGTTAGTGAAAGAAATTCGCTCACTCGCTATCGACATTGACCTAGACAGAAACTAAGGAGAGCAGACTTGAAAGCCTTATTAGACTTATTTAAGCAAGTTACGCAAGAAGAAGAGTTTGACGCAATTAAGATTGCGTTAGCTTCACCTGAAAAAATCCGCTCATGGTCATATGGCGAAGTGAAAAAGCCTGAAACCATTAACTACCGTACGTTCAAACCAGAGCGTGACGGTTTGTTCTGCGCCAAAATCTTTGGTCCTATCAAAGATTACGAGTGCCTATGCGGTAAATACAAACGCCTTAAGCATCGCGGTGTGATCTGTGAAAAATGTGGCGTTGAAGTCACGTTGTCAAAAGTACGTCGTGAGCGTATGGGTCATATTGACTTAGCATCACCTGTTGCGCACATTTGGTTCTTAAAGAGCCTACCAAGCCGTTTAGGTATGGTGCTGGATATCGCTTTGCGTGATATTGAACGCGTATTGTATTTTGAAGCATTCATTGTGGTTGACCCAGGCATGACGCCTTTGACTCGTGGTCAGTTGTTGACTGAAGATGACTATCTGGCAAAAGTGGAAGAATACGGTGACGAATTCAACGCTGTCATGGGCGCTGAGGCGGTACGTGAGTTATTACGTACCATGGATATTGAGCGCGAAGTAGTTCAATTACGTCAAGACCTGGGCGCTACGGGCTCTGAGGCAAAAATCAAAAAAATCGCTAAGCGTTTAAAGGTATTAGAAGCATTCCAAAAATCTGGTATTAAGCCAGAGTGGATGATTTTAGAAATCTTGCCAGTATTGCCACCGGAATTACGTCCATTGGTACCATTGGATGGCGGCCGTTTTGCGACTTCGGATTTGAACGACTTATACCGCCGCGTGATTAACCGTAACAATCGTTTAAAACGCCTGTTAGAGTTAAAAGCACCAGAAATTATCGTACGTAACGAAAAACGTATGTTACAAGAAGCGGTGGATTCATTGCTGGACAATGGTCGTCGCGGTAAAGTAATGACTGGCGCGAATAAACGTCCGTTGAAATCACTGGCTGACATGATTAAAGGTAAGGGTGGTCGTTTCCGTCAAAACTTGCTCGGTAAGCGTGTGGACTATTCCGGCCGTTCAGTAATTGTGGTTGGTCCGCAATTGAAACTGCATCAATGCGGTTTGCCTAAGAAAATGGCATTGGAATTATTCAAGCCGTTCATATTCCATAAATTGGAAGTATTGGGTTTAGCAACGACAATTAAAGCAGCTAAGAAAAAAGTGGAAGAAGAAGGACCAGAAGTATGGGATATCCTCGAGGACGTAATCCGCGAGCATCCGGTACTATTGAACCGTGCGCCTACATTGCACCGTTTGGGTATCCAAGCGTTTGAGCCGATTCTGATTGAAGGTAAAGCGATTCAATTGCATCCGTTAGTTTGTGCGGCATTCAACGCCGACTTTGATGGTGACCAAATGGCGGTTCACGTTCCATTGAGCTTAGAAGCGCAAATGGAAGCACGCACTTTGATGCTGGCATCTAATAATGTGCTTTCACCAGCAAACGGCGAGCCTATTATTGTGCCATCGCAAGATATCGTGTTGGGTCTGTACTACATGACGCGCGAGAAAGTGAATGCGCGCGGCACAGGTATGCGCTTTGCAGATGTTAAAGAAGTGCAACGTGTGTATGACCAAGGCTTAATCGATTTGCATGCAAGAGTGACTGTGCGTATTAAAGAATACGATCTTGATTTAGACGGTGTTAAAACTGAAAAAATCACACGTTACGAAACCACTGTAGGCCGTGCATTATTGTCAGATATCCTGCCGGCAGGGTTGTCATTCAGCACGATTGATAAGGCATTGAAGAAGAAAGAAATTTCAAAACTTATCAATGTGAGCTTCCGTAAAGTTGGCATCCGTGAAACCGTTATTTTCGCTGATAAACTGATGTACACAGGTTATTCATACGCAACTAAAGCGGGTATTTCTATCAGTATTAACGATATGTTAGTACCACCAGAAAAAGAGCAACTGATTGCTGCTGCGGATGCTGAAGTTAAAGAGATTGAAGACCAATACGTATCTGGTTTAGTCACGCAAGGTGAGCGCTATAACAAGGTTGTGGATATTTGGGGTCGTGCCGGTGACAAAGTCGCAGACGCCATGATGAAGCAACTTAAAGAAGAAGATGTTTTAGACGCGGATGGTAACCAAGTCAAAGACAAAGCAGGCAAAGTGCTACGTCAAGAGTCATTTAACGCTATTTATATGATGGCCGACTCTGGTGCGCGTGGTTCTGCAGCGCAGGTGCGTCAGTTAGCAGGTATGCGTGGTTTGATGGCGAAGCCAGATGGCTCTATCATTGAAACGCCAATTAAAGCGAACTTCCGTGACGGTTTGAACGTGTTGCAATACTTTATTTCAACCCATGGTGCACGTAAAGGCTTGGCTGATACGGCATTGAAAACAGCGAACTCCGGTTATTTGACACGTCGCTTGGTTGATGTAACACAAGACTTAGTGGTGACCGAACATGATTGCGGTACTGTTGATGGATTAGTGACCAAAGCTTTGGTTAAAGGTGGTGAAGTCATTGAGCCGTTGCATGATCGTATTTTAGGTCGTACCGCAGCACTTGATGTCATCAACCCTGAAACACAACAAGTTATCTACCCAGCAGGTACGCTATTGGGTGAAGACGAAGTTGAGCACATTGATGCGCTAGGTATCGATGAAGTGAAAGTGCGTACAGCGCTTACATGCGATACACGCTATGGTATTTGTGCTAAATGTTACGGTCGTGACTTAGGTCGTGGCAAGTTAATTAGCATGGGTGAAGCCGTAGGTGTGATTGCTGCACAGTCTATCGGTGAGCCAGGTACACAGTTGACCATGCGTACATTCCACATTGGTGGTGCGGTATCGCGTGCAGCTTCAGTATCACAAGTTGAAAGTAAATCGAACGGTGTGTTGAACTTCACTTCAACCATGCGCTATGTGACTAACGTACGTAATGAGCAAGTGGTAATTTCACGTAATGGTGAAGTTATTATTGCTGATGAAAATGGTCGCGAGCGTGAGCGTCATAAAGTGCCTTACGGTGCAACATTGCAGATCACCGATGGCAAAACAGTCAAAGCTGGTCAAGCCATTGCAACATGGGATCCACATACTCGCCCGATTGTTACAGAGTATGCAGGCTTCATCAAATTTGAAAACGTTGAAGAAGGTATCACTGTTGCCAAACAAATTGATGATGTGACAGGGTTGTCATCATTAGTGGTGATTGATCCGAAACAGCGTGCCGGTCAAACCAAAGGTTTACGTCCACAAGTTAAGCTGTTAGATGCAAATGGCGTAGAAGTAAAAATGGCGGGTAGCGATCAGTTGGTGAATGTAACATTCCAATTGGGTTGTATTATTACGGTTAAAGATGGTCAAGAAGTAGGTGTGGGTGAAGTGATCGCGCGTATTCCACAAGAGTCATCTAAAACCCGTGATATTACTGGGGGTCTGCCACGTGTAGCTGAGTTGTTTGAAGCGCGCTCACCAAAAGATGCGGGTATGTTGGCTGAAGTGACAGGTACTGTGTCGTTTGGTAAAGATACAAAAGGCAAACAACGCTTGGTCATTACAGACCTGGACGGTATTACCAATGAGTACTTGATTCCGAAAGATAAGCACGTGACGGCGCATGACGGTCAAGTGGTAACTAAAGGCGAAACCATCGTTGATGGCCCGGCTGAACCACAAGACATTTTGCGTCTTCAAGGTCGTGAAGCGTTGGCGCGTTACATCATTGATGAAGTGCAAGACGTGTATCGCTTACAAGGTGTTAAAATCAATGACAAGCATATTGAGGTTATTGTGCGTCAAATGTTACGTCGTGTACGTGTAACGGATGCAGGCGATACTGGCTTCATCTTGGGTGAGCAAGTTGAACGTGCTGATTTGCTGACTGAAAATGAAAAAATCGTTGCGCAAGACAAATGTCCTGCGAGTTTTGAATATGTGTTGCTCGGTATTACTAAAGCATCATTGTCAACAGATTCATTTATTTCAGCAGCATCGTTCCAAGAAACAACCCGTGTACTTACAGAGGCTGCCATTTTAGGTAAACGTGATGAATTGCGTGGTCTGAAAGAAAATGTCATTGTGGGTAGATTGATTCCAGCAGGCACTGGCTTGGCTTACCATGAAGCACGCAAGCGCGCCGCGGTTGCAGGCGGTGTGCCAAAGGCTGCAACTCCAGTGCCAGAAGTGGCGTTAGAAACTGAAGCATTAGCGGTAGAAGTGACGCCAGAAGTGAGTAGTGAAACAGCGGCAGAATAAAATCAAACAATTTAAGTCTTGACAATAAAAGTCAGGCTAAATAGAATGCTGAGTTTTTCAGGATGGTATAATTGTCATCGATGACATTATCATCCTGATTTATTCTGCATGACATTGAATTTATTCTGCAGTTAAATGTAAATTTTATTAGAGAACATAATTAGAGGTTATAGGCAATGCCAACCATCAATCAGTTAATACGTAAGCCACGCGCTAAAGTGGTTACAAAAAGTAAAGTGCCGGCACTTGAATCTTGCCCACAAAAACGCGGTGTTTGCACACGTGTTTACACTACTACACCTAAAAAGCCGAACTCAGCTTTGCGTAAGGTTGCCAAAGTGCGCCTGACCAACGGCTACGAAGTGATTAGCTACATCGGTGGTGAAGGCCATAACTTGCAAGAGCATAGCGTGGTGTTGCTACGCGGTGGTCGTGTGAAAGATTTGCCAGGTGTGCGTTACCATATGGTGCGTGGTAGTTTGGATACGGCAGGTGTTAAAGATCGTAAACAATCACGTTCTAAATACGGTGCTAAACGTCCTAAAGCTGTTAAAGCTAAGTAGTTTTATTATATAGCGGCTAACCCAAAGCCTTGCTCAAGCAGTTGCTAGCAAAACATAAGTAGAGAATAGAGAAAATCATGCCAAGACGTAGAGAAGTCCCCAAGCGCAACATTCTTCCAGATCCAAAATTTGGAAGTCAAGAAGTGTCTAAATTTGTAAACGTGCTAATGACAGGCGGTAAAAAATCTGTAGCTGAGCGTATTTTGTACGGTGCATTTGACCAAATAACAGTTAAAACCGGAAAGGATGCCTTGGAGGTGTTTACGCTTGCTTTGACAAATTTACGCCCGCTAGTAGAGGTTAAAAGCCGCCGTGTTGGTGGTGCTAACTATCAGGTGCCTGTTGAAGTGCGTCCGAGCCGTCGTAGTGCTTTGGCAATGCGTTGGATGCGTGATGCAGCGCGTAAGCGTGGTGAGAAATCTATGGGCCTGCGTTTGGCTGCCGAGTTGGTTGAGGCTTCTGAAGGTCGCGGTTCTGCAATGAAGAAGCGTGAAGAAGTTCACCGTATGGCAGAAGCTAATAAAGCGTTCTCGCATTTTAGATTCTAGTACGCATTTAGATTTTAGTAATAGATTTTAAGTAGCCTAAGTGTATTAACTTGGGCTAACTGCTCTTTAAGAATTTAAGCAATAATATTAAGTAAAGGTAATAGCCGTGGCTCGTATAACCCCTATTGAACGCTACCGTAACATTGGTATTTCTGCGCATATTGATGCAGGTAAAACTACCACTACAGAACGTATTTTGTTTTACACAGGTGTAAATCACAAAATTGGTGAGGTGCATAACGGTGCTGCCACCATGGATTGGATGGAGCAAGAGCAAGAGCGCGGTATTACCATTACTTCAGCGGCTACTACCTGCTTCTGGAAAGGTATGGCTGGTCAATTTGATCAGCACCGTATTAATATTATTGATACTCCAGGCCACGTTGACTTTACGATTGAAGTAGAGCGCTCAATGCGTGTGCTTGATGGCGCATGTATGGTTTACTGTGCTGTAGGTGGTGTGCAACCACAATCTGAAACTGTATGGCGTCAAGCTAATAAATACAAAGTGCCGCGTTTAGCGTTCGTGAATAAAATGGATCGCGCTGGTGCTGACTTCTTCAAAGTGTACGATCAAATGCGCGCACGTCTAAAAGCTAATCCTGTTCCTTTGCAAGTGCCGATTGGTGCTGAAGAGAAATTCGAAGGCGTTGTTGACCTGATTAAAATGAAAGCTATTTATTGGGATGAAGCTTCGCAAGGGATGAAGTTTGATTACCGCGAAATTCCTGCTGATTTAAAAGCGACATGCGATAAATGGCGCGAAAACATGGTGGAATCTGCCGCTGAGGCTTCTGAAGAGTTGATGAATAAATACCTTGAAGAAGGTGATTTGTCGGAAGCTGATATTTTGGCGGGCTTGCGTCAGCGTACGATTGCCTTTGAAATCGTACCGATGGTGTGCGGTTCAGCCTTTAAGAACAAAGGCGTGCAAGCGATGTTGGATAAAGTCATTGAGTTGATGCCAGCGCCAACTGACATTCCGCCAACTAAAGCTGAAGATGGTGATGGTAATGAAATTCGTCTTAAAGCTTCAGATGATGAAAAATTCTCTGCATTAGCCTTTAAAATTATGACTGATCCATTTGTAGGCCAGCTGATTTTCTTCCGCGTTTACTCTGGTGTGATTAACGCAGGCGACACTGTTTACAATCCTATCAAAGGCAAAAAAGAACGTATCGGCCGCATTGTGCAAATGCACGCCAATACGCGTGAGCCTTTAACTGAGGTGCGTGCAGGCGATATTGCTGCCGCTATTGGTTTGAAAGATGCAACTACCGGCGATACGCTATGTAGTGTGAATGATGAAATTATCTTAGAGCGCATGATATTCCCTGAACCAGTGATTCACGTTGCTGTAGAGCCAAAAACAAAAGCTGACCAAGAGAAAATGGGCGTTGCTTTAAATCGCTTGGCGCAAGAAGATCCTTCATTCCGCGTTAAAACAGATGAAGAAACTAATCAAACGATCATTTCAGGTATGGGTGAATTGCATCTTGAGATTTTAGTGGACCGTATGCGTCGCGAATTTAACGTGGAAGCTAACGTTGGTGCGCCGCAAGTGGCTTACCGTGAAGCGATTAAGAAATCTGTTGAAGTTGAGGGTAAATTTGTTAAGCAATCTGGTGGTAAGGGTCAGTATGGTCATGTTTGGTTAAAAATGGAACCAAATGAGCCAGGTAAAGGCTTTGAGTTCATTGATCAAATCAAAGGCGGTACTGTTCCGCGCGAATTCATTCCTGCCGTTGAAAAAGGTCTGCGTGAAACAATTCCATCCGGCGTTTTGGCTGGTTTTCCAGTGGTAGATGTCAAAGTGACCTTGTTTGATGGTTCTTACCATGATGTTGACTCGAATGAAAACGCATTTAAAATGGCGGCTTCAATCGGCTTTAAAGACGGTATGCGTAAAGCTGACCCAATCTTGCTAGAGCCTATGATGGCGGTTGAAATTGAAACGCCAGAAGATTACATGGGCGACATTATGGGTGACTTGTCATCACGTCGCGGCATGATTCAAGGTATGGAAGATAACGCAACGGGTAAAGTTATTCGTGCAGAAGTGCCATTGGCTGAAATGTTCGGTTATTCAACTACCGTACGCTCATTGTCACAAGGTCGTGCAAGTTACAGCATGGAATTTAAGCACTACACAGAAGCACCGAGAAACGTGGCGGAAGCCATCATGAATAAGAAGTAATTAAAACTATTCTTAAAATTTTAAATTTAAAGGAAAATTGAAATGGCAAAAGGTAAATTTGAACGTACCAAACCGCACGTCAACGTAGGCACAATT
>Ga0209343_10004517_pt1 | contig 17161 bp, 14 predicted proteins | sample RifCSPlowO2_02_FD_184026 | JGI IMG/M metagenome (GOLD analysis project Ga0209343, IMG submission 184026) | Groundwater microbial communities from Rifle, Colorado - Rifle CSP2_plank lowO2_0.2 (SPAdes) (version 2) | ecosystem: Environmental > Aquatic > Deep subsurface > Groundwater | place... | reverse complement strand
AGTTGATTTTGGTCCATATTGCCGTCTAAATTAATACTTTTAATTTAGACTCATTATGGCACAAGATCGGTTAACTATGACATTTCTATTTTGCCGGCCCTATGACATTATCATTTGGGCGGGACAACAACGGCAGGGGACATGTCAGCAAAAATGTTCAATGTGGAACATTTTTGATTGACATTAATCTTTTTATAAAGTATATTAGAATAAAATAGTTCTTTAAATCTTAACAATAATGGAGGGCAGTAAACATGAAAAAATTTAATCGAGTTGGGGCGGTTCAAGCTTTAGTATTCTTCTTTTTGTTTTTTTTCTTTTTTTCTCTCGTCTTAGGTGGGTTTGCTGTGTATTTAAAATTTCCAACCGATTTATTAAAGCCTATCGCTGGTTCCTTGTTTTTAATTGGAGGACTGGCTACTATAACTGCATTGGAATTCTTATTCTGGCCTTCCAGGCGCGGAGTGATGCGAGCCATTGTTAGTCCTTTAGTTATCTTAATGTTATTTTTAGTTGTACTAGGTTCAACGCTAATAACCTCAATAATCATTCGCCCCATCTTTGGTTTATTTATCCTTATATTAGGATTTCTCGGTTGGCGCCATTTTGTTATTTTGTTTTTATGGAATCGTGGTTGGAGCGATTATGTTCCATTTAATTTTTCTGAAATGATTTACGGCAAGCAATTAAGTGATCGGCTAAAATTTTTGGATAAAGTGGGAAGATCCACAAAAGAATCAAAAAAGCTCTAGACAAGCAAACAGTCAATAGTATAACATGCCAATGGGACCGTTTTTTATTAAACGGTCCCTTTATTTTTAAAACAAATTTATTATTTTAGTAAAGTCAAAATTTATCAACCAAATATCTACTACAATATGTAGTAGACATTATCGTGCGTTCAGACAATCGTCTAAATATACGATAGATAAAAATCCATTGTGAGTCCGTTAATCCGCGACCAAGCCATTCTTGCTAAATTAAAAATTACAGAAATTTTTAATGGCGGCATTGATGACTTTATTAGCAGACGCTTTAAACCAATAGGTATATTTATCCGGATTTGCTGAAATATCTTTTTTCAGTTCTTTTTGATTAATCCATTGATAATCTTCAACTTCTTGCGGATTGGGCCGCGGGTCTTGATCAAGTTTGCCAATAAAAACATGGTCGTACTCGTGCTCAAAAAGATCGTTGACTTTCACTTTATAAATAAAATGGTATTTTTCTTTCGCCCGCTTCTGAAGCAAGAGTTCGCCTTTTGAATTAAAAACAAAAATGGAAAATGCCCGATGCAATTTTCCATCCTTATGCGCTTTTATTTTTTCTTCCACTCCCGTCTCTTTATCATTTTCGTCAACCAAAATAACTTTTTCCATAAATAACTGTACAAAGTGCCCCGTGAGGGATTCGAACCCCCGACCATCTCCTTAAGAGGGAGTTGCTCTACCAACTGAGCTAACGAGGCGTAATTTGAAAGCGTACCGCTCTTAGTCAAATGCTTCGCATTTGCCCTCGGAGGGAATCGAACCCCCATCTCTTGGTTCGAAGCCAAGTATTCTATCTTCACCCGCCAAAGTTTTTGCGCCCGCCAGGACTCGAACCTGGAACCTTCTGCTTCGAAGGCAGACATTCTATCCAATTGAACTACGGGCGCAAATGCGCAAAAATTTAGGCGGGCAAGTTGTACTACGAGGGCGTTAAATTATTTTAGCAGACTTACACCCCCCTTGACAAGGCGCGAAATTGCCTATATCATATCTTTACTATTTTGTTCTTTTATTTATCGGCTTTTTGCCGTTTAAATACACTTAACAACCAACAAGGGAGGAAGGGAGGGAAAAATGCTAGCATTAACTAGAAGAGAAAAAGAGGAAGTGATTTTGTTTTTAGAACCAGAAAAAAGGCAGTGTCTGGCGGATATATTCCGGAGAGTTAAACGGGAGGATATCGTCCCGATGATCAATTCTCTGATAAAAATCAAAGTGGTTGAAATTAAAGGCAGCCAAGTTAGGCTTAGTTTTGAGGCTCCAAAGGAATTCACCATTCTGCGATCAGAGATTTATGTTCCGGAAAAAGTAATTTCAAAACCGGCATCTCCGCGCAGACGGAATTTTCTGCAAAAACTGTTGGACACGGTAAAAAAATGCGCATAAGCGCATTCAGCATCTAGTTAGGGGGTTTGATTCTTGAATCCCCTTTTATTTTTGTCTAAACTTTTTTAAAGTTTTTAAGTCGTCCGCAACGCCGTCCGGCGGCGTTTCAATCACTCCGCCCAGATTTTTAAACTTTGTAAAATTCACGATTGTTCTAAAACCCTCAAGCCCGATAAATCCTTTACCGATATGTTCGTGCCGATCTTTGTGATTGGAAATTTCAAATTTGGAGTCGTTTAAATGCAGCCATTTGAGGCGATCCAAGCCGATTGTTTTGTCAAATTCTTCAAATGTCCGGCTTACGGTCTCCGGGACTCTTAGATCATAGCCCGAAGTAAACGCGTGGCAGGTATCAAAACACACGCCGGATAATTTTTTATGGTCAACTGCATTAAGAATTTCCGCGATTTCTTCAAATTGATCTCCGATAATTTCTCCAGCGCCGGCGGAATTTTCAATAAGCAATTCTGTTTTTCCATTATAATTTTCCATTATTTTTTTTAACCCTTTAATCGTTTGTTCAATCCCCTTGGCTCTTCCCAAATCCTTGCCACTGCCCAAATGCGTCATCACATATTTGGCGCCCAAGATACTCGCGCGTTCCAGTTCTTGGCTAATAGCGCTGACTGATCCGTAAAAAATCCGATTGCTTTTTGAGCCCAGATTTATAAAATACGGCGTATGCACGACATAGTCCGCCAGGCCGTATTTTTCGCATTCGGCGCGGAATTTTTTGCCCGTTTCTTCGCTGATTTCCGGCGTTGATCCGCCCTGCGGCGAGCGGGTAAAAATCTGAAAAACTTCGCAACCCAAATCCTTTGCTCTTTTCGGGGCTTCTAAAATATTTTTGGCAATGGAGATATGGGCTCCAAAATACATAGCGCGGATAATGATTCTCTGTCTTGACATCGCCGCGAGGATTAGCCAATTTTCGCACGAGGACCCCACACCAGTACTCGCTTCGCTCATACGATGCGGGGTAGGCTGTTTTGAGCGAGTGGAGTTTACCCCGCACTAATCTGAAAGATTTAGTGCTGGGGCAGAAGAAAATTGGTCTAGTCCGAGCGGCGAACAATACTACTTTTTCTCTATTATTTGATCTTTTATAAATCCAACCGCTTTGCGCGATAAAAGAATATTTTCCAGCCGATCGCGGAATTCATCGCTTTCAAAATATTCATCATTGTGTCCATGGCCGCTATGCTCGTTTTTAGCGAGTTCCATTTCCTCGTCAATTTCCTGGTCGTTTAATTTCAAATCTTCCTGTTTGGCAATTTCCCTGATAACCAAAGATGTCTTAATTCTTTTCTCCGCTTTAGCGAAAAATTCTTTACGCAAATCATCCTCGGTCTTTTTAATCATTTCTAAATATTTGGCAAAAGACAATTTCTGATGTTCTATTGACTGCTTTAATTCGGTCAGCATATTTTCCGTTTCAGAATTTATCAAAACTTCCGGAATATCGCCGAATGCCGCGGTATTCAAAATCAAATCAAGCGCTTCCAATTCCGCCCTTTCTTCTTCTTTCGCTTTTTTTTCAGATAATAGATTTTTCTTAATCGCTTCGCGCAACTCGGCTATATTTTTAAAATTACCAACGCTTTTTACCCATTCATCGGTCATTTCCGGCAATTTGGCTTCATACGCGCCTTTTATGGCCACGCGAAATTCCACCGCTTTTCCGGCAAATCTTTTTCGCGCGTAATCCGGTTTATAAACTATTTTGAAAGATTTTTCATCGCCGGTTTTCAAGCCCATGAGATTTTCTTCCACTTCCGGTAAAAACAACCCCCGGCCAATAATCATCTTATCAGTCTTTTGCTTTCCCTCTTCCGTGCGGAGATTATCCATATACATTTCATATTCCATCTCCACTTGATCGCCCTTGGCAATACCTCTGTCTATGGGGATAAAATCCGCTCTTTGTTCGCGCAAATCTTGGATTATTTTTTCCACTTCCTCATCTTTTACTTCTGCTGATTTTTGAAAAACCTTTATATCTTTCCAGCCGCCAAGTTTGATTTCAGGCATTAATGAAAAAATCGCTTCGTATTCAAAATCCGAACCGCGCGCCATTTTCTTGATATTGACTTCCGGGCTGCCCACCGTCTCCCATTTTTGCTCGGCGACTAAAGAATACAGAGTCTGGCGAACCGCGGTATCCGACGCCGCCTCCAATAAATGCCTCGGATCAATTCTTTGAAGCGCGATATCGGCCGGCGCCTTGCCCGGACGAAAACCCGGGATTTTCATTTCCCTGCGCGCCTCTTCCAGGGCTTTTGAAAAAAACTTTTCAAATTCCGAAGCCGGAATCAGGATCTCTATTTTCCTTTGATTCTTCGGAAGGTTTTGTATCTGATGTTGCATAAGAATATTTTTGCAAATATTTACGAGCGGCTAATCCGCCTAAAATCAGCGTGGTAATAATGATTAAAAGCTGGATAATTATATCATACTTTTTGCCGTTTCCCGCCAGTGATAGATTCTTTTGATCGCTTTCTCCTAAAACATTTCCGGAAATAAAATCGTTCTTGTCGCGCAAAATCAAGACAATGCCGTCTTTGGTTTTTTTCAAAACCCCCCTAATGCTGGCCATTTGATCTTTTTCAGCGCTCGCTCCCTCTGGCGGCAATATTGCCAAACTGCCGCTCCCGTCGTCAATAATAAATCCTTTGGGATTCAGTTCAACCACTTTGCCGCTAACACCGATAAAAAGCCCAAGCGATTGCGAATCAATATCCGCGATATTCATTTGCCAGGCCGAAGCATTATTGCCGGATGATTGGATTGTGATCTGTTTTTCATCGTCCGTTGACAGCAATTTTTCTCCACCGCTGGTTTTTATCTTTCCTTTTATAACGACAAAATCGCCGCGAGAAATTTTAGGAGCGATACTGCCAACCGCCACCGCTATTCCGCCCGTGTCGTCCTGGATGTAAAAAGTGTTTTTGGAAATCTCTCCGATGGCGGCCGTAACAATTCCGGAAACCGTAATGACCGCGCCTGATTTTGAATTTTTAGCTTCATTGATTGTCGCGCCTACGCGTTTAATGCTGCTTGAATTTGCATTTTCGTTCGCGTTGACTCCCGTTTCTGTGGCTTGGGAATTGGCTTTTCCCGGCGTGGGATCGTCCCAAAGCCAGCCGTTTTTACCGAGCGCGTATGATTTTCCTTCCGCTCCGTCCGCGTAAGAGATGCTGTCAATTTTTTTGCCGGAGCCGTCTTTCAAATCAATCGCGTCTTGATCATTGTTTAAAACGATGCCGGTAAGTTTGCGGAAAAATATTTTGTAAGATTTGACGGGGATTGTCGTATCTTTGGGAAAATTGTATATTTTTCCAGATGCGTCGCTTATTGACCCGCCAGCCAAATCAATGTCTTTGCTCCCGCCATTATACAACTCAATCCATTCGCCGTCCGCGTCATCGCCCGCCGGATTAGGCATTAGCTCGCTTAATTTTATGGTAGAAAAATCAGCAGCCGCTTTGGGATAGCTCGTATTCGCCCCGGCATTTGCGTTAACGGAATTATTTGAATTATTGCTGTTATTATTAACGGTTGCGCCGGCCGGATTAGAATTGTTATTAATAGCTACTTCTGTTTGGTTCAATAAAATCGGTTGAGTAAAAACATTTTCCGCGCCGGCCGTCAGAGTGGCGGTCCATTCAAAGCTTTCCGCGCCGCTCCTCGCGTAAGATTGGCTTTCCGGAGCGGCGGGGATTGAAAGAGTCGCCGCAATGGCGCCGGCCGGATTAATTATGGATAAAGCTTCGCCGTCATTATTTAAAGAAATTCCGCTCTCTAATTTAGGAATTACCCAAAGCGCGCCGTTCGCGATCTCTTTGTCCGGCAAATTATATTCGTCGCCACTCGCGTCTTTAATTTTCCATCCCGCAGGCGATCCGGCAAATCCGCTCGCGTTTTTCAATTCAATAAATTCCGCGCTTTCATCCGGCGGATTGGGATAGATTTCATTAAACATAATGCCGATTAAAACTGGCGCGTTAGCAGCGTTGTTGATGTTTGTGTTTGAATTAGCGTTGTTATTTATGTTCGTATTTAAGTTGCCGGATATGTTAGCATTTGAGCTGTTAGTATTTCCATTTATTATCGTTATTCCCGCGCTATTGGCCGCCTTTGGCGTGCCGTTAACAGAATTACCACCCGCATCAGTTCCACTTTTTGTTATCCCATCATTCGTGCGCCATCCATTTAAATCTCTTTCCATTGATTTATAATCGGGCGAGGCCGTACCGGCCGGCCAGCCGGAAGAAAAATTCAGCTCGTCAATAATGTTAACCGGGACCGCGCTGTCTTTTAATGCAAGGTACTCGCCGCTATTACTCAAACCGCTTCCCCCAAATGAGCCGGAAACATCGGCAACAACATTAGGGATCGGATCCGGACTCGATGCGGTCGTTCGCTTAATTAAATAATACGCCCCCGCATCAATCGTCCCAGTTAAATCAATAATTTTTGTACTTCCACCCCCCTCATAAAGCGTCCAACCATTTACATTTATCGGACTATTTGCTACATTGCGCAATTCAATCCACTCCCCGTATGTACTCGCCTTTGTTCCCATCCAAGCAATTTCATTTATCAAAACATCTCCAATGCTTGCCGCACGCGCCTCTATGATCCCAAACCAAAAAACGCCGGCCGCAAATAGCGATCCAAATATCAGCAGAATCTTAATACTTAATACTTTATGCTTCATACTTATTTCAGCTTCTTCTTCGCCCATTGAATCGTCTCCACCGGCGTGGGATCTATTTTATTCAAAATCGCCAGATAATAACTTACGAAATCGCCGAAAATAACAGATGAGAGTTTTTGCTCCAGTACCGTGTCGCCTTGGGCCGGAATACTCTCGTAAGCCACATTTTGCTCATCAAATAATTCTTTGAGAATGGCGAAGCGTTTTTTATTTTGCGGATGGTCGTAAGAGTTCTCCAAAAGCAAAAAAATCGCCTCGTCGCGGATAAATTTTGGGAAATGAATGCCCTCCACGGTATTGTGATTTAATTCCGGCAAAACCTCAAAGAAGGCAAATGCTTTGGCATTTTCATTAAATTGGCACTTCCACCGCCTGGCTACTTCGGTTAGGATGCCGGATCCCGCCACTATCAGCATCCGGTCAAAAATTTTATAAGCCAAAAGCTTGGCTTTATTTTTCTCGGTCGGCGTTTCCAAAGAAAGCTCTGATACTACTTTTTTCAAAAAATCCGCTGTTTTTGGGATGTCCAAAGAATTTTTAAAAATATCGATTTTTTCAAACAGCGCCAAAAGCGCGATCATCACAAAACCAAGAGTGGCGCGCGGCTGGGATTTGTAGGAAAATTGGTAATAAGGAATATTATTGGCTTTGGCCAACTCTACCAATGTGCCGCCGCCCGCAATCACGAACATTTTGGCTTTTTTGGCTAAGGCATCGTAAAAAGAGCTTAAAACCTCCTCGGTTTCGCCTGAAAAACTGGAGCAAACGACCAGCGTGTTTAAATCTACATAGGCCGGCAATTCATAGTCGCGATGTACAAAGACCGGCGCACTTATGTCGCTCGGCAAAAAAGTCCGCGCCAAATCCGCTCCAATGGCCGATCCGCCCATACCGCAGACGACTACGGTTTGCGGATTTTTATAATTTTCCGGAATTTCAATTTCCGCCATTTGCCTGTAAGCCGTTTCGCACTGTGCCGGAATTTCAGTGATATAAGTATGGTAATGTCCCAAATCTATTTCTTTTATGCTTTCAATGTCGTCTAATAATGGTTTTTGGTCGGACATAGTTTATTTTAATAAATTTAATAATTAAACTCTATCAAAAAGGCGGAAAAATTACAAGCCCGAGATTTGCTTTTTTTGAAAATTTTTGATATAATAAGTAAGAATAAATTTTAATTGTTGATTATGTCCGGACATTCCAAGTGGTCGCAGATTAAAAGACAAAAAGGCGTGGCTGATATCAAGCGCGGCAATTTGTTTACCAAGCTATCTAATAATATAACCATTGCGGCGCGATTGGGCGGCGGAAGTCCGGAAACAAATTTCCGTTTGCGTTTGGCCGTTGATAAGGCCAAAGCCGCTTCGGTGCCGAAAGACAATATTGAACGGGCGATCAAGCGCGGCACGGGCGAGCTGGGCGGAGCAGTAATTGAAGAAGTGGTTTATGAGGGCTATGGGCCGGGCGGCGTTGCCGTATTAATCGAAGCACTGACTGATAATAAAAACAGGACGGCCCCGCTTATCCGCAATATTTTTTCCAAACACGGGGGAAATATGGGAAGCATAGGCAGCGTGGCCTGGATGTTCGCGCCAAAAGGGGTGATCCGGCTTGAGGGCGCCTTGCTAAAAATGCCAATAGACGAAGTGGAGCTCGCCGCCATTGATGCCGGCGCTGAAGATGTTAAAGAGGCGGACAATGATCTGACGATTATTTGCGAGCCCGGCAATTTGGAAAATCTTAAAAGATCTTTAGAACAAAGAGGCATTGTGATAGAATACGCGGAAACGGAAAAGATCGCCTCAACTCTGACTAAAATTGAAGATCCGTCCGTTCGCGCCAAATTGGACGCTCTGTACGCCGAACTGGATGCGAGCGTTGAGGTGAATGAGTTCTACACGAATGAAGCGTAAAACTAAAAACGAAAAGCTAAAAATTACAATTCAAAACTCAAAACTTTTTAATTTTAAGTTGTAGTTTTTCGCTTTGCGTTTTACGCTTTAAGTTTTCTAATATGGTCATCCTCGGCATTGATCCCGGCATTGAAAAAACCGGTTATGGAATTTTGGAAATTGAATCGCTCAAGAAAAGAGCGGTGAAAAAAGCGGCTTGGGGCTGCATTCAGACCAATAAAAGAGAAAAACACCACGACCGCCTTTTTTTAATTTACCAAAATATTTTTAAACTGATGAAAAAGGTGAAACCGGACGCGATTGGCATTGAAAAACTCTTTTTTTTCAAAAATCTGAAAACCGCCCTAGCCGTATCCGAGGCGCGCGGAGCGATTCTCACAGCGCTCGCCCAAAAAAATATTCCGATTTATGAATTTACTCCGCTTCAAGTAAAGCAAACTCTGACCAATTACGGCCGAGCCGATAAAAATCAAATCCAAATAATGGTGAAAGCCACCTTGGGCCTCAAAGAAATTCCCAAGCCGGACGACGCGGCCGACGGGCTGGCCATCGCCCTTTGCGCCCTGTATCGCCTGCCTGCCTCGCCGAACGAGATGAAAACGAGTCAAGGCGGGCCGCGTTCTTAATTTATGAAAAAATCTCTCCGCATAATTTCTGTTTCATCAGAGGTCGCCCCCTACTCAAAATCCGGGGGACTGGCTGATGTTTGCCGCGCCTTGCCGAACCACTTGTCGCAAATGGGGCATTTCGTGACTATGGTCACGCCTTTTTACGGATTTATGAAAAAAAATACGGATTTGGCAAATCTGGAAACAATTTACGAAAACAAAGAAGGAATTTCAATCAACGGCCGAATATTTCCGCTGAAGCTCAAAAGAAAGAAAGAAGACGATCTCCGCGAAATAATTTTTATTTGCAATGAAGAATTTTTCGGCGGACACTCCAAGCTTTACGGCTACCCCAATGATAATTTGCGTTTTTTATTTTTTAATAAAGCGGCGTTGCATTTTTTATCAATCACCGATTTGTCGCCGGATATTATCCATTGCCATGATTGGCAGGCTGGCGCGATACCGAATCTCATCAGCCAGATTCCGGATAAATATCCCAACCTTAAAAAAACCGCTGCCGTATTTACCGTTCACAATTTGGCTTTCCAAATGGGCGGGACCAACTGGTGGGATATTCCCGAAGAAAAGCGCGACGATGGAAAAAATGATTTCCCCGAACAGGAAAAAAGACTTCAAAGAGCCAATTTTGTCAAGCGCGCCGTCCGATGCGCCGATGTAATAAACACGGTCAGCGAACGATACGCCCAAGAAATCCTGACTCCGGAATTCGGCCAAGGATTGGACAAGCTTTTATTGAAAAGGCAAGAGGATGTTTACGGCATAATCAACGGCATTGACTATAGCGTCTCTAATCCGCTTTTTGATGAAAACATTGAAGTCAATTACGACTGGAACTCTCTTTATAAAAAGAAAAAAAATAAATTAGCCCTGCAAAAACTGACGGGATTGGAACAAGATGAGAATATACCGTTAATCGGAATGACTCATCGCCTGACCGAACAGAAAGGATTTGATTTAATTCGCGAAATCATGTGGATTCTCATAAAGCTTCCTTTACAGCTGGTCATAGTGGGGTCGGGCGAAAAAGAATATCTTGATTTTTTCCGGCAAACCGCGAAAAAACATCCGAGACGGATCGGCGTTTGGTCGCCGTTTACCCAAGACATGGAAAGCAAAATTTATGCCGGATCGGATATGTTTTTAATGCCTTCCCATTATGAGCCGTGCGGCATTTCCCAAATGAAAAGCCTGCGCTATGGCTCAATTCCCATCGTGCATAAGACCGGCGGCCTATCCGACACAATTGAAAATTTCAATCCCAAAACCGGGCGGGGCAATGGCTTTGTTTTTACGACTTACACCAAAGAGGATCTGCTAATTGCTTTGACTCGCGCCATTGAAACGCACCAATACCCTGAAATTTGGACGCATCTTGTTTGGGAGGCGATGCAATTATCTTACTCATGGAAGCTCCCGGCCAAAAAATATGTTGATTTATACAAAATAGCAATGAAGAAGAAAAATATATGACCCGATACCTCAACTTTGACAGTATTAACTGTGAATTTAAACAAGTGCTAATCTTGAATAAAATAAAAGTCGTCGCATAAAACAGGTCCAAAACCATTATTTAAATCGAATGATGTTTAGTAAAAAATTATTAAAATTAAATCTATGGCTTCTTAATTTATTCGTTTTGAAGTCAAAGTTGCAGTAATCGGGTATGATCTGGTCCGCCTTCCTTCACATCTATCAGCCGCCATGGCAAACCAAAGAAATGACCAAAAAAATCGCCAAACAAAGCTATTGGCGGATCGTTCATATTTTGGAAAAGCGCCCGCAGGCCAAAATCACTCTCAATATCAACGGCACGCTCACAGAACAGCTGGCCGCCAACGGCGAAATGCCGCTTTTGCGAGCGCTCGGCGCTTTGGCCAAACGCGGACAAATAGAGTTTGTCGGCAGCGCGAAATATCACGCCATTCTTCCGCTCATACCGCGTAAAGAAGTTATCCGCCAAATTGAGCTCAACAATTTGACTAACAAAAAATATTTCGGCCGATGGTACAAACCTAAAGGATTTTTCCCTCCGGAAATGTGTTGGGACAATAAACTCGCGTCCGTATTGAAAAAATTCGAATTTGAATGGGTGATCTTGGACGAGATAGCCGTTAATCCGGCGTTCAAGAAAACCAACAACATTACCACGACTTGTTATGACGGGACATCAAGGCTTCACTTTTTTTTCCGATCGCGCTTTGCTTCCGATCTTTTTACGACCGCGATCGTCAAATCGGCTGACCATTTTCTTTCCTTGATCGGTAAACGCCGTACTGACGATATGCTGATTACCGCCTTTGACGGAGAAAATCTCGGCCATCATTCTCCGCAAATGGATAATCGCTTTGAAGAAATTATAGAACATCCATCTATCCGGATGTTGACACACTCCGAACTGTTTCGCGTCTGCTCTACTCATAAGCGCGTTTCGCCGCGCGCTTCATCTTGGTCTTCTCGTCCTCAAGACCTCAAGCGCGGCACCCCTTATCCTTTGTGGCAATACCCGGGGAACACTCTTCAAAAAATACAGTGGGAAATTACGGACATAGCGCTCCGTTTTGTCCGCCGGAAAAAAAATGAAAAATACAATACAGCGCAAACACTGCTTGATCAAGCGCTCTCCAGCGACCAATACTGGTGGGCATCGGCTATGCCGTGGTGGGGAGTGGACGAACTTTTAAGAGGCACGGCTCTTTACCTCCGCGCTATTGAGGCAATCCCATTATCATCGTCAACGGCCGCGTCAAAAAAAATCCATCGGGAATTCTCGCGCCTTGAATACTTAGCCAAACTTTGGCATTCTTCCGGAAAAGCTGGTAAAATAAAGAGGGCGTTTCTCCGCCACGAACCGCTGGAAAGATTTTTCGGCGGCGAAAAAGTAAAATGAGTTTTAGTTAAAAGTTAATTGTCAAAATTATTTATGCGTTGGGCGCCTTTTTTTCATTTTTATCAACCGGCTGATCAGCAGCCCGATATTTTAGAGGCGGTTGCCGTACAAAGTTATCGCCCTCTTTTGAAAGGATTTCAGAAACATAAGCAAGTGCGGCTAACCTTGAATATTACCGGCGCTCTTCTTGAGCTTTTTGATAAATATCAATATCGCGACCTCATTGATATTTTGCGCGAATTGGGAAAGGAGGGGCGAATTGAGTTCACCTCTTCTTCAAAATATCACGCGATTCTTCCTTTTCTTGATAAAAAAGAAATAGCCCGCCAAATTCAAATTAACGACGAAACTAACAATTTTTTCTTAGGCAGCGCCTATTCGCCGCGAGGATTTTTCCCTCCAGAAATGGCTTACGACAGCAAGTTGGACGCGGTTCTTGAAGGACTGGGGTTTGACTGGATTATTCTTGATGAAATCGCCTGCGGCGGCGAAGTGGGAAAAATTGACTACACCAAAATTTACACAATCAAAGGAAAAAAGTTAGGCGTTTATTTCCGCGAACGCCGCTTAAGCAATCTTATTATGAGTTCGGTCGTGCGTTCCCGCGAAACGCTGATCAATGCAATGCAAGACGATCTCCGATCCAACCGCTTTGTTATTACCGCCATGGACGGCGAAACATTCGGCCATCATCGGCCCGGACTGGAAAAGATGCTTTTTGATATTTTTGAAACGCCGGAATGCGAATTCATCCGCATCTCGGACATTCAAAAATATTACAAAAAAATAATTGAAGTCTCGCCAACGGCTTCAACCTGGGCGTCAAGCGAGCAAGACATCAAACGCGGCATTCAGTTTATCTCGTGGGCGGATCCGGAAAACATTATCCATCAATGGCAGAAGGAATTCACCAAACTTGTCTTGCGCGAAGTCCAATCAATGGATAAACAGAATTCTCAATATGCGCAAATCCGAATGCAAATGGACAAGGCGCTTTCCAGCGATCATTTTTTTTGGGCCTGCGCTAAACCGTGGTGGAGCGTTGAGATGATTGAGCTCGGAGCATATCTTCTTTTAAGCGCCATTCGCCAAATTCCGAATGTCTCCCAAGAAAAACTGGCGCAAGCGACCGTCTATTATGAAAAAATAATCTCAACCGCGTTTGAATGGCAGAGAACAAAGAAAATCTGGCAGATGATGCGCGATCAGGGAGAAGCCGTTCGCATTCCTTTCAAAGAGCGCACACTGGAAAAAGGCGGTGTGGAAAAAGGAGTGTATCACGCGTTTATTCAAATGATGAAACGATTGGAACGGGAAGCGAGAAAGAGGAGAGAATACGAGCAGGCGATTCTTTGGCGCGACGCAATCTATAAACTTCAACACAAGCACGATGTCTACGACACTATCAATGTTATTGATTTATTGAGAACGAAAATTCCCCACGACGAAGTGGAAAAAACTTTGGATCGCTACACGGATCAATATCGTAAAATCCGCGGCGGCCAACCGGAACAAAGAGGATAGGCAAACAAATCAAAATTCAAACTCGTTAATCATTAAAAGTAAATTTTTGCAGTTAATTTATGTATTGGGTGAATTTTCTTCATATTTATCAACCGCCGAACCAAAAGCCGTATTGGATTAAAAAAATAGCCGATGAAAGCTATCGTAAATTGACAAAAGGATTCTTGGCAAATCCCTCCGCCAAGGCGACGATCAATATCAATGCGGTGCTTGCCGAGCTGTTTGAAAAGAACGGGTGCCAAGACATTATCAGTGATTTGAAAACTCTCGCTCTTCGCGGACAAATTGAATTCACCTCTTCGGGCAAATATCATCCGTTCTTTCCGCTTCTGCCCAAAGAAGAGATTATCCGCCAGATCAAACTCAATGACGAAACTAATAAAAAATATTTCGGGGAAGCCTATCGCCCAAAAGGCTTTTTCCCTCCGGAAATGGGATATAATTTGAAAGTCGCTCAAATCGCGAAAAAGCTGGGGTTTGAGTGGATCATTATTGATGAATTGGGTTTCTCTCCTGAAACCGGCCAAATGAATCATCAGACAATCTATGATATTGAAGGTTTGACCGATCTTAATGTTTTCTTTCGGGAGCGCGAAATGAGCTTTCGCATCCTTTCGGCCGAAGTTTTTTCTCCAAAAATGATCACTGATTTATTCGCAAAAAAGTTTACCGCGAATGACTATGTAATCACCGCCATGGACGGCGAAACATTCGGCCACCATCGGCCGGGACTTGAAGAAGTTTTGTTTGAGGTGTACAAGGAACCTTCCATTCAAAGCGTTCAACTTTCCGATTTATCTTCGCTCTTCTCAAAACATGAAAAAGTCCTCCCGCGCGATTCCAGTTGGGCGCTTATGATGAAAGACATTGAACGCAATGTTCCTTTTTCCAGATGGTTTGATCCGGAAAACCCAATCCAAGCAATGCAGTGGGACTTGGCCAACCTCGCCATCAAAACAGTAAAACGCCTTACACGGGAAGATTCGGCTTGGCCGCAGGTCAGAGATGAATTGGATCGCGCCATCCATAGCGATCAATTTTGGTGGGCATCGGCCAAGCCATGGTGGAGCCTTGAGATGATTGAACGGGGCGCCAAAGAACTGAAAGATGTGATTGAGCATTGTCCGGTGTCAAAAAAAGGAGAAATTAAACGCGCCAAAGAATGGTACGCGCAAATTCTTTTCATGGGCTTTGAATGGCAGCGATCCGGAAAAGTGGAAGAAATCAGCCGATCAAACGATGAAGATGTGATCGCCCGCATCACCGCCGAAATGCCCTATATTCCCGAAACGGAGTTCAACGGCATCGTGAGCAATCTTCAGCATCAGATGGAATCGTCTTCAAAAAATCTGGAATTTGAACGAGCCGCCCAACTGCGAGACCGCATTAAAGAATTGGAGGGCAAACGAAACGAAATTACGCGCCAACAAACAATATGAACAAAAATCGTTCTGAAATTTTAAAAATCGTCCGACGCGCCGTTCAACTCTCTTTCCCAAAGGCGAGCAATATTGCAATACGCGATATTCAATTAGTAAAAACTGCTATGGCCTGGAAAAGCGTTGTTCTGCGGGCTCGTTGTTCGTTTTTCGTCAATGGCCGCGGCCAAACCATTGATCTGTTCGGCGGTTGGGACAAAGAAAATCCCGCTTCAAAAAAGCGGGCATACAAAACAATCAAGCATCTTTGGATGAATGGTTTTTCCGTTGCCCCATACCTCGTCCCTCAACCGCTTTCATTTGATCAAAAAACCTCTCTTCTTCTGTATGTCAGTTACCCGGGAAAGACATTGTACAGCCTTCTTCGCCGAAAAAAAAATGACGGTTTTAAAAGACTTATTTCCCTTATTGGTTCGTGGACGGCCGGGCTTCACAGTCTGCGGCCAAAAAATATTGTCCCCCGTCTCAGCAATGCCGATGACGAGCTTCAATACAAACGAAATTGCGCGACATTCAGCGGGAACGGTTTTTCATTTTTTGCAAAAAAACCATCTTCTCGTCCGCTTGATCTTTCTAGTGCTGTTTTTCAACAAAGATGTTTAATCAGAAAGCGATTAAAGGCATTGTCATTGATTCATAACGACCTCCATATTAGAAATATTTTAACCAATAAACAGCGCGACGAAATAGCGGTGATTGATTTTAATGAGAGCCGCCTTCATGATCCGCTTGACGATATCGCCGCTTTTCTCGTCCATCTTGACATTGAGCTCGCGCGCTTTTTTCCAAAACAAACAGTCTTCCGTTTTCAAAAAGCATTTCTCCATTCGTATTTATCAACCAGAAAGAAAAAGATTTCCACAGATGAAGTTCGGCGTCTTTCAATTCATGCCGCGTGGACTAGTCTGCGCTTTCTTCAATACACGCTGGAGTCAAATCCGCCGTTTCCGCATCGTCATGCTCTTAAAAAATCATTATGCCGAATCGAGGAACGATTCTGGGAAATAGCCATTAATCCGGATAAATTTCTTAAACCTCTTCTATAAATATGAAAGATGAAAAACTCAAAATCCTTTTCGCCGCCTCGGAAATGACCCCGATCGCCAAAGTGGGCGGATTGGCCGATGTGGTCAGCGCTTTGCCCAAGGCGTTGAAAGCCGCCGGTATTGATTGCCGCGTGATTCTGCCGCGCTATGAGCAGATCAAAATCGATACCTTAAAAATAATAAAAAAAGATATTGCGATCGAATTCGGCAACATCAGGGAAAGAGTGAATATTTACTCGGGCGAGATCGATGGTGTTTGTGTTTATTTCATAGAAAGTGAAAAATATTTAAGCCGGGGGTCGATTTATTTGGACAAAAGCGCGTTTGTTAAAGACTTGGATGAAATGAAACGATTTTTGTTTTTTTCTCAAGCCGTAATTCAGGCGATCCCCAGTCTTAATTTTAATCCGGATATTATCCATTGCCATGATTGGCACACTTCGTTTATTCCCGGTCTGCTTTCAATCTCTTTGCAAAAAAAACATCCCAAAACCGTTCTCACTGTCCATAACATCGCCAATCAAGGGGTATGGAATGCCGAGGAGATCCTTTCATTTCTCGGTCTCTCCGGGATTGAGTGGCCATCGCTTATTCATCATACTAAAGACGGTTCGCTTAATTTTTTTGAACAAGGCATTGCCAAGGCTGACAAACTCACCACGGTCAGCCCGACTTACGCGCGCGAACTTCTGACCCCCGAATACGGATTTGGCTTGGAATCAATCATTGAAAGCCGCAAAGATGATTTGATCGGTATTTTAAACGGGATTGATATTGATCGGTACAACCCGGAAGCCGACCCATTAATACCTTTTAAATATTCTTTAAAAAACTTAGGGGG
>Ga0209343_10004516_pt1 | contig 17162 bp, 16 predicted proteins | sample RifCSPlowO2_02_FD_184026 | JGI IMG/M metagenome (GOLD analysis project Ga0209343, IMG submission 184026) | Groundwater microbial communities from Rifle, Colorado - Rifle CSP2_plank lowO2_0.2 (SPAdes) (version 2) | ecosystem: Environmental > Aquatic > Deep subsurface > Groundwater | place... | reverse complement strand
GATGCACAACCCCGCCGACCTTTTCGAAAACGTCGCTCAGGTAATGCGACACCGAAGTAGCGGGCGTGATCGGATACATTGCGCAGATTTCCATGCCCGAGGCGAGGACGCCGAGAGCCAGCGCCGTGTTGCCGTTGACCACGATCTGCGGCTCCGTCGAGCGGGTGGCCGGGATCCGGAACCTGAAGTCGAGGTTGGCCTCCGCCCATTTGTGCCCTGCTTCCAGAAGCACGACGTTTTGCTTGATCACGTTCTGGTCCTTCTTGCCGAAGGTCATCGCGATCTGGTCCCGCCCAGACTGGAGTTCCAGGCTGTAGATGCTGCACAGCATGCCCAGCGCAAACATGTTCTTGCCGCGCCGCGGATCCGAGACCAGGGTCCGGCACTCCTGCTCCATCGGGATCTCGTAGACGTTGTAGCCCGCTTCCACGAGCCGGTCGTGGGTCTCAATGTAAGATGCCGCGATCTTGGGATCCGGGTCGGTGCGCCACATGCTCTCCAGCATGATGATGCATCCGGGCTTGAGTTCGTGGTCCCGGACGCGCCCGAGGAGCACCTGTTCGTTGAAGGCCACCACGAGATCGGTTTCGTCGCCGCCGTTGGTGACGCAGCCCGACCCGATCCGGATGCGGTTGCCGCTCGCCCCGGCCACGCTGCGCGCAGGCGGCCGGATTTCGGCCGGGATGATTTCCGTGGTCCAGATTCCATTGCCCATCCTGGCGGCGATCGAACCGAGGGACTGCCCGCAACGTTGCGCGCCCTCGCCGGAATCGCTGATGATTTCGACGATATGTTCTTTCAGCGTCTTGACCGCATTCTTGCTTGCCGGCGCGCTCGTCTGCTTGCCGGTTTTCTTGACGGACTTCTGGATAGTCGTTTCGTTCATGGTTTTTCCGTTGACGCTGTTGGGCGTGTAAGTTGCGAGGGCAGGGGTCGGGGCACTCAGGCTTGACGATTTGACATGGACATTGATCTAGGCAACGCGGATGCGCGCGAAGTTCCTTTCCCTCCGATCGATTCCGAACAGCCTGTCCGCACCGTCCCCGCGCTGTGCCATATAGGGAAGATTGCCGTCACGAATCCCGAGATAAGCCTTCATGCTGCGCGCAGCCTTGCGACCGGCCCCCATGGCCTCGATCACGGTCGCCGCGCCGGTGACGATGTCTCCGCCGGCAAACACGCCCGCCACGGAAGTGGCGAGATTCTCGTCGGTGCCGATATAGCCCCACTTGTTCAACTTGAGCTTCGAGGTCTGGCCCATGATCGGATTGGCGTTGGTGCCGATCGCATAAACAATCAAATCGGTCTCGAAATCAAACTCGCTGCCCGCGATCGGAACCGGGCGGCGCCTGCCCGAGTCGTCCGGTTCGCCAAGCTCCATGCGGATGCAGCGCATGCCGCGCGCACTGCCCTTGCCGTCGTCGAGGATCGCCACCGGGTTAGTGAGCCAGTGGAATTCGATCCCTTCCTGCTCGGCATGATGAACTTCCTCGGCACGCGCCGGGGCCTCTTTCCGGGAGCGGCGGTAAATGCAGTACACCTTGTCCGCCCCCAGCCTCAGGCTGACCCGCATCGCGTCCATCGCCGTGTTTCCTGCGCCGACGACCGCGACCCGATGGCCGAGCGGAAGAGGCGTGTCGAAGTTGGGGAATTCCTTGGCACGCATCAGATTGCAGCGCGTCAGCAGTTCGTTGGCGGAAAGAACGCCGTTCAGGGAATCCCCCGGGATCCCGAGCATCGTCGGGTACCCGGCGCCGACGCCGACGAATACCGCGTGGAAGCCCATCTCGTCGACCATCTGCTCGATGGTGAACAGGCGGCCGACCAGGGTGTTGCATTCGAACTTGACCCCGAGCTTTCGCAGATTGTTTATCTCCGCGTCGATCACTTCGTTCGGGAGACGGAAATCGGGGATGCCGTAGCGCAGGACGCCGCCAGGCTGATGAAAGGCTTCATACACGGTGACATCGCATCCTGCCTTGGCCATGTCCGCCGCGCAGGCCATGCCGGCCGGCCCCGAGCCGACGACCCCCACCTTGAAGCGGGTTGGCTCGATGTAGGGAATGTTGACCCAGCCTTCCTTGATGGCGGTATCGCCGACAAAGCGCTCCAACCGTCCGATGGCAACCGCTTCCAGCGACTCGCCGACGGTGCAGACGCCCTCGCATTGATTTTCCTGCGGACAGACGCGGCCGCAGATGGACGGCAAGAGGTTGGTGTCGGTGAGGATGTCGTAGGCGCCGCGGAAATCTTTCTCGCCGATCTTCTGGATGAAACCGGGGATATTGATCCCCACCGGGCAGCCGGCAATGCAGGGCTCGTCCGGGCAGAGCATGCAACGCTCGGACTCACGCAGCGCATCCTTGACGTCATAGCCGCACGCGACCTCCTCGAAATTCTTGGCCCGCGCCTGCGGGTCCTGCTCCCGCATGGGCGTGCGCTCCTGCGGAATGGTGCGTATCGTTATTTTCTTCGCCATGGTTTCCTACCGTTTCGCTGCGGATGCCGGGGCCGGGGAGGCCAGCGCTGCCGACGCCGACTCGATTTGCTTCTGCATGCGGCAGTTCTTCTCCCAGTGATCCATGGCCATCCGTTCTTCCTTGGTGTACCGGCGCAGCCGCGTCATGAGATCGTCGAAGTCGACCAGGTGGCCATCGAAGTCCGGCCCGTCAACACAGGCGAATTTCACCTTATCGCCCAGTTTCACGCGGCAGCCTCCGCACATCCCGGTTCCGTCGACCATGAGGGGGTTGAGGCTCACCATGGTCTTGATATTGTGGGGACGCGTAGCTTCGGCGCAGCCTTTCATCATGATCGGCGGGCCGATCGCGACGACCTCGTCGATATCGGTGTGCTTGGAGATGGCCTGCTTGATGCCTTCGGTGACCAGCCCCTTGATGCCGGCCGAGCCGTCGTCGGTGCAGACGATGAATTCGTCGCAGCAGGCCCTAAACTTGTCTTCCCAGAAAACCAGGCTCTTGTTCCTGAATCCGAGGACACCGATCACGTAGGCGCCGGCTTCCTTGAACGCCCGTGCCTGCGGGAAGACCGGCGCCACCCCCAATCCGCCGCCCACGCACACCACCTTTTTCGCATGGCTGATCGGACTGGGGATGCCCATCGGGCCGACCATTGCGTACAGGCTGGTGCCGACCTGGCACGCCTGCTGCATTTCCCTGGTCGTCTTTCCGACCGCCTGTATGACCAGCGTAATAGTGCCCTTGTTCCGGTCGAAGTCGGCAATGGTGAGCGGAATGCGCTCGCCGTGCTCGTGCAGCATGACGATGACGAACTGGCCCGGGTGGGCGGCCTTCGCCATCATGGGATGCCGGACCTCCAGCAGATACGTGACGTCGGAGAAATCCTCGCGCTTTACCAGCTCGAAATTGGACATGCTATTTGCCCTTACATCGATCATACAATCAAGTATTTGGCCGTGGCCGGGGGCCCGCTAAAACCGCGCCGAGCGTGGGGTTTTCCGAGTATCGACCTCGGCGTGCTGGGCGCAATGTATTGTGTTCGTCGAACTCCAATTTGATGTAGCGCAAAGACCCGTCGGTTTGCAGCGAGGCACTGCCGGAAGTGCTTAAGTTACTTGACTTTTTTGTCGGCGCGTTAGCATTTTCGCACGCGCGACGCGGGCGTGCTGGACCGTGCCCGAAGCGTGCCGCCGGTATAATTGCCCTGCGTGCCGGGTTAGCTCAGTTGGTAGAGCAGCGCATTTGTAATGCGACGGTCGAGGGTTCGATTCCTTTACCCGGCACCATTCCCCCAACCGCGCTGAATGCTTCGGGTCCCCGCGTCACTCCCTTCACGCTAGCCTACCAAAGGAGGTCCCCCGGCTCTGCCGCGGAGGCAGTAGAAGTTTGACATGTACTGGAGTCCTTCCGCGAAACTTCCAATCGTGAGCCGCCAAGCACACGAAAGGGAGTTCCGCAGATGGACGAGTACCAAAGCCTAAGCCATGCGAAGTGGGAGTGCAAATACCACGTGGCGTTTATCCCGAAGTGCCGCCGCAAGACGCTGTACGGGGAACTGCGAGGGCATCTTGGGGAGGTGTTCCGGCGACTGGCCGCACAGAAGGAGAGTCGAGTCGAAGAAGGGCACTTGATGTCGGACCACGTGCACATGATGATATCGATCCCGCCGAAGTACGCGGTGTCGCAGGTGGTGGGGTATATCAAGGGGAAGAGTGCGATTCACCTGGCACGGGTGTACGGAGAGAGGAAACGCAACTTCGTCGGACAGCATTTCTGGGCACGGGGATATTTCGTGCCCACGGTGGGGCGAGACGAGGCGATGATCAGGGCGTACATTCGAGCGCAGGAAGACGAAGACAAGCGATTGGATCAACTGATGCTGTGGCGCTGAGGGCCACCTTCAGGTGGCACATTGAACGGGGGGCCGCGTTAGCGACCCCCTCAAGCCGCTTTGAGCGGCTCACAATCTAAGGCCCCGGCTTTGCCGGGGGATATTTACCTTGCTGGCTCGCCGTTCCCAGCCAAACTCAGGCAAAGCACCTGGTAACGTCAAAGGCGGTGCCATCGCGCATCATGTAGTACGCGGCATGGGCCAGTTTATGCGCCACCGCCTTCATCGCCACCTCCGTCATGGTCTTTGCCTTCTTTCTGTCGTAGAACCGCTTGGCCTGTGGACAGAAGCGAATTGCAAATGCCGCCGCCTCCACGAACGCGCAGGCGAGATATTTGTTGCCGATCTTGGCATTGCCTCGGCCCTTCTTCTTGCCATTGGAGACGCGTTTCGTGTCTACACATCGGCAATAGGAGCTGAAATTGCCCACCTCACCGCCTCGAGCCCGGAGGCTCAGAAGCGGTTCAGCTGCACGCCGACGACCTTCCAGTCCCAGCCGGCGGCAAGCGCGGCGGTCTTGGCGATACAGCCGCCCTGGTCGCCCACGGGCATCACGCAGCCCATGACCACGTCCGCAACTTCGGCGGTATCGAGGTCATGGCGCGACTTCAGCTCGCGCACCAAACCCGAGAGCAGCGTTACCGGCTTCACCTCGTACAGCGAACCGTCCTTTCTGCCCTTGCCACGCGGCGTGCGCAGCGCATCGAAAATTATCGCTTCGGCCATAATTCGCGCTCCTTGGATCACATCCACAGCTTCAAACACCAACTGCGGAAGTCGATGGTTTGAGCTGCGGCACTTGCGTGACTCCGTGGCGGACACCGCCATGGCCGCCTGGCGCATCCAGCGCCCGCTCAGCGAAGCGGTAAATCGCCCTTTCTGAGCAAGCCCTCCGGGTCGACGCGCTCCCTGAGAACCTCGATCTCCCGCGATGTGGGCGGAGGAGTGGCCTGAGCTGGAGCGCCCGGCGCAAACTCGAACACGGTGCGTTTCCTAACTTCGTCTTCCGTGGCGCCGCCATGCACCGAGCGCAGCCGCATGCGCAGCGATGCGGGGTCGAAATCCATCACGGCTATTGGCGTCACGCACAGCGTCGGGCCGCGCGAGCGTATGCCCGCCTCGGCTTTGGATGCCGGCCCGCGCAGGTGCCCGGGCACGGAGATGAAGTCGACTCTCTCGACGAAGCGGCGCGGTTCGTGATCGGTGGCATAGAGCAGAATCCGACCGCAGCTCTGGGCAAGGGAGACATTGGCGACACCGGGGCCTCGAAGCTTGGGCGCCGCCACGGTGCCGATCACATGAAGATTGAGGTTGCCGTAGGCATCGATCTGCATCCCGCTATAGAAAAAGAAATCGACGCCTTTGTGCCAATGTCCGAAAAGCTCCCAGAATCCTTCGATCGCTTCGGCGCGTTCCATCAGCACCGGATCGTCGAGGCCGGCAGCAAGACGCGAGGGCTTGGGATTGAAAATCCGCTCGCCGCCGATGACTAAGCCGGGGGCATGCAGGTGCTGAGCCAGCCGAACCGCGGCCATGGGAAGAATGCCGCCGACGCCCCACGCGCCGACTTCGTTGTCGCGAAGTTCCCGCGACAGGAAGATCGCCATGCGCTCGAGGATCGTGCAATCGCTAGCGGGCATTTTCGTCCCCCATGCAAAGCCGTGCGATCGTGTCACCCCCGATGAGGGCGAGATAGTCGTCATGCGTGCGGCATCCGTCGACGAATTTATCCAGGTGTTTCATGATCGGCGCTCGATCTTTCGCGCGCCGGGCGCTCTCGACCATTTTCCAGTATCCGCGGAGAAACGCGACATCGGGCCCGTATTCCGCGGGGCTACCGGTGGGATGCGCGCCGAAAGGCAGGTGGCAAACGGCGTTCACGTACATGCCGGGAATCGTCGTCGCCATCGGATCCTTTTCGAAATGGCTCGTGGGCACCAGCCGGTCACAGCTGATGATCACGCGCCTTGCCGAGCGCGCAATCAAGCGTTCCGCCTCGGCAGTGGATCCATAGATCATCGCGTTACCGCGACGGTCGGCCTCCTGAGCATGGATCAACGCGACATCGGGGGTGATCGCGGCGACGACGGGAATTCTTTCGCCGTCGCGCCACGTGACTTCGGATACCAGCGGGTTGTGCCGAGTGACATCGGAACCTCGAATCGCAGTCACGGGATGAAAGGGAACACCCGATGCGCCGGCGAAATACCCGGCCATGACGGTGGCCACATCGACCATGTGCGCCGTAATGATTTGCTCCTCGACCGCCCACCGATAGGCCGGGGCAAAGCCGATGTCATCGAAGGTGACCACCGGAACGAAAATCTCGCTGATCACGCCGCCGCGAGCAATGAGCAGATCGAGGTCGTAGCCGGATCCGGAGAGCCCGATGTATTTCATATTCGTGCACCCGGCCCTGAGGAGCGCGCGTTCCAACGCCACCGGCTTGTTGTCGTGCAGCACGCCGCCGACGGCGAGCAGCGAACCGGCAGCGATGCCCTCGAGTGCGGCCTCGGGCGTGGCGAGCTTATCGGGATCACGACGCATAGTCATTTATTTTTGCCGTTGAAATCAGATTACGCCCCGCGACCTTAGCCCTGCGATCTCCTCTGCGGAGAGCCCGAGCAGTTGCGCGTACACGGCCTCGGTGTCGCGACCGACGGCGCCTCCCGCATGGGAGACGCGCCCCGGCGTCCGGCTGAGCTTGGGCACCACGCCCTGCATAGGCACCTCGCCGGTACGTTCGTCGTAAGCACGAATGACCATCTCCCGCGCCTTGATATGCTCATCGACCATGATATCGGCCGCCGTATAGGATTTTCCTGCCGGAATGTCGTCTGTCCTCAACAGCTTGACCAGTTCGCCCGAATCGAAGGTCTTCGTCCACTGCGTGACGATGGCGTCGATCTCGGCTCGATGATCGGCGCGCAAAGACTGCGTCTTGAAGCGCTCGTCGTCGAGCAGCTCCGGTTTGCCCATGCGCCGTGCGAGTTTTCGAAACGGACCATCGGTCGGCGCGGCGATCAGCACCCAGCCGCCATCGCGGCAAGCATAGATGTTCGAGGGCGCGAGGCGGTCGAATCCGGTTCCGACCGGGCCGCGTACCGCGTTAAAAAAAGTGTAGACAGGGAGAAGGTCCTCCATCACGCCCATGACCGCCTCGTAGATTCCCACGTCGACCAGCTGGCCCTTGCCGCTTTTCTGCCGCTCGAGCAGCGACGTAGTCAATCCGAATGCCGCGTACAGTCCAGCGAGGAAATCGCCTATGCTCACCCCCAGCCGTGCCGGCGGCCGGTCCTCGAAGCCGATGAGCGCGCGCATCCCGCCCATCGCCTCCGCAATAGCGCCGAAGGCCGCCAGATTGGCCATGGGCCCGGTCTGGCCGTAACCCGAAATGGCCACGTGGATCAGCTTGTCGTTCAACGCCGCGAGCTGCGCCTCGCCCAATCCCCATGCGGCAAGGATCCCCGGCTTGAAGTTCTCCACCAACGCGTCTGCGCGCTTGAGCAATTCGGCGAACAAACGCGCGCCCTCGGGCACCGACATGTCGAGGGTCACGAGTTGCTTGTTGCGGTTCAGGATGGAAGGCAGGAAACCCTCGCCGTGCTTGTACTTGCGCCCCCATTGACGCAGCGTGTCGAGCGCGCGCCCCTTGGGAGCTTCCACCTTGATCACGGTCGCGCCGAAGTCGGCAAGCAGCTGGCCGCAGTAGCTCGCGGCGATCATGCTGCCCGCTTCGATGACGACAAAACCCGCCAGCGGCAGGCGTCCATCGGCGGTTTGGTTCGTTTCCACTGCCATCGTGTTCTTCGATCAATCCCGTCTACTCATCAACACTGATGCCAGCCTCCAGCGCTATGCGCCGGAATCGGGCGATTTCCGCCTGAACCATGGCGAGCATCTCCTGCGCCCCCCCCCGCGCGCAGGATACCCCCTTGTTCGTTCAGCCGCTGGCGAAAGGCGGGCGTTTTGATCGCCGCGCGCACCGCATTGGTCAATTTCTGCGCGATCTCCGGAGGCAAATTGGCCGGTCGGGCCAGGCCGAACAACCGAACAACACCGACATGGTCGCCTCGGGATAGCCCGCCTCCTCCATGGTGGGGATGTCCGGCTGCAACGGAGTGCGCCGGGGACCGGTCGTCGCCAAGACCTTCAATTTTCCGCCGACGACGAAGTCCAGGTATGGCGCAGGCGAGATATAGAGTTGCAGCCGGCCGGCAACCAGATCCACCACCGCCTGCGGCTCTCCCTTGTAGGGGATGTGCTCCAGTTTCATATCCACGTTGCGCCGCCAATGCTCGGTGATGAAGTGAGCGACCCTGCCGTTGCCGATGCTGTCCTCGCGCTTTGCAAGGGTACGCGTGCGCGCCGCTCAAGGCGATCGATCCCGCGAGGAAGAATGGCTGCTGATCGAATGGCCCAAAGGTGAACTCGATCCGACCAGCTATTTTCTGGCCACGCTGCCTGCGGACATCTCGTTCAAGGTCCTGGTGGCCACCATCAAAATGCGCTGGCGCATCGAGCGTGACTACCGGGAACTCAAGCAGGAGGTCGGTCTGGGTCATTACGAAGGGCGCAATTGGCGCGGCTTTCGCCATCATGCGAGCCTGTGTATCGCTGCGTATGCTTTCCCCATGTTGGAGCGGCTCTCCGGCAGTAAAAAAACTCCGCTCGACTCAAAGCGCCTCCCCTACCCGAAGGCTTCCGCCCGCGTGGGGCTGGGTCCGATGCTGCGGCACATCCCCTGGTCGATCACCACCACACGCTTTCGTCTGGCAAGGGCTATAGCCCGACGCCTGTGTCAGTGCCCTTGTTGCGGAAAACCCTACTCCCGGGCAAATAGTCATTTTTTACACAGTACAAGTAGGTAAACACGGCGATGAGCAGATGCTAGGTCAGTGCATGAAAAAACAAGGCAAAGCGTATCAGCAATTAGACCGGGATAACCAACTCGCGCTGTTTTGAAATACCGCGCGGCTTGCCGTGGGGCCGTTTATAATCCCTCGTTGCAAAGTCAAGAAGGAGTGGGCCCGTGCCAACCCCTGTCGCGCGGCCGTTTTTCTCCGTCGTTCCCGGTTTTCGTTCGGGGAAGGACACCCCGCGAGCGTATCTTGACCGCTGTCTCGCATCGCTTGCCGAATTCGAGCCGGTTGTCGGGGCATTCGTGCACCTGGAGATCGACGCTGCCAAGGCCGCGGCCGATCAGTCCACCCGGCGCTGGCGCGAGGGCAAGCCGTTGTCACGTATCGACGGCATGCCGATCGGGATCAAGGACATGGTCGAGACGATCGACATGCCGACCCAATGCGGCTCGCCCGTGTACGAGGGACATCGCTCCGGGCGGGATGGTGCGAGCGTCATCGCCCTGCGTCAGGCCGGTGCCGTAATCCTCGGCAAGACGGTCACGACAGAATTCGCCCAGGTGGTGCCGCATGGCACGCGCAATCCGTGGGATCCACGCCGTACGCCCGGCGGGTCGAGCAGCGGCTCCGCCGCGGCCGTGGCGGCCGGGATGGTGCCTGTGGCGCTTGGCACGCAGGACATCGGCTCATTGCTGCGACCAGCCAGCTATTGCGGCGTGATCGCTTTCAAACCCAGCGTGGGCGCGATCAATCGCGGCGGCGCGAACGACAACATGAGCCAGGGTATTATCGGTCCGGTAGCGGCGAGCATGGAAGACGCCTGGATCGTGACGCGGGAGATCGCCGACCGCGTGGGCGGTGACCCCGGCTATCCCGGACTCTACGGACCGGCCGAACCACCCGCGGCGACGAGACCCAAACGAATCGCGGTGCTCGAGACCGCAGGCTGGGTGGTCGCTGATCTAAAGGCCAAGGCGGCGCTCGAATCGGCAGTGCAACGCATACAGGCGGCGGGAGTCGAGATCGTTCGCCGCGCGGATCATCCGGGCGTTGCGGATGTGGAGCATGTCATCCAGCGCGCAGACGCCGCATCGCGTGGGATCCTCGGCTGGGAAGTGATCTGGCCACTCAATGCCTATCGTGCCAAGGATCCGTCAAAGCTGAGTGCTATCCTGCTTGAGCGCCTGGCCAAAGCCGAGAAGATGACGCTCGACGATTATCGCGCGCTGCTTGTCGAGCGTGATCATGCGCGTGCAGTGTATGGGAAGCTCGCCGAGTATTGCGATGCGGTGGTCACGCTTGGCGCGACCGGTCCCGCGCCGCTCGGATTGGAATCCACAGGCGATACCATCTTCAATACACCGGCATCGTTTCTCGGCACGCCGGCGATCAACTTGCCCGCGCTTTCGGTGGACGGACTGCCCCTCGGACTCCAGACGATTGGTTACCTGAGTCAGGATAGTGCGTTGTTCTCCATCAGCGTTTGGCTGAAGGACCTGCTCTCGAAGGCGGGCTGACCAAGCGGCGCTGGTGAGGGAGCGCGGGCTATTCAAAGGGCTCGCGGCAGTCAAGTCCTAGTGCGGCGCACAAAAGCACAAAACATACTTTTCCAATCGTCGCGAACCATAGATGCCATATAGGGCCGCGCGAGTTAACCTCTGGTGGCTTTCTCAACCAAAGAAGGAGACCAGAAGGCGTGGAAGACGAGCGCATCCTCAATGGCGCGGGCGACGGCCTCGCTGCCGTAGATATCGCTCAGGGCGACGATTTTGCGCAGGTGATGACGTGCATTGGTGCGACGCTGTTCAAGGCCGTCGTAGTAGCTCTGGGCCTTGGGGGACAGACTCAAGAAGCGCAGCCACAGGCGCTACTCGCGGGCGTTGGCGCGCGGGGCGATGAGCGCCACAGTTGCGATCAGTGTACGCCACGACGATGCCTCAAGTTCTTGCACCAGAACCACGTCAACCGCGTCGCCGATCTGCTGCCGTTTCATCGGACCACGTGGGGCCCCAAGGCCGTTTTCTCGACCTTCGCAACACGGAATAGACTCGTGCTTGACTGGGCCCGGAGGCTGGGATAGATTCATTCCGCTGAATGGTTACGGTCCAATTTACATAATCGATTACGCGATCTATCCGCGACAAGGAAGAGATCTATGATGTGTTCAAGATTTCGCTTGCTGATAGCTGTGATCGTGAGCGGGGGCTGCCTGGCCGCCATTTCAACGGAGACGCTCGCCCAAGCCTATCCGACGCGTCCTGTCCGACTGGTCATTGCATGGGCGCCCGGCGGCCCGACCGATTTGCTGGGCCGCACCGTGGCGCAGAAGCTCGGCGAAACCTTCGGTGAGCAGGTCATAGTCGATAACCGGCCGGGTGCAGCAGGGACTATTGGCGCCGCGGCTGCCGCGAATGCGGCGCCAGACGGGTACACGCTGTTTTTGGGGGCGAGCGGAATGACGATCGACCAGATCCTCTACAAGTCGCTTCCATACGACGCGCGCAAGGATTTTACGCCAATCGGCCTTGTGGCCTCAGGGACTACCTTCCTTTGGGTAGGCGCGTCCCTCCCCGCACGCAGTCTGCAAGAACTGATCGCCCTCGCAAAGAGCAAACCCGGGGAGTTGTCTTACGGCTCTGCGGGCAATGGCTCGTATCCGGGGCATATTGGGGGGGAACTATTCAAGCTGAAGAACGGACTGGACATCATCCATGTTCCCTATAAGGGGGCCGCGCCTGCGATGATTGACGCCGTCGCGGGACGCGTCTCCTTCGTGATGACAGCCGGCCTGGCCGCGGCCAAGCCTTTCCTCGATTCGGGTAAGGTCCGGGCGCTCGCCGTTACGGGCGACAAACGCACGGCTGCGCTGCCCAACGTTCCGACGTTCGCGGAGGCCGGGTCCCCGCTGCCTGAAATGAACATCGGGGGGTGGTTTGGTCTATTGGGGCCGGCGGGGCTGCCGCGCAACATCGTGGTTAAGCTTAATCAGTCCCTTGCCAAGGCGATGGTGGCGCCCGACGTTCTCGCCAGACTCGCCGTGCTCAGCCTGGATCCAATGACGAGTACCCCTGAAGCGTTTTCCGACTTGATAAACACAGGAATCGAGACGTGGGCCCCGGTCTTGAAGCGCATGAACATTACGCTGGGTTGATGTGCTCCGAACACGGTCGATTTTAGAAAAGCTGGACATATACTCCCCTGAGTCAGGCCGTTGCAAAGTCGTTTTGCAGCGGCTTCATAATTTTACTGAACGATAGAAGGAAATTCTATCCTGCTCTTTTCGCGCGTCTGGCCGCTGGCGACGGTATGGCGCTGATTCAGCGCTGCCGGGCATTGCGCCGGGAAGCATGTTGCGCCTGCGCTCGACCGATTGCGATGCCGGTTACGTCAAGATGGCGCAAATCCTGAGAGGTGTGGTGCCATCGCATGGTGCGAGGTCGGGAAGAGAGCGATGCTAGGGAGGAATGCTGCAGCGAAAGCTTTCAGTTGATCGAACCTGAATCTCCGGGTCGAAATGCGACGGTCGGGCTTCCCGACAGCGGACGTGGCCAATGATCAACGGTGTCATCCTTGGGACGGCGCTGAGTGGTAGCCATGTTCAACGCTGCCAGAACCAGCTCGGCGGTCATGCGCTCCCCGATCGCCCAGCCGACCACGCGCCGGCTCCAGACATCGAACACGATCGCCAGGTAGATGAATCCGGCCCAGGTCGGCACATAAGTCATGTCGGCTACCCAGAGCTGATTCGGTCCCTGGGCAACAAAGCAACGATTGACCAAATCTAGCGCCGGGCGCGAGCATTGATCGCGCTGCGTGGTCACCACGAATCCGCGCCGACGACTCACGCCGCGGATGCCCGTCTCGCGCATCAGGCGCGCGACCCGATTTTGTCCAACCCGCATTCCCTGATCCTGCAGTTCGGCGTGGATCTTGGGCATGCCGTAGGTCGCATCGGATTCGGCGTGGATCGCCCGGATGCGCTCGGTGAGCACCGCATTAGCCAGCATACGCTTGCAGGGCGCGCGGCTACGCCAAGCGTAAAAGCCCGATACCTGAACGCCGCCGTTATCGTCTCGTCAGCCCATCCACAACGGCCTGAGCGGCAGCTGTACACCCAACACCTTGATGAAAATGCCCCAGGTGACGAACAGCGATACGACCGCAGTGCCCACCGACAGCCGCCACGAGAAATCGTTTCCCCTCAGGCAGACGAGCAGGTACAGCGCTGCTCCGACGACGAATCCGAATCCGTACAGAAACGCGGCGAGCGCGAATAACCATGCCACGCCGGCGAGCGATAGCGATGGCTGGTCGGCCGCGCGCGGCGCCCTGGTGCCCCGTCGGCGCAGCATTGCGGCGATTTCGAAGGCGCATAAGAGGCAAATCGCGAGGCCGGCGGCAAGCGGGAAGGCGAACGCGGTCCACGAATACTCGTAATGGAAGTAGCCGACCGCCAGCATCGTCACGGTAAACGCGAGAATCAGCGCCGGAAAGACGGTCTGGCTGCGGTTCAACGGTATCCCCAATACTTCAGGATGCGCTTGCGGTTCGGCCAGAGCAGGCCCAACAGCGCCGCCGCAATGATCCCGATCGAGATGGGCCGCATGAAGAAATAGGCGCCGTACGCGTTCACCGATACCTGGTAATAGCGCTCGATCGTTTCCCCCAGGACGAAGCCGAGCAGCAGCGCCGGCCGGTTGTAGCCGAAACGCTCCATCACCACGCCGAGCCCGCCGAAGGCGAAAACGAACAGCACGTCGATCGGGTTGTTATCGGCCGCGTAGCTCCCGATCATCACCAGCACCAGGAGGACGGGCGCCAGCAGGTGCCCGGGCACGCGGGTAATGTGGATGAGCAGCTTGGACAGGAGGAACATCAGAAAACTCGATGCAACATTGCCGAATGCCAGAATCATCGCGGCGGCGAAAGCGAGATCCAGGTGCTTGACCAGAAATTCGGGCCCAGGCTGCAGCCCGAGAATGAGGAAGGCTCCAAGCAGCAGCGCCATCGACGCGCTGCCCGGGATTCCCAGGGCCAGCGTCGGTACCAGCGCCCCGCCTTCCTTAGCGTTGCTGCTGGCCTCCGGCGCGATGACGCCTTCGATCCGGCCGCTGCCGAAGCTGTCCGGATCATCCGCGGTCTGCTTGGCCGCGGCATAGGCGACGAAGGGGGCCGTGGCGCCACCGACGCCGGGCATCATGCCGATCACCGATCCGATCGCGGATGAGCGGAAGAAGACGCCGGGATGCTTGAACACCGCGAGACCGCCTTTCACCACCTGCCGCAGCGAAATCGGTTCCATCGCCTGCGGTTGCGCAATCGACCTGCCGGTCGTCATCAGCGCGAGGATCTCGGGCATGGCGAACAGCCCCATCGCGAGCGGCACCAGGCGGAAACCGTCCAGCATGTACTCGATGCCCATCCAGAATCGCGGCACGCCGTCGGTCGGCGAGTAACCGAACAGCGACAGGAAGATGCCGAGCGCGCCGGCGATCAGCCCCCTGTTCGGCGCCTCCGAACTGAGCACAGCGATGAAGGCGATTCCGGCCAGGGCGAGGAAGAAGTTTTCCGGCGAGGCGAAGGCCAGGACGATCGGCTGGATGATCGGCAACAGAACCGCGAGCAGCACGCAGCCGAACAGCCCGCCGAGCGCCGAGGCCATGAGCGCGGCGCCGATCGCCTCCCCGGCGCGGCCGGCTTTGGTCATCGGGTAGCCATCGATCACCGTCGCCGCGTTTGGCACCTCGCCGGGTATCCCGAGAAGGATCGCGGTCATCGAGCCGCCCTGTGACACCGCGGCATAGGCAGCAAGCAGAAACGCAAGTCCCACCAGCGGCGGCATACCGAAGGTAAACGGGATCAGGAAGGCAAAGGCGGTGATGCCGCTCAGACCCGGCAGCAGCCCGATGATCAGGCCGAGCGGCAGGCCCAGCAGCATCGTGCCGAGGACAACCGGGGTGAGAAGCTGGGCGGCTGCCGAAAGAAATGCGTCGAGCATGTTGGCTTTCGGTGAGCCCGGCTATGACACGAGCCGCAGTCCCGGCGCACCGATACCCTCGATGCGGCATACCTGGCGCCGGGCAGTGTTAACGCGCCGCCCGGCGCGCTCTGTGCAGTGCATGCCTTTAGGAAAATCTTTTCAGTATGACTTCGTTGACTTCCTTCAGCTTGTCCGCCGGAAGGCTCTCCAGAAGTTCCTTTACCTTCATCTTGTCGGGCGATTCATAATCGACGTCATGGCTGGTCTTGGCGCCTTCGGCGATCACTGCCGGGTCGGTGAGGATCTGTCGCCATACTTTCTGCAGATATTGAAGGCGGTCCTGCGGAATTCCGGGCGTGCCGACCACCGCCCGGCCGATCGCCTTGATGCCGAGTCGGAAGTCGAACCACCATTTGCCCTCGGGCGAGAGCTGGAACATCTCGTAGACCGTGGGAATATCCGGCCGTTTCGCCGAACGCGCGCGCCCGATGGTGACCACCATCTTGGTGCGACCGCCGGCGGCGTAGTTGATCGCCGAGGATTCCGAAATGGTCAGCGCGTCGGCCTCGCCGTTCATCACCGCAAGCCCGGCTTCCTTGCTGCCCTTGTACCCGGTGATGATCTGGCAATTCATCTTCAGCGCCTCGCAGGTCACCGCCGCGTAGTCGCCCAGATTGTCGGTGCGGCTGCCGGCGGAAAACTTGATCTTCTTCCCCGAGGCGATGATTTCCTTTAGGCTGCTCGGCAATTTCGGGTTGACGATCATGAAGTGCGGTTCCTCCAGCACCCGGCCGTAGATGCTGAATTTGCTCATGTCGTAGGCGACGCCGGGCTGTTTGGTGAGCTGGGCGATGACCGCCGATTCGCCGTTCAACATCTGCATGCTCAGGCCGTCCGGCTTGGAGCGGAACAGCTGGTTGAGGGCGGTGGTGCCGCCGCCTCCGGGTTTGTTCTCGACCACCACGGTTGCGCCGGTGAGCTTCTCGAAATGCGGCGCCAGCATCCGCGCGTAGGTGTCGTAACCGCCGCCCGGCGAGTAGCCGACGAGGAAGTGAACGGTCTGGCCCTTGAGAAAATCGCCCTCCGCCGCAGTAGCCGGCGCCGGCTGCAGGACCATGGCAATGCCGACCAGGAGCCCCACGGTCAGTGATGCCGGTCGAACGACAATTTCGGGATGATCGATGCGACTCATGTTTCCCCTCCAGTTCTGGTTGGCGTCTGATCGTGACTTCTATGATCGCATGGCGCTGAATATATGCTACACCCGCGCGCATCTTCCGAACATTACGCGATTCCGACATTGGCTTGGCCGAAGCCATGCCGGGGCGGCTGCGCCATGATATCGTTCCCCGACGACAGTTCCGCCGAGGACCGCGCATGCCGCAGGCGAACCACCCGATCCACCGCAGCGCCGTGGACATCCACGCGCATTATTTTCCGCAGCCGTTTCTCGACCTGATCGCGGCCAATGCTGGTGCCTACGGCTTCGAGCACCGGATGATCGAGGGCAAGGGGCCGCAGTTCAAAATCGGTCACCTCACCACCGGGCCGGTGGGCCGCAAGTTCGTCGACCTGGACACGCGCCTTGCGGCGATGGACGGCCAGGGCGTGGCGGTGCATCTGCTGTCGCTGTCGCAGCCGATGGTGTACTGGGCCGGGCGTGACCTCGCGCAGCGTCTCACCGAAACCTACAACGACGGCCTGGCCGCTGCGCATGAGGGAAGTCCCAAGCGGCTTTACGGGCTTGCGACGTTGCCGGTGCACGAACCGGATCTGGCCGTGCGCGAGGTCGAGCGCGCCTCGAAGCTCGCCGGCGTACGGGGCTTTTACATGGCGACGCATGTGCTGGAGCGCGAACTGTCCGATCCTGCGTTCTTCTCCGTGTACGAGCGCGTCGAGTCGCTCGGGCTGCCGATTTTCCTGCACCCGGTCGAAGTGATCGGCTACCA
>Ga0209343_10004515_pt1 | contig 17166 bp, 14 predicted proteins | sample RifCSPlowO2_02_FD_184026 | JGI IMG/M metagenome (GOLD analysis project Ga0209343, IMG submission 184026) | Groundwater microbial communities from Rifle, Colorado - Rifle CSP2_plank lowO2_0.2 (SPAdes) (version 2) | ecosystem: Environmental > Aquatic > Deep subsurface > Groundwater | place... | reverse complement strand
CGGCCCGACAGTCCCATCCATGCGCTGTCCGACATCGCGCTGGGCCCGCTGGGTGCACCCGGGCTGCAAAGCTGGGCAACGGCGACGGCGCGTGCAACGCTGAGAGCGGCTACGCCCGCCCAGCAGCCAAAATTTGTCACAACGCGCTTTCAGGAAGCCGTGCCGCTGATGGTCGAATTGAAGACCGCACCGGTGGGCATCAGCCGCTCCAAAAAGCTGGTGGATGCTTATGTGAGCCAGAAAAAGCTGCGCATCGTGCATACCACCCCCGCCTTGCCGCTCAACGCAGTGATTGCCGCACCCAAGATTCCAGCAGCGCTCGTCAGCGAAATGCGTGAGGCCATCGGTGCCATGGTTCGCTCCAAGGCATTTGAGCCCCTCGCATTCAAGGGCCTGCGTTATTCAGTGGCGCAGAGCCAGCGTTTGCACGATTTTTATCAATAGTCGGAGGGCCGCAGCCGAACCGGATATGCAGGCGTTGCGCTTGCCCTCAAGGTGTTCACGCGCTTCTGTCCGTCACAGGCCAGATGCCAACTTCTTCAACTGGTACAGCGCCTCCAGTGCCTCGCGCGGACTCAAATTGTCAGGATTCAGGGCTGCAACCGCGGTCTCGATGGCGCTGTCGGCTGCTGTTTCGGTAGCCAGCGGCGCGGCGAACAAATCGACCTGGGCCTGATTTTGGGTCGCTTGTGATTCCAGCGCGGCCAGCGTCTGGCGGGCCTGGTTCAGAACGGCGGCCGGCATGCCGGCCAGGCGCGCGACCTGGATGCCATAGCTCTTGCTGGCAGGGCCCGGCTGAATTTCATGCAAAAACACAATGTCGCGGCCCGCCTCGGCGGCACTCACATGCACGTTGATGGCCGCATGGTGCTGGGCCGGGAACTCGGTCAGCTCGAAGTAGTGGGTGGCAAACAGGGTGTAGGCCTGCGTTTTGTCGTGCAGCTGGGTGGCAATGGCGGACGCCAGCGCCAGGCCGTCAAAGGTCGAGGTGCCGCGGCCAATTTCGTCCATCAGCACCAGTGAGTTGGGCGTGGCAGCAATCAGTATCTGCGCGGCCTCCAGCATTTCGAGCATGAAGGTGGACTGGGCGTTGGCCAGGTCGTCGGCGGCGCCGATGCGGGTGTGGATGGCGTCGATCGGTCCCAGGCGGCAGGCGCTGGCCGGCACATAGCTGCCCATGCTGGCCAGCAGCACGATCACGGCGATCTGGCGCATGTAGGTCGACTTGCCGCCCATGTTGGGGCCGGTGATGATCTGCATGCGCTGCTTCGGGCCCAAGTGCGTGTCATTGGCGATGAAGGCGCCGCTGCTGGTCTCGGCCAGACGGGCCTGCACCACCGGGTGGCGGCCCTGGGTAATGTCCAGACACGGCTCTTTGACAAACTGCGGCGCGCACCAATCCAGCGTCAGGCTGCGCTCAGCCAGCGCGCACAGCGCGTCCAGCGTGGCCAGGGCGCGCGCCACTTGGGTGAGGGCGGGCACAAACACTTGCAGTTGGTCCAGCACCTGCTCGTACAGCCATTTTTCACGCGCCAGTGCCCGTTCTTGCGCGCTCAGGGCCTTGTCTTCAAACGCCTTGAGTTCGGGGGTGATGAAGCGCTCGGCGTTTTTCAGCGTCTGGCGGCGCCGGTAGTCGCCGGGCACTTTGTCGACTTGCCCCTGCGTGACCTCGATGAAGAAGCCGTGCACCTTGTTGAACTGCACGCGCAAGTTGGCAATGCCGGTGCGGGCTTTTTCGCGCACTTCCAAGTCGAGCAAGAAGCCGTCGCAATTGGTTTGAATGGCGCGCAGTTCGTCCAGCTCGGCGTCAAAGCCGCAGGCGATTACGCCGCCATCGCGCACCAGCACGGCGGGCTCGGGGTCAATGGCGCGGACCAACAGGTCAGCACAAGCTTCGGGCGCCAGCAAGTGGCCGGAGATTTGAGTCAAATAGGCCTCTAGCCCTCGTGTTGTATGGGTTAGTAGCTCTGTTTTTTGTAGCGTTAACTGGAGTGCGACCAGTTCCCGGGGGCGCACCTGGCGCAGCGCGATGCGGGCGGTGATGCGCTCCACGTCGGTGCTGCCTTTGAGTTGTTCGCGCAGTTGGCGCCAGACGCCCGCACGCAGAGTGCTGATGGCGTTCAACCGTTGCTGCGCCTCACCACGGTCGCGCCGGGGTTCAAGCAACCAGTTTTTCAGCAGGCGACTGCCCATGCCGGTCATGCAGGTGTCAAGCAGAGAAAAAAGTGTGGGTTGATCTTCACCGCGCAAAGTCTGGGTGAGCTCCAGGTTGCGCCGGGTGGTGGGCGGCAGGTCAATCAACTCGTCGCTGCGTTGCACACGCACGCTCTGGATGTGGGTCAGCGCCTGGCCTTGGGTGTGCTCGGCGTAACCCAGGAGGGCGGCGGCGGCGGCGTGGGCCTGCGACAAATCTTGCGCCTGCCACGGTGCCAGACTGGCGGCTTGCAGTTGGGCCAGCAGCTTTTTTTCACCCAGTCCTGCGTCAAATTGCCAGTCGGGCCGCACGCTGACGGATACCGCGCCCGCGAGCGGCGCGCCACGCAGGCGCGCTTCAAAAGCCGGCGTAGTACCGGCGCTGAAAATGATCTCGCCGGGCGCGATGCGAAGCACCCACTGCGCCAGGTCGTCCACCGCGCACTCGGCCAGATGCACCTCGCCCTGCGTCACGCTGAGCCACGCCAGACCGCATGTGTTGCGCGGACCCTGGTGCACAGCCAGCAGCATCGACTCGGATTTATCGCTCAGCAGTTCCAGATCGGTCAGCGTGCCGGGGGTGACGACGCGCACCACCTTGCGCTCCACCGGGCCTTTGCCGGTGACCTCGCCGACCTGCTCGCAAATCGCCACTGATTCGCCCAATTTGATGAGCCGGGCCAGATACGTGTCCACTGAATGAAACGGCACGCCGGCCATGACCACGGGCTGCCCGGCGCTCTGGCCGCGCTGGGTGAGGGTGATGTTGAGCAGGCGCGCGGCCTTCTCGGCGTCGGCAAAAAACAGTTCGTAGAAGTCGCCCATGCGGTAAAAAAGCAGGGTGTCCGGGTAATCAGCTTTGAGGCCGAAATACTGGGTCATCATGGGGGAATGTTCAACTGGCACCGGAGAAGGTTTCTTGCTTTGTGTTTTTTCGTTTTGCATCAATGACTTGGCGCGCTTGCGTATTCGTTTGTTTTGCCTGTTTTAGCCAATCCGGAATTTACTTCACATTCTTGGACTCAGGGTTTCAAACCTGGGTGCGGGGGCGGTATATTTTGAATAACTGTTCTGGACCGATAGAAAAATAGTCCGCTGGGCCACCACCGCGCAAGATGTGGTCGGCCGATGCCGTGTCGTAGAGTCCATTGACCAGCAGGCGTTGCGCGATATGCACCGCCACCACTTCACCGAGTACCAGCCAAGTCTGAAGTTCTCGATGACTGGCATCTTGCAGTTGGATCGTTTGCGTCATTCGGCACTCAAAAGAAACCGGACTTTCAGCAATTCGAGGTGCTGCAACCAGGCGCGACGCCATCGGGGTCAAGCCAGCAAGTTCAAATTCACTGACTTCCGGCGCAACCGCCGCACACGTCTGGTTCATCGCCTGCGCCAGCGAGCGTGTCACCAGGTTCCAGACAAACTCGCCCGTTTGTTCGATGTTGCGAACCGAATCCTTGTAACCAATGCTGGAAAAACCGACGATGGGGGGAACGTAATTGAACGCAGTGAAAAAGCTGTAGGGCGCTGCGTTGAGCACGCCATCTGCATTGCGGGAAGATATCCAGCCAATCGGACGTGGTCCGACGATGGCGTTGAAGGGGTCATGGGGCAACCCATGTCCCTTGCGAGGTTCGTAGTAGTAAGTCGTATGGGGCATGGGGGAGGTGAATCAGATCACTTGAAAGCCGTGCGTGCCATCCTGGCGTAACTGTTCGACGAGTCCGTACTCCCAATCCAGATAGCCTTGCATCGCCTCACGCGGGTTGTCTGTGCCCTCGTAGGGTCGGCGATAGCGGTCGATGCGCGGCGAGGCCAGTCGGGTCTCGCCCTGTTCCAGTGGCAAACCCGCATCGATCCAGGCCCGTGTGCCGCCCCGCAGTACGACTACTTCAGCATCGGTCAGCCGCGACAGTTCATGAGCTGCATAGCGCGACAACAGGCTGCTGTCACAGGTCAGGACATAGCGTTGCGCGCCTGGAATACGTTTTAGAACCTTTGGTAATTCGGAGCGCAGCGCAAACCAGGCGCCTGGAATATGGCGTTTTACATAGCTGGCGCTGGTTCCAAAGTCCAGTACGGCGAGGTGCCCCGCTGGTTTGTCTTGCATCCATTGGGACAGTTGTACGGGTGATGCCCACTCAATGGGCTCGATGGTTGGCGGCGCTTGTATTTCCGGGTGGCCGGTTTCGTTCAAATCAGTGATTTGTATGCCGTCAAGCACCCACACGTCCCATCCCATCTGGGCAAGCCACGAAGCCGTCATGTTGGCACGCACGCCGTCAAGGTCGGCCAAAACAACCCGTGCACCACGCACCGGCATTGAGACATCGGTCTCCTGCACCAATTGGCCGCCGGGCGCACTGCCAAAGCCTGGCAGGTGGCCGGTTGCAAATTCCTCCGGGGTGCGGACGTCGTAGCGGTAAGTCGTGCGGCCTGTTTCGGAGGAAAAGCGCGCCAAATCGGCCAGCGAGGCACGCCCGACGCCCGCGCGATCGGCCACAAGACGTGCCTGGCGTGAGGCTTCGATACATTGCGCCTCGGAGACATTCGCAAACTGGCGACTGGCCCCGTGATCCAAGTCTTGTCCGGCCAGTTTCCAGCCGATGGTGCCGTTACGCAATGCTGAAATCGGGTTGGGAAGGCCCGCATTCACCAGTGACTGAGTGCCAATGATGCTACGGGTACGACCTGCACAGTTGACGATGATGCGGGTGGCCGGGTTGGGGGCCAGCGCGGCGGCGCGCAGCACCAACTCGGCTCCAGGAACACTGATGGCGGTGGGAATGCTCATGGTTTGGTATTCATCGAAGCGCCTGGCATCCAGTACGACCATATCAGCCTGCTGCTCCAGCAATTTCTTGACCTCTTCGGCTGACAGCGATGGTGTGTGCCGTTGGGCTTCGACCCATTCGCCAAATGCCTTGCTTGGCACATTGACATCCTTGAAAACTTCGCCGCCAGCCTGGCGCCAGCCTTCCAGGCCACCGTGCAACAAAAAAACCTGCTTGTAGCCGAGTCTCGTCAAGGTTTGTGCGGCGTTCCGGGCCAAACCTTCGCCGTTGTCGTACACCACGATCAAGGTGTCGCGGCGTGGCATGCGACTCCACGCGTCCAGTTCAATCCTGCTCACCGGAAGGTTCGCCGCAAATAGCGGATGGGCTTGTGCAAAAGGGTCTTCCTCGCGCACATCAATCAGGGCAATCTCCCGTCGATCGCGCAAAGCTTGACGTACGTCCAGGTATGTCTTCAAAGGTAGGGGTGCTGGCATGACGTTTCTTAAAGTGCTGTCAGTGCGCTCTACGCAGTTGCGCATTCAATTCGACCGACTTATTGTTGGCAGATCAGGCATGTGCAGGCGATTGCAGTTCAGCCAGCGATGCAAGCAAGTCGCCAAAGCGTTCCCCCTGAACAACCACGTGCTCACGCAATTGCATGCCTGCGGCGCTAGCGTCTCCGGAAATGATGGCTTGCACGATTGATTCATGTTCCTTGAACGAGATACCCATCCGATTTCTGACGCGCAGCTGTAAGCGGCGGTACGGTCGTAAACGACGGTGCAATTGAAGCGCCTGCTCGCCTAGAAAGGCGTTGTGACTCCCGGTGTATATGGCGGCATGAAAGCGCTCGTTGCAATAGAAATACGCATCTGAATCCTGGTCTTCGCGTGCTTTTTCGCATGCATGGTGGGCCGTCAGCAACCCGGCGCGCTCGATTTCGCTCATCCGTCTTGCGGCGAGGCGACCGCACATCGCCTCAAGTTCACCCATGACTTCAAACATTTCCATCAACCGACCGGGCCCGATGCTGGACACGACCGCCCCGCGACGCGGCCGGATTTCAATCAAACCTTCTGTTGCCAACTGAATAAGCGCTTCTCTTACCGGCGTGCGAGACACCCCGTGCTGCTCGGCAATCGTGGCCTCATCCAGGGCGCTACCCGGCGGCAAATGTCCTGTCGCGATTTGCTCTTCAATCTTTTCACGCAATTGGTCAGAAATTTTCATGCCTTGATTTTCACACTTTGCGTGTTGCTGAATGCAGCGAAAACATCAGGGTATTCACCAATTCATATAAAAAATGCACGAACTACATTAATAAATACATTTAACGAATTCGTTGAATGGAAAAGCCGCCAAAAACTTGAATTCACAACACACGAAGCCAGGAGACATTCCAATGAATTACCCCACCCTTGCCAAATCTCTTACCGGCTTGCTTGTTGCAGCCTTGCCGTTGACGGCCGCGCTTGCCGAAAGCGTGACACTCAAAGCTTCACACCAATTCCCGGGTGGTAAAGGCGATGTGCGCGACGAGATGGTGCAGATGATTGCACGCGATGTTGCTGCCGCCAACGTGGATCTCACGATCAAGGTCTTTCCCGGCTCCAGTCTGGTGAAAGCGCAGGACCAGTGGAAGGCCATGCAGACGGGGCAGATTGACATGACGTCGGTTCCATTGGACTACGCGTCGGGCATTCACCCGCAATTTGGTGCAACGCTGATGCCGGGCCTGGTCAAGAATCAGGCGCATGCCCAGCGCATCAACAGCTCGCCCTTCATGCAGGACATCAAGGGGATCATTGAGCAGGGCGGTGCGCGGGTGTTGGCCGATGCCTGGCTGGCGGGTGCATTTGCCGGTAAAGACCGCTGCATCCTCAAGCCCGAAGATGCCGCTGGCATGAAGGTGCGGTCTGCCGGTGCCACCTTTTCGCAGATGTGGGCCGGGGCTGGCGCGTCGGTGGTCTCAATTCCTTCGAATGAAGTCTATAACGCGATGCAGCAGGGTGTGATCCAGGGCACCGACACATCAACCGGCAGCTTCGTGTCATTTCGGCTGTACGAGCAGGTCAAGTGCATCACGGCCCCAGGCGACAACGCGATGTGGTTCATGTACGAGCCGGTTCTGATTGCCAAACGCAGTTGGGACAAACTGAACGATGCGCAGAAGAAGGCGCTGACGGCCGCCTCCAAGAAAGCCGAAGACTATTTCAATGTCGAATCGAAAAAAATGGACGACAAGATGGTTGAGGTTTACAAGAAGAACAACGTGCAGGTTGTCACCATGACCAATGCCGACGCTGATGCCTGGCGCGCCGTGGCCAACAAGACCTCTTACAAGGTATTTGCAGAAAAAGTTCCTGGCGGCAAGGAACTGATCGAGAAGGCGCTCAGTGTTAAATAGAGAGCAGGAACTGGCCTTGCCCCTGTGGGTGCAGGTGGTTTACGCCGCTTCGCGCGCTCTGGGGGTGTTCTCCGCTTGCCTGATCGTGCTGGCGGTCATTGTGGTGTGTCAGATGGTGTTTGTGCGGGCGGTGCTCGGCGAGTCATCCATCTGGCAGACTGAGTTCACGACCTTTGCCATTTTGGCCGCCACTTTTCTGGGTGCTCCCTTCATCTTGCTGACGCGCGGCCACGTGGGGGTGGACATATTGCCCATGCTGGTGGCTGGCAATAAGCGGCGTGCTCTCTACTTTGCAGGCAGCGCCGTGGCGCTTGCTTTTTGCGGTCTTTTCTTTTACGCCTCTCTTTCCTGGTGGTATGAAACCTGGAGCACGGGGCATACCACGTCGTCCATGTGGCGCGCCAGGCTGTGGATTCCGCACCTCAGTGTGCCGGTCGGCCTGGGCCTTCTGTGTGTGCAGTACATGACAGAAATCTGGTTGGTCTGGACCCGGCGTGAAGAGCCCTATGGCATGACGCCAGGAGTGCACCTATGAGTCCATTGTTGATTGGCGCGCTGGTATTTGCCACCACGCTGTTGGTGCTGGCGAGCGGGCTACCCATTGCCTTTGGTTTGGGGGCGGTGGCACTGGGTTTCATGATTATTTTTGATGGATGGGGCAGTGTTCACTTTCTGCCTGAGACCATTTTTTCAGGCTTGGACGACTTCACGCTGGTGTCGCTGCCCATGTTTGTCATCATGGGGGCAGCGGTGGCCTCGTCCCGCGCTGGTAGCGATCTGTATGAAGCGCTGGCACGGCTGCTGCACAAGGTACCGGGCTCACTGGTGATTTCCAACATTGGCGCCTGCGCGCTGTTCTCGGCGCTCACGGGTTCGTCGCCCGCCACCTGCGCGGCCATTGGCAAGATGGGCATTCCCGAGATGCGCAAACGCGGTTACGACGCTGATTTGGCCACGGGTGCGATCGCTGCCGGCGGTACCCTGGGAATTCTGATTCCGCCCAGTGTGACCATGATTCTGTACGGCATTGCTTCGGAAACGTCCATCGGACGCCTCTTCATTGCCGGCATCTTGCCGGGCTTGTTGCTCACCACCTTGTTCATGGCGTGGGCGTTGTTTCTGAGCTGGAAGCGTGGCACCGTGTTGATCGACAAGGACCGTGTCTACTCCTTGAAAGAAAAGGTAGAGCTGCTGCCGCGTTTATTGCCGTTTATAGCGGTGGTCGTTGGGGTGGTCTATGCCTTGTATGGTGGCATTGCCACACCGTCTGAGGCCGCAGGTGTAGGTGCCATGCTGTGTCTGGTGATGGTGGCCGTGATCTACCGCGTGTGGCGCCCGCGAGATATGTGGCACATCTTGCGCGACGGTCTGCGCGAGTCCGGCATGCTGCTGCTGATCATTGGCACTTCCATCCTGTTCGGCTACATGATGTCCTCACTGCAAGTGACACAGTCGGTGGCAGAGACCATCGGGGCGCTGCAGGTGAACCGCTGGGTGGTGCTTGCCGCCATCAATCTGATGCTGCTGGCAGCAGGCTGCTTCTTGCCACCGGCGGCCATTATCCTGATGACCACGCCTATTTTGATGCCAGTCATCACTGCAGCGGGATTCGATCCAATCTGGTTTGGTGTGGTACTGACGATCAACATGGAACTTGGCTTGATCACGCCCCCGGTTGGTCTGAATTTGTTTGTGATCAACGGCATCTCGCCCGACATCAGGTTGACGACGATCCTGAAGGGGGCATTTCCCTTCATGATGTGCATGGTGCTGGCCATTTTGATTCTGTGCGTCTTTCCCGAAATTGCCACCTGGCTTCCCACCAAGGTGATGGGCAAATGAAGGTTGTCCATGCGTAACTGGAACAGTGTGGCAGACAATCGCGGCGCCAGGCTGGCGCGCGCGGCCTCTCTGGTGAGCGGCAAGGTCGTGCAGGCGGAGGCTGCCACGGCGCTGTTGGGTGCCGTGCTGGAGTCGGGGGATCGGGTTTGTATTGAGGGCAATAACCAAAAACAGGCAGACTTTCTGGCGCGTTGCTTGACCCAACTTGATCCCGCTCAAATTCACGACTTGCACATGGTCCAGTCGGTGCTGGCGCTGCCCGAGCATTTGGACCTGTTCGAGAGTGGTATCGCATCCAGACTCGATTTCTCTTTTTCAGGACCGCAAAGTGCCCGTTTGGCAAAAATGGTGTCGGCCGGGCAGATAGAGATTGGGGCAATTCACACCTACCTTGAATTGTTCAGCCGTTACTTTGTCGACTTGACACCGCGTGTGTCACTGGTCTGCGCGCAGGCGGCCGATGCGCAGGGCAACCTTTACACCGGCGCCAACACCGAAGACACACCGGCCATCGTGGAGGCCACCGCGTTCAAGGGTGGCATTGTGATTGCCCAGGTCAATGAGATGCTGCCAACCCTGCCGCGGGTCGACATTCCTGGCGACTGGGTGAATTTTGTGATCCCTGCGCCACAGCCGCATTTCATCGAACCGTTGTTCACGCGCGACCCCGCGCAAATTTCAGAAATCCAGGTTCTGATGGCCATGATGGCCATCAAGGGCATTTACGCCGAATATGGTGTGCAGCGACTCAACCACGGCATTGGCTTTGATACCGCAGCGATTGAATTGCTGCTGCCCACCTACGCCGAATCGCTCGGCCTCAAGGGCAAGATTTGTCGGCATTGGGCGCTCAATCCGCACCCGGCGTTGATCCCTGCCATTGAGGCTGGGTGGGTCGAGTCAGTGTATTCATTTGGCTCCGAGCTCGGCATGGAAGACTACGTCAATGCACGATCCGATGTGTTCTTCACCGGGGCGGATGGCAGCCTGCGCAGCAACCGGGCTTTGTGTCAGGCTGCTGGCCACTATGCCTGCGACATGTTTATCGGTTCGACCTTGCAGATTGACCTCAACGGCCACAGCTCCACCGCCACGCTGGGGCGCATTGCAGGTTTCGGTGGCGCGCCCAACATGGGTGCCGATGCGCGGGGGCGGCGCCATGCCACGCCGGCCTGGCTCAAGGCGGGTGCCCAGGCGCGCCAGGGGCGCACCGGTGTATCTGCCATGCCACGAGGCCAGAAGCTGGTGGTGCAAATCGTGGAAACCTTCCGGGAACACATGCAACCGGCCTTTGTTGACAAGCTCGACGCCTGGCAGTTGGCCGATCAGGCCCACATGGCCATTCCACCCGTGATGATTTATGGCGATGACGTGACCCACATCCTGACCGAAGAAGGTATTGCCAATTTGCTGCTGTGTCGCAGCGACGAAGAGCGCGAGCAAGCCATTCGGGGCGTGGCGGGCTACACCCCGGTGGGCTTGGCGCGTGACCGACGCATGGTGGAAAACCTGCGGGACCGGGGTGTGATCCAGCGCGCAGAAGACATCGGTGTTGACAAGCGTGATGCCACGCGCAGCCTGCTGGCGGCGCGCAATATGCGCGATTTGGTACGTGCTTCAGGCGGGCTTTATGACCCGCCTAAACGGTTTCGCAATTGGTAAGTGGCAAGGACGAATCCGTGGAAAAACTTCACTTTGAATTTCCGGGGCAATATGCGCCAGGGCACTTCACGCCTGTTCTGGTGGGTGTGGTGGGATCCGGCAATCTGGAGGTGATGTTGGAGCCTCATGGAGGCTCCACGTGCACCATCGACGTCACCACGTCGGCCGGGGGTTTCGGCCCCATTTGGGAGGCGGTGGTCCACGACTTTCAGGCCCGTCATCGCCTGGCGGGGATCGCTGTCTCCATCAACGACATGGGCGCCACCCCCGCCGTGGTGAGTTTGCGTCTGGACCAGGCAGCGGCTGCGCTGCCTCTGGGTTCGCAGTCAAATTCAGGGGCCCCGACATGAACCGCAGTTTTGCCGAATCGACCGCCCGTGAGCGTGTCACTCACTTGCTCGATGCCGACACCTTTCACGAAATTCTGGGGCCAGCCGAGCGCGTGGTCAGCCCGCACCTGGCGCTGCTGGGCGTGCCATCGGCGTTTGACGACGGTGTGGTCATTGGCAGTGGCTTGCTTGATGGCCAGGCCATCCTCGTCGCGGCCCAGGAAGGTGAATTCATGGGGGGTGGCGTGGGCGAAGTGCACGGTGCCAAGCTGGTGGGTCTGTTCAAGCGCGCGCTTGCCGCCAAACCCGCTGCTGTCATCGTGTTGGCCGAGTCCGGTGGCGTGCGTTTGCACGAGGCCAATGCCGGATTGATTGCGGTGTCTGAGGTGATGCGTGCCCTGCTTGATGTGCGTGCCCAAGGCATCCCGGTGATCATGCTGATTGGTGGCGCCAACGGCTGCTTTGGCGGCATGGGACTGATTGCGCGCTGCGCTGACCATGTGGTGATGAGTGATATTGGCCGCCTGGCCATGTCGGGTCCCGAGGTGATTGAATCGTCCAACGGGGTTGAAGAATTTGACTCCCGTGACCGCGCGCTGGTGTGGCGCACCACCGGTGGCAAGCATCGCTACCTGACGGATGACTGCGATGTCCTGGTGGAGGATGACGTGGCGCAATTTCGTGCTGCCGCTATGGGTTTGCTTGGTCAGTCCTTGCCCTTGAGTCTGGCCTCGATGGAGGCAGAACACGCCCTGCTGGCCAGCCGTTTGAGCCGTTACGGCGACTGCCGCGACGCACTCGATATCTGGCAGCGCGCGGGTGTCGCTGACCCGTTACGGGTGCCCGATATGGAAGCCCGGCAGATGCCAGCCTTGAAAGCACTGAACCCCAAGGAGCTGGCATGAACTGGGAAGCCTTGCTCGCAGCCCTCTTTGGCAAATCGCATGACGTCAAGTGCGATGGCGATCTGCTCAGTGGCACGGCCCAATTCAATGAACACACCCTCACGGTGGTGGGCACCACCCATCATGCGGCAATTGGGGTAGAGCTCGCGCTGGCACAGGCGCGTGTGGTGCTCAACACGGTGCGTGAACATCCTGGGCGGGGTATTTTGTTGCTGGTGGACACGCAGGGTCAACGCTTGCGCCACCGCGATGAGTTGCTGGGTATCAATCGCTACATGGCTCACATGGGCTGTTGCGTTGAGCTGGCGCGGCGTCAGCACCACCCCGTGATTGGTTTGGTTTACGACCAGGCACTGTCCGGCGGTTTTATTACCTCCGGCTTGATGGCCGACGCTTGTTACGCATTGCCTGAGGCAGAGATTCGTGTCATGCGTTTGCCGGCGATGGCGCGCGTGACCAAAATTGACGAGCAGCGACTTGCTGAACTCTCAAAATCCAATCCGGTTTTTGCGCCGGGGGTGGAAAACTACGTGGCCATGGGCGGTATTCGCGCGCTCTGGAGCGGTGATCTCAAGGCCTGCCTGTTGACCGCGCTGCTGGATGCATCCACCCTGGACGAGCGTGCCGCTGATGGCGCTGCACGTGGCGGGCGCAGGCTTGCCGCGCAGGTCACAGCGCGTGTTGTCAACGCCTGAGGCATGGCATGCCCTGGTTGTGAATTTCATGAAAGTTTTGGCCCGTAACCAACTGGTGTGGCTTGACGCACAGGCTTGGGCGCAGATGCAAGCGCATCCTTGGGACGATGAGGCGCAGCACATTCTTGCGCATTGGCGAAGCACCGGTTTGCCGCTGGTGGTGTGCCGCCAGCGCGTTGAAGTCGCGCCAGATCAGATTTGCCTGGGTTTGCCAGCCCCCCAGCATTGGTCCAGGCGGCGCCTGGCGCTGACGGCGCGCCTGGATCAGGTCCTTGCCTTTGGGGTCTTTCCTACGCTGTTTCAAGTAGCGCACGCCTGCCATTGGGGGCAAGCCGCGCTGGATATGGACCTGGCGCTGTCCAACTGGGGTGTGACGGCCCATGTCTATGGTTCCCATGGTTGGCAGTTGCTCACCAACATGCCCTATTTGCATGACGGTTCAGACCTGGACTTGAGCCTGGCTGTGCCTGATTTTCAGACGGCGTGTCGGGTACAGGCGCTGATGGCTGAAGTGGAGCTTGAGCGGCGACTGGACGGTGAAATTGTCTTCCCAGGCGGGCAAGCCGTCGCCTGGCGGGAGTTGCAACGGCTGGTGACGGGGCAGACCTCGCAGGTCTTGCTGAAAGACCGCCAAAACATCCGGCTGGCAAGCCTGGCAGAGGTGCAAAAGCTGGGTGCTTGTGGTGCACCGCATGAGGTAGCCGAAACGGCTCTGGCATTGCCCTGAGGCGCGGTATGGGACCGACTTCCGAAATGCCCGCTGTGCGCCGCACCATGGCTGCAGATGCACAGACACTGGGGCTTGCCGCGGTGCGTGCACTCTACGCAGAAGTAGCGCTGGAGCCCAAACCGGGTTTGGTCTCGTTTCGTGACTGCGGAAGCCATGCCGATATGAGCGCAGAGACGTTTGTGCGCAGCTTGTTTGCCTTGCGCGGCTATTTCCCCCGCATGGCACAGGCAGGTCGTGACGGGCATCCGTTTGGCGTTCTGGAAAACCTGGGTAGAAACGCAGAGGCCCGCATGCTGGCGGCTACCCGCGGCATCAATACCCATCGTGGTGCTATTTTCGGTCTGGGTTTGCTGTGCGCCAGCGCCGGGCAGTTGCAGGCACAAGGCCTGGTATTCACGCCGAAACATTTGCGTGCCGTGCTGTTATCGACCTGGGGCGAAACCCTGGCGCACCGTGCCAGGGCGGCGCGCTTGGCAGTGCCTGGATCCAATGGACAACAGGCGGCCCAACGCTTTAAGCTGCGTAGCGCGGGAGAAGAAGCGGCCCAGGCATTCCCGGTGCTGTTCGAAGTCACACTGCCGGCGCTGCAAGCCGCTTTGCAGGCCGGGGCAACAGATCGCGCCGCCCGCGTGCAAGCCCTGTTTGCCACCATGGCCGAGCTCGATGACACCAATTGCGTTCACCGCGGCGGCATGGACGGCCTGCGTTTTGTGCAGACATCAGCCCGCAATTTTTTGGACGCTGGCGGGGTCATGCAAACCGATTGGCTGCTGCAGGCCCGTGCCATCCACACCACTTTTGTTGAGCGCAGGCTGTCACCAGGTGGTTCCGCTGACGTGTTGGCCAGCGCTTGCTGGGTTGATTCGCTGCGGCGAACGAGCCTGGCCGAGCCATCTGCAACGTCCATCAGCGAGGGTCAAGTGGTTTGGTCACCGCATGAAATGCCGGTGTTTGCAGCATGACTTATGCCCTTGTTTTTTCGGGTCAGGCCAGTCAGCACCCGATGATGTTGCCCTGGCTTGACACCGACCCCATGGCCGCCGATGCCTTGCATGCCATGGGTCTTTGCCTCGGTGCCAATTGGCGAACAACGATCCAGGACGAGGGGTGCCGCAGCAACAATGCCTTTGCCCAGGTGCTGATCACCGGCACCTCTTTGGCCGCGTGGGCGGCTATCAAGGACAAATTGCCCCAAGCACCAGCCGTTGTCGCTGGCTACAGTGTTGGCGAGTTGTCAGCGTTTGCGTGTGCCGGTGTGTTCTCGACAGATCAAGCCATCGCGCTGGCGGTGCAGCGCGCTGCGCTGATGGATCAAGCGGTCTCTGGCCTCCATACCGGCTTGCTGGCAGTGTCTGGTATTTCAGAGAGCAGGGTGCTCGCAGCGAGTGCAGGTCTTGGACTTGAATGCGCGATCCGGGTTAATCCAAGTCAGGCCGTATTTGCTGGAACGGATGAGGCCTTGTCGCAAGCCACGCTGGCACTGGTGGCTGTTGGTGCCGTATGCAAGCGTCTGGATGTGCGCGTGGCCTCGCATTCGTCCTGGATGGCACAAGCAGCCCACGCCTTCTCCGATGTGCTGTGCGCACTGCCTTTTGCCGCGCCTTCTTGTCCAATTGCCACCAATGCTCATGGCGTTCTCAGCAGACAACCGGCAGTGCTGCGTCAGGCCTTAAGTCAGCAACTCGCCAGCACGGTGCAATGGTCCTCTTGCATGGAGGCCCTGGCCGAGCGACAAGTCTCCTGTGTGCTTGAAATCGGGGCAGGGTCAGCGTTGGCGCGGATGTGGAACGAACGCTATCCTGATATCCCGGCACGGTCGCTGGATGAGTTTCAGGGACCCAAGGGCGCTGCGCAATGGGTTGGGAGGCACTTCAATTCATAAGACCCTGCATTGATTCGGACTGCTTCGTTTGGCGCGGTTGAATCTCCCATCTGTCCTTGCGAAATGTCAAGCCATTCGGAAACCACGCCCATAGAGTGCAGTCGGTGGATCGTGCCAGGCGTCATGGAGGTGAAAGTGGCCACAACCAAGAATGATGAAAAGCGGGGACTGGGTTTTGCACCATTAGGGCAGAGCCCAGCATGACGGCGCAACTTCAGCCTGACTCTCTGGCTCCGTTGCTGTCTGTTGCAGCCAACGACCCGGATGCCATGGTGCGTATTGCCGCGCTGGATGCGGCTTGTCGCTTCCCGCTGAGCCTGCCGGCCTGGCAGCGCGTGGCCGAGGCTAACTGGCGGATCGCCCAGGCACAGCCGGCGGGTTCGCTGGCGCGCCGCCAGGCGCTGGCGCTGGCCGTGCGCATTCCGCTGCGTTCGCTGCGCGAGCATTTGCGCCGCATGGTCGAAGGTGGTGACGAGGTCGACCGCGATGCGCTTGCCGCGGCGCTTGACGTCGCTGGAGATCGATCGCGGATCCTGCCATTGCTGGCCCAGGTGCGCGGCGGGCGCCTTGAAAAATTCGAATGGCTGGCGGCGATGCCGGTCGAGGACGTGATCACGGTCGAGGACGTGATGGCGACTCATGATGAGACTGCGCTGGCGCAGGGCGAGGCGACCTTGTTCTGGCGCGCACTGGTGCTGGCACGGCTGGGCGAGTTTCGGCCGCTTGATGCCTTCTTTTCCGGCGAGGCGCCTGAGCCCGGACTATTTTTTGGCAGTCCGTGGACGGCCTACGACGCCATCGCGCGTATCCGCCCGATACCCGAACCGATGCGAGCCCATCTGCTGGAGGTGCTCGCGCGGCGGGACGCCGCGCCCACGGACCGGCAGCCCGACGATGCCACGCAGCGCTTGCTGCGACTGACCGTGTGGGCCGCCACAGGGATCGCGGACGCCGAAGGTACGCCGCTGGTGGCCGCTGAGAAACTGGCACCGGTCCTGGTTTCGGCGACCGGGTCGACAGCGTCGTTCGATCAGGTCAATCTGGCCCTGGCTGTTCGGGCGCAGCTACCGGATGCGCTGTTCGTCGGACGGCGTGTGCCGAATGAATTCGACGCGCTCAACTACCTGCCCCAAGAAAGTGTCGCCGGTCTGATCCGGGATGTGCTGGCGCAGGGCAACCGGCGCGCGCTGGCACTGGGTTCCGAGGTCCCGGTGGCCTCGGTGCTGGGCAACGACATCGTCGATTTGATCGGGCATTGCCCCGTGAATGACGACTGGCCGGTTGCGGACCTCACTGCCGGACAGTTGGGCGCGCAACGTCCAGCGCTTGACGACGGGCAGTTCGCCTGGATCATTGCCCGCGATCGGGCCGAGCATCTGATCGCTCAACTTGCCAGCTTGCTGACGCCCGAACGCAGCGTGGCGGAGCGCCTGCGCATCCTGCACCTGCTGGGTGTGGCAGCGGATTGCCAGGGCGGTCGGGCAGCTTCGCCAATGCGCGGTGCGGGCCCCGCTGGCAGCGGGTTCACCGGCCGCGAAGAGCTGATTGACGACACGGTTTACCTGGCGGCCAAGAGCATGGCGCCGGCAAGCCCAGCGCCGCCAGCAAAGAGTATCGCGCCACGGACGATGGCGCGCCCGCCCATGGCGCGCCCGCCCATGGCGCCCCCACCTATGGCGCCCCCACCTATGGCGCCCCCACCTATGGCGCCCCCACCTATGGCGCCACCTGCCATGGCGGGGGC
>Ga0209343_10004514_pt1 | contig 17167 bp, 19 predicted proteins | sample RifCSPlowO2_02_FD_184026 | JGI IMG/M metagenome (GOLD analysis project Ga0209343, IMG submission 184026) | Groundwater microbial communities from Rifle, Colorado - Rifle CSP2_plank lowO2_0.2 (SPAdes) (version 2) | ecosystem: Environmental > Aquatic > Deep subsurface > Groundwater | place... | reverse complement strand
CCTAAGTTCTTTGCGCCTTGTTGGAATAGGCGTTTTGTCTTCAAATTCCTTCATAGTGGCCAATTATAAACCATATTTAGCAATATTTAAAGGTTAGCCAAGTTATATTTTATAGAGTCTTACCAATATACTATAACCTAACAATAGTTAAAAAACTATATCTTTAATTAATTTTTATGCCAAGATTAGTAGTTTTAGAAACTCCGTATAAGGGTTTAGGAACACTGGTTGAAGGAGATATAGAAAAAAATATTGAATATGCAAAAAAGTGCATGAGAGACAGTTTTATGAGAGGAGAATATCCTTTTGCTTCGCATTTACTTTATACACAAAAAGGAATACTAGATGATGATATTCCAGAAGAAAGAACTTTGGGAATAGAAGCAGGCCTTAGTTGGGTAAAAAATGCAGAAGCAACAATAGTTTATACCGATTTAGGTATAAGTAATGGAATGAAACACGGAATAGAAAGGGCAGAAAAAGATGGTAGACTTGTTGAATATAGACAACTGGGTATTTAACTGTTATAATTATATAACTTAACTCATAGGCGTATTAGAGAACTTGCTTTTCTGGTCTGGACGCATACCGCCTGTTGCAGTAGGTAACTGCGAAAAGCCAGCCCCATATTCTGAGAAATGACCTTGGGGAAGTATATTTCCAAATCCAGCGGATGCATAATTTGAACCACCAAAGAAATAATTCTGGCTTACTTCATACCAATTTGGAGAAGTAGACCAAGCAGGAGAGCTTACACCCATATGCTGCAGAGCTTCAGCGTGAATTGGCGGAATTCCTAAATGTATAGCGGTTCCAGCAGATTCTAAAACAGATTTAACTTCTTTTAGTTTTCCAGTTTTTTCCATATGTTCTAAAAATTCTTTGATAGGAACATTTCCCATCCCTGGAGCTAAATGAACATCGCTGTGTCCAAAATTATCAGAAATATGGATATGTCGGATATCATCTTGTATCGCTTCAACTTCACGTTTAATATATTTATTCCAATTTTCTTTTGGCGTGCCTTCCGGAACTCCAAACCGTTTCATAATATTGATATGCGCTATATCCCAAGTTGCACCGATTAATCTATCTGCAATCTCATTTGCTTTTCTTACAGGAAGTTTATCTTTTGTTACTAATTTATCTACCATCTGCACTCTCGCTTTTTTTAATCCGTCTCTCAAATCCGCGCCGCGTCCCATTACGTGCCAAGGATCCCAATTTTCAACTGCTAACTGCGGTCCGTATTCGCCGTGTTTTTTATACGAATAATACGCTAAATTTGCAAGTGTTTTAGCCGCTTGATCTTGTCCAAATGTTTCTGCTAATTTAACGAGTTCTGGAACTGTATCTTTCCCAAAGCCGCCAGCTCTTTTGGGAAGGCCCATTTTCATCATTATATGATGTGCGACAGCATCTCTGTCTGCATTAGGATTTTGTTTAGTAATAGTATTAATTTCTGTATCTATAATCTTTTTAGCCTTAGGATCACTTTGAGCTATTTTATCATATGTATTTGTTAGTGCCGAATCAAGATGTTTTGTTATAAATTTATATCTTGAGGCCCACCCACTTTCTTCAGCATTTGCTTGTTCTTTGGTAATCTCTCCTGCCTCCTTTTCTTTTTCTATTTCTTTAATCCTATTAACAGCTTCTTGTTGTTCTTTCCATAGAGAATTAAGCTGTTCCTGTTCCCGCTCCCAAAGAGTATGTTTTACTTGCTCCAAACTGGATTCAGTATGTTCAGGATAAGTCTCTCTCGCGTCGGTATAATAAGGTATATACTTTCGTTTTATTCCATCTGTATGTATTTTTTCTTCTGTTTTTAATGGAATAAGTTCTCCAGTATCTGGAATTACAGCCATAGCCATTTCTGGAACTAATTTATCCTTTTTTTCGTCCCACTTCCAAAATGTTCCAATTTGTCCACTTGCGTGATACGCAATTGGCACTGATTGTTTAGAATTTTTATCAATTTTAACAAGCGCGGCTTTGTTAATTACATCTTTCATAAATTCTTCTGCATCTGCTCTATTATCTTCAGACCATTTATTTTCTTTAAAGCCAGTTGGATCTACATCTATTGGAGCGTGAACTGAAACTATAGCTTTATCTCCCATTGTTAATTTAGCAGTCTGACGAACCATATCAAAATGCTGACGGGGAATAGTTTCCCAAGATTTATCGCCTCTCGATCTCAATTGTCCGATTTCTACGTTTTTTACTCCACCTCCGGCTAATCCAATTATATCTTTAATCTGTTTTCCTGGTTCTGCAGCTGAAGTTGGAGCGCTGAAATATATATTTCTAAGCGTATCAGTAGCCATAGTAGTATTGTATTTTCTATCCATTGAAGATATATAATTCTCAGAGTATAACATTTACTTTAGATTAAATTCATTAGTTAAAAATCTTGCTCATCTGTATATGAGCGAGACTCGCTGAACGAATTCAGCCCTGGTCTTACCAAAATTGTATGTTGCCTTGAAAACCGGCTTTTCTTACAATATCTTCTAATATCGAATATTCTTTCATATCTATTGGCGCTATAAAAGTAGTTATTGGTTTTCCATCTTTAGTCTTGGTTTCCTGTAAAATCTGCCCTAAAACAACAGTGTACATAGGTGAGATATATTGATTAGATTTCTGCAAAACTAAAATGTCAGCATTATCGTATCTCACAATATCTTTCCTTAAAATTTTACTGCCATTTGCTGGCATTCTTTTATGATGATATATTTTTTCTTCCATATTTTCCGTAATTGCGATAAATTATTAAATTACTCCCAAATTAGCATTCCGTGAATAGCTTTATACAAATAATATAACTTGTAAGCATCTTTCTTGCCTTTTTCTTGTGCTGCTTTTCTAAGTCTTTTAATATTCCAGTTCTCCTGCTGGTCTTGACCAATTTTATTTACTGTTTCAACTACACTTGCTATTTTTTCTACTCCTTCTTTTATAGAATCATAATGTTTTTTTACAGATTCTATATGTTCTTTAAACGGTTGGAATTTTTTCTCAATTTTCTTTTCTTCGGTTTTTTCCTTTTCTTCTTGTTCTAAGAATCTCTTTAAATCATCTGAGATAACATCAAGTGTATCTTTAGTGCCTATATCTATAAAACTCATAACTTCATCCTGTCTTGCTTTTTCCAAGTTGTCAAGATCTTTCTGTCGCATTTCATATCCATTAATAAAAATATTAACTCTGCCTAAGTGACCTCTATATCCTTCTTGCGTTTGTCCGCCAGGAATTACTCTGTAATAAAACTTAACTTCGATAATACTAAACACTTTATTTTTTTCGTCTTTGATTTTTAATTCGCCCGAATTTCCAGCGCTTTTAACTTCCTTTTTACCAAAAATATCGATGTATGTTACCATTGAATTAAAAGCGGTTGGTAAATCTGCCATCTCATCGGCTCTAAGTTCTGGAGGTAATAATTTCCTGGTTGCAATCAAATAAGGCCTAGCCCACTCTGTATACATTTTCATTGAACTAACTTGAGATTTCAAATATGTACGTTCTATTTTGTATCTTTTTCTTAACTCTAACTCACTCATTTTTCGCCACAAAATATACTCTTTAATTCTTCCCTGCAAAATTCTTTTTACCATATCAGGAATATCCATTTCATCCTGAATTTTTTTCAGAACTTTCTTTTCCACGTCATCTACTTTTTCATCTGCTTTTACAGCTGGTATGTACACTGAAAAAAATGCATCCCTTACCATTATATAATTTAGATTTTGAACTAAAGCATTAATAGATCCCGGTCCTTTTTTGGAATCAACTTCGGTAAGCCAAATAGTTTTCAATGCATAATCGGCGCCGTTTGAAACTGCGTGCTCATCAGAATGCAATTTATCATATTCATCTAATCTTAATTCAAATTCTTTCAAGTCATAAATTAAATTCAGAATACTTTTCACAACCATATTTATAGTTCCTACTAATTCGGAAGCTCTCTTTTCGAGTTCTGTCCGTCTTCTGCCTAATTCTCCATAAAAAGCGGAAGCTTCGGCAGCTGCAAAAGCATCTTTTACTTTTGTTACATCATATCTAAAACCAAAAGTATCTCCTTTGAGCGCATCAAATATCCAATAATATATTGGTTCAAGTGAATTTGCAAAGGTTTCGTAAGCAAGTTTATATTCTCCTAAAGAATTGCCTTTAAATATATCCATAGTTGATTGTTTTTTATCTGGCGAAAGTAGATAATTCCATAACTCTTTTATTTCTCCCTCATCACTTTGTTCCAAAAAATCGTTCAAATATTCTCTTTGCGCAGTAAAATTCTTTTTAAGATGATTTAATTTTTTCCCAACTTGTTCTACTGTCAATGTGGCCATCGTTAACTATAGTAACATAAGGTATAAAAGAATTGGCTTCATCAAAATACTATGTTTAAAGTGCTTTTCGTAATAGCTCCAGTGGATTTCAGAGACGAAGAATACTTTGAACCCAAAGAAATACTAGAAAAGGCAGGTTATATTGTAATAACTGCCAGCACTACTCAAAATGTTTGCAAAGGAATGCACAAAGCTACTGTTAAACCCGACATTTTAATTGGAGACGCTGTTGAAGCTAATTTTGCTGCTTTAGTCGTAATAGGTGGAAGCGGCAGTCCAAAACTTTGGGATAATACAGAACTTCAAGAATTATTTCACGATTTTTATGATGCAAATAAACCAATAGCTTGTATATGTTTAGCGACTGTAGCTTTATTTAAAAGCGGTTTAACACAGAACAAAAAAGTAACCGGATGGCTGCCGGAAGCGAAAGAGGAAGCTGATAAGAATGGTGCAATATATGTTAATGAAAATGTTGTGGAAGATGATTTATTTATTACTGCGAAAGGACCGCCGAATGCCGAAGAATTTGGGCACAAGATATTAAAACGATTAAAATCTAGATAAAATATGGCCTTTACTGATATTTTCAAAAAGAAAAAGAAGCAGCCTGATTTTGTTGAGATAGGTTCTATGGCTGAACAAGGTTCATATGGTCCTGCAGGTTATCCAGAAAAAGAAACAAATCCTGCTGAAGTTGATTTAGGTTTGCCGTCAATGCCGCAACAACAAATGTTTGCACCGCAAAGTAATACTGCTGAACTTGAAAAAGAAGTCAAAGCTTTATCTTATAAAATAGATAATTTAAAAGCCACTCTCGATACTATTTCTGCACGATTAATAAATATCGAAAATGCGATAAAAGGACAGCCACAAAGTGGACAAGAAGGCGGAGAAGGCTGGACTTACTAAAGGTTTATAAGAATTTAAAATTTTAAAATCGTATGGCTGTAATGGATTTTATACGGAATTATTTTATAACACCTATACAGACAGATGGCGGTTATAATTTAATTAACTCAGTTGTTTATGCAATTATTGCATTAATATTATTGTATGGTGTTTACAAAATACTAGATAAACAGAAAATTGAAATAGATTTTAAATTTTTTTTAGCAGTTTTACCATTTGTAATTCTTGGTTCATTTACAAGAAGTCTAGTAGATTTCAACAAACTGCCATATTCATTTTGGACTGTTTCTCCTGGAATTTATTTAATAATTGCCGGAATATTTCTCGCGGTATTAGCACTTTCAATTTTTTTGCAAAAGCAAACTAATATTTGGTACTGGCAGACCAGTCTAATTAGTGGAAGTATAATACTTACGGGATTAATTATTTATGTTACGCCGTTAATTAAATTACACAATTTATTATTTGGCGGAGCTGTTATCACATTAGCAATATCTGCTAGCGCTCTTCTGTATTTCATCTTCAAAAATTTGAAATTGGAATGGGCGCAAGGACTTTCTTTTATTATTTTTCCAGCGCATATGCTTGATGCCAGCTCTACATTCATAGCAGTAGATTTTCTTAATGCTGTTGAAAAACATCCACTTCCTGTTTTAGTCAATACACTTGCAAATACTGCAGCTATAATGTATATTTTAAAGTTAATTGTATTAATTCCAGTTGCATATTTACTATTCAAAGATATTGAAGATAAAAATATGCGTAACTTTTTCATAATTGCGATAGCAGTTTTAGGACTCGCAGAAGGTCTAAGGAATTTAATTTCTATTTTAATTATTTAGATCTTAAGAAATTTAAACTTCTTAAAAATAGCTGGCTTGCCGCATTCTTCGCAAAGGAACTTTGCTTTTTTCAAATATAAATAAGTTTGATCTCCGCATAATTCGCATTTGCCAAAAGCGGTTTTTTCTTCTCGCGTCTCTCCTTTAATCCTGGACTGTTCCAAAAGAGTTTCCATAAACTCACTAGAATTTTTCAAAACATCTCTATTTGTTACTATTCCAGCTAATCTTCCTTTATGATCTAAAATAGGCAGCCTTGTAATATCGAACTTTGACATTTTATCTGCTAAGATTGACAAATCATCATGTACGTGTGCAATTGCAATAGGAGGAGATGTCATAACATCGCCGACTTTAACAGCGCTCGGCTGCAAATTTACTGCTATAACTTTTCTCATAATATCTCTCTCAGTAACTATGCCAACAAGTAAACCATTATTAACAACTGGAATTCCGCCGATTCTAAATCTATTCATCAGCTCAGAAACTTCGACAATATTCATTTCTGGATAAGCTATTACTATTTCTGTTGTCATTATGTCGATAGCTCGTATGCCCGAATCCACCATACTTTTTCTATGTGTGTTAATCTTATAACCCTTACACCTTATTTTGCTATGCAAAAGCCTTATAATTCTATAATCTATGATATAACGTATTGGAGAGTGCGATGGGAAAATATGATGTATTCGAAACTGTAGCTGTAAAAATCAAAGCTTTGGATAATCCAATTAAACTTAAAATTTTAGCATTTTTAATTGAAGATGGTTCAAAATCTATTACAGATATTTCTAAAGATCTTGATATAAATTTCTCAACTACGCATAAATATCTTGAGCAGCTGGAAGCAGCCGAATTAGTAACAAGTAAGCAAGTTTCTGAAAATAGATTAAAAAGATTATTTTATATAAATGATTTTGATGTACAATTAAGTCCAAGCGGTATATCTAATTTAATTTCTGCTACTAATAAAACACCCTCCAAAATAAAAACTTTCAAAGTAATTAATGAAAGCGGAGAATTTGTAGAATTTGATGAAAAGGTTTTCTCGCAGAAATATTTAAAAAGAGGTATGCCTCGGGGTTTAATTTCTAACGCACTTGCATCCATACTAGAAAAAGTATACGATGGAATTACAATTCACGAATTGCGCGAATCCTTTAAAGATGAGCTTGATAAAAGAATGCAAAACATAATAGACGTTTCGAAACAAGTAACTGTTGCTGAAAGCCATAAAAGAACTTACAAAACTGTTATGAAATTCTTCCATCCAGAAGCTCTAACAGAACACGCTAATGGCGATATATTTATTACAAATTTAGATGCGCCTAAATTACTTAACTTCGTACACGATATTAGAGGTATTGCAATTCACGGAGTTGATGGTAAAGCGCCGATTAAGTTAGAAGACTTATTCGAAAAAATCTTTTATGCAATAGATTTTACGTCTAAATTATCTAGTACAATGCATTCATTTGATACATTTAATTTTTTTATAGCGCCGTTTGCAAATAAAATGAGCGATGATAAAATCCGTGCAGAACTAAGTAAATTTTTCAAGCGATTAAGTGAAACCAATTCTAAGACTTACATATGCTTAGAAATGGGACTTCCTGAATTTTTAGAGAATTTACCAATAAGTTTCTGGACTAATAAAAAAAGCGAGGTTTATAAAAATTATATTGATACTGCGGATAATATAACTAAAATAACAAAACAATTATTTGAATTAAATAAATATCAAAATTTACGTATAATTATAAAACTTTGGAAAAAATCTGATCTTTCTGTTTGGCCAACAGGAACATATATTGCTAATATGATGCCAAAGTGGCAGAAAGACAATTCTGGATTTGTTGGTGAAAATAGATTAAATCCAAAATGGAAAAAATGGATTGGTACAAATAGAGCAGGAGTTGCGCAGGAAATAGTGATTAATGTTCCTAGATTAGCTTACGAATCTGCATCATTTAATGATTTTATATACAGATTAGATATAATGACTGGTAAATGCTGCGATTATATAGAAAATATGGCAGAACTTACGCTTGGCGAATTTTTAAGAAAGAAACAAACGCAGTTAAGATCTACGCAAAGAGTAAGATGGAGTTATGTTTCTATAGAAGATTGTCCATATATGATATCTCTTACAGGTGTAAAAGATGCTATAGATTTTCTAAATAAAAAATTTGGTTCAGATAAAGATTCATATGAAAAAATTTTGAAAAATTGCGATAAACTATTAGGAAAACGTATGAAAATACCTATTCGTGTTTTACTGAAAGAAAATGTTTCAGAAAAACTTGTAAATAGATTTTTCTATTTAGATTCAAAGAAATATAAAAATGTGAAGAAACCATATACTTGTGGACTTGGTTTAAACATTAAAGATTTAAGTTTACAATCATATTTATGGGGTGGATATAGAGCGGATATTAAAAAAACAGATTTGAAATCTCTACCTAATGAATTTGGTTTGATAAGAATAATTTAATCGAGATAACTTTTTCCGCGCATAAATTCCGCTAATGTTGTATCGTCTATTGCTAATGGGTGATTAGTAATTATATCATATATTAATTTCTCACCGTAGGCTCTTGTTTTGTCACTGCCACCCGTACGAGCTATATCAGCTATAACTTGGTCTAATATACCTAATCTTAAATAATTTAACGATAAAGTAGGATTATGACGTTCTGGCATAGGTTTACCGGCTCTTGGTTTTCCAATGCCTATTTCCCTTCCTCTGTTATAAATACCTTCAGATGCTAAAGTCAGCAATCTATCTTGTAACATGATTTTATCATGACTTTTAATGTTTTCTCTTAACAAAAGCGAGAAATATAATTGTCCAAGATTATACTCAACTCTACCGTAGAATGATTTATCTGTTGTTTCTGGAGAATCATCTAATCCATTTAATTCCCGCCATTTAACAAGTTGTTTTTCAGAATATCCTTGATCAATAGCGGTCCATTGACCTTTATCTTCTGTAGTTCCGTTGCCTACTTTGATAAAATTTTCTAGAATTGCATCACTAAGAACCCAAGTCGATGGTGTATTATTTACTAAAGATTTAGTAACCGTTATGGCTTTGTTAACTAAATCTATCCAATAATCTGCATAATCTTCCAAATATTTACTTCTTTCAATTCTTCCAATCATTCCTTGTTCTATTAAACTTAAATGCAAAGGCACATATTCGGTAGAACCTATGTGATTTTTTGTTAATGAATACGAATATATGAAATCTAAAATTTCATTTAAATCCTTAGGTAATGGATCTGTATCTTTTTCGTAATCTCTGCGTTCAAGAGTTGCTTGACTGGTTACTCTACCGTCTAAAAGTACAAGATAAAGTGGTTCATCAAGTGAAGGACCTACTCCAACTGCAGCGTTATATCCTTGCTGATTTTTGTGCATCAAAAAAGTTACGTGCTGCAAATTTTTACCTATTTGTTCTAATCTATTAAAACCCTTTAATCTTATATTGTGAAGATTGTCACCCGATTTAACACTAACAAATAATGTGTTGTTAGCTCCGGATTTAAATGGTAAGCCAGATATTGTGCCAAATCTTTCAGCAACATCTTTGGCTATAGTCATCAACTGTGTTTCATCTACGCCGTTTTTTATATTATTATAGTAGTTTAAATCTTGGTCCTGAAATTCATCAAATATGTGACAAGGTCTAGAACGATCAAGTAATCCATCTTTTTTTAGTATTTCCTCTAATTTATCTTTAATTTGCTCTGCTACCATTGTACTGTACTGTACATATCTGCGTCCATGGGAGCTTTTTAAGGCTATGCGCCTAAATTACTTAATTTTGTACACGATATTAGAGGCATTGCAATTCATGGAGTTGATGGAAAAAACCTAATAATTTACAAGAATTATACGAACAAATATTTTTTGTAATAGATTTCACATCTAAATTTTCATCTAATATGCATTCATTTGATACTTTCAACTATTTTATTGCGCCCTTCACAAAAAATCTAAATGAAATTGCATTAAAAAGTGAATTAAGTAAATTTTTTGGTATGATTAGAATTATGGAGTAAAACTCTTACCTCTTACGTCTGTAAATAAATCCTTTTGCAACCCGAAAGGATGGCCATCTGATATGCAGCTTGTTAATCTTTTAGCATAAGCTTTCATAGCCGAGGTTTCACCTCTACGGGCTATATCTGTAATAATAGGTACTAATATACCTAAATTTACATATGCTGTTGATAAGCTTAGATTACTTGGATCCGGCATGAATCTTCCTTGTCTTACATCGCCACCATTATATCTCCCTTCGGCTACTAACGTAAGCATACGATCTCTAAATTTATCTATAATTAGCTTATCTAAGTTATCCATCTTCATTAATGAGTAATACATTTGTCCTATATTGTATTCTATGCGTCCTGAAAACATTTTATCTAACGCATCGTTATAAGAATTAAGTCCAATTCGGGATTTCCAAACATTTACTTGTAATGGAAAATAACCTTGGTCTACAAACATAAACGTTTCTTTGTTTCCACCATTTCTTACCTTTATAAAATTCTCTATAATTGGATTGCTAGCCACCCAAGTAGATACTTCATCTCCTCTTATGTGAGCTTTCATATCTTCGAGAGTACGGCTTATTCTATTTACCCAATAATCTCTTCTATTTTGATCTAAGTTATAGCTATTTAATAACTCATCAAGCATTTTAGCGCTGACCAATTCCATATGAGATGATATATTTTCTGGAGGTCCAATATGACTCTGATTCAAAGCGTAAGAACCTAAGAAATCGAGAATGTTATTCAATGCTTTTGGCAGCGGATCTCTATCCTCTTGTACGTCTTTATTATTCTTGAAATCGGTGATTGTTGTACTTTCTCCTTGTAACATTACAATATATAATGGATTTTCTAAATTAGGTCCATAACCTATACTTGCATTAAATCCACTTTCTTTTTTAGCTTTTAAAAAATTAATATGCTGTATATTTTGTTCAATAGATGGTAAATTATTGAAACCTTTCACTCTTAATATATACTTGCTATTTTCTGGTTGAACTAATAAATAATAAGTATTTGTAGAACCTGTCTGTGTTGGAGATTTTATTACCTTTCCGAATCTTGAGCCGATCAAGGTTGCTAATTTCTCTAATTTTACATTAGTTATATTTGTATTGGTTATTTCGGCTAAAATAGCATTATCTTCATCTTCAAATTCATTAAAAACGTGAACGACTCTTTTTTTACGGTCGAGTATTGTATCTGGGTTTAGTATTTCCTCTAATTTGGCTTTAATTTGCTCTGCTACCATTGTACTGTACTGTACATATCTGCGTCCATGGGAGCTTTTTAAGGTTAATTGCGGTAAGAAGAGCCCTTATTTAATACTACATAGATGTATTTATTGTTATGCCTAAAAATAAATCTTGGCTTAGTAAAGAACTAAGCCGCATTTACGACAAAACATTTCACCACTAAAATAATTAGTAGATATCTCTGTGCTATTACAAGCTGGACATTCTTCAATGCCCCAGGTTTTTCTTGCGTTTTTGTCTTCGCGTTTCTGTTCGAGTTTAGTAGTCGTATCCATTATACAACCACCTCCGCTTGAAATGAGGCGGGTCCTTTTAAAATATCTTTCTTCGTGATATATGGTATTATAATGTAGAGAACTTCACAAATTGTAACACGTAGCCTTTTAAATCAAGTCAACTGCTGTCTCTTTTAGCTTTTGTATATCTTCTAGAGATAAACAATAACTAGTACAATACGTTTGGCACAACCGTCCATCATTTGTTTTTGAGCGTTCTATTTCGCACTCATTCGTGCAAATAATTTTGGTATCAATTGGACAGCCAAGCTCTGCCAATGCATAAACTGAGCCGTCTGAACAATGAACTCCGTCAAATGTATAAGAGCAAGTTAAAACTGCTGAACCCGTCACCGGACCGAAACTATTGTAGCTGCCAACAGTTATTTCAGAAAAAAATAATATTAAATTAACACCCACTAATAAAAGTACAGATACACCAATTAACCAAATTACATTATGAGATTTATCAAGGTTCTTCTTAACCATAGCTCTTAATTATTTATTTGGGATTTAAATGTTGCGCTAGCAATATCAGATCAATAGCGTGATAACCTTTTTGAACTAGTTTCAGATGTTAATTCTATGCTAATTGGAATTGTAGGTAAACCTAGTGTGGGCAAAAGCACATTCTTCAAAGCTGCAACACTTGCAGAAGTTGAAATCAGCTCTCGGCCTTTTACTACAATTAATCCAAATGAAGGTATTGGTTTTATTAGAGTGCCTTGCCCAGAAACGTATTTCAAAGTTAAATGTAACCCAAACAAAGGTTTTTGCATTGACGGGGAGAGATTCGTTCCTGTAAAATTACTAGATGTAGCTGGCTTAGTTCCTGGAGCGCACGAAGGTAAGGGCTTAGGAAATAAATTTTTAGCTGATTTAATTCAAGCAGATGTCTTAATTCACATTATTGATGCGAGCGGCAGTATAAACGAAACTGGAGAGCCTGTAGAAGCCGGAAGTTATAATCCAATTAACGATATAGAATTTCTAGATAAAGAATTAGATCACTGGTTTGCTTCTATGTTAAAAGAGAACTGGGGCAAATTCGTAAGACAAAGTTTACAAAAAGCTGCAGATAAAGCACTTGCAGAACAATTCTACGGTTTCAAAATAACACTAACTCAAATTACAGATGCTTTGAAAAAAGCTAATTTGAAAGAAAAGAAATTAGCTGATTGGAGTGATAGTGATATTTTTAAATTTGCTAGTGTAGTTAGAAAATTATCTAAACCAACTATTATTGCTGCTAACAAAATTGATTTGCCAACAGCAAAAAAGAATCTTGAAACGCTGAAAGAAAGATTTCCAGACCATTTAATAGTACCTTGTTCTGCCGAATCCGAATTAGCTCTCAGAGAAGCTGCCAAAAATAATTTGATAAAATATATTCCTGGCGACGGCGGTTTTGAAATTCTTAGAGCAGATAAATTATCAGATAAACAAAAAGAAGCTTTGCAGTTCATTAGAGATAAAATACTGCACGTTTGGGACAATACAGGCGTGCAGAAATGTCTCAATTCAGCAGTCTTAGATTTCCTACAGCATATTGTTATATTTCCAGGTGGAGTAAAAAAACTAGGAGATGCTAAAGGTAATATACTTCCAGACGCGTTTATATTTCCACCGCATTCAACTGCTTTTGATTTCGCTAAAAAGATTCATACTGATCTGGCTGATAATTTCATAGCGGCTATTGATGTTAAAACAAAACAAAAAATAGGTCGGGATAAAGAGCTAAAACACTTAGATATAATAGAGATTATGACGAGCAAATAAGCCAGAAAGTTTATAAAACGACCAAAAGAGCTTACATTATGGGAAGAATACGAGCGGGATTTGTTAAAAGACAAGCTGAGAAACTTATGCAGAAATATGATTTAATGTTTAAATCAAGTTTCGGACAAAACAAATTACTTCTAGCTCAAGTAGCCGAAATTCCTACAAAGAAGTTAAGGAACCTTTTAGCCGGCTATATAACTAAGAAGATCAAGATATCAAAGGAATAAAATGGATTTTAGTTTATATATAGGCGGAAAGCCAATAATGAGTTATGTAACTAATGTAGTGATGTATTTCACTACGCAGGGCGCTGAAAGCGTTGTAATTAAAAGTAGAGGAAAATTCATTAGTTCTGCTGTCGAAGTTGCTGAAGTTATCCAAAAACAATTCTTAAAAGATAAAGTAAAAATTGACGATGTAAAAATTGACAGCCAAGAGCTTACGGCTAAAGACGGTAAAAAAGTAAGGGTATCGACAATGGAAATAACTCTCACCAAGCAATAATTTCAAAGGATTGATTTTATCGCAAGTATATTATGAAAATATCTACAGATATTCAATCTAAAATGTGTCCAGGTTGCGGCGGATGCTGTATAAATGTAGCGCCTCAATTCGGAACAAGCAAATACAACAGCAAAGAAGCTTTAGAAAAATTTGCTCAAGAAGTTGATGAATCTTTTGAAATATCAGTAATACTATGTTTAGCGCACATAAGTATATATAGAGATTTAAAATATGACACGCCAGAAAAATTAGAAAAAGCTGCTAACTTGCTAGAAGATTATGGGCCATTATATATATTTTCTTTAGTTCCAAAATCAGATAGGCGATGTTATTTCCTAACTAATGAAAATACCTGCAGTGCTTATAATAAATCGCGGCCAGAAATTTGCAAAGAATTTTTCTGTTCCGCTGTTAGAAATGCCAGCTATGATTTTAATACGGGATTAATACCACTTGAACAAATATTAAAAACCCTTGCTCCTCATTTAAATCATGCCATCAATAGAAGTCAGCAGGTCTGATTTACAAAATCTTATAGGGAAAAAACTACCTAACGATTTGGAAGAACTTAATGATTTAATGAGCTATGTCAAAGGCGAAGTTGAAGGATTGGATGGCGACGTCTTGAAATTAAATTTAGAGGATTCAAATCGACCGGATTTATGGTCGGTTGAGGGATTAGCGAGATATTTTAGGACATTTTTAGGTGTCGCACAAGTTCCTTACAAAATTGAATCTTCAGATTACAAAGTTTTCGTAACAGATAATATGAAGAATGTAAGGCCATTTATTGCCTGCGCTGTTGTTAAAGGTGTAAAATTAAATTCTAATGTAATTAAACAACTTATGCAGCAACAAGAAAAAATAGATGTAACTTACGGTAGAAATAGAGCTAAAACTTCTATTGGTTTGTATAAACTAGACACGTTAAAATGGCCTTTGAAATATACTCTTACAAAATCAGACGAAAACGCTTTCATTCCACTAGGCGGTTCTGAACGAATGACTCCACAAGAAATATTAAGTGAGCATCCAAAAGGTCAAACGTATGGACATATATTAAAAGGTCACGATAAATATCCTATTTTCATTGATGCAGAAAATAAAGTTTTATCTATGCCCCCGATAATTAATTCTAATAATCTTGGACAGATAGATGAATCTACTACTAATGTTTTGGTCGAAGTTACTGGCACAGACCACAAAACTGTAAATAATGTTTTGAAAATTTTTACTTTAAGTTTAGCTGATAGAGATGGTAGGATTTACGGCGTTGCAATCGATTATACATATAGAACTCTTGAACGTACTCCAAATTTTGATGCAACGGAAATACGAATAAAAATAACTGACGCAAATAAACTTCTTGGAATAAAATTAAGTGCTAATGAAATTGCAAATTTACTAAAAAAGATGGGTTATGAAGCTAGAGCATCTTCTGAAACTGAGGTGGAAATAAAAATTCCAAGTTATAGATTAGACATAATGCATTCAGTAGATGTAATCGAAGATATTGCAATAGCTCACGGATATAATAAATTTGAACGGCAAACTTTAGGTTTACCTGTATCTGGCGGTTTATTGGATGATGAAATTTTAATTGATAAAATAAGAGAACTTTGCATTGGATTAGGCGGTCAAGAAGTAATAAATTTCAATCTTACAGACAAAGAAAGTTTATTTCAAAAAAATAATTTGCCGGAAGAAAATATAATTGAAATAGAAAACCCAGTTGTACAGACTCACTCTGTATTGAGGAATAATCTTATTTCTTCTACTCTAGAATTTTTATCTAAAAACACTATGCGGGAATTTCCGCAAAAAGTGTTTGAAATTGGTGATGTTACTCATTTATCTCTTGGAGCTGAAACTGGAGCAAAAACTACCAAACAAATTTGCTTCGCAATTACTCATTCAAATGCAAATTATACAGAAATAAAACAACATCTTGAAAATTTATTTGCGAATCTTGGCTGGGATTTGAAAGTCATAGAAAAAGAGCATTCGAGTTTCATAACTGGTAGATGCGCAGCTATAAAAACACCAGAAGGAATTATTGGATTAATCGGAGAAGTGCATCCACAAGTGTTAAACAACTGGGGCATTGAACAGCCAGTTTCACTATTTGAATTTAAGCTTTAGCTGAATTATATGCTCGTTCGCCTGGCGTTATAACATCATCTCTTCTATACGTACAATTTTTAAAATTGCTTTTGCAATAAAGCTGCAACTCTGCCAAATCTTGCTGATTATATATTATTGGGTCATTGCCAATACGTTCAGTCTGCAATAAAATATTTTCAGGCAGACCCTTGCCGCAATAATATAATCCTGGTATTTTCCTTAAAAATTCGCATGTTAAAGATCTAGGTACTCTGTCAAGATAGTCTTGTATTGCTTCAGTTCTTTCGATAACAGTTAACAATTCAGTACCATTATTAGCTCTCAAACTCATTTTACACCTTAGTAAACAATTTACCTACCCTATATTTACCTATCGCTAATATAAAAGGAGCTAATCTTGGTCCATTTTCTTTGCTGACTAAGATACGATAAGCTGCTGCAAAGAAGTTTTTTCTTTCTATTTTGTGTTTATCTGCTAGATTTCCAAATTCTACGAAAAGACTTTCAGCAGTATAATGTTTTTTCAGAAGTAATTCTCCCATTTCTTTTATAGCTTCCCGCTCGCCTTTTCCTAATTTTATTTTTGGTGTCTTGTCATTAACAGAAAATTTGTATTTTTCTGGTGCATATTTTTCCAGCCAATTTTTTGCACATTCCAAAATAGCCTTAATTCTTTTATCTTTGCCCGTTTGTTTTTGTGCTTCTCCGACGCTTTTGTAAATATTAATTAACTCAATTGCCTGCCTAAAACTAAATTGTACTGGTATTTTTTTGCTTGGTTTAGCAACACAGCTCATTTCGTAAACTCTATCATAATGTTTCTTTTTTTGTCCAGTAAGTTTATCAACATTATAATAAATTCTTTCAGTTTCATAGAAATCTTCGTACACTTTTATTACTTCTTCATCAAATGGAATTGTAAACTCTGTTACAGGTTTTCCCGTAAATAAGAAACGTATTATTTCGGGCAAATATATATCAAGACATTCACTTAACGTCACAACATTGCCGGCGGATGACGATATTTTACCTCCTGATTTTAATATTACA
>Ga0209343_10004513_pt1 | contig 17167 bp, 19 predicted proteins | sample RifCSPlowO2_02_FD_184026 | JGI IMG/M metagenome (GOLD analysis project Ga0209343, IMG submission 184026) | Groundwater microbial communities from Rifle, Colorado - Rifle CSP2_plank lowO2_0.2 (SPAdes) (version 2) | ecosystem: Environmental > Aquatic > Deep subsurface > Groundwater | place... | reverse complement strand
CATGTACGAACGCCATGGCCGCTGCGTGATTGCCGTTTCCGAAGGCATCCATGACGCCAGCGGCACACCCATCACCGCGCTGCTGGCCAAGGAAATGGAACACGATGCCCATGGCAATGTGCAGCTCTCAGGCAACGGCGCACTGGCGGATTTGCTGTGCGAGGAGATCAAGGCCAAGCTCAAGATCAAGCGCGTGCGGGGCGACACCTTCGGCTACCTGCAGCGCTCGTTCATTGGCTGCGTGTCGGATGTCGACCAACGCGAGGCCCGTGAGGTGGGCGAAAAAGCGGTTCAATATGCCATGTGGGGCGGGCGCAATGGCTCGGTGGCCATCAAGCGTACCGGCTTCTACTCGGTGGACTACGAACTGCTGCCGCTGGACGCCGTGGCTGGTAAAACCCGCGTCATGGAGGATGAATTCATCACCGCCAGCGGCACCGATGTCACCGATGCGTTTCGCATGTACCTGCGCCCCCTGTTGGGATCCGGCATGCCCGATGCCTTCCGGTTGCGCCACCATCCTGTTGAACGCGTGCTTAAAAAGTAAGCCGTCTGCATGGGGCTTGCCTATCAACGCAAGCCATCAACCAATCCAGTGAATTCAACCCGGCCCGGCAAGCCCGCCAAACTTCAAGGTAGCATGACGGATTACGTCGACCATGCCGTTGTTGACCGATGGGTCGTCCATCGTGAGATATGTCGAGCTCTATCAATCCGTTGAAACCGGCCTCCAATCAAAAAATATTTCTCTTCTTCTTTTGACTTAGATCAAATATTTTGCGCTTTACAGGTCAGGTCCGCCTCCAAAGCAAATATCAGGCCGGATAAAGGTCGGCAAGAATTTCTTGCCGACCCATTTCGTCATTTCGGTTAGCATCAGAACAAGCATTTCCTTTCCTTCCTGGCACCAAGGCACTTTATCGGTGTCGGCCAACTTTTGATCCGATCATGATTCTCAACAAAGCCAGAACCGATTCAAGCGAAAGCCCACTTACCGTTCACCCAGCTGTTGCTGTCGTCCCTGTCGCCGTTCCACACTACCTGGAGTCCACCTACTGGTGGGCCTACACGCATCCCAACGCGGTGCGTGTATTCGAGCGTCAATGGTTGGTCAATCTGATTTTGTGGGGCAACTTTTCCCGGCTGCGTGATCTGGCACTGCAAGAAATGGGCGATGTCATCGACGGCGATGTGCTGCAAGTGGCCTGTGTCTATGGCAATTTCACGGAACACATGGTGCGCCGTCTGGGACCACAAGCGCATTTGAATGTGATTGACGTGGCACCCGTACAAATCACCAACCTGCACGCCAAACTGGGACAACAAAAACAGGTCACGGTATTGCAACAAGACTCGTCTGCCATGCTGTTTGAGGATGCCAGTCATGACACGGTGGTGGTATTTTTTCTGCTGCATGAACAACCCGCCGAGGTGCGACGCAAGACTATCGCCGAGGCGCTGCGCGTGACCAAACCAGGTGGCAAGATTGTGTTTGTCGATTACCACAAACCCAAAGCCCTCAACCCATTCCGCTACATCATGGTGCCAATATTGACCACCCTGGAGCCATTTGCCATGGATTTGTGGAATGGCCAAATTGCCGATTGGCTTCCTCCAGACTGCCAAGACCTGCGCATTGACAAGCAAACTTACTTTGGCGGCTTATACCAGAAAGTAGTGATCACTTGCTAATCTCGTTTTGAAGGCCGTGCGGCGTGTCGTAAGATAATCTGGCTTTTCTATCTGCAATCGCACTGCTCTTGAACACCACACCATCACTGACTTTTACCAAGCTTGCTTGTACCAGGGGTGGACGGCAACTTTTCAAAAACGTCGATTGCCATCTGGAGGCTGGCCACTGGTTGTATGTGGCGGGGGCCAACGGCGTCGGTAAAACCAGCCTGCTGCGCATGGTCTGCGGTCTGGCTTCGACTGAAGCCGGCGACATCCTCTGGAACGGCACCTCCATACACAGCCAAGCCGAGGCCTACCGACAAGACCTCTGCTATCTGGGTCACTTGAACGCCTTGCAGGAATCGATGACGGTTGACGAAAACCTGGCCTTCACAACGGCGCTGGGTGGCATCTCCCCGGACAAGGCAGAAACCCGAGCGGTGCTGACACGCTTTGGCTTGCGCGGGCGCGGCCGGCAATTGGTGCGCCACCTGTCCCAGGGGCAAAAACGCCGCGTCGCCTTGTCGCGACTGGCTTTGAGCCCGGCACGGCTATGGGTGCTGGATGAGCCTTATGTCGCCATGGATGAGGCCGGAATCGGCTTGTTGGCTGACCTGATTGCCCAACACCTGGCAGCTGGCGGGCTGGCGGTGCTGACCAGTCACCAGCGCGTGCCGATTGGCAATGTGCCGGCACAAATGCTGGAGTTACAGGCAGCATGAGCCGTGCCATAAAAACCATCGGACTGGGCTTTGTGCTGCTGGCCGTGCTGAAACGTGAACTTTCCCTGGGTATGCGGCAAAAGGGCGAGGTGCTGACCCCGCTGGTGTTTTTTGTCGTGATCGCCAGCCTGTTTCCACTCGGGGTCGGGCCCGAATCCGCCTTGCTGCTGCGCATGGCGCCCGGTGTCTTGTGGGTCAGTGCCCTGCTGGCCGCCATGTTGTCACTGCAGCGCATGTTTGCCACCGATTACGCCGATGGTTCACTTGAACAAATGACGCTTTCCACCACCCCGCTGGCTTTGCTGGTGCTGGCCAAAGCGCTGGCCCATTTTTTATTGGCAGGCCTGCCCCTGGTCTTGATGGCGCCGGTGCTGGGTCTGCAATTTGGTCTGGACAGCCGGGCCCTGGGCATCTTGATGTTGTCACTGCTGCTGGGCACACCCACCTTGAGCCTGATTGGCAGCATTGGTGCAGCGCTGACCTTGGGCGTACGGGGTGCAGGGGTTTTGCTGTCCTTATTGATCTTGCCCCTGTATATTCCGGTTCTGATTTTCGGTGCGGGAGCGGTTGAAGCCGACGCTGCGGGTCTGGGCATTGGTGGCCACTTGTCGCTGATGTCGGCCTTGCTGGTGCTCTCGCTCTTTTTCTCCCCCCTGGCTACGGCTGCCGCTTTGAGGATTTCCCTGGAATGAAAACTCGCGTGATTCATTGGTTCAAGTTCTCCTCACCGCAGAACTTTTATTATTTGGCGGGAAAAATGTGGCCCTGGTTTGCCGCCCTGGCCACCGTACTGGCGCTGGTGGGCTTGTGGATATCGTTTTTTGTCGCACCCGTGGATGCCCAGCAGGGCCAAGGCTACCGCATCATTTTTGTCCATGTCCCGACCTCGCAGATGTCCATGTTCATCTATTTGGTGATGGCAGGCTGGGCGGGCTTTGGGCTGGCCTTCAATACCCGCCTGTCGGGCATGATGGCCTCGGCTTTGGCCCCGACCGGTGCGCTGTTTGCCTTTTTGTCGCTGGTCACCGGTGCCCTGTGGGGCAAACCGATGTGGGGCGCCTGGTGGGTGTGGGACGCAAGGCTGACTTCCGAGCTGATTTTGCTGTTTTTATACCTGGGTTTTCTGGCACTGCAAGCCAGCATCGACGACCCGCGCCGGGCGGACAAGGCGTGCGCCATCCTGGCCCTGGTCGGAGCGGTGAATGTGCCCATCATTTATTTCTCGGTCAAATGGTGGAACACCTTGCACCAGGGCGCCTCGGTGTCCATGAAAGGCGCCTCCATGGCCACGCCCATGCTGGCCGGCATGCTGATCATGGTGCTGGCCTTCTGGATGTACACCATCGCCATTGCACTGGTACGGGTGCGCACCATTATTCTGGATCGGGAACGTCATACGGAGTGGGTGAAACATGCAGTGGCTTAGCGTGGCAGATTTTTTGAACATGGGCGGTTACGCCTTCTATGTTTGGGGCAGTTTTGGTATTACAGCCTTGGTCGTTGTGGCTGAAATCTGGCAGGTGCGCGTCAAACGACGCGAGCTTCTGCGAAACCTTTTGAACGAAAACGACTCACACCAAGATTAAACTTATCCACGACTATGAAACCTCGTCACAAACGAACCGCCATGATTGTTGGCGCTCTGGCCGCCATTGCGCTGGCTTCGTACTTTGTCCTCAATGCTTTCCAAAGCAACCTGGTTTTTTTCTTCACGCCGACTCAGGTGGGCGCAGGTGAAGCGCCACAAAACCGCACCTTTCGGGTTGGCGGCGTAGTCAAGGAAGGCTCGGTCAAACGCGACAACCTGACGGTTTCATTTATTGTCAGCGACACCCTCAAGGAAGTGCCTGTCACCTACACCGGCATCCTGCCTGATCTGTTCCGTGAAGGCAAAGGGGTGGTGGCGCAGGGGCAACTCGGCAACGACGGCAAATTCACCGCCTCAGAGGTGCTGGCCAAGCATGATGAAAACTACATGCCGCCAGAAGCCCAGCATGCGCTGGACCAGGCTGAAATCGAAAAAACCACCAAAACGTTGAAGTAAAGCTCTGGCAATTTGCCAGCCCCTGTTTTCATATACCGAGACGCACCATGATCCCTGAACTTGGACATTTCGCATTGATTCTTGCGCTGCCGGTTGCCGCCGTACTCGGCATCCTCAGTCTGTTGGGCGGGCAAACCGGCCGCGCCGACTGGATCGCGCTGGCTCGGCCTGGCGCCCAGGTCCTGTGGTTGCTCACGGGCTTTTCGTTTCTGTGCCTGACCTACGCGTTCTACACCAACGACTTCTCGGTGATGTACGTGGCCCAGCACTCCAACTCCCAGTTACCCGACCTGTACCGCGTTTCGGCCGTTTGGGGCGGCCACGAGGGCTCACTGCTGCTTTGGCTGCTGATGTTGTGCAGCTGGATGATGGCCGTATCCATCTTTTCACGTCAACTGCCTGACGTGATGGTGTCACGCGTGCTGGGCGTACTGGGTCTGATTGCCGTCGGTTTCCTGCTCTTCATGTTGATCACGTCCAACCCGTTTGTGCGCTTGAGCGACATTCCGGCTGATGGCCGTGACTTGAACCCCTTGTTGCAGGACCCCGGCCTGGTATTCCACCCGCCGATGCTCTACATGGGTTACGTCGGGCTGGCTATTCCGTTTGCCTTCTCGATTGCCGCCTTGCTCAATGGCCGGCTCGACGCGGCCTGGGCGCGCTGGACACGCCCCTGGGCAACCGCTGCGTGGATCTGCCTGACTATTGGCATTGCCCTGGGATCATGGTGGGCCTATTACGAACTGGGCTGGGGCGGCTGGTGGTTCTGGGACCCGGTTGAAAACGCCTCATTTTTACCCTGGCTGGTCAGCACCGCGCTGATCCATTCGCTGGCCGTCACGGAAAAGCGTGGCCTGTTCAGAAGCTGGACCATCATGCTGTCCCTGATTGCGTTCTCGCTGAGTTTGCTGGGTACTTTCCTGGTGCGCTCGGGGGTGTTGACCTCGGTCCACGCTTTTGCCACAGACCCCAAACGCGGCGTCTTCATCCTCTTGTTTCTGGCTGTAGTCGTCGGTGGCTCATTGGTCCTGTTTGCCGCACGTTCCGGCAAGGTTCGTGCTGGTGGAACCTTCTCGCTGATTTCCCGTGAAACGTTTTTGCTGGTCAACAACGTGTTGTTGACCACGGCTGCTGCGGCCGTTCTGCTGGGCACGCTTTACCCCTTGATCATTGACGCGCTGAACCTGGGCAAGCTGTCGGTAGGCCCACCCTACTTCAACGCCGTCTTTGCCCCCATCATGACGCCGGTGTTGCTGTTCATGGTGATTGGCAGTTATGCCCGCTGGAAAAGCGACACCGTCGCCAACCTGACCCAAAAACTGCGTCCCATTGCCATTGTGTCGGTGCTCCTCGGTTGCACGGCACCCCTGCTGGCCGGTCCCTGGTCGGCCCTGGTTGCCATGGGCCTGACACTTTCGATCTGGATCGTGCTGGCATCTTTTGTGCAGATGTACCGTCAGCTCAAAGACACGTCAAACTGGAAATCCACCCCCATTTCTTACTGGGGCATGCATATCGCCCACATCGGCATTGCCGTGTGCGTGGTCGGCATCACCATGGTCAAGGGCTATGAAACCGAAAAAGACGTGCGCATGACCATTGGCGACACCGTCTCCGTGGGCGGCTATACCTTTCGCCTGACCGGTATCAGCCAGGTGCCCGGCCCCAATTACAACGCCGACCGGGGCAGCGTGGAGCTGATCAAAGGCGACAAGGTTTTGCGTGTGCTTCACCCTGAAAAACGGACCTATTTCTCATCCACCATGCCCATGACAGAAGCTGCCATTGACAGCGGCCCAACGCGTGACGTCTATGTGTCGCTGGGTGAGCGCCTGGAAGGCGAGGGCAAACCGGCCTGGGCCATGCGGGTCTATCACAAACCCTTCATTACCTGGATCTGGTTCGGCTGCTTCTTGATGGCCATCGGCGGTGGTATGGCAGCTCTGGACAAGCGCTACCGCAAAAAAGTGGCCGCCAAATTGAATCTCAACAACATCAAAGGCGCTGTGGCATGAAAAAGGCATACATTCCTTTGGGTATTTTTGCGGTTCTTCTGGTATTTCTGGCGATTGGCCTGACCCGTGACCCGCGTGAGATTCCTTCACCCCTGATTGGCAAGCCTGCCCCAACTTTCACCACACCGGTACTCGGCAAGCCGGGTGTGACTTTTTCGAACAAGGACATGCTGGGCCAGGTCTGGCTGCTCAACGTCTGGGCCTCGTGGTGCGTGGCCTGTCGGGTGGAGCACCCGCTGCTGGTTGAATTTGTCAAAACCAATCCGCTACCGATCATCGGCTTGGACTATAAAGACAAGGAAGCCGACGGCATACAGTGGCTGGCCCGCTTTGGCGACCCTTATACCCACGCCATTGTGGATGCGGACGGGCGCATCGGCATTGACTTTGGTGTCTATGGCGTCCCCGAAAGTTTCCTGATCGACAAACAAGGCATCATTCGCTACAAGCAAATCGGCCCGTTCACTGAGGAAACCTTGCGCGACAAATTGCAACCAATGATCAAGGAACTGCAATTATGAAACTCCTGATCACCCTGTTTCTTGCACTGCAATGCGCCATCGGTGTACAGGCCAATGAAGCAGTACCCCTGGCTGAGGATCCGGTGGTGGAACAACGCCTGATCATCATTGCCGAAGAATTACGCTGTCTGGTATGCCAAAACGAATCCCTGGCCGGCTCCCGTGCCGACCTGGCCATGGATTTGCGCCGTGAAGTGCGTACCCTGATCAAAGATGGCAAAACAGATGCTGAAATCAAGGACTATCTGGTCAGCCGCTATGGCGACTTCGTGCTGTACCGTCCCCCAGTCAAACCCACCACCTGGCTGCTCTGGTTTGGGCCATTGCTGCTGTTGATTGGCGCCATCTGGCTGCTGATCAACATCATCAAACGCTCTCAAAACCAAAAAAATGCACCGGTGCTCGACGCTGCTCAACGCGCCAAAGCGCAAGCCCTTCTTCAAGAAACTGATTCTTCCAAATGAACGTATTTATTGGTATTTCAGCGCTGTTAACGCTGCTGGTAGTGGCTTGGCTGCTGCGTCCACTGCTTCGTCAACCCACCTCAGGCAGCATTTCCAGCGAGAAGCTCAACGCGGCCATTCACCGTGATCAACTGCAGGCGCTGGAAGCGGACCTGGCACGTGGCATCATCAGCCAGCAGGATTTCGAGACCACACGGGACGAGTTGCAGTTGCGCTTGCTGGATGACACAGAGAGTTTTGAAGCCACCAGTCCAAAGGCAAAGACGACCGGATTCTGGACAGCCAAACGCACAGCCGTTGCCGTTGGACTCAGTTTGCCGGTATTGGCCTTGAGTATCTACCTGCAAATTGGCACACCCGATGCGCTGAACCCCGTCGCCATGGCCAACGCCAATGATCATCAAATGAAGGAAATGGTTGAAAAACTGGCCGCGAGGCTCAAGGACAACCCCAATGACCAAAAGGGTTGGGTCATGCTGGCACGGTCTTATAAGGCGATGGGGCGCTTTGAGGAAGCAAAGCAGGCTTTTGATAACGCAGGCGATATCATCAATTCAGATCCTGATCTGCTGATTGACCATGCTGATTTGTTAGGCGTTCTGGCTGGCAACAACCTTCAAGGCAAGCCACAACAGATGATTGAAGAAGCCCTTCGCCTGAACCCCGAGCACCCCATGAGTTTGATGATGGCAGGTGTCGCCGCCTACCAAAGGAGTGACTACCAGAAAGCTGTAACTTACTGGGAAAAATTACTGAGCCTGCTTCAACCTGGTTCGACAGACGCGCAACAGGTGCAAGCCAACATTGACGATGCGCGCGCCAAAGGGGGTCAGTCTGCCGGTGCCAGCAATGTCCTGCCACCCGTGCCAACTGGTGCTGCAGCCGGCATGACAGCGGACAATATCAACGACATGGTAGATCGGCTGGCAGCGCGCCTGAAAGACAACCCGGATGACCTGGCTGGCTGGGCACGGCTGGCGCGTGCCTACAAAATGCAAAGCCGACTCGACGAAGCCGCTGCAGCCTATGCCAAAACGGGCACACTGCTCAATACTGACCCGGATCTACTGACCCAATATGCAGACACGCTGGCCATGCGCACAAAAAGCCTGCAGGGAAAGCCAAGCGAGTTGATCAACAAGGCCCTGGCCATCGCACCGAAACACCCCATGGCGCTGATGATGGCAGGCCAGGCGGCTTACCAGAGCGGCAATTACGCTGCAGCCATTGGCCACTGGAAAAATGTCTTGTCAATCCTGCCAGTCAACTCACCTGACATTGAACTCGTCAAGGCAGAAATTGCCGATGCCCAGCTCAAAATGGGGACTCCTGTCAAACCCTGAAGTCAAACACCACTTGTCAAGCCCGGATCTTCCGGGCTTTTTTTTCGCTTGTTTTAAGTTCAAGTGCTCATCAAGGAGGTAGAAGTGTTAGTTGGATAAACTTGTGGATAAAAGTTCAGGATAAGGAAAGTTATCCACATAAATTTTAAAAAAATAAACTTATCCAAGTTTTGAGTGCATTAAAAAATCGCACCCTTACACAATGAAACAAATGTCTTAAGTTATTGATTTAAAAAGTATAACTTCACTTGTTCACAGAAATGGCCTGACTCTATCTACTACGACTACTTCAAAATATAAATTGATTAAAGACAACAAGGCTAATTTTTCGATGGTTTTTCAAGAGCGTAAAAAATCCTGTGCATAGAAACAATAAAAACGATTCGTGAAGCTTTTCTTTGGTTGAATCAAGTAAGATTTGGCAGTTCGCAAGCGACTGCCTTGCCCCAGCCAATTTTTTTCACCATTTTTTTCTACAGGCCACGTGGCACATACCTTTGAAATCAAAAGCGCGCAATTGCCCCTGGTGGCCTTGCTGCTAAAAACAGCAGATATCAAGCGCCTCATTGAGGATATCAATGCCCAGTTTGGTCCGGCTAGCCAAAGTCCGGACTTTTTTGATGATGATGCCTTGGTGCTTGACTTTTCCCAGTTGGAGTCTGACAACCTGAGTCAAGCCCTGCCACATTTATTGACGACATTGCAAAGCTGTCGGCTCAAACCTATCGCTTTCCGGAATGCCACACATGCAGTAGCTACCGAGGCCAAGGCCTGTGGTCTGGTTGAAGTGCCTGTGGATACACCACGCGGAAAACCTGTCGAGAAAAAGAATACAGACAGGCCATTGACACGACCTGTTCGCGACGTGGTGCGCGAGACCATTCGTGAAGTCCCTGGCCCGGCAACGCTGGTGATCGACAAGCCTTTGCGTTCAGGCCAGAAAATTTATGCACGCGGTGCGGACCTGGTGGTGTTGGCCATGGTCAACATGGGTGCCGAGGTGGTGGCAGATGGCAATATCCATGTTTATGCCCCATTGCGTGGCAAAGCCATGGCAGGGGCCAGCGGCAACACCCAGGCACGCATTTTTTCGCTATGTCTTGAGCCAGAATTGATCTCCATTGCGGGTGTCTACCGTACCAGCGAAAATCCGCTATCCAAAGACATTCAAGGCAAGCCGGCACAGGTCCGTTTGAGCAATGACGGGCAAGATAAACTGCTTTTCGAAGCCCTGAACTCTTAATTTTTTGAAAGAATTTCTCAATATGGCAAAAATTATTGTGGTGACTTCAGGCAAGGGGGGGGTGGGTAAAACTACCACCAGCGCCAGTTTTTCAACCGGGCTGGCCCTGCGCGGTCACAAAACGGCCGTCATTGACTTTGACGTGGGCTTGCGCAACCTGGACCTGATCATGGGTTGTGAACGCCGTGTGGTGTATGACCTGATCAATGTGATCCAAGGCGAAGCCAACCTGAACCAGGCGCTGATCAAGGACAAGCAGTGCGACAAGCTCTATGTGCTGGCGGCCTCCCAAACGCGTGACAAGGATGCCCTGACGCAGGACGGCGTAGAAAAAGTGTTGTCAGACCTGGCCACCATGGACTTTGAATTCATCGTGTGTGATTCTCCCGCCGGCATTGAAACCGGCGCCTTGATGGCCATGCATTTTGCCGATGAAGCCCTGGTGGTGACCAACCCCGAGGTCTCATCGGTGCGCGATTCCGACCGTATCCTGGGCATGCTCTCCAGCAAGACCCGGCGCGCCATGCAGGGACTCGAGCCGATCAAGGAACATCTGTTGATCACCCGTTACAACCCGGCCCGCGTCAACCAGGGGCAAATGTTGTCCTTGCAGGACATCCAGGATATTTTGCGCATCAAGCTCATCGGTGTGATTCCCGAGAGTGAGTCTGTGCTGCAGGCTTCCAACCAGGGTGTACCGGCCGTTCACATGGAAGGCAGTGACGTTTCCGAAGCCTACAAGGACGTGATCGACCGCTTTCTTGGTGAAAGCAAGCCCATGCGCTTTACCGAGCCGCCCAAGCAAGGTTTGCTCAAACGCCTGTTTGGAGGGAAGTGAGGCCATGTCGTTTTTCTCATTTTTTCTGGGCGAGAAAAAGAAAACCGCCAGCCTTGCCAAAGAGCGTCTGCAAATCATTCTTGCCCATGAGCGCAATGGCCGCAGTCCTGCCACGCCGGATTATTTGCCGGACCTGCAACGGGAATTGATCGCCGTCATCAGCAAATACATCAAGATCAATCCTGATGACATCAAGGTCAATCTGGAGCGCCAGGACAACCTGGAAGTACTGGAAGTCAAGATCGAGCTGCCTGACGCCCGCTAAAGGCTCTTGCCAGGCCTGATCAGTCGGGTGTTTCGGGTTGCCAACGTTTAAGCAACAAGGCGTTGCTCATGACACTCACCGAACTCATGGCCATGGCGGCGCCTGCCATGACCGGATTGAGGAACCCAAGAGCTGCCAGTGGAATGCCGGCCACGTTGTAGATAAAGGCCCAAAACAGGTTTTGCCGTATTTTTGACACGGTGCGATTTGAAATATCCAGGGCAGCCGCTACCAGCGCCAGGTCACCGCGCATCAGCGTGATGCCTGCCGCGTGCATGGCGACATCGGTGCCGCCTCCCACGTTGGCCATCGCCATTCCCACATCAGCCGCCGCCAGGGCGGGTGCGTCGTTGACGCCGTCACCCACCATCACGACCGTCAGGCCTTGTTGTCTGAGTGTGGCGATGTGAGCCGCCTTGTCGCCAGGCAGCACGTTGCTGATCACTTCATCAGGCTGCAAGCCGACGCGTTCGGCCATGGCCAGGGCCGCGGCCGTGTTATCGCCCGATAGCATCATGACGCGGATGCCGCGTGCGCGCAAAGTGACTATTGCCGCGCTGGCCTCGGCTTTGGGCTCATCGCCAAAAGTCAACAGTGCCAAGGCCTGCAAACCGGCAGGCGTTTGCTGTGCCATCACCGCCAGCGTGGCCCCCTGTGCCACCAGCGACTGCAAGCGTTGTTCCAGGGTATTGAGTTGTACCCCCAGCTCCTGCATCCAGCGCACACTGCCAATCCAATAATCGCCGCCGTTCACCTGACCATGCAAGCCCTTGCCCGGCATACTTTGCAACTGCGTTACCGCCGGCAAGACCAATTGCTGGTCGAGGGCCGCCGTGACCACGGCACGGGCCAGCGGGTGGCCACTGCCGCTTTGCAAAGCGCCGGCAAGGGTCAACAAGGCATTGCGGTCCGCATGCTCAGGAACGACAAAATCAGTCAGGCGTGCCTGACCCAGCGTGAGCGTGCCGGTTTTGTCAAACACCACCACATCAGCCTGGTGCGCCAGTTCCAGCGCTTGTGCGTCCTTGATCAAAATGCCGTGTTGGGCTGCCACACCCGTGCCCGCCATGATGGCCGCCGGCGTGGCCAGCCCCAAGGCGCACGGGCAGGCAATCACCAGAACCGTGACAGCGTTGATCACTGCCACTTCGAATGGCTGGCCATTGAGCCACCAAGCCAGCAGCGTGAGCAGCGCAATCACCAGAACCACGGGCACAAACACGGCGCTTACCTTGTCCACCAGGCGCTGAATCGGAGCCTTGGCAGCTTGCGCATCTTCGACCAGGCGGATGATGCTGGCCAGCACCGTATCGACGCCGGTGGCGGTTACTTTCACAATCACCCTGCCATCACCATTGAGGGTGCCACCCGTGACTTTGTCGTTGTGCGTTTTGGATACCGGCAAGGGTTCACCGGTGAGCATCGATTCATCCACCTGGCTTTGCCCTTCCTGCACCAGACCGTCCACGGCAAAACGCTCGCCCGGCCGCACCACCAGTTCGTCACCCAGCAGAACTTCATCGATGGGGACGTCGATTTCGCCATCGAGCCCCAACAGGTGCGCGGTCTCGGGCCGCAAGGCGTGCAGCGCACGGATGGCAGAAGTGGTTTGGCGTTTGGCCCGGGCTTCGAGCCATTTGCCCAGCAACACCAGGGTGATCACCACGGCCGAAGCCTCAAAATAAAGGTGCGGCATGGCTTCTGGGGCTGCGCTCAACCACAGCCAGACCGAAAGCGCCCAGCCAGCGCTGGTGCCCATGGCCACCAGCAGGTCCATGTTGCCGCTCAGCGACTTGAGCGAATGCCAGCCTGCCTTGTAAAACCGCGCCCCCAGAATGAACTGCACCGGTGTTGCCAATAGAAACTGAATCCAGGCTGGCAGCATCCAGTGCTGTCCCAAAAGATTACCCAGCATGGGCAACATCAAGGGCAATGACAGCGCCAGGCCCACTGCCACAGGCGCAAAACCGGACCAGTTTGACGGTGTAGGCGCATCAATGGCGGCGTTGGCAGCCACCGGTTCATAGCCGGCATCACGCACCGCGCGCCGGAGCCGGGCCTTGATCTGCTCAGACGGCAAGACGATCACACGCGCTGATTCCGTCGCCAGATTGACGCTCACCTCCTGCACACCGGGCACTTTTTTCAGCGCCCGCTCAGCGCGGCCCACGCATGACGCGCACGTCATGCCGTGAATACCAAGGTCGATACGCAGGGAATCAGGAAGGGTTTGAGATGTTGTCATGAAAAGTAGAGCCAGATGTTGCTGACAAGGTTCACAATATGCGCTTTTGTTGTCTCCGTATTTTCGAGGAAATTGAGATGAAGCAGATTTTTAACGTAACCGGCATGACCTGTGAACATTGTGAAAAAGCGGTGGTGCGTGCCGTGCGCCAGCTCGATCGCACGGCAGAAGTGCACGCCGACCGCATCCAAAACCGTGTCGAAGTGGACTCCGGGCAGCCGCGCGAAGCGTTGGCCCGCGCCATTGCCGAAGAAGGTTACACCGTTGCGGCTTGAGCTTGCAGCGGTGGCTCGCCACCCAGCGCCTCCAGCAGCGCTGGCAGCGCCTTTTGCAGCTCGCCGGTGGCAATGGCTGCATCGGCGTCAAAGCCATCGTCCTTGCCTGTGCTGGCACCTTCAAACACGACATCCAGAAACACCAGTTTTTTCAGTTGCAGCCCTTCGGTGAGCACAAACGAGACGCGGTCGTTCCAGGTCAGGGCCAGGCGGGTGGGCATTTTGCCGCCTTCAATGTGTTGTCTGACCTCATCTGTATCAAGGCGGTGGCGGGCGTAGCGCACCACCGCCTTGGACTCATCAGCGGCCTTGAGCTCGCACTCCCGGTCCACGCTGAAGCCTTGTGGCGCTTCCTGGCTGACCAGCCAATCGGCCATGGCCGCGCCCGGTGACAATTGGGTATTGACCAGGCTCAAAACCAGTCCGGGCAGGCTTTGCACCAGCAGGGTGCCCAGTTCGTCGGCACGGGCCTGGCTGCCGGCATCCGTCACCAGCAGTTGTGCTTCACGGTCGATCCAGACCCGGGTGCTGGACTGCTTGGTGAAGGCCATGGGCAAGAGCTCCAGCCGAATGTCGTCTTTCAGGTCACGGGTTTCCTTTTTGCCCGGTTTGCGGCCTGTGCTGGCTTCGATCTGTGCCACGCGCTCCTGGGCCTTGCGGTTGACCACCGAGGCGGGCAGCGCGCGGGTCTCAAGCATCAGCTGCAAAATCCATTGGCCTGCCACCACTTCCAGCAGCGGCCCGTTGGCCTCACCTCGCGGTTCCACCCAGCCCATCGATTTTTCCTGGCTGGCACCACATTCAACAAAGTGGTTGTCCTGCAAACGGGCCTCAATTTCCTCGGCACTAACGCTCCAACCCGCAGCGATGCGGTACATGATGACATTCTTGAACACGGCTAACCTTCTAAGATAAATACAAACGCGAAAGCGCCAATCATCCCATTAAATTCGGAAGATTCACTGGATAAAACTTTACAAAGCTTTGACGCATCCTCATGGTCAGGATACATGGGCGGCGCACACTTCTCTTCACGCCGATGCCACTGTTTGGTCATTGGTTTAACCTGAAGGACATGACGATGAAAACCAATCTCAAAATTTCTCTTGTCGCTGGTTTGATGCTGGCGGCCGGCCTGGCCTACTCACAAGCCCCCATGGCTGGCGCTCAGTACGACATGATGGGCCCGCATGGCTACATGCAAGGCCATGGCATGAGCCACCGTGGCATGGGCAAGATGGACCCGGCCAAAATGCAGTCCCTGATGGACAAGCGACACGCTGCCCTGAAGGTACAACTCAAGCTCACCGCCGCGCAAGAACCGGCCTGGACAGCGTTTGTGGAGGCCCACAAGCCAACAGCAGGCATGATGGGCCTGATGGCCGCCATGCCTGACATGGCCAAGCTCACGACCCCTGAGCGCATTGACAAAATGAAAGAGCTGCGGGCCCAGCATTTGGGCGAGATGACCGCTGCCATGGACAAACGCGGCGAGGCCACCAAGGCGTTTTATGCGGTACTGACGCCTGACCAGCAAAAAGTGTTTGATACGCAAGTCATGATGGGCCAGGGACGCGGCCATGGCCATCGCGGTGGCATGAGAGCCACGCAGCCGAAACTGTAATCCTGCCTGGGGCTTGGCTCCTGGCATTTTGTGACCAGAGCTTGGCCGGATGCGGTCTTGTGGCAACATTGGCCTGTTGTATTGATTGACTCGCCATGCCAAATCCTCCGCCACCCGCCAACAACCCTGCTTTCTCCAGTGCCAGGGTCATCGTCCGCACTGTTGATGCTGGCCAACCCCTGCACTGGCTGGCCAGGGCGTGGCATGACATGACCCGCTGCGGCTGGATCAGCCTGTTGCACGGCGTGGCGATCGCCCTGGCAGGCGCACTGATGTTGTGGGTGGCACATGATCGTTTCTGGTTCATGGCAGGCGCATTCTCTGGATTCCTGCTGGTGGGGCCAGTATTGGCAACCAGTTTGTATGTCTTGAGCCGTGGCCTGGAGCGGGGTGACAAAGCAAGTCTGGCGATGGTGCTGGAAACCTGGCTCAACTGGAAAAACGGCCGGATTCAGCCTTGGGACGAAGCGCAATGGCGCCTGGTGCGATTTGGCGTGTTGCTGGCGCTGGCGGGCACCGCCTGGGTTCTCATTTCTGCCGGCCTGATCACTTGGCTGGCACCCGTGCCCATCACCTCCCCGCGGGTCTTCATTGAGCAGGTGGTGCTGGCCAGGGAAGGTTGGTTGTTCGAGATCTGGCTGGCCCTGGGGGGTACGCTGGTCGCCCCTATTTTTGCCTCCACGGTGATCACCATTCCCTTGCTGCTGGACCGGCAGGTCAGCATCGGACAGGCCATCGACGCGAGCTGGCAGGTGATCTTTGCCAACCCCGTTCCCTTGGCTTTTTGGGGTGCGCTGATCATGGCGCTGACGTTCCTGGGTTTTGCCACCGCCCTGACGGGCCTGGTGCTGCTGGTGCCGCTGCTTGGCCACGCCAGTTGGCATGCTTACCGCGATCTTCTGGATGTGTCTGCTTTGCCGGAGCGGGAGCAGCGCTGATGTTTGGTTTTACCGAAGAACAAATCGCCACCTTTGGCATGAGCTTTGGCGTCGGTGGCCTGATGCTCTACATGTTGTTCATCATTGGCCAGCTCGCCTGGGAGTCCAAAGCGGGCAAGTTCGGTTTTTTTGTGATGATGCTGGGACTGGCCTTTGGCATGGTTGGCTTTATTGCCAAATACATGATCCAGTGGCTGATGGACATCAAATAGTTGCGCGGGCCGGTCAGCCAAAAGGCCGCACGCCAATCAGCAGTCCGTGCAGCCAGAGCGTGAAGGCGATCCAGAGCGCCACCCCCAGCGCGACAGTGATCCCGGTTGCGCCAGTGGTTCCCCGTGAATAGCGCGTGCTGTCACGCGCATCGCGGTTTCTGGCGGCCATGAAAACCAGCACAGACCAGATCAGAAACGTACCAAACAGCATGACATGCGCCAAGCTGCCATTGGTCAGCAAATGGGCCAGCGCCCAGAGCATGACGGCAAGCGTCATGGGGTGGTGCATGCGTGCCTTGATGCGGTTGCCCGGCACATAGGCGGCGGCCAATAGCACGAAACCCAACAAGGTCAACAGCATTGCCAGATGGCGCAAACTCAGCGGCGGGCTCCACAACTGCAGCGGAGCTTGTCGCGCCTGGCCGAAGCCCCACACGATCAGCACAAATCCCAGCAATGACAGCAGCGTGTACAGTCCACGCCAGCGTAGGGCCCCCAGTCTGGCACGGGTGCGGGTGCGCCAGCCGTCAGCCACGATCCGCACGGAATGGGTGCCCAAAAACAGCAACAGCCCCAGAATCAGGTACAGCATAAGAAGCTTGGTGATCTCTCGCGCAAGGCGAGAGACATGGATTAAACAAGCCTGTGATTTGACCACAGGCCGGTGCAGCCATTCCGAGCAATTAAAGTCGTAAACAGCTTTACGCCATTGGCCGCAACGATTCAGACTCGACGCGTCTGTTC
>Ga0209343_10004511_pt1 | contig 17179 bp, 15 predicted proteins | sample RifCSPlowO2_02_FD_184026 | JGI IMG/M metagenome (GOLD analysis project Ga0209343, IMG submission 184026) | Groundwater microbial communities from Rifle, Colorado - Rifle CSP2_plank lowO2_0.2 (SPAdes) (version 2) | ecosystem: Environmental > Aquatic > Deep subsurface > Groundwater | place... | reverse complement strand
CCCAAAGCCCCGATCAGAGCGTGCGCGTCATTCGCGAAGTTTGCCAGCGTGTACGGGAACGGGGCTACCTCCGACTCCCCGTGCCCGCGGAAGTCCAATCGCATTACCTGAAACTCGGACCGCAACGCCCCTACCTGCGGCTCCCACCATGTCAGATCGAGCCCGACTGGATGCAGAAGCAGTACTGCCGGCCCCTGCCCCTCGATCTGATAGTGCAGCCGCACTCCGTTTACCATCACATACATCGTTACTGTTACCCGGTTGTCCTTTCTCTACCACCGTTTCGCCATCACGATCACGTCGCCGTCAGTAGCTAAAAAAATAGAATACTCAGCCACGAACTTCACCGCCCTGCCTGACGCAGCAGCTTTCTTACCTTCTCGGGACTCAATGGGACCTCCGTTACCGTCACGCTGAAGGGCGCCAGCGCGTCCTCCACGGCGGCCGCGAAGGCAGCGGCACACGGGATGGTACCGCCTTCACCAACCCCCTTGACACCAAGTGGGTTGAGCGGGCAGACGATCTCCACATGGGCGATCTTCGCGGTGGGCACTTCGTTTGCCGTGGGCAGGAGGTAATCCATGAAGCTGGACGTCAGAAGCTGGCCATTGTCGTCGTAGACCAGCTCTTCGTAGAATGAGTTGCCGATACCGTGCGCCACGCCGCCCTGAACCTGGCCGTCCACGATCATCGGGTTGATCACCCGGCCGCAATCGTGGGCCACGGCATAATCAAGAACCTTCACATCGCCGGTCCGTACGTTGACTTCCACGGTCACCACGTGCGCCCCACTTGAGTAGGCCGCCTGGCTCGGGCTGAAGTAATGGGTCGCCTGCAGGCCCGGCTGGACCCCTGGCGGCAGAGTGTAACCGGGCCGGTCACCGGCGGCCGTCACCGCCAGGGCGCCAAGGCTCAGGGACTTATCCGGCGCGCCGCGTACGAACACGGCCCCGTCCACCATCTCGAGGTCATCCTTGTCCGCCTCCAGCAGGCTCGCCGCGATCGCGAGCGCTTTCTCCCGTACCTCACGCGCCGCCATCAGTACGGAGTTACCAGCGTTGACCGCGATCCGGCTAGCGAACGTGCCAATGCCGAACGGGATCGCCCCGGTGTCGCCGGTGATGACAGTGACGTCGTCCACGTCGATCGCCAACTCGTGGGCGGCGATCTGAGCCATAGTGGTGGCATGCCCCTGCCCCTGGGGCGTGGCGCCGGTGGTGAGTAGGACCTTGCCCGAAGAGTCGATCTTGACGATCGCCCCCTCGTACGGCCCCAGGCCGGTTCCTTCCACGTATAGGCCGATGCCCACGCCGATGTATCGCCCTTCCTGGCGCGACCGGGCCTGATCCTGGCGGAATACATCGTAACCCACCAACTCCTGCGCCTTTCGGAGGCAAGCGGGGTAGTCGCCGGAGTCGTAGGTCACGGCGGCGCCATCGCGATACACCAGCCCCATCCGGTACGGCATCTCCTCCGGCTGAATCAAATTGCGATGGCGGATCTCGGCCGGACCCTGGCGCAACTCGCGCGCGGCCAGATCCATCATTCGCTCCATCGCAAAGACAGCCTGGGGCCGGCCCGCTCCTCGCACCGGCGTCACCGGGACCTTGTTGGTGTAAACCACCCGCATGTGCACCTGGAATGCCGGAAGCCTGTACGGGCCGGGGATGGTGGTGGCCGTGATCCAGGGCTCGATGATCCCCCAGGGCACATAGGCACCGGTGTCAAAGCTAACAGTGTCGCGGAACCCAAGGATCTTGCCTTCTCGGGTCAGCGCGATCTCCGCATCGTGGTACTGGTCGCGCTCCTGGTTAGTGGCCAGGAAGTGCTCGCGACGGTCCTCGGTCCACTTGACCGGGCGGCTGAGCGAGCGCGCCGCGAACGGGATCAGCCCTTCTTCCGGGTAAAAGATCGCTTTCGGCCCGAAGCCGCCGCCGACGTCGGGCGGAGCGATCACCCGCACCTGCCACTCGTCCATGCCCAGCATCTGGCTGGCGAGCCGCGCGATCAGGTGAGGAGCCTGGGTCGCGGACCACATCGTGATCCGCTTCGCACGCCGATCATACTCGGCCAGGACCGCGCGGCACTCCATAGCGTGGCCGCCGCCACGATGCGTCTTGAACCGCTGCTTGAGCACGACGTCGGATTTCGCAAAAGCCCCTTCGATGTCGCCAAAGCCGAGCGTAAAGCGGGACGCCAGATTGCCGGCGATCTCCGCATAAACCAGCGGCGCGCCGTCCTCGAGGGCTGCCAGCAAGTCCGAGACGACCGGCAGCGGCTCGTACTCCACACGGATCAACTCCAGCGCGTCCTCGGCCATGTACCGATCGTCCGCGACGACGAGCGCCACGGCCTCGCCCGCATAGCGCACCTCGTCCTTCGCGAGCAGCCGTTGCGTTCGCGGCACGAGCAGGGGGTTGGGCTGGAGAAGAGGGATCTCCTTACCGGAGGCGCCGAGCTCCGCGTGCATAAATACGGCGGCAACGCCGGATAGCGCCCGCGCCGCCGAGACATCGATCGACCGGATCCTCGCGTGGGCGTATGGGCTACGCAGGACGGCCGCATGGAGCATGCCGGGCAGCTTCAGGTCATCCGTGAAGCTTCCCTGGCCCGTGAGGAGGGGCAGATCCTCCCGCCGTTCGACCCTGACGCCGAAGACCGCCCGGCTCATGGAGCCCGCTCCTGGCGAAGCTGGGCGGCGACCTCCAGGACCGCAGCTACGATCCCGCTATATCCGGTGCAGCGGCAGAGGTTGCCGGCGAGCGCCTCCCGAATCTCGTGCTCGTCTCGAATATCGGGGCGGGTTTTCAGCAGATCGACGATCGACATCAGGAGCCCCGGGGTGCAGAATCCGCACTGGAGCGCGTGATGCTTGTGGAACGCCGCCTGGATCGGGTGCAACTTGCCATTTGGGCCAGCCAACCCCTCCACGGTCTCAACCTTGCATCCATTTGCCTGGACGGCCAGCAGGAGACACGACCGGACGGCCACCCCATCCAGCAGCACCGTGCACGCCCCGCAGACCCCATGCTCGCAGCCCAAGTGCGTGCCGGTCAGGTCGAGGTCCTGGCGCAAAAAATCGGCCAGCGTGCGGCGAGGCTCGACCTCGCCGCTGTAGTTCTGGCCATTGATTGTGAGCTGAATCTTAAGCTTCGCCACCACCTCAGCCACCTCTCCCGGAGCGCGCGGCCGCGGCCCGGAGGGCCTGCTCAGCCAGCACACCGGCCAACTCCCGGCGGTACTCCGCGCTGGCGTGAACGTCGGACTCCGCGTCCAGGCTGGCAGCGGCGCGCTCGGCCAGGGCATTCATCGCTTGCGGTTCTATTGGCTCGCCCCGCAGGATCCCCTCCTTATCAGTGAACAGAACCGGGACCGGCCCCACGCCGGTGAACGCGAGCCGCGCGTCGGCGCAGCGGCCCGCCCCGTCGCAGCTCACTACTGCTGCGACGCCTACCAGCGCGAAGTCGCCGTGCCGCCGCGCGAACTCGACAAAGGCGTAACCGGTTCGGTGGCGCGCCGTCGGGAAGCGGGCCTCCACCAGCAGCTCGTCAGGCGTCAGCGCCGTAGTGAGGTACGAGACAAAGAACTGATCTGCGGGGACGAACCGGCCCTCACGCGGGCCCTCGATTCTCAGCTCCGCGCCCAGGACCAGGGCAATCGCCCCGAGTTCGGCCGCAGGGTCAGCGTGGGCGAGGCTGCCTACAATCGTGCCACGGTTGCGGATCTGGAAGTGGCCGACGAATGGGAGCGCCTCGGCCAGCAGGGGACAGGCCTCTGCCACGAGCGAGCTCAGCTCCGCGGTCCGCTGGCGTACGAGCGCGCCAATGACGAGCCAGCCATCCTCCTGGCGGAGATAGTCGAGCCCCTCGACGCGGTTGATGTCGACGAGACCGGCGGGCCGCGCCAGGCGGAAGTTGAGCAGCGGCATCAGGCTCTGCCCGCCGGCCAGCACCTTGGCTGCGTCCCCATACTGGTGGAGCAAGCCCACGGTCTCCGCAACCGTCGTCGGAGCGTGATACTCGAACGGCGCCGGCTTCATGGGTCTAGGTCACATGCCTTCGCGTTTTGGCTGGCCCGGAGGTCGCGGCGGTTTCAGACCCGAACGCGCCCTGTTGCCGCAATGTCTCGATCCGTTCAGGGGTATACTCCAGCACCTCGCGCAAAACCATCTCGGTGTGCTGGCCGAGCGTCGGCGGGCTGGTGAAGTCACCGTCCTGGCTGCGCGAGAACTTGATCGGGTTGCTCAGCATGCGGATGGCGCCACCCAGAGTGTGCGGCACCTCACGCACCATCTGCCGATGGACGACCTGTGGATCCGCGAGAGCCTCCGCTACCGAGTTCACCGGCGCGCTCGGGATGCCGTGTTCGTGAAAGCGTGCTAGCAGGTCATCACTATCGTGCAGCGCGAACGCCTGCTCCAGGATGGGCGCCAGCTCGGCGCGATTCGCGTGGCGGCGCTCGTTCGTCTCGAAGCGGGGATCGTTCGCCAGCTCCGGCATGTCCAGCCCCTGGCAAAGCTGCTGCCACATCCGCTCGGTGTTTGCGCAGATGAGGACGTCCCTGCCATCGCGAGCGCGGAAAGCGTTGTAGGTCGGAATCGACATATGTCCCCTGCCCTGAAGACCGGGCACATCGCCGGAGACGAGGTAGTACTGGGCCAGATAGCAAAGCATCGCGACTTGGACGTCCAGCATGGCGACATCGATAAACTGACCCATCCCTGAGCGCTCGCGTTCCCAAAGCGCTGCCAGAATCGCCGTTACCGCAAACTGACCCGCATTCAGATCGCCAATAGGAGTGCCAGAGCGCACAGGCCGACCACCGACCTCGCCGGTCAGACTCATCGCTCCAGAAAGCGCCTGGACGATCATGTCGTAGGCGGGTCGCGTCGCGTAGGGCCCATTCTGACCGAACCCTGAGATCGAGCAGTACACGATCCGCGGGTTAATCGCCTTGAGCGTGTCGTAGTCCACGCCCAGCTTCTTGACTACGCCTGGGCGGAACGCTTCAACTACCACGTCCGCCCGCCGTACCAAGTCATAGAAGACATTCCGCCCGCCCTGGGTCGCGAGGTCCAGCACCACGCTTCGCTTGGCGCGATTGATGGCCAGGAAATAGGCTCCCTCGCCTTTGTAGAAGTAGGGCGGCAACGCCCGCGATGGGTCGCCGGCCTGGGGCTCGATCTTGATGATCTCCGCCCCGATATCGGCCAATATCTGAGTGCAGAAGGGTCCGGCCAAAAACTGCGTGAGGTCGAGGAGGCGGACGCCTTGGAGCGGGGGCGCTGTGGGGCTCATCGAGCCGTCCGCCCTAGCGTTCGAAGACATGGATCGTGCAGGCGATGTGATCGAACCCGGCCACACCGCCCCCCGTGCAGTGGGTCAGCCCGATGCGCGCGCCCGCGACTTGCCGCGGCCCGCAGGTCCCGCGCAACTGACCGACGATCTCCACGATCTGGGCCAATCCGGTCGCGCCCACCGGATGCCCTTTGGAGAGCAGACCGCCACTGGGGTTGACCGGAATGCGCCCCCCGATGTCGGTCGCCCCTGCGTCGATCAGCCGCCCGCCCTCGCCCGGCAAGCAGAAACCCAGCGCCTCGTAATACATCAGTTCGCCGATGGTGAAGGCGTCGTGCACCTCGGCGACGTCAACGTCCTGCGGGCCCAATCCGGCCATCTCGTACGCAGCGCCGGCCGCGCGGTAGCTCAGGTCGGACTTCGTCATGTCGCGGAAGTCGTTCTTGAACAGCCCCGATTGTAGCACCGAGGCGCGGACCTTGACCGGTTTACCGTGGAAGCGCTCCCCAACCTCTGTCGCCGCCACTACCACGGCCGCCGCGCCGTCGCTGTTCGGGCAGCAGTGCAGAAGCGTCAGCGGGTCGGCGATCATGCGCGAGTTGAGCACTTCCTCTAGCGTGTACTCGCGCCGGTATTGCGCTCGCGGGTTATGAACACTGTTGCGGTGGTTCTTGACCGCGATCTTCGCGAGCTGCTCGATAGTGGTCCCGTACTCCGCCATGTGACGGCGCGCGCGCATCGCATAGACGGCCGGCATCAGGACGCCCTGGTCCGCCTCGATATCCTCCTCACTCAGCGGAAAGGCGCCGCCACCCAGCGCGGTAAGCTTTTCCGTGCCGAAGGCGAGCGCCACGTCGACCATGCCGCTGGCTACGGCCAGCCACGCCTCCCGGAACGCTGACGAACCGCTGGAGCAGGCGTTCTCCACATTCAGAATCGGGATCCCCGACATGCCGATGCCTTTGAGCACCTTCTGTCCGATGCCCGAGCCGCCGAACACGCTACCGCAGTAGGCCGCCTGGACCCGCTCGCGGGCCACGCCAGCATCCTCGAGGGCCTCCAGGACCGGCGCCTGGGTGAGATCGAAAATACCGACCTCGGGTTGCTTGGCGAATCGGCTCATGCCGATTCCGATCACGCTTACTTCGCGTAGGTTGGCCATCACGCTCCTCCTTTCGAAGCGCTATTAGGCGGCAGCGGACGGAACCGCACGCTGATCAGCTCTTCACCGTTTCGGTCCTTGCCGATCGGACCGGCGTAGATTTCCACGGGACTGTCGAGCGGGATCGGGCCGTCCTGCCAACCGTCCAGGTGGCCAAAGAGGCGCGGCCCCTCCGGCAGATCGACGTACCCGACGGCGTATGGCGCCTTGAAACCTGGCGCATTGACGTGGATTACCGAATACGAGTACAGCCTCCCTCGGCGGCTAAGCCGGACCTCTGCCATCGGCTCGTGCGACGCGCAGCCTGGGCACACTTTGAATCGCGGAAAGAACACCTTCCCGCAAATCGTGCAGCTCCCTCCGACCAGTTGGGCCGACTCGCTTTCCACGGGTGAGGCGCTCCAGTTTTCCGGTCGGTAAACTCTAGCTGTCATGCCACTTGCCCTTCATCTATCGTCATAGACGCCCGGTCCACAAGCTCGTGGCAAACTGCACAGCGGGCGGACTGGCTCGAGAGCATCGTTTCGCTGAGGAAAATATCCGATACGAGACGGTTGTGTCAACCTAGCAGGTCTTGCCTGGTGGGCAAAATTACCCTAGCTTGGGAGCTTGGCGAGAGGCTCAGCCATCGTCGAAGAAAATGAGCGGAGGGATTTTATGGCAACGGTGAAAGAAGCGTTTACGGTCAAGTACCAAGGCAGCAAGAGCGCGCCTGTCGAGGAGATTTCCTTCACGGCGGGTGAGGAAGTCCAGGTTCTCAAGGAGTGGAATAACGAGGCATGCCTGATCAAAAAATCGGATGGAAAGGTATTTAACGTTGCGAGAAAATATCTGAATTTGAATTAGCCTTGGGGGCAGTGACCGTTTGCGAGATGAAACTCAAAATCAGATCGGTAGAGCCGAAGCGCGCTCTCGACGGGAGGCCCGGGCATATGGATGAGGTTGCAGAAGCCCTTGCCCCGGTTGAACTCGATCACTTTACGGAACTGCTCTAAAATCGGCGTTCCTCCCTGCCCCTGCTGCACTTTCTTCAACATCGCCGCTATCATGTTCGTCTCCATGCGGCAGGCGGGACACTGACCGCAGGACTCGGCGGCAAAAAATTCGGCGATCCGCAGCGTTTCCTCCACCATACAGGCCCGCTCGCCGATCAAGCGAACCACGCCGCAGCCGATCGAAGAGCCCGCGGCCCGCAAAGAGTCGTGATCCAGGGCGACATCCATTTTGTCGGGCGGCAGAAAGGCCGAAGAAGGGCCCCCGGGGAGAATGGCCTTGATCGCGCTTTCGCCTCTAATTCCCCCGCCGCATGCCTCGATTAAAAACCGTAGCGGCGTCCCGAAAGGAAGCTCGTAAATCCCGGGTTGACTCACTTCATCACCCAACGAGAAAATCATCGTACCGGGACTCCCCGGGGTGCCAATAGACCGATACCACTTCGCCCCCCGAGCCACGATGGGCGGAACATTGGCGAGAGTCTCCACATTGTTGACAACCGTGGGCTTACCAAAAAGCCCAACCGTAGCCGGGTAAGGGGGCTTTTGCCGCGGCAGGGGTTGCTTCTTCTCGATGACCTCAAGGGCAGCCGTATCCTCCCCGGCGACATAGTTGGGCGGGGCCGGGGTGAAGAGAATCTCCAAATTAAAATCCCTCTCGAGAATCCGCTCTCCCCAGTATCCTGCGCCTTTCGCTTCCACCAGGGCATCGGCCATGCTCTTTGTGGCCTGTTGATAGGCGCTGTTAATATAGAGGAATGCTTTGGAAGCGCTCGCCGCGTATGAAGCTAGGATGACTCCCTCGATCACCAGGTGGGGAAGGTTCTCCATGAGGAGACGATCCTTCTTGCTTCCCGGCTCATCCTCTCCTCCGTTGAGAACGACGTAGTGGGGTTGCTCGGAAGTTTCTGCGGTAAAAGCCCACTTTTGCCCCGTGGGAAAACCCGCTCCGCCCCTACCCCGCAGACCTGAATCGGCGACCTCCCGTAGCACCTGATTGGGGGAAAGCTCGCGCAGAGCCTTTTCCAAGGCGCCGTAACCGCCCCGGGCACGGTACTCATTCAGGCTCTCTCTCTCCTCCACCACTCCTCGTGGGAAAAGGACGCCCTCCAGCACCTAGAAAACCCCCGAATCCAAAAGTTGATAGATGAGATCTTTAAGAGAGGAATCAATGGTGTCAAGTCTCTTCACCTCAGGCCCCCCCGCCACATGGGCCAGGATTTCATCCAAGTCCTCCTTCTTGACGCCGGCATACCAGCTCTTTTCCGGGTAAAGGACAATGTTGGGACCTTCCTGGCAAGCCCCGAAGCACATGTAAGGTCGGACCTCCAGATCGTTGAGACCTTTCTCCGAAACCCGTTGTTGCAGCTCCCTTATGATCTCCTCGGAGCCGCGGTTTTTGCAGTCGACGTTCTGACAGACCAGGCAGATCCGCTTCACAAGCCTCTCCTTGCCGCAAACAAGCTTCGCATCCTGTCGGGATGCATCAATTCATCTGCACCACCCAGTCTTTTTCTCTGAAGATCTCGCCCAAGATCCTTTCGTCTTCGGGGCCAGGCAGGACTTCGGCCAAATACTTTGCGTGTTCTTCTTCTGCAAGCAATTTGCCCTCGACGCTGTAAGGCTTCCCGGCGTAATCCCCGATGGCGCGGCGGAACTTGAGGTCAGGGATCCCTAGCTTCGGCTGATCCTTCGGGATGAGTTTGTTCAACTCATCTACCAACCGCTGGCATTCGTTGAAGTACTGAACCCGCGAAAGCTCATTCAGCCGGCCCTTGTCTGCGTCGTCCTTCGCCTCGTGCTCGTCGTAACGCCCCTTCAAGCCCCAGACATAGGCCCATTGAGCTGAGGAGGAGTGGTCCGTGCCGAAAAGGTCATACGCGGTCGAAAGCCATTTGTTGAAATACTTCTGGATAATCGGTGTCGGAATCTTGCCCGACTTAAGAATCCGGGTCAGCCCCGTGTTGCCGGTAAACATGTGGAAGAACTCTTCCTTGAGCATGGCGGCAACGCTTTGCGCCAACGGAGCAAAGGAGGAATGAGTCAGCATGGTGAGCTGGAACTTTCCGTCTCGATCCACGAACTGGGTATAGGTGAAAAAGTCGAGCCAATTGTTGACCGGCTGATTGAAAGACCCCAAAAGCCGGCTTCCTTGATTGGCCCGGCGTTCCAGAAGCTTCTGCGCCTCTAGTTTGCCCGAATCGCCGAAATACTGCACGAGGAGATAACACATCTGCCAACCGTGGCGCATCTCATCGCTGTTGACTCGGATTAACGCTTTGTGATCGTATTCCGTCGGGGCTGTGTCCAGCAGGTTCTTTTGCTGCTCCACTGAGGCAAATTCCGTATCCCCTTGATAAACGATCAAGTTGAGCAGGGCGTCGCGGATGGACTGATTGGGGATCTGCTCCACGCGCTCCCATTTGGCCCGCCCGCGGAAGTCTCCGAACTCGATCTCCGAGGAGTGGAGCTCGCCGTGCTTGGCTTCGAACTTATAGTCCCCGAGAAGGGCAGGATCGTAACCGATGTCCTTCTGCCACTCGTGGAAACAATCAATCCAGTCATCAAATGTGGATATTTTCTTCATCTCGCCCCCTGTTTCAACTTGACTTGACTTGTTCGAACGATCGTTAGAACGATAGCCCCAAAATGGCCAAAAATCAATACGGGCGCCAAACCTCCGGGCCGCACTCCACCTTAGTGGTAAAGCTCCATAAGCTCTACCATGCCGAGGACGCGCATCTGTTCGAATAAGTATTTCTTGATTTCTCCTACCGTGTCCATCTGGAGGACGATCTGGGCCGAGGTTTTGGCTGCCTGATAAGTCACGGAGCGGATAATTTTCTTGATGACGGGGATGAAGAGGGATTCCATGCTGAACTCATCCAGCCCCATGCCCAGGAGGAGCAGCGTACAAAGAGGATCCCCCGCCATCTCCCCACACATGCCCACGCGCTTGCCTTGTCTCTTCGCCACCTCGATAACATGTGTCAGCGCGGCTAGCACTGCTGGATGGAGAGGTTCGTAGAGCCCAGCCACCTTACGGTTGCTGCGGTCTACGGCCAAAATGTACTGGATGAGGTCGTTGGTGCCGATGCTCAAAAAATCCACCTCGCGAATCAGGCGAGACGCCATTTGGACCGCCGCGGGAACCTCCACCATGATTCCCAGCTCCATCTGGGAATCGAAGGGGACCTCTTCACGCTCCAGCTCACCTTTGACCTCTGCGAGAAGCTCTTTGACTCTTAGGATTTCTTCCAAGCTAGAGACCATAGGCAGCAGCAACCGGACCCGACCCAAGGTTCCCACCCGCAGAATCGCCCGCAGCTGGGCTTTAAAGATCTCGGCCAGTTCGAGTGAAATCCTGATCGAGCGCCAACCCAAAACGGGGTTGGGTTCCACCCTTGCCCGGCGCACATAGGCCGGATACTTGTCGGCTCCGATGTCCAGAGTCCGAATAGTTACCGGCATGCCGCCCATCGCCTCCACGATGCGCCGGTACAACGTGTACTGCTCCTCCTCGCTGGGAAAATCTCGGTGCGCCAAAAAAGGAATTTCCGTGCGGTAAAGCCCGATTCCCTGGGAACCGTGAAGTTGAGCTAAGGTGAGGTCGCTCAAAAGCCCGATATTAGCATAGAGGGAGACTCGGTGTCCGTCCTGGGTCTCCGCGGGAAGCTCCCGCAGGGCATCCAATTCTCGATTAAAAGCTAGATATTCGCGCTCCAGCCGATCGTATTCCTTAATGACCTCCTCACTCGGGTTGGTATAGACCAGGCCGGAGTTTCCATCCACGATGAGAGAGTCCCCCTGCCGCACGGACTCGAGCAAACCGTCGACTGCAACCACGCTGGGTATCTCAAAGGACTTGGCGAGAATGGAAGCGTGCGAGGTCACGCCACCCGTGGCCAGGACAATGCCCCGGAAACGGTCCCTCTCGATCACGGCCAAATCGGCAGGCGAAAGATCATCGGCCACCAGAATCGCCTCCCGGGGAATTACCAGCGTTTCCTCTTTGATCCCGGAGAGGTTTTCTAAAAGCCTCTGCGCGACATCTCGGACGTCCGCGGCTCGCTCCTTCAAATATTCATCCTCGATCTGAGTGAAGGACTGGAGATGCTGTTCGAAGACGCTGCTAACCGCATATTCCGCAACGTAGCGCTCTTTGCGGATTTTCGTCTCGATCTGCTCAATAATGGTGGGATCCTCCAGGATCAGCCTGTGGACATCAAAAAGGGCCCCCTCTTCCTTCGAGATAAACCTGCTCATGCGCTGTTTGAGTTCTTCGATCTGGGCGATCCCCTTCTCTACGGCGGCCCTGAATCTCTCGATCTCTCGCGGAGAATTTCGGGTTAGCTCTGCCTTAACCGAGCGCAAATCCATGCGCAGCCTCAGGACAAAGGCTGTGCCGCGACCGAATCCCGGCGACGCTGCGAGCCCAGCTAAACGTCCCCTCCATTTATGGGGGACTCCGCGTATCCCTCCCTCACGCCGCTTCCCCTCGTAGGAGCGCAATCTTCTAAGGGCATCGACGAGCCGCTTATGGTACTCCTTGCCCTCCCGCTCTTTGTCCTTAAGGGAATCCAAGAGGCGCGCCTGAATGATGATGCTCGCCGCCTGATTCGAGATAGCCTTGACGAGCCGAATCTCGTCCCGATTGAATTCGCGGCGCCGCGAGGTCTGCACCACGAGGACCCCCAGAGGTTTCTTCCCTTCCATCAAGGGAATCCCCAAAAACGAATGAAAGCGCTCCTCACCGGTTTCAGGGAAATACTTATAACGCGGATGGGCAAGGGCATCGACCACCATCACCGCGCCCATCTTCTCGATCACCAGCCCGGTCAGCCCTTCATCGATTCCCATAGAAACCTTCCCCACCGACTCTTGATCCAATCCCATCGTCGCGCACAGGGTGAGGCGATTCCTCTGACGGTCGAGAAGATAGAGGGAGCAGACCTCGGTCTCCATCCGCTCGGCCACAATCGCGACGATGCTGCGGAGCGTCTGCTGAAGATCCTGGGAGCGGCTGATGACCGTGCTGATGTCCTCCAGGATGGACAGATGGGGAATCGTTTTCGGGGAGGGCTTGCGTGCTTTGGCCATACGAGAAAATTATTCTACGCGGCTTTCGCGATAAATTACAAACTCGCTTTCGGCTTGCCCGCTGGCGAACCGGTTATTGGAAATGAAGGGATGCGCGGCGTCGACGAACGAGGGCAGGCCTTTCGGGGGAGACAAAGAAACCGGGGATCCTCTGACCACAGGGACAGCGATCTCCGACAAGATCATACTGAAGGAGATCATGCCAGGACCGCCGAATCAAGGCACGGCGGCAGCTTGGACAGTAGGTGGTCTGCCCCTCATCATCGAAGACGTTTCCCAGGTAGCAAAATTTGACGCCGGCGGTCAGGGCAATTTGACGCGCCCGTCTCAGCGTCGATGCCGGCGTGGGCGGCTTGTCCATCATTTTGAAATCCGGGTGGAAGGCAGTGAAGTGAAGAGGAACACTGTCGCCGAGGTTCTCGAGGATCCACTCGCACATCCGTTGGGTCTCCTCCGGGTCGTCATTCTCGCCCGGGATGATCAGGTTGGTGATCTCAAACCAGATGTCGGTTTCGTCCTTAAGCCACTTGAGCGTATCCAGGACGGGAGCGAGATGGGAGAAGGTAAGCTTATGATAAAATCGCTCGGTGAAGCCCTTTAGGTCCACGTTGGCCGCGTCAACGTAGCGAAAGACCTGCGGGCGTGCCTCCGCAGTGATGTAACCGGCAGTGACCATGACACTGTGGAGACCGGCCTCGCGGGCGAGCCGGGATATGTCGATGACAAACTCACCCCAGATGACCGGATCATTATAGGTGAAAGCAATGCTCGGAACCTTGTGCCTCAGCGCAAACTTCACGATCTCATCCGGACCGGCCACGAGGCTCTGGGCCTCATCCCACTTCGCCTTGCTGATGCTCCAGTTCTGGCAGAAGCGACAGCCCAGGTTGCACCCCGCCGTGCCGAAGCTCAGAATCCCGCTTCCCGGCAGAAAGTGGTTGAGCGGCTTTTTTTCGATAGGGTCGATGGCGAATCCGGTCGATTTACCGTACCCGAGCGAATAGAGCTTGCCGCCGATATTCTTACGGATGTAGCAGAAACCTGCCTGGCCCTCTCCGATTTTACAGTACCGTGGGCAGAGGGTGCAGAGGATGCGACCGTCTTCCTGGGTTTCCCACCACAGCGCCTCTTTCATACACAAAAACTATCTCTCTTTTCCCATTCTCCCGCAAGAGGAGAGGAAGCAATAGGCACAAGGCAACAGGCACTAGACTCTTAATGTCCCTTCTTCTTTCTATTGCCTACCGCCTCACGCCTCGCGCCTGAAATGCTGATGGCTGAGGGCTATAAGCTATGGTATAAAGTGTTTCTTATGGCAGCTATCAGAGGCCTTAAGGGCATGCGCCACATCGCCCTGAAGGTTAAGGATATCAGGCGCTCGAAAACCTTTTACCAAGAGCTGCTCGGCATGGAAGTGGTGTGGGAGCCGGACCCGCAAAATGTCTATCTCTCTTCGGGTTGCGACAATCTTGCCCTCCACGAGACGGCTCCGAACTTCGCTCCCTCGCCTGCCGGACAACAGTTGGACCATCTGGGTTTCGTGGTTGAGAGCGTAGAGCGAATCAGGGAACTAGAAGAGGAATTTCGCGCGCGCGGTGTCAAGATCGTCCACCCCTTTAAAATCCACCGGGACGGTAGCGCCTCCTTCTACTGCGCTGATCCTGATGGAATCATTATCCAGATGCTTTACGAGCCACATCTAAGTCCACAGGAGATTAGATAGCTTTCCCGAAGGTATTCCTAGCCCTGGGGCGCGGTGGAATTTTTGGGGCGCTTCGCTAGCGGGCGCCAGTGGTACCCAAAAGCCCGTCGATGAAGCCGCCCTCATCCAGCTTGCGCAGGAAACGTGTATCCACGACGTCCTCGACCTGGAGTGCCGCCACCTTGGGATTCTGGCGCGCGAGGAGCCTCTGCACATTGCGCAGCCCCTCGAGCGACGGGTACGGCTTGCGCTCGATCATCTGCAGCATATCCCGGTACCCATCCTCGGCGCGCCGCGGGTCCTCGATTCGGAGGCGGCGGGCCAGGATCTGGATGACCGCCTCGCGATTGCCCGGCTGTTGGATGAAGGCCACGGCGCGCACGAGCGCCCTAAGCACGCGCTCCACGACCTGAGGGTTCTGCTCCACAGTGCTCTTCAGGGCGACCACCCCTTCACCGACGAAGGGGATGTTGGCCGTAGGGAGCTCCGCCAGGATGGCATACCCCTGGGCCTTCAGAGGCCGGCTGAAGATGCCGTCCACCACTGTGGCGTCGATCGCCCCGGCCTGAAGCGCCTGGACGAGCTGGGGCTGGGCCCCAACAACCTGGATGTGGATCTTGTCCCGGACTGGCTCCAGGCCCAGGTACTCCAGGCCCAGCATCGCTCCCATCCAAAGCGGGCCGCCGATGCTCTGCACTCCCACGCGTTTCCCGCGCAGCTCTTCGGGCCGCGTTATCCCCGGGCGGGCCACGAAGTCGAACGACACCTTGTTGGTGAAAGCGGCGAGCATTTTGACGGGCAACCCGCCCGCGAATGCCGCCAGGACGGTCGATCCCCCGGTGTACCCGAACTGGAGCTCCCGCGCGGTGAGCGAGGCCAGCAGCGTGGGGGCACCGTTGATGAGAACGATCGTCACCTCCACGCCTTCCTGTGCGAACAGCCCCCGATCAGCCGCCACCCACAGCGGGGCCACCCGCGGCTGCATGGCCGCGTGACCGATAGAGACACGCTCCGCAGCCCCGACACTTGACACCACCGCCACGAGCAGAGCTACCAGGCTCAACACCCGCAGAGCGCGCCACAGGCGCGCTCCAGCCGCCCGCCCCTTCATGGCTTTTCCCCTTGCTTTCATAGAAGTGTCTCCTCCTCCTATTTATTTTATCGTTAACCGTTCCAAAAGCCTCTCGGCAGCTTCCTCTCCGCTGTGGATACAATCCGAGATCCCCACCCCCCGGTAGGCATTACCCGCGAGTGCAAGACTGGGGTGTTTGCGTAGGCACTGTTCCACGCGTTGGACGAGTTCTAGATGGCCGACTTGATACTGGGGAAGCGAGCGCGGATGGCGTTGGATGCGGCAGAATAGCGGCGCAGCCTTCACGCCCAAGAGGCTGGAAAGTTCCTCGCGCACGCTGTCTTCCATCGCGCGGTCATCCCGTTTAAAAAGCTCAGGCTGCAACGCCCCACCGACAAAGGCCCTGAGCAACACATATCCAATCGGCGCCCTGCCCGTATATTTCACGCTGCTGAAAGAGCAGGCGATGATCTTTCGCCCCTCGATCGCGGGCACGACGAAACCAAAGCCGTTGAGGGAACGGGGAATCTGGTCTTCACGATATGCCACGTTCACCGTAGCCGTGGAACAATACGGGATAGCCTCGAGATCTCGGGCGAGCTCAGAGGCAAAAGGAGAGAGAAGAGAAGCGGAGTGATAGGAGGGCAGCGCGAGAATGACGCCGTCAGCCACAAACTTCCCCTGGCTCGTGGTAACGAGCCACGCCTTCCCCGCTCCATCCCAGCTCATCTCTGTGGTTTTAGCCCGAAGGCGCGCCACACCCTCCGGGAGGCGGCTCGAGATGGCATCTACCAGCTCCTGCATGCCGCCACGGGGTGCGACAAAGAGGCTCCAGCGCGCCCCGCTTTCAGACCGCCGGGCGCGAGAACGGCGCTGTTCGGACCATAGCGCCAGGATCACGCTCTTTCGGCTCCGCTCCATCGTTAGGAAGCGAGGCATGGTAGCCCCCAGGCTAAGTTTTTCCGGATCGGCCGCGTAGATCCCGCCGATGAGCGGCTGGGCCACCCGCTCCAACACTTCCCGACCAAAGCGCCGGCTAACGAACGACGCCAGGCTTTCGTCCCCGTCCACGTTCTGCCGCGTGCGAAAAGGCTCCGTGGCCATGCGCAGTTTGCCGCGCCAGGAAAAGAGCGGGGTTCGAATCAAGGGCCACAGGCGCGTCGGAGCGAGCAGGATGAATCCCTCGGGGAGCGGTTGCAGCAAGCCCTTATGGACGACATAAACGTTTCGCTGGCCCGGGTTAGTCGAGATCAGACGCGAGCTCAGGCCCAGGCGATCGCAGAGCCGAAGCGCCCAGGGCTTTTCGGTAATGAAGGAATCCGGCCCCGCCTCGAGAAGAAACCCGTCTCTCTGCTCCGTTAAAATGGAGCCGCCCAGGCGCTCGCCAGCTTCGAGCAGCGTGACCTGGACGCCAAGACCTCGCTCCCGCCCGAGCTCAATCAGGCGATGGGCGGCCGCCAGGCCCGAAATGCCTCCGCCCACGACAATGATGCGCTGCGTCATCGCTCTATAGCCCCTTCGAGCCGCGACAAAAGAGAATCAAGCTGACTTGGATCACTCTTTTGAGGAGAGCGTATCCGAGACGAGGCTGTTAGGTCAACCTATCGCGGACCTGGGCTGCTCTGCTTAAGGCCGAGCTGGATCGTGGTCCTGATTTCTTACCTCTGGTCAATGCGCTCTCGGCATTGTATCCTATGAACGGCGAGCGAAAGCGACTCCTTGAGGCTTTGCTTTTGGCAGTACCAAAATAGTATCTGGAAGGAAGGGCCAATATGGCGGATCAAGAACTCCTGAAAAGGATCACTGCCGATCCGGAAATCTTCGGTGGCAAGCCAATCATTCGAGGGATGCGGA
>Ga0209343_10004504_pt1 | contig 17193 bp, 22 predicted proteins | sample RifCSPlowO2_02_FD_184026 | JGI IMG/M metagenome (GOLD analysis project Ga0209343, IMG submission 184026) | Groundwater microbial communities from Rifle, Colorado - Rifle CSP2_plank lowO2_0.2 (SPAdes) (version 2) | ecosystem: Environmental > Aquatic > Deep subsurface > Groundwater | place... | reverse complement strand
CAATCTGCGAAAGATTAGCGGAAACGAGCTTAGAAAAATTGCAGAGGAATTTAATTATGATGTTGCTAAGATAATGCAGAAATATAGGTTGAGAATCGAGCCTAGTGAGATTGCGAAATTGAAGAAATGATTAATAAATTTTACGCCTTCCTCCATCTTCCAAAATAAATTCTCCATTTTCAACAATAAGCTTTCCTCCGTCATATATCTTGCCTTTGTATGAGTATTGTATTCCCCAGTATCCATGTTGTTCGTCACCGTGGCCACCGTTTAGGTGAATCTCTCCACCGTTCATAGCCTTTCCTACCCCACCATTTACTTCTTCGTTTATTACAATCATACCTCCTGTCATGCACCAACCTACGCATATATCTACGTTTCCGTTTACTACAATTTTTCCGTCGCTCATGTCTGAGCCAAGCCAAATTCTAACGTTTCCATTTACTATTAGTTCACCGCCACTCATTTCTATTCCGACCCAGGCGTCTATATTTCCATTTACAATAATCTGACCGCCAGCCATTAGCTTACCTATATAATTGTCAACATTTCCATTAACTTTAACTTGTCCAGTTTTCATCTTGTAAAATGTGAACACCCCAAGATTGCCGTCAATGATTACATTTTTTGTATTTTCATAACCTAAAAGGTTAATCGTTTGAGTTAGATGATTAGTATGAATAATATAATCCTCATCAGTCCCATTGTTAATCAGAGCACTTAGAAATATGCCTGCCTTTGCTGAAAATCCAGACTCTTCTTGGAATTCTGCTAGCGCAATGCTAAATTTTTCAACATCCTCTGCTGAGTATCTAAATTGGATCAGTACAATAGCTTCTGAATAATTGTTTTTATCGGGATGTCCATAAGAACTAAATTTACTCCATGCTTCTTTTAGTTGTCCGAGAACCTGATTTTCTTTAACATCTGCTCTTCTGACTCCGTGCGTTGGCTCTTTTTTGTACCTTGTAAATGGTCCATGAACATTTGCAGGAACACGAAAACTAGCATAAGTTTGCATAAATTATTTATTGATAGAAAGCATTAAATGTATAATTTCAATCTCCGCTAGCTATTTCTTCCCATTTTTTATATCGTCTAAGCTTCTTTCCATTATAAATGCGATTTCTTCCTCCTCAAAACCATAAAGTGTGAGTAATCCTTCTTGATCTTTCTTACCAATTTCCTTTATCAATGGTAAATAATCTAATGCTGTTTTTCTGTTTACATGCACCTTTGCACCAATCTTTTTTCCAATGCTCTTAAGCATTGCTCTTACTGCAACCGTTCTACTCATCTCTCTTAAATATTTTGGAAATTGATATCTTGTAAACTTATGATATGTCTCTTTTTTAGCTAATGCAATGCCAGCAGTTATCAAGTCTATGCAATATTTCAAATAAGTCCAATAGGAATTCCTTATCCTTCCTTCAAATACATCAGCACGTGAAAGCGAGTTATACGCATTTGCTACGTCATATTCTTTTTCGTATTCATTAGGAATATTTTCATCCACCCATAACTTTAATAAATTATAATCTATGTCTCCATCAAAAGCACGCTTTGCGTCAAAATAACTTTTTGATTTAAATATTATGCGCACACGCTCGAAAATATCCTTTTCTCTATCTCTAGTGTTAGAAATATTTCCTTGTAAGTCATTCATTGCTGCGCGAACATCTCCTCCAGATTCAGCAATTCTGTCAAGCATTTCATCGTTAATGTGCATTTTTTCTTTTTCAATAATATTCTCCAAAAGCGTTTTTATCGAACTTTTACTTACTTTTTTGAACTCCATTAGTTCGCATTCAGTACGTACAGCAGCAATTTTTTTATCCCATGCATTTGTCGCAGTGGCTATTATTGGACAAGAATTCTCCTTTATTATTTTAGCAATTGCACCTGCGCCTCCGCGATCAACACTTTGCAATGCATCAACATCATCAATAAGAAGTACTTTTTTTCTTTCAAACAGAGAACCAGCAGAAGATGCACTTGCTAATACGCGTTCTATACTATCTCTATTTCGAAAATCACTCGCATTCATTTCAATTAATTCAAGATCAAATTCATCGCGTAATGCGTATGCAATAGCTGTTTTTCCAATTCCTGGTGGCCCGTAAATAAGCAATGCTTTTTTCTTTTTATTGTGCATCCAATTAAGTATCCATTGCTTAATTTTTTCTCTTTGTTCATCATTGCCAAGAATATCAGCAAGTTTTTTCGGTGCATATTTTTTTGTAAAAAGCATAATAATCCAAACTCATAATCCAGAACTCACATCCCAAAACTGTTTAACATACTTTTCTGGTTCATTAGTAATTATAAATCTTCTTCCATCATCAAGAACAGTTTTGTAGTTCCTCCACGTGAATCTTTCATCCATAAATACTATAGCAGCCTTATCGCTTTCTTTTCTTATACTGCGACCAGCTGCCTGTAATGCCTTTATTATAGCCGGATAAGTATATCCATATTCCCAACCTTTTCCAAATTTATTTTGATAATGATCTATTAATGCCTGTACCTCTAGATTCATTTCTTCTAATGCGATGCCAACAATTACTGCAGTCTTAATATCGTTGTTTGCATAGTCTATGCCTTCTGCAAGGCTGCCTCCTTGAACTGCGCAAAGCACACCTTCGTCTCTAGAAAATCTTCTCAATAAATCACCAACTTCCCGTGGGTTCATTCTTTCTCTTTGGGTTAGTAGGTTTTTTGTTTTCATTAATTGTATTACTGCATTAAGCACAATATAAGAGGGGAAGAAAATTGCAACACCGTTCGGTGAATTTTGGATCACCAAGTCAATGCCAGTTGCAATCATTGAATAATTATCAAAGTTTCTTTTCGAGTAGCGAGTTGTTGTTCCTTCTGCAATTACATTTACTGTATTATTTCTATCAAATGGAGAGTTATATCTTCGCATTATCGTTCTGTTCTGATCTAAGCCTAGCACGTCTCGATGCATTTCAAGTGGCAAAAGTGTTCCGCTCATTAGTATGGATGAATAAGTGTTGTTTAGTACTGCGGTTGCAGGTGACGGATCAAGGAATTTTTTTGAGATTGAGAAATATTCTCCTCTTTTGCGCAGCAGTCTTATTGTCCCAATTTCGTCAATCATCCAGTTTTGCAAAAATTTCGCAATCTTCAAGCAAGCACTCTTTTTATTTGTTTTTTCTATAAATTCCATTCCTATATTTTCCAAATAAACAACAAGCTCATCTTGATGATTTTTCATCGAGAGCTCGTGACCGGAGGTCACGGGATCCTTTTCCACCCCATATCTTAGCATGAATTCATCAAAATCATTTTTTGAAACTAATCTTTCTCTCTTGTTTTCAAGCATAGCGCTTGCCCATCTTGTGAATGCAGTATCAAATTTTACATTTTCCAGGCCTAATAGCTTCATTTCTCTTTCAGCGCGTTTGAGCATAAATGAATTTAGTGTGCTTGATAGATGGTCACGGATGCGCTTTGCAAGGTTATGTGCCTCATCAATTATTACTATGGAGTCCTCTATCCTTTTATTTATCTTTTTAAGAAATACATCTCTTATTCTAGGAACCATAATATGAAAATAATCAGCAATTATTATGTTAGATGTTGCAGCAATCTTTATCATCCATTCATAAGGGCAAGCAAACTGGCGCTCGCCAATTTCAATTAGTTCTTCATGTGTTTTTACATTTCCATATTCATTCAATGTTTTATTGAAAAGCGTATTAGCCTTTGCCTCACCCAGCTTGTCATAACCACGTGCGTTTCCATAAAATAAACACTCTTCATTTTTTCTTTTCTTTTCACAGCTCTGATAGAACCCTTCATGGTCTAGATCAGCTAGGCTGGTGTCTATACAAGCGTAGCGTCTGCCAATCATATCCATTGCCCTAATTTTCAAATCAAATTTTTTTGATATACCACGAATAACATCTACTGCAATTTTATGCTGCGAAATTTTTGGTGTGAGGAAAAAAATTGTTAAATTATTGTCAAGTGCATGAGCTAGCGAGGCAGAAATTGCGCTATCTGTTTTACCTAATCCCGTAACTGCATGGGCTAATAGTATCTTTTTTTCACTTACTGTATTATAAACATCTTTAATTAATTCATCCTGGTGCTCGCGAATTTTCTCGTGACGGAAGTAGAACTGTTGTTTCTGGTTCAATTGTTCCATATATACCAAATGTATTTATAGAAATAAGATTAAATATCCTTATGCGCTTTCTCTACAACCAGCCAGCAATTTTCCATAAGGGTGCATTGATAATTGGCGACACGCATTTTGGAATAGAAGAACGCTTGCGCAAGCAAGGCATTCATTATTCTAACATAAGTGAACAAATATTAGAAAAAATTCTTTCCCTTATTAAAAAGACAAAAGCAAAAAGGCTAATTCTATTAGGTGATGTTAAGGAAAGCATATCTAGTGTTGATAACATAACAAAAAAAATCCTTGAAAATCTGCAAAAAAAGATTGACGTTATTATTGTACGTGGGAATCATGATGGTAGAATAGAAACTATCTGCGAAAATGTTAAACCAAGTGTAGGTATTATTTATGAAGGCCTTGCACTCATTCATGGTAATGCTTGGCCTGCAGCAGAGTTGATGAAATGCAGATATTTAGTTTCAGCGCATCAGCATCCACAAATAGAATTGAAAGATCGATCAGGAAAATTTTACACAAAGTCAGCTTGGTTAATTTTGCCAGCTGCAAAATCAAAAATAAAAAAATTTTATAAATTTAATAAAAAAATCCAACTTATTCTGATACCGGCCTTCAATCCATTAGTTGGAAAAACACTAAAACTAAACGCTGAAGAGCACTTAGGGCCACTTTTGAGCAATAAGCTATTTAAATTAAACCAAGCATTAGTTTATCAATTAAACGGAATCACTCTTGGTAAATTAAAAAATTTTAAAGTTTGAAAAATTTCAATATATTCTGATATTGGAGATTGAAAATATGGGAAAAAGGCGACGCGGACGTGAACGACAAGAAAATTGTGTCTCGTGTGGTAGAACTGTTCCTCGGGATAAGGCTGTTGATTTTAATAAGAGAAGCTTTTTTTCCACAGATTTAAGAACAGGTGATAATGTTTCTTTATTTACTGAAACCGATGTCTATTACTGTATAAGTTGTGCGAAGCACAGAAAGATTTTTGAGAAAAAGAAAAAGCTTGCGCAAATGCGTCGCGGGGTGTTCTAATGGAAGAGGTACAATGCGATGGCAAAAAGTATGTCGCATATAAACAGAGTCTTGGTAACCTTCCATTAATTGTTGTAAAAGCAAGATGCGGTTATGTTGCCTGTAGTTATATAGATAAGGAAACTGCTGAAAAGGTTGGAGATGTTGCTGCTTTTGTTTCTGGTGTTAAAAATATGGATGACTTTTTAAGGGCAAAGATTCGTTCTATTACTACTTGGGCCGAGGATATTGGTATTCGTGAAGGAATGAGCGTTAAAAAAGCATTAGAAATAATGGATACAGATCTTAAGAAATAATTTGAATTTGTGGCAAAAAAACAAATTCAGATATTTGCTCATCTTTTTTGTGATGAGCAAATGATCATTTTCTTCTTATAAACGCTAAACACAATACTAGCGGAAATATAAAAGAAAGCGCGCACAAGTTTTCAGTTGCATTATCTAAATATCTATCTGGGTCAGTTCTTCTTAATCGTGCAACGGCTGTTTTACATACCTCTTTTGAAGTATCTGCACCTTTAAGAAAATCTAATGCAGAGCTGTCCTGGCTTATTCTATCGCATACGCCCTCGTTTTTTGTATGCTTCGCAACATCTGTCAAGCAGTAGTTCATCTGAGATTCAGCTATATTTTGTTTATTTGGCCCTAGGAGACTTGGAATTTGTTCACATATGCTTGCAGCAGCATTTGCGCAGCCAGGGTCATTGCGGCAAACAATTGCTTGCGTTATTGCTGCTTCATGGTAACAAAGCATTTTTTTCCCTTCATCATTCATTGGATCACAATCATTATTTGTTGTAACTAGTCCTAATCCACCAACTAATGTTACAGCTATAACTAGATAGAGCGCATATCGATAAAATTTCATATAAAATTAGTATGCAGTAAGTATTATTTAATTATGTCTTCGGGCCTAGTGCGCTTTTTCCGCATAAGGCTTTAGCAAGCGCTGCGCTTTATCCAATACAATACGTATTTCCTTTTCGTTTTTGGCACCAGCACATATTACCTTTCCATTTTTAAACAATAGCAAGCTAGCCTTAGGGTCTTTGAATTTTAGTATTGCACCAGGAAACTGCTCAGGCTCATATTCAACATCCTTGAGCTTATATGCTATGCGATATAAATCTAGTTGCATATCCAAGCTTGCACTTGCAACTATATTAGTTATGTCTATTTTCGGTTTTTTCCTTGTTGTAATGCGTTTTGCATACGGCATTAGCATTTTTATTGTTCTTTCAATTGTTTTTTCTATTAAGTTTCTTTTTTTGCAACCTACGCAAACGACTTTTCCATTCTTAAACAATAGCAAGCTAGCCTTAGGGTCTTTGAATTTTAGTATTGCACCAGGAAACTGCTCAGGCTCATACTCTATCTCCTTTATTTTCGTTGCCAGTGAAAATAGATCTAACTCTAAACCTAATTCAGCGGATGCTACCATGTTTGTTATTACAAATACGGGTTTTTTTGTCATCTATATTCTCCTTCTTTTTTCTCATTCTTATAAAGTCGCGCAATTGTCGTTCGCGACAATGCGCATATTGTTGCGCAACGCAACAATCATGTCGTATTCTTACGGTTCTCGATTGTTCGACGCATCGAACAATGGGCGCAATTATTTTCTGCGGAAAATAATGCGCATTAACAACTTTTTCTGTTGTTAATTGCGCATTTATCGGTACGCCGATAAATCGCGTCTTTAATGACGCCGTCTCCTATATTTCTTCTGCTTCGTCAGCAGTTTAATATATTTCTTATGAAGTGTTCTCTTATAAATATAAAAACAAAGGCTCACAGTTCATTGTCCACTGCTCATAGCAGATGTTAGTATTTATAAACAAAGCAATTATTTAAAAACAGTAAGGTTTAAAAATGAAATTATAGTTTCTCGAATTTGGTGATTTTGTATGGTTAAACGTTCACGTGGAATGCTGTCTCGAAGGACAAAGCGTTTATCTGGTAAGCATAATGCAACAGTTTCAGATTTTGTAAGGACATTTGAGGTTGGCGCAAAGGTAACGATCTCGCAGCGCGCCTATAACATAGGTTTACCTGCCTTGAGATATTCAAATAGATATGGGACTATCATAAAAAAGCTGGGAGATAGCTATGTTGTAGAGATTCAGGATGGCAACAAGAAAAAACAACTGATCTCTCATCCTATTCATTTAAAATTAGCAAGCTAAGGTGTTTTTATGGAAATAAAATCGTCAACTGCATTAAGTGTATCAGAAGTTCATGAAACACTTCTGAAAAGAAAGAAAGATGGAGACTTAGGTTATGAACAATCCGAGGCCTTTGATTATTGTGAAAAATTAAATAAATCTGAGGCAAAGAAAGCACAAAAGCTTGTTCATGATATTACTAAACAGAATAGTAAGATAAATCATGAACTTGCAACTAAGATAGTGGATATCATGCCTAAAAAGTCAGATACTTTAAAAGCAATAGTTTTAAAGGATAAGATAGAGCTTAATGAAGAGGAAGTTAATGAAATATTTAAGTTATTACAATAAAGATTGGAACGCTCGGCGGATCAGTTTGCCCTACGGGCAAATCTCTCGAACTTCTTCGAAGTTCTCGATCGGTGGGCCGAGTTCTAAGTGTAGTGATATATATGGAAGATCATGCGTTCGTTATAGAGTATTTACCTTCAGGTCATGCTGCTCAACTACGTCGCGAGCCAATAGTGCAATTAGTAGGCGAGAAGTTCTTCACACTTTTAGAAGCAACTGTTAGGGCTGCAGCCAACATAGTTATTGGTCAAAAGGTTTATGTTGGTAAAGAAGGTAGAACTGAAGTTGAGAGAATAAAAGGCAGAATAAAATTCTCTGATTTAACTAACTCGGCAAAAGAATCCTTATCCAGCGTTTTAAAAAAGATAATAGAAGAGCGCGAGAAAGATTTCGTTACTTTTATTAATAATTCTAAACCCATTTCTATTCGCGTACACACATTGGATTTATTGCCAGGCGTTGGCAAAAAAAATATGGAAGCAATACTTAGTGAGCGGGAGAAAAAACCATTTGAAAGTTTTGCTGATCTTAAGCAGCGTGTATCAACAATGCCAGATCCCTTAGGAATATTTACTCACAGGATAGTAAGCGAACTCGAAGGTAATGAGAAATACTACTTATTTACTAAGCCACCTTTTAGACCAATGTAGTCTTTATAATCTGGTTTTTAATATCTTTTATTCAATTATATTTTTCTCTAATATTCAGGGCCTATAGTCGATTCCACTTTTTAGGAAAAAGCGGCCAAAAACCGCTCCTTCAAAAGTTGCGGAAACGGTAAGACGTTCGCCTTTCATGCAGCACCGTATATTTTGCGATGAGGCATGGGCGATACACGCGAAAGACACGAGGTTCAATTCCTCGTGGGCCCAATTCAGTTTTCTGTTTTCAGTTCTGAGTCTCGATTTTGAAGTGAAAATATGCTTATAGGTGTGGTGGGTAAGCCCTCGACTGGCAAATCAACATTTTTCCAGGCTCTTACGAGCATTCCGGTAGAGCGATCAGCGCGTCCGTTTACAACTATTAAGCCGAATCGCGGCGTTGCTTATGTAGAAGTTGAATGTGTTGATAAAGATTTTGGAGTACAATGTAACCCACGAACTGGTTTTTGTATAAACTCGCGTAGATTCGCACCAGTAGAAATTCTTGATGTTGCCGGTCTCGTACCAGGTGCGCATGAAGGAAAAGGATTAGGTAATAAATTTCTGGATGATTTAAGACAAGCAGATGTACTTATCCATATAGTTGATGTTTCTGGCTCAACAAACGAAGTTGGTGAAGCAGTAGCAACTGGCAGTTATGATCCTGCAAACGATATCAAATTTCTGGAAGAAGAACTTAATTACTGGATTGAAGGAATACTTGATGCAAATTGGCAAAAACTAGCTAGAGAAAGTGCGCTAAATAAAAAGAATGAGGATTTATTAGTTGGTCAGCTTTCTGGTTTGGGCTTAAAGCGTGGCGCAATTCAAAAAACATTAAAACAGCTTGGTCTAGAAGAGAAGAAAATATCAGAATGGACTGAAGAAGAGAAATTTAAGTTTGCAAGATTAATTCGAGAAATAGGTAAACAAATAGTAATCGCTGCGAACAAATGTGATTTATCTAACGGAATGGAAAATTATGAAAAACTGAAGAAACAATTTCCGCAATATTTAATTGTTCCTTGCTCCGCAGAAGCTGAGATCGCACTTAAAGGTGCAGCAAAAAATGGTTTTATTGATTATATCCCAGGAGATGTAGAATTTAAAATTATCAAAGAACTGAACGAACCGCAGAAAAAGGCAATGGATTTGCTTACTGGTTTGCTTAAAAAATTTGGTTCATCAGGTGTGCAGAAATTACTTAATGCTTCTGTATTTGATTTCTTGCATTATTTTGCAGTTTTTGCTGGCGGACGGAATAAACTTGCTGATAAGGATGGAAATATTCTTCCAGATGTGTGGCTTCTTCCTCCAAATAGCACCGCAATTGATTTCGCAGCAGCAATCCATACAGAATTTGCTAAGAAATTCATTAAAGCAGTAGATGCACACACAGGTATGACACATGGTGCTGATCATCCTTTGAAGCATAGGGATGTAATTGAGTTTATGTTTGGGCGATAAGGTGGGAATTTTAATTAGAAAGGCTACTCTGAAAGATGCCAGTTTGCTATTTTTATTAGCATTAGAACTTATGGCGCATAACCGCAATCTAAATAAAAAAGATAAAGTGCGCTACGAGCTACTAGAATTAGTTCCTAATATACGCATATTATGGAAAAAATGGGTAACCAAAAATATAACGTCACCAAATGGTTACGTATTAGTGGCTAGTTTCAATGGCAAGACGGTAGGTTATTCATTAAATTTTATAAAAGAGAATACCAAAGTCTACCTAGTAAAGAAAACAGGATACGTTGGTGATCTTTATATTAAACGCGGTTATCGCAATAAAGGAATTGCAACCAAATTCAAAGAACTAGCGTTCAAATGGTTCAGGAAAAAAGGAATGAAATATGTATCAATTGCGGTTCATTCCAAAAATGTAAAAGCACACTTGATCTATAAGAAATGGGGGTTCTTTGATTATCATATTGAGATGAGAAAAAAATTATAAGATATCTAAAAATTGTTTCGCGGTTAGAATTTTTATTCCTTTGAATTCTTTCAACTTTAGTAAGTGTCGATCTCCGCTTATTATAAAACCTGCTTTTGCTTCAAGAGCGCATTCTAATATTTTATTATCAGAAGGGTCATCTTTTATTACGTCTAATTTTTCTATAGGTATGGTCATTTCACAAACTTCAAGAATTGACTCTATAAACTTATCTATTTCTTCTTCTGAAAATTCGAAAACAGGCCGTAGTGCAACTACTTTGAATTCTTCCAATATTTGAGGAGATATTACTAGATTAATCTTTCTCTGAAGTGCTCTTTCGATTATTCTATGTGGGTTACCTTCCCAGTTGAATGCTGAAATTAGTATGTTTGTATCTACAACTATTTTCATTTTTTGCCTCTTCTATAGTTTTCGATCTCCTTTTGAATAACCTTTTCAGTTATACCATGTTTTTTGAATCGTTCTGTAGCTTTTTTAGATATCTCCTTAAAGACTTCTATTGGTTCTTTTTTCTTTTTTATTAGAACTATATCCTCACTGTAGAAAAATTCAATAACACTGCCAACTTCAAATTCGCCTTCGTCTCTCGCATTTTTAGGTAAAGTTACCTGTCCTTGCCTAGTTACTACTCCAGTTCCTCCAAATTTCATACTATCACCAAATAGTATTTATACTAGAAATAGTATTTAAGCCTTTCGTTCAGATTCTAGGTTGTTTTCGGAGCACAGCGCCATTGACTAAGATCACAATAATTATCTGTAAGTCCTTGTGCTATGCAATCGCTATCACTTCTGCAGCCGCCCCTTGCACAAAATCCTGCTGGCAGTTCGCAATATTCTGTGCTTCTACAGTCTCCATTTGATCTGCATGCTGTGCTGTTTCCAAAACCTCCAGTGCCATAGCCATATTTGTTTGGATCATCGCAAAATCCTGCAGCTAGATTACAGAAATACTCTGGCTGACACTCAAAGGCAGTTGTACATTTATCACCGATGCTGCCTAATTCTCCAGTCGTATTTTTCATTATGCACTGGCCACGACTGACATCACAGTAATAGTTAGTAAGTCCACGTGCTGAACAATCGCTATCGCTTTTGCAGCTGTTCCATACACAGAATCCTTGCGCATCGCAAGACTGTCCAGTTTTGCAATCATTCTTTGATTCGCATGGACTGCTCGTCACATAGTCTGAGATGCCATCAGGATATTTGCCTGGATCATCGCAGAGACCAGTAGCTGAGTTACAGAAATACTCAACATGGCAATCAAGAACAGATGAACAGCTATCACCAACGTTGCCTAAGGGTTTTCTTCTGCACTGTCCGAAGAATTCGCTAATATACTGGTCCTTGCCTTCGATACAATATTGGAATACCTCTATATAGTCATCTCCAAAATCAGTGCAATACTCTGTATCTGCTTCACCGTAGTGGACATCGTACTCCACTGTACCTGGTATTTTATGGGAAAGAAAACACTGTCTATACGCCCTTTCGCCCCCCTTGCTGTCTAATAGAATGTTTCCAGCAGGTGTGGTTCTCTGGTAACAAGATCGTTCCAAAGACTTAATACAGCCTTCTCTTTTTGAGATTAATGACGCGAAATTATTGTTTTTTGCCTGCAAGGTACTAATTAGTAATATAAGTAATACTGCCACAACCCCAACTATAAATAGGTGAACATGTAAATTCTTTTTATTACCATGCATTGATATGCTTACTTTCGGAAAATTTATAAATTGTTAATATGTGAGGTAACTATGATAATTATTCTAACAACCGTCCCAAAGCAAAGCGATGGCGAAAAGTTAGCCAAATTGCTAGTTGAGAAAAAGCTAGCTGCTTGCGTAAATATAATTAAAATAGAAAAGTCTATTTTTAGGTGGAAAGGAAACATTGTAGAAAATAAAGAGTTTTTGCTTATAATAAAATCCACTGCTGAAAAGTATAATAAGTTAGAAAGAACAATAAAGAAAAATCATCCTTACAAACTGCCTGAAATAGTTCGCTTGAAAGTGGATGGTGGACTAAGAAAATATTTAGACTGGGTTGCCAGGCCAAGATAAAAGTAAATCTTGCTCAAGGCTCAATGCCCATGGCTAAACTTATGGCATCCTCTTAGCAATATTCTCCAGTAATATTGCAGGCTGTGGCGTGCTAATAAAAACCTTTTTAAAGAATCCAGATCGCTTATATAACCCTACACAGGGTTCTCTTCCAGTAAGAAATTTTATAATCCAATCCTTCTCCTTACCAATCAGCACCCCATAACCAAAAAATCTGCTTGGTGTAGTTACCTCTGCTTTTATTATGTCTTTTTTCTTTATCTCATATGTAAAGAATCCATAATCACATTCGATTTTATCTTCGTATATCTCTATTTTTATTGTTGCGAACGTAATTAGTAGGAAAACAAGAAATGCAGCTAAAAATAGTTCAACATACAATAGTGATAAATTTGTTTGTGCTAGTGCGTTGATTATTAATAGAATTATCAGCGCAATATGAACAAAACTTTGAATAAGTGGGAAAGACGAAGTATCCTTATAATATTCCTTTGGAGCAGGCGGTTCAATTTTTTTCTTTTTAATCAATTCAATGGCGCAAGTTGAACAAAATAAACCTTGTTCGTATCTTATCACAGGTATGCTAGTTGAAGGCATTTTACAATTGCTGCATCTAACCTCTTTTGTTACAAGTCCGGTTTCGCATGATGGACAAAGTGGAGTGCCCTTCGATCTATAGACTATGTTGCTTTTAGTTCCGCATGCAAAACAATATTCCATAAGTATGCTTTATAAATATCCCATTATTAAATTACTCCATGCGTGCAATAATATTCACTTTCATACTTGTTTTTATTTTACTACTTGCAGGATGCGTAACTGATGCAGAGAAGACTGCTAAGAAAAAGAAGTCTGTAGGGACACGACCAGGAGATAAAGCAAAAGTAAAACCTTGTGAAGATACCGATATGAATAATGATGCTTTTCGGCTAGGTAGGATTACTCTTTTTAATGAAAACAACATGGTTATTGAAGTAGTCGGTAATAGGGAAACAAGAGATAGATGTAGAGGAGATACTGTAATTCAGTACGATTGTCCTGCACCAGGAACAACAATAGATGAAAAAACAGTTTTACCTTCTAGCGAATCTAATTGTGCAAATGGTTGTAGCGATGGTATATGCCAACGGCCACCAACATCTCAGCCGCCGCCCCCACCACCTCCAGGGCCATCAGCATCTGAGCAGGCACGTGGTTGTGTTGATTCAGACAATGGGATAAAACCAGAAATTTATGGAGCTGTTGATTCAACAAGGGGTGGTGTTACAGAGCATTCAAGTCCAGATTATTGCGAAGATAATGATACTGTAATGGAGTTCTATTGCGAAAGCCTAGATACGAGAAGCACTCGACGAGATTGCGCTGTTGGAGAAGTATGCGATGCGGGGGCATGCGTACCTAGAAGATGTAATGACGCAGACGGTCAAAATGCCAGTATTGCTGGTGAAACATTTATAACTATTGGAGATCGCAGGACCGAGTCTAATTCAGATACTTGTGCAGAGTGGGATACAGTAAGGGAATACTATTGTGAAGGTTCTGAAATAAGAAGCAGGAGTATTCAATGTCCTCAGGGAGTATCATGTAGAAATGGTTTATGCGCCCAAGCTTGTACAGATTCTGATGGAAATGATCCAAATACTGCTGGTAGAGTAACAACTGCGGATGCAACCCGCAGTGATACTTGTGTTGGTCAACAGAGAACAGTTAATGATGTCCGCATGTATGATCAAGTTAGGGAATATTATTGTGAGGGTCAGCAATGGAGATCTACTGATACATCTTGTGCTCAAGGCAAGGTTTGTCAGGAAGGTAGATGCGTTCAAGCTCCAGCAGGTACGTGTCCATTTGCAAATACTCCATGTACTGCAAGCACACGATGTGAAAATTATAGATGCGTAGCCCGTCAGATTGGTTGTGTTGTTGACCCAGATAAATCAGTGGATATGACCGTAGCTGTTGATGACAGCATAGATAATGGTCAGAATGCTGTCGATAGATTTTATAGTTATACTAGATCTGAAGGTCAATCAGCACCTGCACACACTGGAGCATGGCGCGATGCGCAAGGAAGAGAGGTTCAACCTACAATAACAGTAAGGAGCATTAACTATAATATTGAGCAGTGTATAGCAGTAAACGTACCTTGTAGGTTCTATAACAAGACAACAATTCTTCGTGTCAATACTTTTGAGCGCCGGAATGAAGATTTTGTAATGGAAGAAAATGAAAGACAACGCACAGATAATGTATATGCGCGAAGTAATCCAGACTATGTAGAGGTTGAGCGTATTAATGTCAATGGTCAGTGCCAATATACTAACTAACTTTTTAGCGATTTAATAGTTCCGCTCGCTCTTTTCGCAATTACCCGTGCTTTTTTTCCATTCAGATAATTGATTAGTGCTAGGAAACCAAGCACTTCACCATAAAAATCGCGATTGCAGCGAAGCAAAGCGGTTTTTTTGTTTGCATCGTATTCAACAAATTTTAATGCAACAAAAGATGATAAGTATTCTCCAAAAAATTTCAATGCTTCGTTATAAATTCCTTTTTTTAGCTCGCTTTCGCTCACGTTTTCGTTATTTGCAAATTTTATTTCGCATAAAATATAGCGCTTCTTTAATGCTGTTGCCTTGGTCACATATTATGTTTATAAATATTATCTTATTAACCTAACCCATGCGCTATCTTGCCTTTGTTCTTGTATTATTTTTATTTCTAGCTGGCTGCGATGCGCTAAACCCAAAACCAGCGACTATTGTTTCTTGCAATGATAGCGATGGTGAAAACGCAAATGTAAAAGGTACTGTTACTTTAGAACTTAGCGATAAGACTAAAAAAACAAAGCAGGATGAATGTTTTTCTTCTGATAGCGTGCGAGAAGCTATTTGCCCAAAATCTAGTTTAGAAATTTCTACTAGAAACGTAGTTTGTCCATCAGGTTCGTGCGTTGATGGTGTTTGTACAGAGAAGGCAAAAACCACTCCAGAAAAACCAGATACTGAAACTAAAGAACAGGTTACAGTTGTTTCTTGCAATGATAGTGATGGCGAGGATGCGAATGTAAAGGGAAGTGTTACTATTGAACTAAGTGACGGAACAAAGAAAACCAAAGAAGATCAATGTTATTCATCTGATACATTAGATGAAGCAGTTTGTCCAAAGAGTGGAATTAACCTTGGTGTAAGGAAAATAATCTGCCCAGCAGGTCCTTGTGTTGATGGTGTTTGCACAACAAAAGAAAAGAAAACCATTGAAAGTGGTTATGACTACTCACTTCCGCCACCTTCAAGCGGTCCAAGAGATGAACCAGCAACATCTGAGCCAGAAGTAGAATTAACAGTTGTTTCTTGCAATGATAGCGATGGGGAAGATAAATATACAAAAGGCAGTGTTACATTTACAATGAGTGACGGATCAACAAAGACAGAAGAAGATATGTGCGCCTCGCTTTCTTCAGTTAGAGAAGCAGCATGTCCAAAGCATAAATCCATATCGTGTGGTCTTGGTTATGAGTGCCACAATGGTATATGTGAAAAGTTATGGGAGGCTCCTAGGGAATAGTTTTTTTCTGTTTCTTCTTATATTTACTAAGCGCCATTTTTATTCCAACAAATAATAAACCAATTAAAATAACCATTCCTAATATTTGTACATTTACCTGGGCTATTGCATTTGCAAAGCCAAGTAGATTAAACAGGAAATGAACTATTGCAGAAATTAGTAATATGGATAAAAACCCTCTTTTAGATATGTGTCCGGTTTTTACTAATCCTAATAGTGCACCAGTTATTGCTGTAAATATTCCATGGCCTGCGCCAGTTGCAACAGTTCTTACAAATATAAGCTCCAGCCATTGTCCTATGCCCAGTTCAAATGGCGAATAGAATATATAATAACTCCAGTCTTCTATAAATGCGAATCCCATTCCAACTAAAAACCCGTAGAATATTCCATCCATTGTGTCATCGAATTCTTTATGATAGAATAAAGCGAAAAGTCCTAATGCCTTAAGAAATTCTTCCAGTAAAGGTGCAACAAAAAGCACAAGCGTAGTTTCACCAGAGCCAGGCCAGTTTGATTCTATCCAGCCTAAAATCTCAGTATTCATTATAATTGCCATTAAGGCTGCAAAAGATCCCCATAGAAATAGCGTTGGTATAAACCTTAGTGGCTCAGGTTCATCATGATCTATATACCAGATTACAATTGTATAAATAAAAGTGAAACCCAAGGAAACTAAACCAGATGCAAAAAATGCCAAAAGTACATCTTCTCTACTTTCTCCTATTATATAATCACTAACTACAAAATAGCTTAATAGTGCTAGAACTATAAACTCTATAATCCAAAAATATGGCGATACGAATATATTCGCTAAATTTTGTTTTAGAGGAAGTTTTTTATCATATGGAAGCATTAGTGATTTTAGGTCGTAATGCTCGCCTCGCTGCGCTTTCTGGGTTTTTGTTCTTCTATATATTAAGTAGATTCCAATCCCAATAAAGAATACAAATATCAATCCGAATAAAAATGTGAGGTCCTTTATTGGAATTTCCATATACTAAGCGCTCTAAATAAGTTTTTAAGCATTATTATTATAATAATCAGATTATGAACTCTAAACTCTTTGTTATTTTTGGATTAGTTTTGATGTTAGTTATTGCTGGGTGTATATCAGAAACTGATGCAGAAAAGACTGCTAAGAAAAAAGCAAAAGAAGCGCCAAAGGAAGAAAAAGGAAAAGCGCCATCGCCAACTCCTTCACCTAAACCATTGCCTGCTCCAGCCCCT
>Ga0209343_10004501_pt1 | contig 17199 bp, 21 predicted proteins | sample RifCSPlowO2_02_FD_184026 | JGI IMG/M metagenome (GOLD analysis project Ga0209343, IMG submission 184026) | Groundwater microbial communities from Rifle, Colorado - Rifle CSP2_plank lowO2_0.2 (SPAdes) (version 2) | ecosystem: Environmental > Aquatic > Deep subsurface > Groundwater | place... | reverse complement strand
GCCCTGCGGCTGAAAGCGCGGAGTCGGCCAATGGGTGATTTTCACCTCGACGAACTGGCCTTGCTTGGCTCCGGCATTGCGCCCCGGGGTGACCAGCACTTCCTGCTGGATCTTCGGGTTGTCGGCGACCACGAAACCGATGCCGCTCTCTTCGTAATAGCGGCCGACGATGGTTTCATGGGCGCGCGTCAGCACTTCGACGATGCCGCCTTCGCGGCGACCACGCCGATCCAGGCCGGTAACCCGCGCCAGGGCACGGTCGCCATCGAAGACCAGACGCATCTGCGCCGGGCTGAGGAACAGGTCATCGCTGCCGTCGTCCGGAATCAGAAAGCCGAAACCGTCGCGGTGGCCGCTGACGCGACCAAGGATCAGGTCCAGCTTGTCCACCGGCGCATAGGTGCCCCGCCGGGTATAGATCAACTGACCGTCGCGCTCCATGGCGCGCAGCCGACGACGCAACGCCTCGATCTGCTCTTCGGTGGTCAGGCCGAACTCGTCGAGCAACTGCTCACGGTTCGCCGGGGAGCCACGCTCGGCGAGATGCTGCAGAATCAGCTCGCGACTCGGGATGGGGTTTTCGTATTTTTCCGCTTCACGAGCGGCCTCAGGGTCGAGGGATTGCCAGTCGGCCATTAGAGAGAGTTCACCTTTTCTATATAAATTCGGTTTGCCATGTGCCTATTGAAGCGCGAAACCACTATCCGGGTCAGCACAGCAGGCAGAATAAAATTTTTTGAGCACAGGGGTTTACAAGTAAAAAGTCGATACGTATTATGCGCGCCACAACGACGGGAAACGAAGTTAACCGAGTTGTAGTTGATAGCAAACAAGCAATATTTGCAATCAATGCCCAGGTGGTGAAATTGGTAGACACGCCAGCTTCAGGTGCTGGTGACCTTACGGTCGTGGAAGTTCGAGTCTTCTCCTGGGCACCAATTCAAAAAAACCGAGCCAAGCGCTCGGTTTTTTCTTGCCTGCGATTTAAGAATTACCCTTAAAAAACAAAGCCTTCCTTTATAGGAAGGCTTTTTCGTTTCTGGCTGGGGTTACGGCGGGGTCACGGTCTAGGCCCAGGCTTCAAGCATGCTCCGTCTTTGCAGGCTTGCGTTTGGCATGCGCCGCCTTGGCATGGGTGTCTCTAAGCTCAGCAATTTCGGCTCTGATAAGCTCCGCCTCCTCCGCCTTGAGTTCTACAGTTACGCACTCGACAGATACCGGCTTGGCACTCAGCTCTACACCCAACGCCCGTATCACCTTGACCACGGTATCGAAGCGTGGCTTCGCGCCAGGCGCGAGCGCTTTATAGAGACTCTCACGACCTAGGCCCGAACTTTTCGCGATCTGGGCCATGCCGCGAGCCTTGGCCACATGGCCAACCGCACGGATCAGCTCGCCTGTATCGCCCTCGGACAGCACTTGAGAGATATATTCGGCAATCGTCTCTTCGCTGTCGAGGTAGTCGGCCAGGTCGAACTCTGTAATTACGGGTTTCATTCAATATCTCCCGCCAGCTTCTTGGCCAGCTTGATGTCGCGCGCTTGGGATGACTTGTCTCCGGCGCACAGCAGCACGATCATCGCATCACCACGCCACGTATAGTAAAGGCGATAGCCAGGCCCAACATCTACGCGCATTTCTGACACACCGTCGCCAACTGATTTCACATCCCCCAGATTATCGGCAGCACGGTCGAGGCGACGCATGATGGCGACCCTGCCCTTCACATCACGCAAGGCGCGGAGCCAGTCGCAGAAGGTATCGGTCTGCTGGATGTGGTATGTCATGTCGCTAAGTGTATCTGGTCGGATACGCTTAGCAAGCTTTCCGGCTCCTGACAATCGAAGCCAGACGTACCTATGCGCTCAGGCGGCTGTCAAAGGCCGTCGACAGGCAAATCACATCCGATGGTGAAGCGAAGGCCAGGGTTGCCCGGTGGGCGCTGGCATGGGCGAAGGCGGCGTGACTATATAGAAGAGAAGAGAATTTCTTCCTTCCTGGGCATCGAGCTAGGCCGGGATGCCTCGGTGGCACATTGGTAGCTGCCTGCTACGCTGAGTCAGTATTGGGCTTGCCGTCACCCCAGCTACTGTTCTCTCTGGGCTATGTCGCGCCTACCACGGCTGCTCGAGGGAAGGTAAGGGTTTCCAAGAAGACAAGGAAGACGATGCGACATATCATGTTGCTATTCGTTAGGCCTCTGAGGATCATATGGGCTGGCTTCTCGACATCATCAAGCACCTAACAATCTCACGGTCAGTCACAGCGGCTGCGTTCATAACTTCTGCGACCTTACTGTTTGGACATCGGCAATACCCAACCGAAATTGAGACCGTTCCTGCCGGCTGGGCTTGGGCAGTGATTGCTATTTTTGTCTTCACTGCCTGCCTCTTGACCTTCTGGTCCTTGCGGGCAATCGGCCGAGGCATTCTCGCTAGCGTACGGAGTGTCAAAGGGGCGCTACCGCTCCCTCCACCGGAGGGGTACGAAATAGACATACTGTATGTCCTAGCCAAGCAAGCTGATCAACCTCTAAACCTCGATGTGTTGTATCGCCGACCTCAAGTCGAGCTTTCTAAGCTGGCGTTGCTCGAGACGACGCGGCGCTTGTGCGAGAAAGGCTACGCTTTTCAAAATCCATATGAAGAGAATCTGGTTTTTCTCACCATGAAAGGCCGGAAGTGCGCACTTGATCTTGAAGCTCGCATGGATGCTCGGCAAGGTGCCGGCGAGGCCTAACACAAGCCGCTCGCTGGGGTGGTGCTCCACCGCTCTGTAGTTTAATCGTTAGTGTCAAATATCATCTGAGAATACGCATGGACGATAAGATCACAAAATTACAAGAAATAAGAATGTTACTCGCCTTTATTCGTCATGCAGACAGCGAGGGCAATATTGATTTCAGCGATGAAATAGGCTTCGAGCTTCATAAAATCGTCCCCAATGGAAACTGGATTGATGCGCTTTTATATCGACTAAACAGCGCACGCATTATTACTTATGAGGAAATCGGTGAAGATGGTTTTGCCCCCATAATAATTGCAGGAATAAGCAGTGCCACTCATCAGTATTTGTCAGGGCTTATCGAGTCCGTTGAGTCTGAGTACCATTCTCTTGAACATCGCATTACGGAAATCCTAACATTCAATCCCTCTCAACTATCAAAGCGCATAGCCGACACAAAGCAAAAGCTTGATGAGGTAGAGAGACACATTAAGGGAAATGAGCTTCTCAAACCAATGGAGGTACCCTTGCGAGAAATACAACACCACTTTAAAAGCGTAAGCACTGTTTCTAGCGGCTATGAAGATATTTACAAAAATATAATTAGGCCAGTCCAAGAGGAAGGGCGATCTGGCGTCAAAGCAACTGTGAGGTGGGCGATCCTCAGTATCGTTATTTCCACTGCGCTTTCTTGGGGCGTCAGTAATTTTTCAAAATTATCAGCACTATTCCATGGTGCTTAACAAACGGCTCAGGCCGTTCGCTTCGTTCGCTGGGCGGGCTAAAGCCCGCCCATTAGCTTAATCGTTAGGCAGGTCAAGGAGCAGATACCACGTGAAGCCTTCAAAGCATGCACTATCAATTATGAGCGCCTTCATCCTGTCGCTAACCGCTCAAGCCGAAACTGTTGCAGAACGTTACCCAGGTCCATGGGAAGATGAATTTAATTTCGAGATAACAAAGGCTCTGACAAAGAATGAGATTGGAAGCTGCGGTCACTTTAAGTACCGTGCCAGCTCAATGGATAAAGGCGAATATCTCGTTTATTGCACGAGCGATTTAGAAAACTGGACCGCGTACATGGTCTGGCCAAACATCGAAAAAGTTCTTGGCCCATACCAAACCGACGAAAGTTTAAAAGACTAACTTTTACACAGGTAGTCAGCTACAACAGCTTGTTCCGTTTCCTACAACAGATCCCGTTTCGACTTAGGCACGCCCACAAACGGCCGTCCAGGCTTAGGCTCATCCATCCAGGCAGGGCGTGGTGCAGCGAACGCACGCCGGTTCACATGCTCGTCGAGAGTTTCAGCCGCTAGACGTTCTTCCTGCGTCATGCTCGCTTCTCGCGCCCATTGCTCGCGTGCCGGATCGGGTGCCGGCGTCGGGTACTTGAAAAGGCCGGCCTCCTCACGCGCTAAGGCCACATACGGTTCGCGCTGGGCGACCACCTCCGCGTCCTGACCCAGCGCATTGGCACCCTTGGCCAGCGCGAAGGCTACACGCCGCGCCAGTTCAATGGGATCGCCTTCGATCCCATTGAATTGTTGCTGAATCAATACGTCCGGGTCATCTTTCTGAGGTGCAGGAAACAGCCTGCTCAATCCCTGGCGTAGAAACTCGGCGGGGTTTTCCTGGGCGAACTTCAAGAGCCAAGCCACGCCACCGAGGCGCTGGTATACGCGCATGATGTCGCCGGCCATTTTCTCGGTCAGCAACTGGCGCTGTGCACGGTCTATTGAGCCTCTCTTGCGGCCAGAGCCGGGGGTGCGGGGGGAGCCTGGGGTGCGTCCGGTCATCGCTCTACTTCCACGTCAGGAACCTCGGTGGTGACCACCACCAGCGATCCAGTGTCGTCGTCGGCCGTCGTATGCATGCCACCCTGGCTCGGTGCTACGCACTGGCTCACACCCTCAAGGGCGCGCGGAAATTGTTCGAGATACGCCCGATAGTTTTCCTCGCAGAACTTGGCCATGGCCTGAGCTTCGCGCCGGCACTGGTCGAGACTGCCGAGGGTTCCAGGGGGCGCGGTGTAGGTCAGGGTCATATGGGGTAGCCCAGCAGCTTGGCCAATTTCACATGGTCGCCGGCCTGCAGGTTGCCCTGCAGCAAGGGTAGAAGCTTTCGCTGCAACTCTCGGTCCTTGCCTTCAAGTTCGAGCTTCTGGTACAGAATCTTTGCCTCGGCCTGCAGTACATTTACTGATTTCATGGCTGTCATTCCTGCGGAACTAGGCGGACAGCGCGGCCAGCGCCATCGCGCTCAACGTTAAAGGTCAGGTTGCCGACACTGGCGGAGCGGATCTTGCCGTCTGCCCCTCGGGTCATCGTCACGATGGGCATCGGCGGTCGGGCCTGGGGCGGCGGCGGTGGGAATTCGTGAGCTTCCGCCTTGTCGGTAAACTCCCTTAAATGCGCCGGCACCCTGGGGTTGTGTGCCGGGCGCTGTTTCTCCATCGCGTCCGCGACGCGCTCTTCCACAGCAGAGTCGATCAACTGTTCTATCGCTGCACCTAGGCTTGAAGACTCTGCAGGCGGTGGGGCTTCACGCTCTTTCTTGAGTTTCATCGACTGCGCGAGTCGGTCAAAGTAGACGCTCATGGTGTTTCACCTCCAATAAAGCGGCCATCGTCGTCGCGGTCCTGACCATCTAGCGCACCGGCGATGATCCCGCGTTTATAAAGCGTGTCGAGCAGGGCAGAAAGTTCTCTGCGCTGATCTGCGTTCAAAGTCTTTTCTTCCAAAATCGTTTCCAACTTTTGCCGGTATTTCTGCAGCCTGTAGATTTCCGAAGTTAGGGCCGGCATAACCTGGACCGCCTGCCAAATGAGCCAATCCACGTTTTCCGGCGTGAATGATGTACGGACGTTGTGCAGGGGGCGGGTCATTAGCGGCCCCCGTTTCTGATCGTCAATAAATGTCTGTAGCGGGCCTGCAAATCGTCTGACTTCATCCAATTTTTCCGGTCATTCCGCATCATGTTCTCGTATGACGCTATTTCCCTGGCTATTGCCACAGAGTCTCTAGGAATCGAGCCTTCCCCTATTGCCTGGGAATAAAGGCCAAGTAGTACCTCCGGGGTGTTGGTGCCCTTGACCCATCCGGTTGTCATCTGTTCCAAGTGCTGTTGTTCGGCAGTGCTTAATTTATTCCAGTGCTCTTGGACGACGCGCATGTTACCCGCGTAGGAAGTGCCCCACTTATCGCGGAGTATGCCGTCAGTTCTGGCGGCAGCCTGGGCGTTTATCTGCACGACACGCTCATAATCAGAGTCACTAAGGCTATCCAAAGGATCTGCAGAAGTTGGGCCTTGCACCTGCTGACCGGCAAACCTGCCGGTTCCGTGCTGATAATCTTCGAGCTGCTGCAGCCAATAAGCGACCGACTGGATCAGCTCTGGCGGGAATTTCTGCGTAGCGGCGTAATTGCAAAAAGCTTGGAACTGAATATCGTGGCTGAATTGCCATGTTTGATATTTATGGCGTATCTGCGGCATCCGGGTCGGTGGGTTGACCAGCATGGACTTGAAGAAATTGATGCACTTGTCGATGTCGCGCTGAACGAAACCCAGGCTCGCCATGTCGTGTTCAAACACCGTGGCGATGGCGGCGACGTTGGCTTCGACTTGCTGCGGAAGCGGCTGCGAAGTAGGGCGTTCCGATAGGTAATCGGGTTCCACACCCCAGGAATCGGCAGGGCTAAGCGGCGCTAAGTCACCACCCGGTTGATAGGGGGCGAGGTCGCCGCCACTGTAAAGGTCTAATTCATTCGACATTTAACAGCTCCCGCGACACGAAAGATATTTCACCCGTTGTCGACCTGAACATTGCGACCGGCGAGTCTTCCAAAATGTATTGGAGGCCCATGTGGCGAACGTATGAGGCGAAACGTTTATAGGGCTGCTCGTCGAGCGGGCCGAATGCTTCGAGTGCGATGTGGTCGATCAGGGTCGGCCAGAAACCATGCATTTCTCCGCGGTTATCGCGAACCAAAGTGATAACGGCGTCGACTATTTTTTGGTCAAGAGGGGTCATGCTCTTTTCCTCGCGTCGGCGTGTTCCACAAGGTCGCGCATCTGCAGCCACGGCCGCATGCAGTTCCGATGGAGCAAGCTGCGATGGACGGGGTGTCCGTGAATATCAAACTCTTTCACAAGGTCGCGATCAGCGTGGCCCTTGGCATCGGCTAAGCACCATCGGCACTGACTGGGTGCTGTCGGGAACTTGTTTAATCGTCGGCGTGCTACTTCGACATCGAGTTCCGGGGTAATACACACAATGTGGTACTGGCCGTTCGCGCTCTGCCACAAAGCGGTCTCCCAGTGGTCTGCCAGCTCGCGCTGGTTCGTTTCCTTGCGGATGAACAGGTCGAGCGCTTCCTTGCCGGGCGAGGCTGCGGACAGGCTGTGATGCGCGAACTCGACCAGCGCCGGCAGGGGGCCGGAATAACTCACAAAGTGCACTGCAAGCGCCTGCAGGTGGCGGTAGATCAGCTCGTTATCCATGCTTCGCCTGCTTCACCGAATTGTGATCCAGAAGCGCGGCGAGGCAGTCGTGCTGCGATTTGGCGTTCTTGACGATCACCACGCCATCACTGTTTCGCTTGGCAATCCAGCCATCCTCGACCCCGCCGTAGTAGATAGAGAAATTTGGGGGCAAGCGGTCATCTGGCGTGGCCAGCAAGGCCGGGAGTGGGGTCCATGACAGCTCCACAAGGCTCAGATACCCGAGACCGGCCTCAAGCACAAGGTAGGTTGCGTGAAAGCTGCGGTCGGCACCTATCACCGTGATCATGTCGTACGGACGAACCGAGGTACTGACGACTGACCAGAAACTGTTTTCGAGGCACCGCTCCCTAGTTGTCCCCCTTGGCGCCACGGCTCGAAAATGGTTATTGACCGACTCCATGAGTCGGAAGTCTTGCGTGGTCAGCGATGGGGCTGGCGGGCGGCGCTGTTCGGTGTCGATAGCGGTGGTGGTCATGTGGCGGTGCTCCCGTTGGTGCTGGGAGTAGGTTTAGCGCGGGCTGGCGGCGATGGGAATCAATCGATTTGCCAAACAATATTGAACTGCCAAAACAGTTTATAGGCCGTTCCTTTTCAGCACCCGCTTGACCACCTTGGGGGTGGGCAATTCTTTAAACACATAGCCGAGCGCTTCCTTCTTCTCGTCCAAGTGCTGCAACACTCGTTTAACGCGGTGGTGGCGCGGCTGAGCCTCCAAGTTGGCGCGAGTGTTGTCGATGGCCGCCTGCACCAGGGCTTCGCGGGCCTGACAGTTGGCAGACACAGCAGCGCGAGCGGCGGCCACGTACTCAAGCTGGGCGGCCTCGGCGGCTTCGGCGGCCTGGGCGCGGTCAAGGTCGGCGATCAGTTGGTCCTGATACTGCTGGGGCACGTGGTCGCGGATGACGCTGGTGGGCATGGTTGATTCGGCGGTGGTGGTTGGCATGGTCTGCACTCCAGTTTCGTATGTGTTGCGGTACTACATACCTCTAGCTTTTTCACGAGTGGGCGCTGGTGCTAGATCATCACCAGCGGTGGTGCGTTCCCCCCTCCCCCCACCCCCTTCGAGCCTGCAGGCCGCGAATTTGCTGGGGTTTGGTCGTGCACCACGTCATCCACGCGGTGTACACCTGGGTATGGTCGGTCAGGTCTGACTGCTCGCGGTAGAAGGCGATCATCGCTTGATCTTGCATAACCAAAACATCTATCAAACGTAACTCGTTATACCTTCCACGTTATAAAAACCCTCGTATCCGGGTGATCTGCACCCTGGGCTGCGCCCTCAATTTCCTTATCCGGCCGCCTGTGGCGCGATTACAGGCGTTTTCTGCACCATATTTGTGGGTTATATGGGCCATCTAGCTTTCGTTTCTCCTGCGCGATCACGGAAAGCTCGTAACCCAGGCCGTTACCCGCATGTAACCCCAAAATATGTAAATCGCTCTATTTTGGGACTTACAGGCCTTTTTAACACCGAGCACAATGCTCGGTATTCGTGATCAGGCAGCCTGGATGGCCGCATTAGATGGCATATCGACCATCGTATGGCTGTTTCGTCATGTTCTACTTTGTGCCCGCGTACCTATCTGTTTCACAGCAACGAACGTTGTTCGATCAACCGTAGCAGGAGCGCGGCGTAGCTTTCCCCTGGGTGCAGAGCGCCCTTGATCGCGGCCCGTTGCTCGGGTGATACCCACAACGTCAGGCTGGCCCATCCAGCCGCCCGCATCTGCTCACGCTTGGTGCGCATTCTGCGCGCGTCCTTTGTCCTGGGCTTCGGCGATGCGATCACCCAGTCCAGGGCAAGCAGGCGTTCTTGCTCAACCGGGCTGTCGATGCAGCGGGCTTGGCTGGAGTGCACCATGTACTTGGGCTTCATGTCTTAAACCTCATGTTCACTGTTCACAGGGGTGTCGCGGGCGAACAAATAAAAATGAATTTAAATGCAATATTCACCGTAAAAAATACAAAACCGCTGTGAGGGGGTGTAGGTGTGAACAACATATATATACATAAAATACACCTACACCCTTAGTGCCACGCGGGATTTTGTGTTCTATGAACACACTCTGAACACGCTAGAACACACTGAACACGCTCTACCCTGTGCCATCGTTATTAACCACCTGTACGACCTCTATTTGGTCGTGCACCCCTAGCACCACGCTCCCTGCTTGCAGCAGGTAATCGAGTGCATAACCAAGCTCTTTCGTGTCAAGTCCAGAAGCACGTAAAAGGAGCGCCCTGGGCACCAACCCAGCAGCGAGCGCCGCCACTTGGCTAGCCCTCCCTTTCTGCGCGGTGAATACGCCTCTACGCAGCAGCTTCATTACCTCGGCGGCATTTTTCTGCTGATCGCCATTGTGCATATCGTCTTCGACGAAGCTGAGCACCGCTGCATTGGAGGCGCGCACGAACTGCGCGGACCACTCCAGATGTACCGTGGTAATAACCGGTTTGGCTGGGTTATCCCACACCGCCAGCACGCCAGCGATATGCTCCAAGTTCTCCATAGAGCGCGCACACAACGCCCTTTCGTATGGCGCCCCGACACCCCGGCCACATTGGTCGAACTCGTCGTTGAGGGCGTGGCGTAGCGCCTGGGCATCATCGGCAAGGCCCACCAATGTCGGCCCGCCATGTAGAAGCAGGCCGTGCAGGCCCAGCCGAACCTGCTGAGCTGCACGCTGGAACGACTCCGGTATTACCAGAGGCGCATCGATCAGGCGCGCCTTGGGATCCAGATCACTGCCTACGAACAGCATGCGCCCTGCAAGACCGTTATCGATGTCGGCAAGGGTAAGGGCTTGCCCGAGCACTTCCGGGGTGGTGAAGCCGATCAGGTTGAAAGCCGGGTTGGGGATCTTGCGTGATTCCTTACCGGACTTGGAGCGAGAAACGAAATTACCGTCCGAGCCTGCGCCGAACAGTTCGAGGATTTTTTTCATCAACATAATGTGGTGAGGAAGGGCTTTCTTGCTGTTCGCGATAGCGATCAGGTGGCCAATTTCGTCAACCACCGACAGGGTGCCGATGTTGCTGGCCAGATCATCCTCAAGCCCTTCGCCCGAGGCGGTTGCGTTTATCAACTTGGTGTTGCCGAGGCAGGCGAGCCGCTTGGTTAGTTGCATGGGCATGTTTTTACCGGCTGCGGTCGGCAGCACACCCAGGCCATAGAGGTTCAAGCGGCTGCCATTGGCGCGTGCGTAGAAGGATCCACAAGAGGCTGCCATGGCGATCAGCACCGCCAAGGTGGTCAGCTCTGGTTGAGGCTTGTACGCCACCTCCAGGGCCGCGGCGACAACGTCGGCCATCGGGCCAGGATAAGGTGGCGGGTAGGCGGGCTTAGGATCTGGTGCAGGTGCAGGCGCAGGCGTGACAGGTCCCACTGCAGGCGTAGGCGCTACCGGTTCAGGTGTAGACGAAACAGAATCCACCTTTACCAATGATGGTACTGCCCTAATCGGCGTTACCGTCGCCAGCGGTGGTGTCTCCGCTACCTCTTCGCGTCGGTTGAACGCGACCAAGTTGGCACGCATTCCCATCATGGATTTTTGATACGCCCGCTGGATTTCCTCGCGGGCGAACTTCAATGCCTTTTCCACATCATTGCGGTGGTCGGTGCAATATTTCCATAGAGCCGGCGTTTCGATGATGGTGGCCAACACGTCGCCCTGGCTGGCGCCGCTGTCGAGCAGTTTGATCAACAGGCCGTGAAAAATAGCTGAGCGATCCAGTTGCCCGGTGCCGTTCATCAGATGGCGCTGGTCATCGCTGAGCCACGACAGCGTAGCCAGAGCGACAGGTTGGCCACCGCCTGGAATCGCTGGCGCGACCATCTTGGCGACGGCAGCGCTTGCCTTGTTCAAGCCGCGCCAAGCAGCGATTTCCTTGAGAGTTTCCGGGCCTAGCTGCCGAATGTATGTGTACTTGTTGATCCAAGGTGTCGCGTAGTCCGTCGGCATCACCCCCCCGGTTATGGTGAGAAACCTGGGAGATGTGCCGAAGTAGACTTCGACGTGGGAACAGTTCGGCACTTGCACCTTGAGGGAATCAACGAATCGTGCAGCCCATTCAGAAGGCACCCAGGCAAAAGCACGAAGGCCCTTACCCGATGGGGATTTCTCCCAATACGTCGTGAAAGGTGGCTCGAATTTCTCGAAGTCAACATCGTCAAAATCGAAGCCAACCAAAGTGTCAGCCCCACCCTGTCGAGTGATGCCGCCTGTAAAGACAATGCCCACGCCGGCCAGATGACGTTCTTCACTACAGGCGGCATTGTGTGCGGCCACCGTGTCCATGGCTTCTTGCAGGGTCATCCAATGCTCAGGATTGGTCGTCGACAGGCTGTGTGCGCTGTTACAAGGTATCTTGTCGTTCTTCTGCCGTTTTTCATCCCACACCATTTTAAATGGAACGAAGATAGGCCGGTCTTTTATCTCTTTGAATATCTTTCGAAGGTCTGCCATAGTTTAGGCACTCCTTTGTTGTTACAGGACGGCGAAGGGTATTACTGATCGGCCCGCTCTTAGGAGCGGGCTTTTTTATTCAAGATCAACGCACGCGGTCTTCACACCACACCCTCGCGGATTGTCTGCGCTTCGAGCCACGCATCAAGATCACGCTTCCAGTAGTAGACTTTCGATCCGACTTTGATGTACGGAAGGCTGTAGCGTTTCTCTGAACGCCACACATCCAATGTATTGTGAGATACGCCGATATAAGCGGCGGCTTCGCGGTTGTTCAATCGCTCGTTCATTATGCCCACCTCATCGAAGAGAGAACCTGCCGGTACTTCCGGCAGGTCGATGGGGCAAAAATGGCATATATTAAATATGGCGTCAGGGTAGAAATTTCTTACTTTCTAACCTGCTTTTTGAGGGATTCGGCGAGTTTGCCGTAGACAATGCACTGCTGAATTTCCGCATGGCGTTTTGCCTTGGCCTCGGTTGAGGCTGAATCTTCAAGGAACTCTGCTTCCACAAGCCGGCGCTTGCTCTTGTAGATCAGCTCGACGTTTGCTGCACCCATCCCGAATTGCTCGGCGACCACATCAAAAGCCCCCCGCTCTGTGTCGCGGCTGCTTCTGAGCGGCAACGGATCGACTGCGCGGTGGTTCACCATCCACACTGTGCGGGCGACTTCGTAGTCGCGCCCGGACTTATCGTGCTTTCCCAGGCTCAGCATATGGTCAGCCGAGCTTCCCAACGCCACCCGCTCGAATGCCTGGGCAAAGTAAGCGGCTAGATCAGGTGGTGGGGTGGTGCCTGCCCGGAGACACTCCGCCAGCCAGCCTACAAGCGCACGAGCAGCCTCATCATCAGGTGGCACCTCGTCACTACCCCGCGCCAGCTCGATCAGGGACTTGATCCAGGCGTTCACGACGCCACCCCCCGGATAGGCACCACCTTGGCGTCAGCCTGTGCTTCGATGTGATCCGCCACCATCTGCCACCCGGCGCGCAGCTGGTCCTGCTGCTTCTTGATGTAGTGGGTGCCTGCTATATCGCTGACCTGCTTGTGGTTCATAAGGAACTTCAACGTGCTCGCCGTGACCAGCTCGGCAGCAATGGAAGCGAACACTGACCGCGCCATCTTGGGCGTGAAAGCGAGCCCGGTCAGCCTTACCAGCTCGTGTGCGGCTTTGTTGACGTCAACTATCGAGACGGGAAACAGGCGGTCGGCGCCGGCCATCCCCTCGGCCGCGCGCTCGGCGATGGCGAGCGCCTGGGTCGATAAACGCAACACATGATCGCGGCGGTTTTTCGTATCGCGCAAGGTGATCCTGCCGGCCTGCAGATTGACGTCGGCCATGGTGATGGTACGGGGCTCGCCGGCGCGGCAGCCGGACAGCAACAGGAACTGCAGGTAGTCCGTCGCGGGTGACTGCGGCATGCCCTGCAGGGCGCGCCAGAAGCCACCCAGGTTGTCCAGCAGTGCTTCCACCGGCTCGCCGTCGCTCGGGCGCGTCTCAGGGAGAATGATCCTGTCCTTCTCGTGCGTTGCTGGGTTGAGCGGGTCGTTCTCGATCTTGACGTTATGCCAGCGCAGCACAGCCCGAAGGGTCTGCATCGCGAAAATCGCCTGCCGCTCGCCGCGTAGCAGGTTAGCTTTGTGCACAGCCTTTATGTCGTCGGCGGTGATGGCGTGGATAGGCTTGTCCGCCAGGGTGGCCAGGGTGCCCCCTCTGGTGCGCTTACCGGCTGCGGTCAGCCTACTAGGCTTGATCATTGCCATGTAGTCGTCGTGCGTTCGTTGCTTCAAAGGCAGGCCGTCGCGGCGCTTCTTCTCTGCCAGATACTCGACCACGGCTTCGGCCAGGGTCTGCTTCGCAGCATCCTCCACACGCTTGGCAGCGGCTGGACTCTCACCCTCGGCGATCTGGTGGATGATCGCCTTCGCCTCCTTGCGCGCCTGATCGATGCTCATAATGGGGTAAGGGTGCCTGCCCACCCGCACCCGTTCTGGCTTGCCGTTCACGCGCTGGAAGACGTAAAACGACTTGGTGCCGTTCGCCGTGACTCGAAGCTGCAGGCCGTTGACCTTGGTGTCGTGGTAGGTCGCCCGCTGCCCCGGCGCGGGCAGGGACAGGCTGTCCAACGACGCTTGGGTGAAGTTCAGTTTCTGAGCTGGTGCACGCTTGGTGCTCATCTCCTTAACCTCCGGGGTTACTCCGGGGTTACGCAACAGGCGTAACCTGGTGAATTTCAGTGTAACCCCGTAAAGCTAGGAGAGCGCGTAACACCTTAGAATATATAGATTTATCTAACTACATAAACCTAGGTAAAACAGAATGGCAGCGAGCCAAGCGCTCGGTTTTTTCTTGCCTGCGATTTAGCGCGACAAACCGGCAAGTGACCGGCAACCTGCCCGCGAATACGCATCGCGCAGGCCCTGCCGCGAAGCCCGGCAGGGCGGTTTGTTGAACCTCGTTCCTCAGCGCCAACCTGGCATTTGCAGCCAGTGCTAAACGCGAAACTGCCCCAGACTGGCCTTCAGTTGCTTGGCCAGGCCATCCAGCACCCGCCCGCTGTCGGCCGTGGCAGCCACCGCCTCGGCCGCCCGCTGGGCCTCGGCATGAATCACCTCGACCCGTCCACGCACCGCATCGGCACCTTGCGCCTGATGCGCCGCCGCCTGGGTCGCCGCATTGATGGCGCCATGCACCTCCTCCACCGCCGCCCGCACCGACTGCTGCACCTTGGCGCTTTCCAGCAGCGCAGCCAGCCCCTGATCCGCCTGCTGGCCGGCCTGGCCGATTGCGCCAACCGCCTCACGCGCGCCTTTTTGCAAGGCACCGATATGCGCCTGAATATCGCCGGTCGACTGCTGGGTCTTGCTCGCCAGCGCACGCACTTCATCGGCGACCACGGCGAAACCACGACCGCTCTCGCCGGCGCGCGCCGCCTCGATGGCGGCATTCAAGGCCAGCAGGTTGGTCTGCTCGGCGATACCGTGGATCACCGTCAGCACGACTTCGATCTGCTCGCTCTGCCTGGCCAGCCGCTCGATCACTGCCGCGCCCTCCCCAACTCGCAGCACCAGGGTCTCCATCGCCCCACCGACCCGCGCCGCAATCGCCGCATTATCCTGGGTAGACTGACGAATCGCCGCCACCCGGCGCAACGCCTCTTGCATCGCCTGGCTTTCCGCCTGCGCCTCACCCGCCATCTGCGCCAAGGCCTGCAGGCTACCCGCCACCTCGTCGCGCTGGCGCCCGGCAGCAGCCTCGGCCGCGGCACTGCGCAACGCCAGACTGCCGATCTCCTGCCCGGTAAGCACCGCCACCTCGCCCGCCTCGCGCACGATGGGCTGCAACCTGGCGACAAACCGGTTGACCGCAGCCGCCATGTCGCCCACCTCGTCACGGCTGTCCAACTCGACCCGCCGGGTCAGATCGCCTTCGCCCTCCGCCAAGTCCTGCAAGGCCGCGATCAGCAATTGCAGGCGGCTCAACACCCGCCAACCGAGCACCAGCGCCACCGCCAGCAACGCCAGCAAACCGACCACCAAAAGCCCGACAGCGATGCGCCAGCGCAAGCTCTCGGCAGCCGCCCTAACCGAACTCAGGCTACCCTGCGCCATACCCTCGGCCGCCTGCTGCGCCTCAGTCAGGCGCCGCTGCAGCGCCTGGGTGCTTGCGCCTGCGGCGCTGGCCAAACTCGCATCCACCAACTCGCCCGCATTGTCCACCAGCGCGGAGAAACGCTGATCCAGCGACAGCAACTCCTGCTCCACTGCCGCCCTGGACAGGCCCAACTGGACCTTGCCGATCTGCGCGCCCATGGGATTGATGGGCACCTCGACCATGTACACCTGCGGATCGCGCGAGGCCGCCTCGACCAACTTGTCCAGCGGAGTATCGCCCTGGCCCACAGCGACCAAGGCCCGCACCCGCGCATCGCTGCGATTGAAATTGCGCGTCAGGCGTTGTCCCTGCGCGTCGTAATAGACGGCGAACAGCACCGCAGGGTCGCGCTGAGCAATGCGCGTGAACGCAGTCAGTGCCGGCACATCGTCATCCCAGATGGCCTTGGGTGCGACACCGGCCAGCAACTGCGCCATGGCGCTGCCCGACTGCTTGAGATTCTGCTCGAGCACGCCACGCAACTGTTCCTGCTCGGCCTGAAGCCGCCCGGACAACGCCGCACCCAGGCTCTCACGGGTATTGGCCGAGAGCGCAGCCAAGCTTTGCACCACCTCACGCTCGGCGGCGCCCAACTCGCCACCCAGGCGCTGACTATCGCCCTCCAGGCGCGTCGCCAGGTCGGCAACCAGGTCATCCACAGTGGTGCGGGTCAGCCATACGGCCAGGAATACCTGCACCAGCATGGCCACACCCAGGGCAATGAATACCGGACGCAACAAACGACTGTGCAGCAATGCGAACATGGCGGACAAGGTTCCACTCCTTTCTAATCAGGCCAGCTTATAACCAGTGATCGGCCGCAAAATCCAAAGCTGAAGCCATCGCAACAAAACGACAAAGGGCCGCCCATGGCGACCCTTTGCTGTACCGCTCACGACAATCAGGCGAACGGGTGACGCAGCACGATGGTCTCGTTGCGGTCCGGGCCGGTAGAAATGATGTCGATAGGCGCACCGACCAGCTCTTCCACGCGCTTGATATAAGCACGCGCACTGGCCGGCAATTCGTCCAGGGTCTTGGCGCCCAGGGTCGACTCGCTCCAGCCCGGCAGATCCTCATACACCGGCTGCAGACCCAGATAGCTGTCGGCATCGGTCGGCGCGTCGACCAGCACTTCGCCGTACTGATCCTTGTAGCCGACGCAGATACGAATGGTCTCGAGACCATCAAGCACATCGAGCTTGGTCAGACACAGACCGGAAATGCTGTTGATTTCGATGGCACGCCGCAGGATCACCGCATCGAACCAGCCGCAGCGACGGGCACGCCCGGTGGTGGAGCCGAATTCATGCCCACGCTTGGCGAGAAAAGCACCGGTTTCATCGAACAATTCGGTCGGGAACGGCCCCGAGCCGACGCGGGTGGTGTAGGCCTTGGTGATGCCGAGGATGTAATCCAGGTACATGGGGCCAAACCCCGACCCCGTGGCAATACCGCCGGCAGTGGTGTTGGAGCTGGTGACGTAGGGGTAGGTACCGTGATCGATGTCCAGCAGCGAACCCTGGGCGCCCTCGAACATGATGTCCTTGGATTCGCGGCGCATCTCGTGCAGTACCGCCGTCACATCGGCCATCATCGGCTTGAGCAGCTCGGCGTATTCCATGCACTCATCCAGGGTTTTCTGGAAATCGATGGCCGGCTCTTTGTAATAGTTCTGCAGCACGAAGTTGTGGTAATCGAGCAACTCACCCAGCTTGGCGGCGAAACGCTCGCGATGGAACAGATCGCCGATACGCAGACCGCGACGCGCCACCTTGTCTTCGTAAGCAGGACCGATGCCGCGACCGGTGGTACCGATCTTGAGATCGCCACGGGCTTTCTCAC
>Ga0209343_10004499_pt1 | contig 17207 bp, 15 predicted proteins | sample RifCSPlowO2_02_FD_184026 | JGI IMG/M metagenome (GOLD analysis project Ga0209343, IMG submission 184026) | Groundwater microbial communities from Rifle, Colorado - Rifle CSP2_plank lowO2_0.2 (SPAdes) (version 2) | ecosystem: Environmental > Aquatic > Deep subsurface > Groundwater | place... | reverse complement strand
TTTTATTGGTTGCGACCAAATGGACCCCGCAACAAGTGCGGGGTGACAGTGTGGTGGAGTTTATTGGTTTTACTTAGAGTTTGTAGACTTAAGCCATAATTCCTTAAGCGTTATTGGGGTTAGATTATTTAAAATTGATGAAAGTTTACAGCCCTTACGAGCGCGCGGCCAAGTTATGAAGCAGTTTTAAACTTGCAACTCTAAGAACCTGAACAGGTTCTAAACCTCATCCAACCTCTTCTTGCCCTTGAAACCAGCAGCGATGCCGGTGCGTGATATTGTGGCAAGGCCATAATCGGTGAGGTTTTCAAGCGCTTCTTCGATGGTTTTTGAATCGCCGATAATTTCAAAAACCAGTGAATCGCCTTCAATATCAATCACATAGCTGCGATATTTTTCCATCATTGCGATAGCCTTTTCACGTGTTTCTTCGTCAGCGATAATTTGCGCCAAAGCCAGTTCACGTTCGATATAACCTTCAGAAGCAGTAAGTTCAGCAGCATGATGCACCGGCACAATTCTTCTCAATAATTTGCAAATCAATTCGATGGTTTTGTCGCTGCCATAAGTTGTGATGGTAATGCGCGATTTTTTCTTATCGTGAGTGATCGGCGCAACGGTCAATGTTTCGATGTTATAACCACGCGCAGAAAAAAGTTCGACGATGCGCGCCAAAGCTCCAAACTCGTTATCAACTATGATGGCAATTACGTGTTTTTTGATTTCAGACATTGTTAAACCGCGTTAATATCTTTGGTCACATAAAGCTTCGCTTGAGAGCCAAGCAGAATTTCATTGTGAGCTGATCCGGCGGGAATCATCGGGAAAACATTTTCACTTTTTTCCACCACACAATTGAACAAAACCGGGCCTTGATGATTGATCATCTCAAGAATTTTTTTATCGAGATGATCGGGTTTGTCGCATTCAATTCCCTTAATGCCGAAACTTTCAGCAAGTTTCATAAAATCGGGCAGAGATTCCATGTAAGACTGGCTTTCACGCTTTTCATAAATCAACTCCTGCCATTGGCGCACCATGCCCATATAGCGGTTATTCAAAATAAGAATTTTCACCGGCAAGCTATATTGCTTGATGGTGGCGAGTTCCTGCATATTCATCATGAAGCTGGCATCACCGCTGACACAAATAACCAAAGCATCGCGATTTGCCACCTGCGCGCCAACCGCAGAAGGCACACCATAGCCCATGGTGCCAAGGCCGCCGGAGGTTAACCATTTTTTTGGCTCATCAAATTGGATATATTGCGCTGCCCACATTTGATGCTGGCCGACATCAGTTGAAACAAAAGGCTTATGGTCGCGCGTCAAGGCATTTAAACGCTGCATGGCATATTCTGGTTTGATTACTTTGCTGCTTTCTTCGTAAGAAAGTGAATTAACGTCCTGCCATTTTTTGATTTTGCTCCACCAGATAGAAATTTCTTTTTTGCGATTTTTATTGCCACGTCTTTTCCATTCACAAAACAACGCTTCAAGCACACAGGCGGCATCGCCAACGATTGGCACATCGACGTGAATTATTTTGCCAATCGAACAATCATCAATGTCGATATGGATTTTTTTTGAATGAGGCGAAAAGCCGGAAACGCGGCCGGTAACGCGATCATCAAAGCGTGCGCCGATATTGATCATGACATCGCATTCATACATCGCCATATTGGCTTCATAAGTGCCATGCATGCCGAGCATGCCGATAAAATGTGAATCGCTGGCCGGAAATCCGCCAAGCCCCATCAAGGTGTTGGTGATTGGATATCCTGTTTCGCGCACAAATTCACCAAGCAATTTTGAGGCTTTTTCACCGGAATTTATAATGCCACCACCTGTGTAAAATATTGGGCGCTTGGCTTTTTCAATGAGATCAATTGCTGCAGAAATTTTATCATGATGAAGTTCAAACTGGCGTTTTTTCACCTGATAGGAAGCGCGATTAATCGCCATTTTTCCGCTATAAATTCCATACCCATTTTGCACATCTTTTGGCACATCAATCAAAACCGGACCCGGACGGCCGGAACGCGCGATATAAAAGGCTTCGTGAATGATATATCCCAAATCATTAACATCCTTGACGAGATAATTATGTTTGGTGCATGAACGCGTGAGACCAGTAATATCGGCCTCCTGAAAGCCATCAGTACCAATCAATCCGGTTGCAACCTGCCCGGAAATACAAACTAACGGGATGGAATCGAGATAGGCATCTGTAAGACCGGTGATGGCATTGGTTGCGCCAGGACCAGATGTGACAGTGATAACACCAACCTTGCCCATTGAACGCGCATAACCTTCAGCCGCATGCGCCGCGGCTTGCTCATGACGAGTTAAAATATGATGCAATTTATTCTGCAAAAAAAGCGCATCATAAAATGGTAAAATCGCACCGCCGGGATAACCGAAAATCACGTCAACACCTTCATTAACCAAAGCTTTAACGATGATTTCTGCACCGGTTAGTTTATGAGTTTCTTTCAAGTTAGTCACAAAGTTAATTTAGGATTTAAGATTTAGGATTTAGGATTTAGGTTAAATTTGTGTAAATTGCAAATTACTCGGCCTTTCAGGCCTTACGTCATTTGTCATAAATCGTAAATATGCCTACTTTGATCAACATAGAAAAAATTCTAAAATCACTGCCGCACCGCTATCCGTTTCTTCTGGTGGATAAGGTAGTTTCTGTCGAACCAAATAAAAAAATCGTCGCGATAAAAAATGTGACCTTCAATGAGCCACATTTTTTAGGACATTTTCCAGATCACCCGATCATGCCGGGGGTTTTGATTATCGAAGCTATGGCGCAGGCTGGGGCATTGATGGTAACCGCCGCTCCCGATTTTAAAGCCGAAGATAAATTGGTTTATTTCATGTCAATTGACGGCGCCAAATTCAGAAAGCCGGTGGTTCCGGGCGATGTTTTGGAGCTTCATGTTGAAATCGTACAAAATCGCGGCAATGTGTGCAAGTTTGCGGCTATAGCAATGGTTGATGGTCAAAAAGTTTCTGAAGCAGAACTCTCGGCAATGATCGTCGATAAAGAAAAAAAATAACCATGATACCACAAACACACTCGAGCGCGATTATTTCTCCTAAAGCTAAAATTGGTTCCAACGTTGAAATCGGGGCATTTTGTGTGGTTGGTGATGATGTAAAAATCGGCGATGGCACGATTCTAAAATCACATGTCATTATCGAAGGCGATACGGAAATCGGCAAAAACAATGTGATTTTTCCTTTCACAACAATCGGTCTGCAACCACAGGATCTCAAGTTCTGCGGCGAAAAATCAAAAGTCATAATCGGCGATAACAACAAAATCCGCGAACATGCGACAATCCATCTTGGCACACAAGATGGCGCCATGGTTACTAAAATCGGCAGCAATTGTCTGCTCATGGTTGGCATTCACATCGCTCATGATTGCATCATCGGCGATCACGTCATCATGGCCAATAATGCCACCCTTGGAGGCCATGTTACAATTGGCGATTATGCTGTTATTGGCGGACTTTCAGCGATTCACCAATTTGTACGCATCGGCCAGGGCGCTATGATTGGCGGCATGTCCGGCGTTGAAAGCGATGTCATACCTTACGGAACAGTTATCGGTGAACGCGCATTTTTAGCCGGATTAAATCTGATCGGCATGAAGCGCCGCAACATTTCACGCGAAGAAATCCACGCTTTAAGAAATTTCTTCAAAAAACTTTTCGAAGAAAAAAACAGCAATTTCAGCGATCACGCCAATCAGCTCGCCAAAACATTTTCCACCAAATTGGTTCAGGAAGTGGCAGACTTCATTCAATCCAATTCTTCCCGCTCCTTCTGCCGACTAAAATCAACTACCAACTAAAAATGCGTGAAATCTGTCTCGACATAGAAACCACCGGTCTCGATCCCCGTGATGGTCATAAAATCATCGAGATTGCCTGCATTGAAATGGTTAACAAAATCAAAACCGGCAGAGTTTTTCATTCATACGTTAACCCCAGACGCGACATACCTTCTGAAGCTTTTGCCATTCACGGAATTTCCAGCGAATTTTTGCAGGATAAGCCGATTTTTGATCACATCGTTTACAAATTTCTTGATTTCATCAAAGGCGCACAGCTGGTCATTCACAATGCCGCATTTGACACCAAATTCATCAATCACGAGCTAAAAATCCTTAGACTTGAACCGCTTACACGTGAAAACATCACCGATTCGCTTTCAATCGCACGCCAGAAATTTCCAGGCGCACAGGCCTCACTTGATGCTCTGTGCAAAAGATTCAACATTGATCTATCGCACCGCACTAAACACGGCGCATTGCTTGATACTGAACTGCTTTGCGAAGTTTATATCGAATTGATGGGAGGCATGCAAACCGGATTTGGGTTTGGAGAAACGATAGGCCAAGTAAAAACTGAAACAAAAAACACAGAAAAAATCTCCATCACACGAAGTAGATCAACATTGCCAAGACGTGAATTCTCCATATCAAACAAAGAGCTGGAATTACACAAGGAATTCATTTTGCAAAATTTCAAATCCAATTTGTGGGGTTATTAATCACCAGAATTTTAGAGCAAGAAAGAAAAAATTTTTGGCTGTGGATTCCCGTCTTCTTTGGTTTCGGCGCAGTTTTTTATTTCTCCTATCCGCAAAATTTTTTATCAAAACTGCCGATTTTTATCGCGCTTTTTTGTTGTGCCGCAATCCTGTTTCGCAATCTGATTTGTGCTGCATGTTTGTGCTTTTTACTCGGCAGTTTTTACGGGATTTTTTATGAAAAATTTTTTCTCAATCACACTGAAATCAGCGGAAAAATTTATGCCGACATCACAGGAAAAGTCGTAGAAATAAAAAAATTTTACAATCCGGTAAACCATCTTAAAGGCTTGAATTTAGTGATTGCAGAACCTGTTTTATATCGGACAAAATTCGACAATAAAATCGTAAAAAAGAAAAAACCTAAAAAAATCTCTGATAAAAAAATCATCAAAGATTTTGTCAATTTGGAAAATTATCAGGAAGTTGATCGTAAATTTCTCGATTACGCCAAAAACTATCAGAATGTTGATTGGAATGATGATGGAAAATTTCCGAATCCACCGCAAAAAATTTCAATAAATCTGGTTAAAAATTCTGCGCCGATTGCAATCAATGATGAAATCGCTCTGCGCGCATTGTTACAACCGCCAAAGCCAAAAGATTTTCCCGAAGATTTCGATTTTGCACGCGATGCCAAAATGAAAAAAATCGGCGCTTACGGCTTTGCCATCGGCGAAGCAAAAATTTTACGGCAAGGAGAAATCTCCAATTTTGATCAATGGTTTTTAGCTTTGCGCGAAAAAATACGCGCCAGAATTTCAACAAGTTTAAAAGACGATGAAGCCGCAATTGCCACGGCTTTGCTGATTGGTGATCAATCACAAATTTCCAAAGAAACTCTGGCAAAAATCCGCAATTCCGGGTTGGCGCATCTTCTGTCAATTTCCGGTTTTCACCTATCTTTGGCCGGCGCAATTTTTTTTATCGCAACACGCTTTCTGCTATCGCGCAGTGAATATCTGGCATTGAATTTTGATCTTAAAAAGATCGCCTCCGTTATCGCAATTTTTGCTACTTATTTTTATCTTAAAATTGCCGGATCGCCATTGCCAGCACAGCGCGCATTTTTAATGGTTGTTTTGGTTTTATTAGCGCTTTTTCTTGATGAAAAAATCAACGCCAAGCGGGCGATAATGACAGCGGCATTTTTGTTGATTTTGTACAATCCGCTGGCGGTTTTTAGCATTAGTTTTCAGCTATCTTTTGCGGCAATTCTCACGCTTGGAGTTTTTTATCATCGCAAGCTTCGCCAAGCTCGCGGATTACGCTATTTTTCTGATATTGCACTTTTATCCATCGCAATCCAAATCGCCACTTTACCCTTTTTGATGCATAGCTTCCAAAGCCTTGCTCTATCTGGTTTCGTAAGCAATGTTTTCGCTATTCCCCTAGCCAGCTTTTTTGTCATGCCGCTTGGATTTTCTTCGTTTTTTTTCATGCCTTTCGGTCTGGAAAAATATGTGCTGCTTTTGATGAATGAGGGAATTTTGCTGCTTAAAAAAATTGCCGAGATCAGCAATTTCAACCTTACTACACCACAACTACCAAGCCATGGCCTTGTAATTGCAACTTTTGGATTTTTGCTTTTTTGCCTTGCTGAAAAAAAATCTGAAAAAAAATCTGAAAAAAAATCTGAAAAAAAATTGCATTTAGCCGGAATTGCAATTTTTTGCGCTTCATTTTTGACAATTTTTTTCATCAAAAAACCGGATATTATTTTTGAAAAAGATCAGAAATTTTTTGCCATTAATGATGGAAATGGCCATGTCGCAAATCAACTTTCTGAAAAATCTGAACCCTTGATTTACAAGGGCTCGTCGAGTTTAAAAATGGTAAGAAATGGGGATTTGCGACAGTCTCAAAATGGTTTGAGATTTTCAAAAAAATTAAGGCCTTCAAAACAGCGTCAACATTGGATGAACCACTTTGGTGAAAATTATTTCAAAACCATAAATTTCTGCGAAAAAGAAAAATGCATAATCGAAAAAAATAAAAAAATTCTGGTGCTTCTTAAGCGCAATAAAATTGCAGAAATTTGCAAAAATGATTTTGATATGATTGTGAATATGACTAGAAAATACGCACTTCCAGACTGTATTAAAAAAGAAAAAATCAAAATTGATAATTTTGATTTTCTGCAACACGGCACACAATTTTTATTTCTTGAAGACAAGAAATTTCAGACCAAAAAAATTCATCCCGGTCGTGAAACAAAGCGAGATGAAGAAGGAGATTTCGGGGATGATGCCAAGACCATCGATGGTGATTTTTAGGATGATCATACTCACGCCAAGCGTGGTAAAATAAACCACGAGATATTCAGCAAGGTGATTCGATTTGTGATGTGGCCCACTAAAGCTCCAATGCTTGTTGCAATTATAGGCAAAAATAATGCTCAAAACAAAAGAGCAAAGATTCGCCAGCATGTAATGCAGATGAAAAAACCGGAGACTGGCAAGAAATACGAAATAGCTGATGATGGTAGAAATGCCGCCGGTAATGAGAAAACGTTTAAGTTGAACAACGCTTTTAAGGCCAAGAAATCGGTAGAGTTTTGCTTTAAAGGATTGCATCAAACTGGTGACCCCAACGGGATTCGAACCCGTATTTCCACCGTGAAAGGGTGGCATCCTAACCATTAGATGATGGGGCCAAAAAATCGTAAATTGGAAGAAAAAAAGCGAGCGGCGCAAGATAGGAGCGGTTTGGCAAAAGGCAACTGAAATTACGGTTTGCTATTCTTAACGCTTAGAATCTTTTTTAACCCCATATTTTTTGACCGGTTTTTTCTTGCCAATCACAATACCGATTTTCCAAACTCCCCTTTCTAAAAACGCTTCGATTGTTTGGCGGTTGGCTTTGTTTAGCAAGTTAGAGTGGGAGATTTTACTGCTTTTGGAATATTCTAAAAGTGTGACTATTTTTTTTCCTTCCAGGTAGGCCAGTCTTTTGTGGTAGCTGTTAGTAAGCGCTTTGCTGACGATCTCTTCCATGATTTTAGTAGCGCCTTTTTTGTCGAATTCTTTGAAGGCATCGTAATATTTCTGGCGATCAATAAATTTGATATTCATTGGAACAAAGCCTTCGCGAATCAACAAATAATTATTAATGATGCGCCCGATGCGGCCATTACCATCGACAAATGGATGAATATGTTCGAAGGCGAGATGTAAGCGCGCAATACGTTTGGCAATATTTTTATGGTTGGATCCGTGATAACCGGCAATCGCGTCTTCAAGCAAAGTTACAATTTCTTTTGGGGATGGAGCTATGTGGTTGCCAACTTTCACATATTCATTATTTTTTCGAAATCTTCCGGCGATATTGTCGTCAATATTTGCGATTAACATTTTGTGCAAAGACAAAATTACTTCGAGCGTAAGCTCTTTTTCTTTAGCTTTTTTTTCGATATAATTAACAACCCGGGCAAGATTTTTTGCTTCGAAAATTTCACGATCAGTGATGTAGCGGTCTAGATCAATTTGAAGGAGAATCTTTTCAGTTTCTTCAAGTGAGAGTGTGCTATTTTCAATGGCGTTGGAGTTGTAGACTTGCTCAGAAATTTCAGTTTCTGATATTAATTTAAGCAAGGACTCTTTGCCGCTTGCAGCCTTGTAATATCTTTGGCGGAGAGTTGTTATTCTACTGAAACTATCACTATCTTTTGGCATGTTTTTCAGCTATTTGTTGATTTATCTTATTCACGTTATTTGGTAAATAACCGTGAAAATCAACCAAAATTTACTGGTTGTTCACGATTATTTCAGGATAATCGTGAACAGATATGATTAATTTCTTGTATACAGAATTGCATAACAACCACCTATTGAGCTTATCTCTACTGACAGGCCAAGCACTCTTCAAACTCCCTTTCCACCCCTTTTTGATTCTGGTTTGAAAATTCCATCTCGTGTTTTTCACCTTTATTGGAAACTTTGTCAGCACGCTGAATTGAGGTGGAGCGGCAGTAATACAAACTCTTCAGGCCTTTTTGCCAGGCACGAAAATGAATTTCATGGAGATATTTTTTTGAAACATTGCCGGGCACAAAAACATTCAGGCTTTGCGCTTGGCAAATGTATTCCTGACGTTCAGCGGCTAAATCAATAATCCATCTTTGATCAATTTCCTGTGCGGTTTTATAAACCAGTTTTTCATGCTCATCAAGAAAATCGAGATGTTGCACCGAGCCTTCATTTATCGTGATTGATGACCAAACATCTTCGGTGTTTTTACCTTTCGATTCGAGCAATTTTACCAGATTTTTATTACGCACATTGAAAGATCCGGTGAGAGTTTTTTGGGTGAAGGAATTAGCGGCGAAAGGCTCAATTCCGGGCGAAGAATTGCCGGCGATGATTGAAATCGAGGCAGTTGGCGCAATCGCTATCTTATTGGAAAATCTTTCTTCAACACCAGCTTCAGCAGCATCCGGACAAGCGCCGCGCTCTTTAGCCAAAATTTTGGAAGCTTTATCCACGCCATGTTTGATATGCTGGAAAATCTTTTTATTCCAAACTTTGGCCATTGCTGATTCCATCGGCACATTTTTGCCTTGCAGAAAAGAATGAAAACCCATGACGCCAAGCCCGACACTTCTTTCACGCATTGCCGAATATTTGGCTTTAGCCATGGAATCAGGCGCTTTGCTGATAAAATCCTGCAGCACATTATCGAGAAAACGCATCACATCCTCAAGAATTTGTGGGTGATCTTTCCATTCATCATAAAATTCGAGATTCAATGAAGACAGGCAACACACGGCGGTACGGTCTTTTTTCAGATGATCCTCGCCGGTTGGCAAAGTGATTTCGCTGCACAAATTTGAAGTTTTAACCTGAAGCCCAAGCTTTTTGTGATGATCGGGAATTGTGCGATTAACAGCATCGATGAAGAGAATGTAAGGCTCGCCGGTTTCAACACGCGCGGTTAAAAGTTTAGTCCAAAGAGTGCGCGCCTTGACATTTTCAACCACTTCATTGCTAAAAGGGCTGCGCAGGCCGAATTCTTCATCCTTCTCAACCGCTCTCATAAATTCATCAGTTATAACAACACCGTGATGCAAATTAAGCGAGCGCCGGTTTGGATCGCCACCGGTTGGTCTTCTCACATCAATAAATTCTTCAATTTCGGGATGATTAATCGGTAGATAAACTGCTGCCGAACCGCGGCGCAAGCTACCTTGCGATATTGCCAAAGTTTGTGAGTCCATCACCTTGATGAAGGGAATAATGCCGGAAGTTTTGCCATTGCCACGCACAGTTTCGCCAATCGAGCGCAGATTGCCCCAATAGCTGCCAATACCGCCGCCTTTTGATGCCAGCCAGACATTCTCGTTCCACAAGCCAACAATACCGGCAAGAGAATCGGAAACTTCGTTAAGAAAACAGGAAATCGGTAAGCCGCGATTTGTGCCACCATTGCTTAAAATCGGAGTTGCAGGCATGAACCATAAATTGGCAATGTAGCCGTAAAGACGATTGGCGTGATCATAATCGTCGGCGTAGTAAGCAGCAACACGAGCAAATAAATCCTGATAATTTTCTCCCGGCATCAGATAACGATCCTTCAAAACCGCCTTGCCAAAATTGCTCAATTTTTCATCTTTTTTTGCATCAACATCGACAGCAAATTTTTGTTTCGATTGAAGCTTCAGAGAAATTATTTTGGCAGAAATTTTTGATGTTTTTGACGTTGTTTTTTTAGCCATTTAATGAAGTCGAAGAAAGTTATTGAAAAGCAGCTTTGGACTATATCTAGTGGTTTTATGACGATCCTGCCTACTATATCTTGTTTTTAAAATTTTTTATTTTCGCAAAAATTATTTGTCTAGCGGGAATTTTTTGATTTAAGAGTTGGGATTCGGGATTTATGGCCATGTCGCAAATCAACTTTCTGAAAAATCTGAACCCTTGATTTACAAGGGCTCGTCGAGTTTAAAAATGGTGAGAAACGGGGATTTGCGACAGTCCCTTTATGATTTTTGCAACAAATAGCCGGAGTTGACTACATATGCAAAGCAGTGTGAAAATGGATGCCTTCACTAGCTGAAGAATTTAGTTTGGACGGATGGCCGAGAGGCTGAAGGCGTCGGTTTGCTAAACCGATATATGGTTGAAAAGCTATATCGGGGGTTCGAATCCCCCTCCGTCCGCCACGCCTTGCCAGCCCTACAGCAATAAGGCTTCAGACCACTTTTGATTTTTCATCGCTTTCCTACGAACTTTTCTCCGTTACGACCTCCGACCGCTCTAGCTATAGCTCAATCATATGTACCTTTTTAGTTCGCAATAAACCGCACAGGCAAAGGGGACTTTTGCGAACTTTTAATCGCTCAGAATTTGTTTTTAATTCCTGAGAAGCGGAAAAAATTGGAGATGTTTTTGCAGATAATCTTTGTGAAGCATTGATACTACTGTTCAAAATCCGGTTCACTTGAAACGGAGATTTGGAGATTATTTTTTGTGTGTCTCAACTTTTAATCTAGACCTTTTGTGGGCTGATTTCGCTTGTTGCTATAAGTTTTTGATCAACCTCAACCAAGAATCTTATGAATGATGAAAAATTACTGACGGCAAATACGGCTAATTCGATAGATGCATTATTATCGGTCGGTTGTGCGTGGCGGAATTCATGATATCCTTCCATTTGCTCAGCATAGCCTTTCATAATTGATACCACCATCTTTTCAGAATGCTTATTGCTCGAAATTGCCTTATTAGCATTTTTTGTTAAAAGATCACGACACAACTTCTCATTCAGTTTATCATAATCCGTCATCAATTTTACCAAAGATTCAGCGGCATAAAAAATATCTCGAATTGCATAATCATATTGAGGTTTTAACAAACTCTTGTGAGCCTGTTCAAAATGATTTAGAACTGCTTTATAGCGTGGATCCTCGAGAGATTTTAGCGTTGATGAACGATTTTTCTCAAACTCTTCATCTGGAGAAAGATGAACAACGCCATTATCATCTATTTGATAAAAAACATTTTCTTCCCTAAAAATGCGGTTTGTGACAACCAGTAATTTTTCTATTTCTTTCTTACCGCCAAATCCGTTCTTTACTGCCTTAGCTTTGATATATTTTGCAATCATGCTTGGCATATCCAATAAGTCGCGCAGCTCGCAATTCTCAAAAAATTCATCGAATGGGTAGTAATAGTTCATCGTGCCACACTGAGCTATATCTTGCCCCAATTCTCTATGGATTATATCATTCATCATGTGTCGATCGTTGGTCGGACATAAATCGTCAAATAATTTATACAATCTTCGGCGCATTCTGACGCCATCATTGCTGGGCTTGCCGCGCTCTAGGTATATTTGTGAAAATCTCGTCATAATTAAAAAGTAATCAGTTTAGTAATTTCTCAAAATCAAATTGATTTACTAAATATAACAGCTTGATTTTATATTAAAAGTGCTCAATTTATGCTTTTAACCTAATTAAAGCATTTTTAATATAGTTTTTATGATAAGCAAAGTAAGAAGTTCAGAGAGTAGAGAAAAAATAGCTCAATTACTTCGAAGCTCTGGTCCAGTATTTTCCGTAGAGCACTGTGCTTCAGTTTTAAAAATGGGAAGAAATGCGGCTGCAAGACAATTAGCTGAGTGGGCTGAGCAAGGATGGTTAAAAAGAATTAAGCGCGGATTTTATGCTCCGATTCCGATGGACACGGTTTCAAGTGAGCAAGTTTTAGAAGATGTTTGGGTTGTTGTTCCGACTCTCTTTTCACCAGCTTATGTTGGCGGATGGTCTGCTGCTGAACATTGGGGATTTACTGAGCAAATTTTTAGTTCGATTTGTATTTTGACTAGCAAGCCGATCAAAAATCGAAATGAAATAATTCAGAGCCAAACTTTTTCCTTAAAGAAAACCAAAGAAGAAAATTTTTTTGGATTAAAAGTTTTGTGGAGAGGATCGGTAAAAATTAACATTTCAGATCCACATCGAACAATCGCTGATATACTTAATGATCCGAATCTTGGTGGCGGAATTTCTCATGCAGAAAAATGCTTGCTCAGCTATTTAGAATCAGAACATTTTAATCAGGAGCTACTGCTCTCTTACCTAAAAAAACTTGGCAACAAAACAGCTTTCAAACGTCTTGGATTTTTGTTGGAAGGTTTCAATGCAGAAAAATATTCAAGCATCGTTAAGGTCTGCGAGAAAAATATTTCGAAAGGAAATTCAAAGTTAGATAACGAATATAAAGATTTAAAAATTTCCACAAAATGGAAATTACTAATACCACAAAATTGGAGTCACCACCATGATTGATAAAAGAGAGATCTTAGAAAAAGCCGGAGAATTATCTCTGGAACCGAAAGTAATTGAAAAAGATTATGTTCTGGGATGGCTACTGGCAGGCATTTCTAGCCACAAAGACTTAAAAGATAAATGGCTGTTCAAAGGCGGAACGTGTTTGAAGAAATGCTTTTTTGAAACTTATAGATTTTCCGAAGATCTTGATTTCACATTGCTTGATCCAGCCCATCTAAATGAAGAGTTCCTCAAAAAAACTTTTTCTGAAATTGCGCAGTGGGTTTATAACAACTCTGGCATTGATGTTGCAGCCGATGGCAAATTCTCACCAATCAAAATCGAGATTTATAAAAACTTAAGAGACAACGATTCTTGTAAGGGAAATATTTATTACCGCGGTCCAATGACTGTTGGCCAAGGTGGCTCCGCTCCTACAATTAAATTAGATTTAACTATTGATGAAAAAGTTGTTTTAGAGCCAGTCAGGATGCAGATAGATCACATCTATTCTGACAAAGATAAAAAATTATTTTCCGCTCTTTGTTATCACTACATTGATCTTTTTGCAGAAAAAACTCGAGCTTTAGATGAAAGAAAACGGCCTGGTGCAAGGGATCTTTACGATGTGGTCAACATGTACCGTCACGGCATCGAAGTTGATTTAGAAAAATTAAATACTTCCATCAAAGAAAAATGCGGTTTTAAAGGCATCGCCGTTCCAAGCATGGAAACACTTGATCCGAAGCAAGAAGAATTCAGGGTTCAATGGGATAGCCAACTTAAACATCAGCTACAAATATTACCCCCGTTTGAAAGCTATTGGAACGAATTACCAATATTTTTTAATTGGCTTGCCGGTCATTTAAATAAAAAACCATTACCAGTTTTGAGAATTGGCAAAGATGAAGGAAGTAGAAATTCTATTTTTGAAAGTAGATTAAAAGTTGTGCAGAATATCAGATTTGCTGCTGCGAGTCATTTGTGTATTAATCTCGATTACCAAAATGAAAAAAGAGAACATAAGCAATACATCCTAGAACCATACTCATTCAGGACTACTTCTGAAAATAAAATTCTACTCTACGCAATTCATGAAGGTAAGCCAAAAGCATTTCGTATTGACCGTATGATTGGCGCCACAGTTACAAGCAATGTCTTTATGCCTAAGTATGAAATAGAAATTGTTGAAGATGGCGGTATTAATGCACCGAAGATTAGTAGCCGACCCGTGGTTTTCTCATCTAGAAATTACTTAGGTAGAACAAGAAAATAAAATCTGAAGAAATAACATTTTTATAAATCATATGGGCAAAATTATCTTAATAATAATCTCGGTCTTTATTCTCTATAAGTGTACCGGAGGCGGTCTTGGAACAGCAAAAGTTTTTGGTCCACCGGACGAATTGCCATTGTCACGTTATGAAGATGTGTATGTAAATGTTTGGTTTCGATTTCCCGATGGTGACAAAGATTATAATTTAGGCAGAACAAAAGGCGCAGCCTCGTGCGGAAGTATTGCATATGATTATGCTGCATCGAAAGAATTGGGAAATAATTCTGGATGGTCTTATGTCTGTTGTACCGAAGAAGGCGGAAGTGAGTGTTATAGAAAAATTAGGTAAATTTCGAAAACGCTATAATTTTCGAAATTTCTTCGAAAATTAGGTATATCTAAAATGACCAATAGTAGCAAGGTTTTAGACCGCATTGGAGATACTAATACTAAAGGTTCGCAAAAGGGTATATTGCCTATCAAGATTTATACTGCGAACTTTTTGGTACATTTGAAATAGTCTTCAAACCCTTGAAAATACTAGCTTCGCAAAAACGGAGAAAAGTTCGCAATTGGGGTCATTCGCCCCGCCAACATCTATTGCAAACCGAATCACTCATAATATTGATATGCACGAAAATCACGCTCATCATAAAGATTGTTGCCACACCAACGCCCCCGTTGTGCTGCAAGATACAAAACAACTGAACGCGATTTACACTTGCCCGATGCACCCGCAAATCAGGCAAGATAAGCCGGGAAATTGCCCGATATGTGGCATGGCTTTGGAAGCTGAAGTTACGGCAAGTGATGATGGTTTTGATGAAGAATTATCTGATTTTAAAAAGAGGTTTTTGGTCGCATTAATTCTAACATTGCCGATTTTTGCCATGGAAATGGGTGGGCATTTTTTTGACTTCAGCACAATTTTATCCGCCAAAACTTCGCAGATGATTCAATTGGTCTTATCGAGTTTCGTTGTGTTCTGGAGTGGCTTTCCTTTCTTTAAAAAAGCTGCTGATTCTTTAAAGAATCGTTCATCAAACATGTTCACTTTAATTGCGCTTGGAACAGGTGTAGCATGGGTCTACAGCTTTGTTGCAGTTTTATTTCCAACTACCTTTCCGCAAGAATTTTTTACTCATGAAGGCATCATTGCTGTTTATTTTGAAGCGTCATCGGTGATTATTGTTTTGGTTTTACTTGGTCAGATTCTCGAAATTAAGGCGCGCAAAAATACTTCTAATGCGATTCAGGCTTTAATAAAACTTACTCCGACAATTGCTCACCGCCTCACAAAAAATGGTGAAGAAGAAATTGACATTGAGCAAATTCAGGTTGGCGATCTATTGCACGTCCGTCCTGGTGAAAAAATTCCTGCTGATGGTGAGATTGTGGAAGGTGTCAGCAATATTGATGAATCAATGATTACCGGTGAATCAATGCCAGTAAAAAAGCAGATCGGTGATAAGATTATTGGCGCAACCATCAATCAAGATGGTTCTTTCGTGATGAAGGTTTTGCAAATGGGTGAAGATTCGATGCTAAGTAAAATCATCAAAATGGTTTCTGAAGCCAAACGTAGTCAAACCAAAATTCAAAAATTAGCTGATCAGATTTCGTCATGGTTTGTGCCGCTTGTTATCGGAATTTCTATTCTGACATTTTTTGTCTGGACGGTTTTCTTTGGTGATTCAATTCGTGGATTAATTTCTGCGGTTGCGGTTCTGATTATCGCTTGTCCTTGTGCGCTTGGGCTTGCAACGCCAATGTCGATCATCGTTGCACTTGGTAAGGGCGCATCAAATGGAGTGCTGATAAAGAATGCTGAGAGCCTTGAGCGTATGGAAAAAGTTGATGTGATCGTGGTTGATAAAACTGGAACGCTCACAGAAGGAAAACCGCATCTAACTAAAATAATTCCAGCTAAAAACTTTTCTGAAACAGAAGTTTTAACGCTTGCCGCAAGTATAGAAAATCAAAGCGAACATCCACTGGCCAAAGCAATTACAAATGCTGCTAAAGAGCGTCAAATAAACCTACAAGAAGTGAGAAATTTTATTACTCCGATTGGTAAAGGTGTCAGTGGTGAAGTTGAAAATAAAAAAATCCTAATCGGCAATTCCAGATTTTTAGAAGAAAATAAAGGCCCCGTCGCAAATCAACTTTCTGAAAAATCTGAACCCTTGATTTACAATGGCTTGTCGAGTTTAAAAATGGTAAGAAATGGGGATTTGCGACAGTCCCATAAAGTGAGTTGCGAAGAATTAAAACCACAAGCTGATGAGTTAAAAGCAGAAGGCGCAACAGTGATTTTTATGGCAGTTGATCAAAAATTATCTGCCATTTTTGCAATTGAAGATGCCATTAAGCCATCAAGTTTTGATGCGGTTAAAACACTCCAGAATCTTGGCCTGAGAATAGTGATGCTCACCGGCGATAACAAAAAAACCGCTGAGAAAGTAGCAAAAAAATTGGGAATCAGCGAAATCTTTGCCGAAGTTTTGCCGGAGGATAAAAGCAAAATTATTTCCGAATTCAAATCAAAAAGAAGTATCGTGGCAATGGTCGGAGATGGCATTAATGATGCTCCAGCTTTGGCAATGGCTGATATTGGAATTGCAGTTGCCAATGGAACTGATGTGGCAATTGAAAGCGCTGGAATTGTTTTACTTCAAGGTGATTTAGCCAAGTTGGTCAAAGCTCATAAGCTTTCAAAAAAGACTATGCGTAACATCAAAGAAAATCTGTTTTTTGCTTTTGGTTACAACGCACTTGGCATTCCTTTAGCTGCTGGTTTATTTGGGTTTCATTTGAGTCCGATCTTCGCTGCGGCGGCAATGTCGCTCAGCTCAGTTTCAGTAATCGCTAATTCTTTACGCTTAAAAACAATTAAAATTTAAATAACCCCAATAACGCTTAAGAAACCCAGATTCAAATTTACAGACTCTAAGCTAAATCACAAATCTCACCACACTGTCACCCCGCACTTGTTGCGGGGTCCATCTCGTCAAAGACTTGATTTTATTGGTTGCGACCAAATGGA